>JAAHTG010000248.1_pt1 | contig 51351 bp, 45 predicted proteins | sample 6116081 | NCBI WGS metagenome assembly JAAHTG01 (sample SAMN13939989, study PRJNA603662) | sponge metagenome | isolation source: marine sponge | host: Mycale hentscheli | place: New Zealand | collected 2005 | reverse complement strand
AGTCTCTCAAAATCACTTTTGGGCTCTAGATGAACTGGTTCAAAGGGCACACCCCACTGTCTCTCCAATAAGGCCGAAAAGCGTAGTAATTCCATATCCAACTTCTGGGCATCTGGCGGTACCCTGTAGGGTCGGTCACAGTCGCCACAACGCGCAAGAGAGGGGCGCCACCAGGTAAGCTTCTTACGGCAGGCAGCTGTGGAAGCCAAGGTCGCAAAGCTGTTTGTTCCCGATACGAATGATGCGGCTACTGTGAAATTCGGAGAAGTATCTTGTATGCACTGGTGGGGCACGGCTCCTAAGGCTGCTGAGGTTGATGAAACCGACGAAGGCCAGGATACTAAAGGCAAAAACAGATTGGACGACGAGATACCCTTCTAGGTGGCTTGGGTTTTGTCCTACACCTACTCCTGTTCCTCCAGACCATTCACATCTGCGGGTATCTTGCCAATGAAGCTTGCATGCCGAAAGCCGCATTTAATTAGGTACCAGCTTTATCCGGCACACCAAACCTTGACGTAGGATTTCGCACTTAGCCGGTTGCGCCAAATTAGTGGCATCCAAATGTCTGCTTTTGGCCGATAGCGGAAATTACTCCACTCTTCGCATGCGCCTACTATCAGGCACCATCCTGACAAATTAAGGGGCGCGGTTCTCACTAACTTGAAGATATTCTCATTAATTGTGAGAATCGACAAAGAGGGTGGTGGGCCCGGTGGGCCCATGTAAACTTATATATTTCAATGGCTTACAATGTCTAACCTTCCAAAACCCGCTATTGTAATCATTAGAGAATATAGAAAACTATCTAACCTATTTTGGTTGAAGAGGTCATCCAATTTACTCTATGAGAATAAAACGTGAACAAAATCACGTTTAACACTTGACGATGTTAATTTTTTCCTCCACAATTGAGGAATGAAATATTAACATGAGGTTGTCACGTGACTGGAATAAGCATTGTTAAGAGTACGTCAGAAGTTGGTCAGATGTTGGAGCAGGTTTTCGGTGTATCGAAAGAAGAGTTACTTCAAATTGTTTTTGCCGCCGCAGCGGCTAGAGCCGATACAGTACCCAATGACCCGAGAAATGCTGGTGGACAATTTGCATATAGTTACGGTGTAAGAGCCACCAGGGACCTATTCTTAGCAAAAGGTTGGAGTATTGACCGCACCGATAATATTGAAGCAACCAAAAATTCTGAGACTGGTATTAAAGTTGTATTTCAAAATGTAGACACAGCAGCCGACCCTCTTTTCGAACCTAAAGCAATTTCAAAGAAAGGCCCGGCAGCCAAAAGACTAGTTGCCCAAGGGCAGACTCATTTGTTTGCTGACATGGAACAGGAAGCACAAGCTCAAATCAATGCAACAACTTGGTTTTTATGTGTATCCGATGATGGTGATGAAGTTCGTGCAGAAATTTCTTGCCCTATTACACTTGAAGACGGGCAGTTCTGTGGCTTTCATACTCGCATCTTTTTACTAGGCAGTGGCGAATGGGAAAATCTCGCTTTCAATTCTGACGAATATGAACTACCTGACGATAATATTGAAATAGAACTTTCTCGCAAATAGGTTTGCCATGTTTAACCCTAATCGACTTAGCCTCGCCAGAAAACGGCGCAGGCTGACAAGTGAAGGACTCGCCAAAGAAATTGGCGTGTCACCCGTAACGATTAGTCGCATAGAAAATGGTAGTAATCCCCCGTCTGCTGAAACAATAAGTTTAGTCGCAAAAGTTCTTAAATTCCCCATTGAATTTTTCAATGGTCCAGACATTGATGAACTGTCGAAAGATGCGGCTAGCTTTAGAAGTCTTACTGCAATGACAGCGAGAGAGAGAGATTCAGCGTTAGCCGCCGGGTCAATTGCTTATCTTTTTTCCGATTGGATTTCTGCAAAATTCAATCTACCTGAATCTCACGTGCCTGATTTGAGTTACCAAAATGACCCTGTTGCGGCAGCACGGATTGTACGAGACGAATGGGGCATAGGCGAACGTCCAATCTCGCACATGGTAAAACTGCTAGAATCTAAGGGAATTAGAGTCTTCACTCTTTCGGAAAACACAAAAAATGTGGATGCCTTCTCATGTTGGCGAAACGATATCCCCTATGTTTTTTTGAATACATTTAAATCTGCGGAACATAGTAGGTTTGACGCAGCCCATGAGCTCGGGCATTTGGTACTTCATAAACATGGTGGCCCAAACCAAGGGCGCGCGGCTGAGCATGAAGCCAACCTTTTTGCATCTTCGTTTCTTATGCCTAGTGCTGATTTAAAATCTCGTATTCCGGTAATTAAAAATTTATCGCAACTAATAACCGCTAAGAAATACTGGGGCGTTTCAGTTGCTGCCCTCGCCTATCGACTCCACAAAATGGAAAAGCTTACCGACTGGCAATATCGTTCGTTTTGCATTCAAATGAATAAAAGAGGATACAGAACTTCAGAGCCCAAAGAAATGACAAGAGAAACTTCGTTTGTTTGGAAGAAAGTTCTGGAGGAGTTATGGGCAGAAAGAATATCTCGCAACAAAATTGCTAGCGAAATTCACATTCCACTGGAAGAAATAGACCACTTAGTTTTTGGCCTTGTTAGAGAATCATATGAAGTGACCAATTCGGCAGACAATACCGGCGGGAAACCCAAATTAGTGCTGGTAGATTAGAGTCAAAATGTCTAACCCGTGGGCCTCGGTTAGACATTTTTACGAATAACCCTCTAAAATCAATAACTTATAAGGGGGTATGGTGGGCCCGGAGGGACTCGAACCCCCGACCAATCCGTTATGAGCGGACCGCTCTAACCAGCTGAGCTACAGGCCCTCACCACGGCGGTGTAGGTAGCAAATGATTGCGGGGCTGGATAGCCCAAAAATACTGATATCGATCAAATAATGATCGAAAGCGTCAACCACCAATGATTAAAGGGCATCAATCTCATCGCTGAGCCGCGCACCACGGTCCGTGGCAATGCGCTCCAGTGTCTCAACCCGTTTCTTTAAATCCTTGATGATTGCGGCGGTTTCTTTGTCAGTACCAGCCTGCTGATGTTTTTTCATTGCCAGCTGGTTTTTCTGTCGCCTTTCCATGTAAGCGAAGGAAAACACCACGACAACAATCAAGAGCGCTAGAAGTTTACCATCCATCTGTCTATATCCCCGGTTTAGTTTTTGCTTTCTCTTGATATTGGGAGAGTATCAACGTTTTTCAACATTTGAGCCTGAAGCTTATGTACTGTGGAAATGCGACCTATAAGCATTTCTTAACAAATACAGCCCTATATTTTCACGAAAGCTCGTTACGCATACGTTACGAGGCTGTATACTTTGTTTAAATGTTGGTGATTGAAAGAAATTAATGACGAGAGCTGGGTCCATATTAAGCAGGTTCGGGTTCGATCGAAAATCAATTGGATTTAGTGCGCTGATGGCAATCGGGCTACGTATCAGCTTGATTATCGTAATACTCTCTATTGCCGGTTTTTTTGGTGTACAGCAGATACTGGAAAACCGCGTTATCGCAAAGCTGGAGTATGCTGCTAAGGCGCGAGCATATGAAGAAAGCGAATTGTTCAGAACCATTGAACGTGCCCACACAAACTCACTGCGTATGCTTAATACACTTTTGGCTCAAAGTCCTGCGACCAACATCACTTTTGATGACCTTTTTGAAGACAGTGGGCATAACATTTTCCGAAGCCGCGACGATCTATATGACGGTACAATGCTGAATGGCAACTTTCACGTCGACGGCACAGCCGGAATTATTCCCGGTGCCGATACGCTGACAGAGGCAGAAAAAAACCTTCTGGCAGCCGCGTTTCAAGTGACAGTTCAGGTAGGAAATTCTCTTTTTCCAGAACTGCAAAGCTATTATTTTTTCACCCCCAAAGGACACCTTATAATCCGGGCGCCCGCCCGCCCCGACAATCTGCTTTTTTACCGCAAAAACAGCCCTCCAGATTTCAGTATAGCCGGATTACAGCTAATTACGGTTACAAAACCAAGCGTAAATCCACAAAGAGAGTTTCGCTGCACAAGTCTACAACCTATTGCCTTCGATCTCACTGGTCGGACATGGACCACAGGTTGTCACAAACCCCTGGACATTGACGGAAAGCATATCGGCGCTTTTGGCACCAGCATTCGCTTAGATAAACTGCTTGCGAAATCAGTAATTTCTCCGATTGAGGGCGGCGAATCCATGATCATTTCGGCAGACGGCCAGCTGGTTGTCCACCCACGCCTGACCACGCAGGGCGGCGATAACGAACAACATCTCGACATACCAAACTCAGCAAATGCAGACATGAAAGCCATCTACAATGATATCCAACAACACAGCGGAGAAAAAGTCTGGGTGTCTTACATCGACGCAATAGAAAGCTATGTCGCGGTTGGGCTGATCGAAGGGCTGAATGGCTATTTCGTCATTTCCTATCCGCGCACTCTTATTGCAGCAGAAGCCGGAGACGCCGCTGTCACTATTCTTGTCGTCGGTTTGATAGCGTTGATGCTCGCACTCTTCACGCTTGCCAGAACCTTAAAGCGAACAGTAACCGAACCTCTAGAGCTTCTGAACACTCGGACCAAGCAATTGGCGGCTGGGAAATTCGATGCAAAGACGACTACCACCCCAACACGATCATCGGGGGAAATTAGCAGGCTAGCCGCGTCAACTGAAAAGATGGCGGGACAACTCTCCCAAATCGTTCAAAACCTGGAAGAAACCGTCGAAGATCGTACCTTCGACCTGGCCAAGGCACGAGATGAAGCCGAACGCGCTAGTGCCGCTAAAACCGATTTTCTTGCCAACATGAGCCATGAAATTCGAACGCCGCTCACTGGCATAATTGGCATGCTGGAACTACTAGAACAGGAAAACCTGTCTGAATCCGCTACGTCCCACCTTACCATGGCACAGAAATCATCCCGGCTGCTGCTAAGCCTGGTGAACGATATTCTGGATATATCGAGGCTGGAAGCCGGTAAAATCAGTGTGCACTTTTCAAATGTCGACATTAAAACCGCCATTCAAGACACCGTTGATAGTTTGGCGTTGCTGGCTAGGCAAAAAAAACTAACGATGGAAGTGATTGATGAAACCGGTTCGCCGCTATGGCTAAGAACCGATCCGAAAATCATTCGTCAAATTCTGATCAACCTAGTTGGGAATGCAATCAAGTTCACCAACAAAGGCAGCGTAAAAGTCAAGCTAAGCAATCATGAAGTCGATAACACAGAGTGGTTCACGCTAACGGTAATAGATACCGGACCCGGATTGTCGGCAAAACAATCTGAAACCCTTTTCGACCGATTTGAACAGGCCAGTCCCACCAAAAAAGGGGACAATATTGGTACTGGTTTGGGGCTGTCAATTGTGAAGGAATTTGCTGAACTATTGGGTGGAACAGTCGACTGCAAGAGTCAGCCAAAACAAGGGTCTAGCTTTTCAGTCACCATTCCAGCAACTAGAGTGCAGGCGGAAAATACCGCACCTGCACGGACAGTTCAGTCAGTCCAGGCTAACTCGCTCGACGGCATCCGTTTGCTGGCGGTTGACGACAACACGGTCAACCGCATCATTATCGGCCATCTTTGCGAGCGAATGGGCGCATCTATAAAACTATTCGAAAGCGGTGAACAAATGGTCGAGCACCTGCGAGACCCAGATCACGCACGCGCATATGATGTGCTTTTGCTAGACATAAATATGCCCGGTATCGACGGCATAGAAACCCTTGCCGAAATTCGAGGTCTGCGCAACCAGGCAGCAGAACTGCCTGCCATTGCACTAACCGCAGATGCCATTGACGGCACCGAGGAACGACTTAGACAAGCTGGGATGAACGGCTATGTCAGCAAACCAATTACGTCACGCCTGTTATCAGCGGCAATTCTTGAAGTGGCCAGTCAGATGGAGTTTGCGGAATGATCCGCAATTGGCGCCGCAAGGCCGACCGAAGATATGAGCTTTCCTGCATACGGCGTCCCAACACAGCATATAGTCATTCTTGCCGCGTTAATGCTCGCAACACCACCGCCCCCTTCGCGACTACACCGTGCACATCGCTGGCAGCTTTCGCCGCAACGGTTTTGCTGTTAGCTGCGACGCTTTTGCCTAATGCTGCGGCGCGAGCTCAATCAGAGCCATTAGTTCTTACCAATTTCAGATATCTGGATGTTTACAGTCGAACCATGGTATCGGCGGCCATCATGGTTATTGAGGACGGCAATATCGTCTCAATAGATGACCCTGACTATAGTTGCATCGGTTGCCAATCCGTCGATCTCTCTGGAGGCTTTATCGTGCCTGGTCTGATTGACTTACATCAGCATTTGGGCAATGGCGGATTTGCCCGTCAATCCACAAGCAACAGGCTGGTCCTGTTCCACAATAATTTATACTGGGGCATCACTACTGCCTTTAACCCCAGCCTACCGACCAATGTTTTATCGTCCCTGCGCAGCGCGATTTCCATGAACCCGGAACATTACCCGCGCTTCCTGACCGCTGGGCGCACCATCGGCCCCAAAGATGGTTGGGGCGATCTTAAAACAGCAACCGTCGGCGGTTTAAAAGCAGCAATCAACGCCCAGATCAACGCCGGCGCAGCGCTGATAAAATTGTCCTATGATGACAAGGCTTGGCTGTCCGGCGCACCCTTGCCTGTCTTCTCACAGGAGGCTCTCGCGGCAGCAATTGCCTATGCCCACAAGCGGGAACGACGGGTATTTGTTCATACCACCCAGGTTTCGATGGCGAAAAAAGCCGTGCAGGCAGGCGCAGATGGTATCACAACCGGGCTTATTTCCGGCAGTATTGATGCTGAATTTACCAGCATGATGAAAAGCAGACGCGTTGTTTACATGGCAACATTGTCGGCATTCGCCGCCATCGCAGACAACGCAGCATCGGCAAAACGCCAACAAGCTTTTGACCCGAAGCGTGTCAATAAAAGTGATTTATACCAAAGCCTTGGTTCACCAATCATGGCCCAAAACTGGCGAGATTGGTGGCCCTATTCCAGTCTGGTACCCGGAAAACTAGCGACCTTGGCGGCCAACACAAAAAAACTGATCAAGGCCGGTGTAACGGTCGGCATCGGATCTGATGCCGGGACGCCCGGCGTTATATTCGGGTCGTCGATGCTTGATGAAATACAACGCCATGTCGACATTGGCATACGCCCTGTTGACGCGCTGGTTATGGCAACCAACACAAATGCTCGTATATTATATTTGAACGAAATAGTCGGCACGATCGAAGCAGGCAAAGCGGCGGACCTTGTGATCATGTCCACCGACCCATCGAAATCGATCGATGCGTTCAAAAATATTACTTACACAGTCCGTGGCGGTCGTTTGTATGACCGCCGAGACTTTTAGGGGTCGCCTAACGTAATTAATCCCTCTGCTCGCGTGGTTTTATATTCAGCCGCCAATTCTTGAAGTCAATGGCAAACGGCTGCTGACCCAAAAGGTCCATTCCCAGTATTATTGCTGGCACATCGCGCGCGCCCAGCATAGTAAACACCGGCACGTCTGCTACTACGAGGCGCATATCTGTTCGTTCGAATTCTCCAATTTTAAAGCTCGGCACCCGCAGCGATGCGAAGACCATCTCTCTACCGCCGGACATACTGGCGGTGATGCTTTCGCGGCTAACCCCAGTAGAGGACCGACCAATCGCTTCGGACCCGGCCACATTGATCACAGTGTCTGATGCGCCGGTGTCAACAATCACCGGGATATCAAGCCCGCCAATATTGATTTCCAGCGCTAAGGAACCATAGGCCACTGGCCTGCCTTGAATTGTCACCCATTCGTCACCAGTTGGCCCCGACGGTTTCAGGTTTGCGGCCCCTGCCTCCAAATCAACATACAAGGTCAGACCTGCAAGCAAATCAACCCCAATAAGACCCTTCGCATCTGACCCGATAATATCCGGCAATGCGACGGTCTCACTGACATTCAGCGTGCGACCAAGGACAAAAAAGTCGGTTACTGGATAGACCAGGACCCGCTTGTAGCCTGTAGCCGTAAGAATGCGTTTTGACTGATTTGGCATTGCCTGAAGGCCAATCATTGCAGTCAGACTGCGATAGACAATGCTTTTGCTGGCCCCGGTGTCAATAATGAACGGCAGTGGCCCAATACCGTTTACAACTGTGCCAACCATCGGCCGACCGAAACTGTCCGGCAGGATAAGGTAAGGTGCGTTTTCTTCTGCCGCTGCCTTTCCGCAAACCAACAACAATGACGCCAAAAAAAAGGACAGCCTCAAAAGACTGCCCTGTTTTTCATGTTTGATATGCCGCAATTGAATGATCGCGGACTATGTGTCCAGGAAGCTGCGCAACTGGCGTGACCGGCTAGGATGCTTAAGTTTCCTCAGCGCTTTTGCTTCAATTTGGCGAATACGTTCCCGGGTAACGGAAAACTGCTGACCAACTTCTTCGAGTGTGTGATCAGTATTCATACCAATACCAAAACGCATACGTAAAACACGTTCCTCGCGCGGTGTCAGGCTCGCAAGCACACGCGTCGTGGTTTCACGCAGGTTAGACTGAATAGCGGCGTCCACAGGCAGGATAGCGTTTTTATCTTCGATGAAATCACCAAGATGGCTATCTTCCTCATCACCGATCGGGGTCTCAAGGCTGATAGGCTCTTTGGCAATTTTCATCACCTTGCGCACTTTTTCAAGTGGCATGGAAAGACGTTCGGCCAGTTCTTCCGGTGTCGCTTCACGGCCGATTTCATGCAACATCTGACGGCCGGTGCGCACCAGCTTGTTGATTGTTTCGATCATATGCACAGGAATACGAATCGTGCGTGCCTGATCCGCGATAGAGCGCGTGATCGCCTGCCTGATCCACCATGTGGCGTAGGTCGAGAATTTATAGCCGCGGCGATATTCGAACTTATCAACCGCCTTCATCAAGCCAATATTACCTTCCTGAATCAAATCAAGGAACTGTAGGCCGCGATTGGTGTATTTTTTGGCAATTGAAATCACCAAGCGCAGGTTGGCCTCCACCATTTCCTTCTTGGCGATGCGGGCTTCTTTTTCACCTTTTTGCACCGTGCGAACGATAATCCGGAATTCATTCACATGAAGCCCGGAACGATTAACCAAATCAGCGACCTGATCGCGAATATTGACGATAGCTGTACGTTCTTTTTCAACAAATGAGGACCAGCCACGTCCTTTGAGTTTGCCAACCCGGTCGATCCAGTCGTCTTCAAGCTCGTTACCCTGAAACTCGTCAAGGAACGCCAGCCTGCTCACTTTATGGCTTTCGGCGAGGCGCAGCAGACGCCCAGACAAGGTCATCAAACGTTTATTCAGGCCGTAAAGTTCATCGACAAGTTCTTCAATCCGTAAGTTGTTGAATTTGACCGAGCTAATAAACGCAATCAATTCGTCATTCAACTTCTTGAAACGTCGTTCCTGTGCGGTCGACAAAGTTTCACTTTGTACAGCTGCCGCCAAACGCATATCTTGCAATTTGGTGTATTTTTTATAGGTCGAAGCGATCTTCTGAAATTTTTCAATGGTTTCAGGTGTCAGATGCTCTTCCATCGCCGACAAAGACATAGCCACTTCATCGTCATAGTCATCGCCGTCGGTCGTCTCAGAGGTTGCCGCGTCGCCGCCTTCAGCTGTCGTTTCGCCTTCGGCGGTTGCTTCGCCCTCAGCAGGTTTTTCGCCTTCAGCTGCCGCCGGTGCTTCAACGTTGTCATTGTCAGCATCCGTTGTGGCATCCGTTGACACTTCCGCGCCCTTTTCGCCCTCACCGGTTTTGCCCGCAGCTTGCGCAAGCACATCACCGGCATTTTCGTCTTTAAGCTCTTCGGCAGTTGGTTGTTTGCCAAGCGTTGCTTCCAGATCGATAATGTCCCGCAGCTGCATTTCTTCATTTTCAAGACGCTGCGCCCATTCGGTGATCGCCTTAAAGGTCAGCGGGCTCATGCACAAACCAGTAATCATGGTCGCGCGGCCGGCTTCAATCCGTTTGGCGATCGCTATCTCGCCTTCGCGTGACAACAGCTCCACCGAACCCATTTCACGCAGATACATCCGTACCGGATCATCAGTGCGCTCATTGGCTTCTTTTTTATCGGTGGTTTTAAATTCTTCTTTTTCAGCTTCTGGAGCTGGTTCCGGAGTCTCTTCCGACTCTTCATCGCTTTCAACCACATTGATGCCCATCTCGGACAACATGGTCATAACGTCTTCAATTTTCTCAGAAGACATTTCTTCGGTAGGCAAAGCCGCGTTGACTTCATCATAACTGATGTAGCCACGGTCTTTCGCCTTCGCGATCATTTTTTTGACAGCTGCTTCTGTCAAGTCAAGACGGGGACCATCTGCCGAATCTTCTGTTTCAGGCCGGTTGTCTTCTTCCTGAGTCGCTTTGGTTGCCATGTAAATTTCACTCCAGAACTGCGCGAATCGCAGTCATAGCACATTAAATAAAAGAAAACCTGCCTGATTCGAGGCGATATCCCTCTTTATCTGCTTCTTTTTCCTCTAGCGCCCTAAATGCTGCTTGCGCAGCAACAAAACGCTCATGATTCTCGTCCGTCATATCATCAGCGTATTCTGCTTCAGCCTGGCGGTATGCCGCCCGCGCCGCAGTAATGTGCTGATAACGCGACAATAAATGCTCAAAACCGGTCAAAGCATCCGATAACGCTGCCTCGGGCCATGCGAACCAATCACCCTTGAGCGCGCCGTCTTTCGCTATCTTTCGCACTGTATCCATATGCCCGGCTGCCTCTAAATGGGCATGCACTGCCTCGCGGTCAAGGGTGTCACCGAACGCGGCTTTCTCTACAAGGGCTTTGCATACCCCGTCAAGCCCTGGAACCGTGAATTCCAAGTCCGCGACCTCCTCTTCGTGCTTCACCAAAATTTCCGGATGGCTGGCGAGCGTAAAGACCATCAATTTTTCAATCACATCGGTTATGGCAGAACCACCGCTGCCGCGTCCCAACCGAGTTTTAGACAACAGGCCCGTTGCAGGTGCCATACGTTTTTTTCCGCCCGGTGAATAAGACTGACCACGACTATAATTTCCACCCGCGCCGCGTTGACCTCGTTGGTTGTTGGGTCGAAACTGCTGAAACAGCCGCTCACGAAACTCGCGTTGATACAACCCTTTGACGTTCTCGTCCTGAATTTCAGCGAGGCGTCCGAATATTTTTTTCTCCAATCCAGCCCGCCGCTCAGGCGTATCGGCCAGAACGCCCGTGGTCAAGTTCGACCATAAAACGCTCACCAGTGGTTCTGCTTTGTCAATCAAAGCTTCAATTGCGCCCCTGCCCTCGCGCTGCACCAGGCTGTCAGGGTCATCGCCGTCAGGCATCATCATGAATCTAAGCGACTTACCTGGCCGCAGCATTGCGAGTGCGCGCTCAACTGCTCGGCCTGCGGCTCGCTGACCGGTATTGTCGCCGTCAAACGACAGAATCGGCTCGTCGGCCATTTGCCAAAGGTGGGATATCTGTTCTTCGGTCAGAGCGGTGCCCAGCGGTGCAACGGCATAATCAATACCTGCCTGCGCCAACGCGATCACGTCCATATAGCCTTCAACCACCATTACCTGCCCGGCGTCATAGCTAGCCGCGCGGGCATTTGCCCAGTTGTATAGGGTGGCACCCTTGTGAAACAGGCTGGTTTCCGGGCTATTCAAATATTTGGCCTTGGCATCTTTGGACAGCGCGCGCCCACCAAAGGCAATTACCCTGCCCTGCCGATCTGTGATAGGGAACATCAACCTGTCGCGAAACCGATCATAAGAAGGCCCGCCACCTTCCGGTTTAATTAACATGCCGGTCTCGACGAGTTGGTCCTCGCCGATATCGCGCGCCATCATCGCGTCCTTCAGAGCACTACGCGACGACGGGGCATAACCCATACCGAAACGCTCCAGCGTCTGATCAGTCAGCCCACGTCCTGTGATATAGTCATAAGCCTTCCGACCAGCTTGCGCCTTAAGCTGGGTTTGGTACCACCCACTAACTGCTTCCATCACCTCGGCCAGACTGGCACGTTCCTTCTGCCGTTCGATTTCCTCACGCGAAGGCTTGGGCACATCCATACCCACTTCACCAGCCAGCACTTCAACGGCTTCAGGAAAGGTCATGCCCTGGGTTTTCATCACGAAGTCCAGAACACTGCCGTGCTCACCGCAACCAAAGCAGTGATAAAAACCTTTTTGGTCATTGACGGTGAATGAAGGCGTCTTCTCACTATGGAACGGGCACAAGCCTGTGCTTTCGCGCCCACGCCGAATAAGTTTCACCTGCCGTCCGACTACATCAGACAGGGTGAAGCGATGCTTCAATTCATCTAAAAATTGCGGACTTAACGCCATTATGTCTCATTCAAAAGGGCCAAGTTTCGGAAACCATCCACCATCCCAAAAATCACGTATATAGTTATCGGCTTATTCGGACGCTAGACAAGAAAAATGTCCATAATTTTTGCACTGGAACTGGAAAACAAACATACAGGTACGTCAGGCGGACTAAGTGAAATACGTTATCAAGCCAAAATTTTTCAACATCAATGAGGGGAGCGAAACGAAAAAACTAGCAAATAGTTGCTCCGTGACATAGATAAGATGCTGCGTCTCTAGCCGAGACAAAACATTATTTTGAGCTCATAGCATGTCCGCGAACTCTCCATTAACCCAAGCAATATATCGCCATCTTGAAAACATCATGGCGCAGCCTCATTCGCCTCAACAATTGCAAGAAATGCTCAGATTGCTGGGAAAATGGCGAAGCGCTGTTATTCAAAACACACTCCTGAAGCGAAACGGTATGAGGGTGCTTTCGGGGATATTTAAAGGAATGGAATTTATCGAGCAATCATCTGAAGGTTGCCATGTGCCTAAATTAATTGGGTGCTACGAACAACCTATTCACCCGTTTGTAGAAGCTGCGATAAGAAAAGAACATCCTGTTGTGATCAATATAGGCTGTGCGGAAGGATATTATGCTGTTGGTTTAGCTATGCGCATGCCAAACGTGAAAATTTTTGCTTACGATATTGATAACCGCAGTCGTGAAACCTGCCGCAGCTTAGCTGATAAAAATGATGTGAGTGATCAAATCATCATTCGCGAACTTTTTGAGCCTAAGAACTTCGCGGAGTTCAATCAAAAAAATGCGTTAGTTTTTTGTGATATTGAAGGCGCAGAAAAAGACATGCTAGACCCCGCTGTCGCACCTGCTCTAAAAAGTATGGATATTATTGTCGAGTGCCATGAAGAGTTTGTTCCAGGCATCACCGATATACTGATTAAGCGTTTTCAGGACAGCCATGTATGCACGCGTATCGACGATATAGGTCATAGGTGCATTGAAGAACCAAGATGGATGGAGACACTCGGCCATATGGATCAGCTCCTGGCATCTTGGGAATGGCGAAGCAAGGCTACACCGTGGTTAGTAATGAACCAAAAAATAGGCACCTAACACAACATTTAATACTGGTGGTTAACCACACCCTTCGCTTCATCAAATTATAAGTAAAAAAACAAACTTTTTGGCTCATGACCGATTAAAGCAAAAACATGTTTAACCGCCCCGACATTGACGAGCGTCAGACATATTAAGAGGGGGGCTTCAAAAACCCCACTTCACCTGCCAATACTTGTACTGCTCTAGAGAAAACCCGTCCTGGATCTTCACCACGAAGTCCAGAACACTGCCGTGCTCACCGCAACCAAAGCAGTAATAAAAGTCTTTTTGGTCATTGACGGTGAATGAAGGCGTCTTCTCACTATGGAACGGGCACAAGCCTGTGCTTTCGCGCCCACGCCGAATAAGTTTCACCTGCCGTCCGACTACATCAGACAGGGTGAAGCGATGCTTCAATTCATCTAAAAATTGCGGGCTTAACGCCATGCTGTTAGAAAACCTCATGCCCAATGAGAATCAGATAAGGATAATTATCCATTTTTATCGGGAATCGACTCAAAAGCGGTAATTCAAGTGCTTATTAAACCTGGCTAAACCAATCAGGGTGCTTTTGGAGCATATCTGCGGACTCAGCGGCCATCCAGTCGGCAAATAATTGCACTTTTTCAGATGGTTCTTTCTCCGCGGTTTCCACATAATACTCAAATCCGGTGTGAAGCGGTTTGCCGCAAATATAATTTAACCTCCCCGAATAGATTGAATCAGCGGCGATGACCGGCGGCGCAAGTGCAACACCCCCCCCGCGATTGCCGCTTGCACCAACAAGCCCGAATGGCTGTAATCAGTGGCAATCTCGGAGTGCTGGACTTCCAACCCATTCAGGTGGAACCATTCGTCCCACAGGTTCGCATGCAAATGCGCAAGCAAACGATGCTCAAGCGCTTCTTCAATATTTATCCGTCTCTCAGATGCTATCGACGGCGCATAAACAGGCACAAAGGTTTCGGGAAGCAATACCTCAGCACCTGCGGGAACGGTCCCGATCCTAATGGCCAAGTCCATACCTTCGGTTCGCAAATCCAGCCGCTGATCATCAGCATTGATTCTTACGTCAATTTCAGGGTGTCTGATGCTGAAGCCTGGTAGCCGGGGAATAAGCCAATGGATAGCAAACGATTGGTACGTGGTCAGCCGCAGGATATGTGGATCATTCTTGCGGCTAATTTCAGTTACGCTCGCTTCCAATTCTTCAATTGATGTCCGTGCTGATTTCGCAAAAGTCCTGCCTGCTGATGTAAGTGAAATTTCCCGCGGCTTTCTTACAAACAAATCAATGCCAAGCTGCTGTTCCAGCGCTTTCACTTGCTGACTAACCGCAGACTGGGTGCGCCCCAATTCTTTGGCCGCCAACGTCAGGCTGCCATGGCGTGCAGCAGCATCGAACGCCAGAATCCCGGAGAAGGTGCGCAGTCTATAAATATTTTTATTCCTTAATTTATCTAAGCCTTAGCTTCAATATTACGAATTTGCGCAACGCCTGTAAACCCCACATATTAGACGAAACCAGCATCGAAAGACAATCACATGAAGAAGAAAAATTTACCAGTTAAGGATAATCGCGGCCTTTTTGCGCGGTTGACAATTTTGCTTGCACCACAAGACGAATTGGTGGCCTACAAAGCACGAGAGATGACAAAAAGTCAGGAGAGTTCAGGCGGGAAAGTTGAAACGACAGCGCGTGCACCGAAACAATCAGCTCGATTTCTTGGCTTCATTTAAAATTAGACGATCAAATTGCGAACTCAATAAAAAGGCGCCTACCAATTTGCTTGGTAAAGCGCCATAACAATCTTGAGCAGCTTGTTAACTCAGCATACCTTTAATGGTCACGCTGGCTTTGGCAAAATCCATCTGACCAGCATATTTGCCCTTCAGTGCGCCCATGCAGCGGCCAATATCTTTAAGACCTTCAGCACCCAACTCGGTAACCACAGCTTCGGCCGCTGCAACAATCTCATCATCGGTCATCTGCTTGGGCAGGAATTCCTGAATGATGATAATCTCTTCCTTCTCGCGCTCCGCCAATTCGCACCGCCCGCCTTCTTCATAGGCCTTTATGCTGTCATTGCGTTGCTTCACCATCTTGGACAGAATATCAGTGATAATAGCATCGTCGTCCCGGTCACTGGCATCAGTACCGCGCATTTCGATGTCTTTTTCTTTGATAGCAGCCAATATAAGCCGCACTGTCGAAAGTTTGCGCTTTTCTTTGGCGCGCATAGCATCTTTCATTGACGCCGTCAGATCGTCCCTAAGCATATCTTCAACCCTGCTACAACGAGTCGGAAACCACCATACTATAGTGAGTTGGGCTTCAGAGCAAACAAGAAATTTCGTTTTAACTCGTTGTTTTTATTCAATATTTTAATTTTCGGTTTTTCTTGACCCCCCAAGGCCGATTGACTATCTTCCGGTCAATTTGGCCACCGCCAAGCATGCTTAACGGACCGGAACCAATAAACGCAAATTCTGACGAATGCAAGGATTTGCGCGGGCTGCAGCGGCAACAGGCGGTTCTGCCAACTGGTAGCTAAAGGATTGCGCTTATGACCGACTCCGAAATGCCGTCCGTTCCACCCGGTGATGACATCACTGCTCTTTTGGTTTTGGATGACGGTACTTTATTTTGGGGCAAGGGATTCGGGCGCGAAGGAGACACTGTCGGTGAGGTGTGTTTCAACACCTCTATGAGTGGCTATCAGGAAATACTGACAGACCCATCTTACGCCGGGCAAATTATCACTTTCACTTTCCCCCACATCGGTAATGTTGGCACCAACACAGACGACATGGAAAACCGGTCAGCCGCTGCGCGCGGCCTTGTGATCCGGGAAGATATCACTGACCCCGCCAATTTCCGGTCTGAAAACCATCTGAATGACTGGTCCGAAGCGCAAGGCCTGATTGGCATTTGCGGCATCGACACCCGTAAACTAACCCGGCGCATCCGCGATGGCGGCGCACCCAACGGGGTGATCGCCTATAGTAAAGACGGCAAGTTTGATGTTCCGACTTTGCTCGCAGCAGCAAAGTCATGGCCCGGACTCGAAGGCATGGATCTGGCGAAAGAGGTTAGTCGCACTGCAAATGAAACGTGGGGCGCTACCAGGTGGGACCTGAAGTCTGGGTTCGGTACACTGGATGCTGTCACCGCCCATGTTGTGGCGATTGATTACGGCGCGAAGGACAACATCCTGCGCTGTCTGTCTGAGACTGGCGCACGAGTAACCGTGGTGCCTGCAACCGCGAGTTTCGACGAAATTATGGCACTGTCGCCGGACGGTGTGTTCCTGTCGAACGGGCCGGGCGATCCAGCGGCAACCGGCGAGTATGCCCTACCCGTGATTACAGCACTTATCAGTAGCGGTGTACCCATCTTCGGTATTTGCCTTGGCCACCAGTTACTTGCGCTGGCGTTTGGCGGCAAGACATACAAGATGCATCAAGGCCACCGAGGTGCCAACCATCCAGTGCAAGACCTACGCAGCGGCAAGGTAGAAATCACCAGCATGAACCACGGCTTCTCGGTCGATGGCGACAGCCTGCCCGAAAATGTAACGATCAGCCATGTTTCGCTGTTTGATAAAACTGTGTGCGGCATTCAGCACACGGAAAAACCAATTTTCAGTGTGCAACAACACCCTGAAGCGAGCCCCGGCCCGCAGGACAGCTTTTACCTATTCGACCAATTTATGGACATGATCCAGAAACATAAATCCGCCGCATAAATTGGCAGCAACAATAAAGGAGACGACAGTGATGAGACTTTCTAAAATAGGAACCGCCGCTGGCGCCCTTTTTGCGGCGACGGCACTTTCAACGGTTGCCTCAAGCACAGCGCAGGCAGATGGTTTTTACCTGTCCACTTTCACCGGGCTTGCCATCCAAAACGACCAGAACAACACATCAGGCAACCAATCGCTGAACGTATCGCTAGACAATGGCTTCGTTATCGGCGGCGCCGTTGGCTACAAGCTGCCGGTTAGCAATTTCCGGGTGGAACTGGAGTTAGCCTACCGCGAAAATGATATTACCGCCGGGCAGTTGATCAGCGACCCAACAGCGGCTTTCAGCGGCGATAACTCGTCGCTCGGTGCGTTCGCCAACGTGCTGTACGACTTTGACGGACTACCGCTATTAACACCCTATATTGGTGTCGGCTTGGGTGTCGGCGGCGTAGAATCGGACGTGGTGCGTACAGCAGCGGTTAACGACCTGCGCTTTGGTGGCCCAACCCGTACAGAATTTCTGTATCAGGGTATCGCCGGTGTCACAATTCCGATCAATGACACCTTCGATTTGTTCGCCGAGGGCCAGTATTATGCGGCACCAGGCGTTGATTTTGATCTGATCGACACAGCGCTGAACACTACCTCGACATTCAACAGTTCCTACGAAGTAATCCAGCTGCAGGCTGGTTTGCGGTTTAAGTTTTAAGCCCGCTTCCCCTGATTTGTGCCAGACCGAAAGATACTCGTTAAATGCCCAAACGTACTGACATAAAAAGCATCCTGATCATCGGCGCAGGCCCCATTGTTATCGGCCAGGCCTGCGAGTTTGATTATTCCGGCACCCAGGCCTGCAAGGCGCTGCAGGAAGAAGGCTACCGGGTTATTCTGGTGAACAGCAACCCCGCTACCATTATGACCGACCCCGAACTGGCAGATGCCACCTATGTGGAGCCGATTACACCGGAGGTGGTGGAAAAAATAATCGAGAAGGAACGCCCCGATGCGATCTTGCCGACCATGGGTGGGCAAACCGGTTTGAACACCGCGTTGTCGCTGGCAAAAATGGGTGTGTTGGATAAATACGATGTGCAGATGATCGGCGCAGACCGCGAAGCCATTGATAAGGCCGAAGACCGGTTGTTGTTCAAGGACGCGATGACCAAAATCGGTCTGGAAAGCAGCCGTAGCGAAATTGCCCACACGGTAGATGAAGCTCTGGAAGCCATGGAGCGCATTGGCCTGCCGATGATTATTCGTCCCAGTTTCACCATGGGCGGCACCGGCGGCGGCGTGGCCTACAATAAAGAAGAATATATCGAGATTGTCACCAACGGGCTTGACGCTTCTCCCACCACCGAGGTGCTGGTGGAAGAAAGCATTGTTGGCTGGAAAGAATATGAGATGGAAGTTGTTCGCGACAAGAACGACAACTGCATCATCATTTGCGCCATCGAAAATGTCGATCCCATGGGCGTGCACACTGGTGACAGCATCACTGTTGCGCCCGCCCTTACCCTGTCCGACAAAGAATATCAGATAATGCGCAATGCATCGATTGCATGCCTGCGCGAAATCGGCGTGGAAACTGGCGGCTCGAACGTACAGTTTGCGGTGAACCCCAAGGATGGCCGGTTGATTGTGATTGAGATGAACCCGCGCGTGTCGCGCTCATCTGCGCTGGCGTCAAAAGCCACCGGCTTCCCGATTGCAAAGATCGCCGCCAAGCTGGCTGTTGGCTACACACTGGACGAGCTGGACAATGACATCACCGGCGTAACGCCTGCATCGTTTGAGCCGACCATCGATTATGTGGTTACCAAAATTCCGCGCTTTACCTTTGAGAAGTTTGCGGGCGCAGATGCGCTGCTGTCGTCGGCAATGAAATCGGTGGGTGAAGTGATGGCCATTGGCCGTAACTTCGCAGAAAGCATGCAAAAGGCGCTGCGGTCGATGGAAACAGGCCTGACCGGCCTTAATGAGATTGAAATCGAAGGATACACACCCGGCAGCGGCGACTTTGGTCCGATCCTCAAAGACCTGGGCTTTCAGCGCCCCGACCGTTTGCTGCGCATAGCACAAGCTCTGCGCGAAGGTGTTCCCTTTGAGGACGTGCGGCGGGTTACCGGATATGAGCCTTGGTTCATCGCACAGATTGAAAAAGTGGTAAACGCAGAACGCGGTGTTAGAGAGAACGGCCTGCCATCTGATGCAATGCAGCTGCGCAAATTAAAAATGCTTGGCTTTTCTGACCAACGATTGGCTGAGCTAGCTGGCTTAACCGAAGCAGGTGTTATGCAGGCGCGGCACCACAGCGGTATACGTCCCAGTTTCAAACGCATTGACACCTGCGCCGCAGAGTTTGAAGCCAAAACGCCCTATCTATATTCCAGCTACGAAACCTTCGCGGACGGCGAAGCCGCCGAATGCGAAGCCAACCCTACCGACCGGGAAAAAATAATCATCCTTGGTGGTGGCCCTAACCGCATTGGCCAGGGCATAGAGTTTGACTATTGCTGCTGTCACGCGTGCTTCTCCCTGTCGGACGCCGGGTATGAGACCATTATGGTCAATTGCAACCCCGAGACAGTATCAACCGACTATGACACGTCCGACCGACTGTATTTTGAACCGTTGACCGCAGAAAATGTGATCGAAATCATCAGAAAAGAGCAGGAAAATGGCTCTGTTAAGGGTGTAATCGTCCAGTTTGGGGGTCAAACCCCGCTAAAATTGGCCCACGCACTTGAGGCAGCAGGCATTCCCATTCTCGGCACCAGTCCCGATGCCATCGACCTGGCGGAGGACCGTGAACGTTTTCAGGAACTGGTCGAAGAACTGGGTTTGAAACAACCCAATAACGGTCTTGCCCGCAGCCACGAGGAAGCCGTCAAAGTCGCTGATCGGGTTGGTTATCCGGTTCTTATTCGCCCCAGTTATGTTCTGGGTGGTCGCGCGATGGAAATTGTCCATGATCAAGCTGGCCTTGATAAATATATCGCCGAAGCGGTGCAGGTATCAGGCGATAGCCCGGTGTTGATCGACAGTTTCCTTAAGGACGCCATTGAGGTTGATGTAGATGCACTTTCAGACGGCGAAACAATCCACATCGCTGGCATTATGGAACACATTGAAGAAGCCGGTGTACACTCGGGTGACAGTGCTTGCTCAATCCCGCCGTATAGCTTGCCGGTTGGTATCGTGAACGAGGTTAAACGCCAAGCGGTTGCACTGGCAAAAGCACTAAAAGTTGTAGGCTTGATGAATGTGCAGTTTGCGGTAAAAGACGGCGAGGTCTATCTGATCGAAGTGAATCCCCGCGCCAGCCGCACGGTGCCATTTGTTGCCAAAGCTATCGGCAGCCCGATCGCCGCCATGGCCGCGCGTGCCATGGCCGGTGCCAAGCTTAGCGAGTTTGATCTGAAAGACCCGATCACCGAGCATGTCGCGGTTAAGGAAGTGGTGATACCGTGGGCGCGTTTCCCCGGTGTTGACATTCTGCTCGGCCCTGAAATGAAGTCCACAGGTGAAGTGATGGGCATCGATGCCAGCTTCCCGATCGCCTTTTACAAGTCACAGCTTGCAGCCGGCACACCGTTGCCGGACAGCGGCAAAGTGTTTCTATCGGTTAAAGACAGCGACAAATATGCGCTTGTTCCATTGGCCAAAGACTTGCTGACCATGGGCTACGGCGTAATTGCCACATCTGGTACGGCGGACTATTTGCGCTCACTCGGCCTGGATGTAGAAAGCGTGTTTAAAGTGAACGAAGGCCAACGCCCTCATGTGATCGATATCATGAAAAACGGCGAAATTGACCTTATGTTCAACACCACAGAAGGCAAACAAGCCATCTTGGATAGTTACGAGCTTAGAAACACCGCCCTTACAATGAAATTGTCCTATTACACGACGATGGCAGCATCCAAGGCGACGGTGCAAGCGCTTAAAGCGCTCAAGTCAGGCGACATGAAGGTCAAAAAACTCCAGGACTATAATAACTGAGAAAACTCGGCGCGGGCTTCGACCCGGCGCATCAATCTTGCGAAGCCGGGCGCGAATGCCGTAGAATCGGGCATGCGTTCGTTTTGCCTTATATCGCTCCTTAAATGCCTGCCCTTTGCGTTGCTTATCTCCAGTGCAAGCAACGCACAACAGATATCCTTGTTTGACGACACGTCTATTCTAACCATCGAGCTTGATGTGCCAATCTCAAAGATCAACGCTAGTAAAAAGCAAAGGTCGCCCAAACAATCGGCCGGCCAATTGCGTTGGGCAGATCCAAACGGCACGAACCACCATGTGTCGGTCAAAGTCCGAGCGCGCGGCAATTTCCGCCGCGAGAATTGTGCCAATCCCCCGCTGCGGCTAAATTTCAAGAAGAAAGAAGTTCAAGACACGTTGTTTGTTGGTCAAGACAAGCTGAAATTGGTCCGCCCCTGCAGTAATCGTAAACGCGCCGAGCAATGGGCGGTGCTGGAATATCTAATTTACCAAAATTACCAGCTTTTAACCGGCGAAGGCTTTCGTGTTAGGCCGCTCCTAATTCGCTATACAAACGAAAAAAATAACAAAACCGTCGGCAGTCAATTCGCTTTTGCAATCGAAACTGAGGGTGAGATGGCGACCCGCAACGGCGGTAACATTCTAGCAACCCGACGCATTAAAAGGCGTTCACTTGATCCAACCTCGCTGGCCCGATTGGAACTATTCCAATTTATGATCGGCAACAACGACTATTCAACCATTCGCGCCGAGCGCGGGCGTCGGTGCTGCCACAACATCCGTTTGATAACTAATGAAGAAGGTTTGGGCCTACGTCCGGTGCCCTATGATTTCGATTTCGCAGGAATGGTTGATGCCAGCTATGCAACCCCGCCGCCCAGTGTTAAAATTCGCAGTGTCAGAACACGGTATTATCGTGGGTTTTGTCAGCAACCACATGAGTTGATGCGTGCAGTAACCTTGTTTAACAACAACCGCGTAGCGCTTTACGAGCTATACAGCGAAACAGCTTTGTTAACCGCTCAGTCCAAAGAAAAAGCACGAACCTATCTGGATAGTTTTTTTGACACAATCAACGACCCCTTACGACTGAACACAAAAGTACAAAGCCGCTGTCGCTAAGGTATTTAGGTGCCCGGCATCGTTGGTTCCGGCGCTACTGCCTCAGGTACATTGCAGTTCAGGGCCAGGTCCAAATCAACGCCCGTCATTCTTTTAACGAATGTCTCAAACATTGGCACCGCCTCCACTGTGGCATCCGCTGCTTGCTTTAAATAAACGGAAACCGGCATCAACGGCTCGAGCCGTTGGCCCTGGTGCATCACACTGATTTTGTCACCTTCAATGATCAAAGCCGCACGCGCGCCGCCATAATGGGCCGACAAGCCCACATCAACCACTATCACCCGAGCACCATAGCGTGCCAATACAACCCCGGCGTTCGGCGTATGGGCCACTACTATGCGTTTCGCCTGTTGGACTGCCAAAAGGGCTTCAAGTTGCTGCTGAGTTTGGCAAGTTTCTTCTACACCAGACAAGCCCCGGTACCACAATGGCCCCAACTGATCGTTAACCGTCGCTGTGTCAGCGATAGTTTCACCCTGCGCCAATTCAGTCCGAATTGTCGTATTCAGTTCATCGAGCGAACGTTCTTGGTACTGGGGGCTGATACCCCCGTGCACAAACAGCGTATCATTGATTTTGATAGCTGTATTATGGCCAAGAACCCACTGGCCGTATTTGCCCTGCGGCGACCATGCCAACCGGTGCTCTACATAACCAAGCGGGTAGCGCGCAAGCCATTGGGCCTTATAGTTTTCGTCAAAAACCGGTAGATTTTCCGGCTCTTGCGTATCCTGGAGATACTTGATGGTATTTTGATAAAAAGCCTCACGGCGACGACGTGATTTTCGATCAACAAACGCTTTGTATTCACCAGCATCAACGTAGCGTAGATCACCAGCCACATTCATGGCCTCATGGCTGCCAATAAGCGCATGAACCCTGCCGCCGGCCTTTAGTGCCTGTTTCTCCAGCTTCATCAATAAGTCCATGGCCTTGCGGCTATCGGGGCCGCGGTCTGGCACATCACCCACCTGGACAAAATGAGTTTCCCCGGCAATCCAGCGATTGCGTTTATTGATGATACCTGTCTCAATCAGGAGCTTACGGAAGGCGGCAAAGTCACCGTGTATATCTCCGACCGCGACAATGCGATCAATACCGTTCCATTCCGATGTGCTGTTTTGCGCGTTGGCGCTTGCGGCGGCACTTAAAGCGACCCAGAACAAACAACAGAACTTAAGAAAGATCCGCATCATCTTTTTTCTCTGTTTGTTGATCAGCGGCATGAACGGTGTTTTGATCGTCGCCATGACTAATATTTTGCCGGGTGGCGGCCAACAGTTCTTTATGTTGTTTTTCCCGCAGGTCCTGTTTTTCCTGTTTGCGCCTCATGCGCTGGTGCGTTTCCAGCCCTTCACCACCCAAACATATGAAAGTCGCCGCAAAGCAAAAAAACAACGACAACACTAAGGCCACACCTAGCGCTTCGATGCCTGCCGCAATGCCAACTGCAATAGCGACAAAAATGAATAACGTATCAGTGGTGTCAATGAGCGCCCGGCGAAAACGCACTGCCGCGGCGATGCCCGCAAGGCTAAAGGCCAGTGCCAAACTATGCTGCACCACAATTACAATACCCGCAACAACTGGTGGTAACAGAATGATCGTGGCCGCCAATGAATGATCATAATCAGTGTTGGCGTTGATCGCCCGATATACCCAGGCCACCGGCACCATCAGGGCTAAAGATCCAAGCATGGCAAAAAATAGCGTTGCAGCACCTTCCAGCCGACCTATACCGATTGATGTCGCCGTCGCCACAACCTCAAGCATATCACTCCTACCCGAGACCGAGCCCCGAAGCTCGCTTCCCGCCATGCGGTTTGCCTCTATTTCGGCGAGGCCGCCAAACGGTAAAAATTCGTAAAACTGCGGTGCCAAAAAAATGATAGCAAGCAACAGTGCTATGACAGTGCCAAAATATGTCAGCAACCTGACGGTGGTATGCCAAATCAAAGGGCTACTTGTCCCTGGAATATTGTCTGTGCCGTCCATCCTGTCTGCACCCTATTAAGCTGTTAGGTCGGTAACAGTTGCTCTTATGCTAACATAAGGCAGGTTCTTCCATAGTAAAAGCGCCGTGATTGAACCGAGGTTTGGCCTCGCCGTCCGCTCTTACAAAGACGGTCAGGCAGGCTGTTACTGCGCTTGAGACGCCTACACTTGATTTATCGCGATGAGTTCGCTACATAATGAACATGGATGCGCCGACCCCGCCCGGGTCGGCGCTCCTGTTTTTATGAGAGGCAAGCAAAAAAGCTTACCGAAAAATATCAAATAACCCCGGACGGGAACCATGAACGAAAAAGTACCTATGCTTGAAGAAGGCTATCGACGCCTGGAAGCAGAACTAAAGAATTTGAAATCAGTAGAGCGCCAGGCAGTTGTTTTGGCGATCGAAGAAGCACGCGCGCACGGCGACTTGTCAGAAAATGCCGAATATCACGCTGCGAAAGAAAAACAGGGCCACATTGAAGGCCGCATTATGGAACTGGAAGGCAAAGTATCCAGGGCCGAGATTTTTGACCCCCAGACCATGTCTGGTGACAGGGTCGTGTTTGGTGCGACCGTAACAATGCTGGATGAGAATGACGAAGAAGTCATGTACCAGATTGTTGGCGCTGACGAAGGCGACGTGAAAATCGGCCGCATTTCCTATAAGTCTCCTATCGCCCGTGCACTTATCGGTCGTAAAATTGATGACGAAGTTGAAGTCAAGGCGCCAGGAGGCGATCGTTACTATGAAATCACCAAGATCGAATTCAAGTAACGACGCCCAGATGGTTATATATAACCCGCTTCTTTTCTGTTGCCCCAGAAACCATAAAGCCCGCTGAAACAGCGGGCTTTTATATTGTTTTAAAACTAGCGCAGTCTCTGAAGTTACTTCACCGCGGGCAACGGCACACCCGGTTTATGTTTGCTGGTGCGAATTGTAAGTGACGTTTTTACGCTGGCAACATTTGGTGCTGGCGTTAATTCACCCGTCAGGAACTGCTGAAAACTGCCTAAATCCTCGGCCACAATCTTCAAAATAAAGTCGATTTCGCCGTTTAGCATAAAACATTCACGCACTTGTGGCCACATCTGTACTTTGGCCTCGAAAGCCTGCAAGTCAGATTCAGCTTGGCTGTGCAGTCCTACCATCGCGAAAACTGTAAGCCCATAACCAAGCGCTTCTTGCTCAAGGTCGGCATGATATCCTTTGATGTAACCTTCCTGCTCCAGCGCTCTGACACGCCGAAGACACGGCGGCGCAGTAATGCCAACCCGGTCCGCCAATTCTACATTGGTAATTCGGCCTTCAGATTGAAGACAGGAAAGGATTTTTCGATCAACGGCATCGAGTTTAACGCGAACCATTACGGCCTCCCGAACATGCGCATGTTCGTCAAAATAACAACGCTTGATTGGCATCCTATAGAAGGCGCTTTCGGAAATAAAGTTCCAAATGTAAACAATTATATTTCACGGGCGGCTCGTTATGTTTCGATATATTCCGTCGGACAAGATCAAAATAGTTAAAATTTTAATCATTCCTAGCATCCCGATTCGATTTGAGTAGAATGGGGGGCAAGAGCGACTCGGGTGCGAATGTTGCTTCAAATAAAAACGCATTAGTGTGGCAGGGACGGCCGCTAATTTCTCCTCCTTTTGGGAGGAATGTAACGAATACAGGGCTTGGCTGTGGGAAACGCATCGGCATTCGAACTGGATGCCCTTGATACCAGAATAAAAGAACTGGTTGCCTACGCGCGTGAACGCGACGGCGAGGACCGTACCCTATTGTTCCGAAACCTTGTTGATTTGTTCCTGACGGGAAAGGCCCCGATAAAGCAACCAACCAGAGATCAGCTGCTTGATGTTATCGAGGCGATGGTCCCTCATGTTGAACCGGATGTTCGCCGTACAGTCGCGGAGCTTGTTGCCAATCTTTCTACCCCGCCTCTGGATCTGGCTTACCGACTAGCCAAAGACCGGCCTCACATTGTAGGCGACCTGTTACTGTCCACCGCCTTCACTGAAGATGATATTATTGAGTTAATTGCTCGCACCGGCCGCGACCATCACCATGTGATCGCGTCGCGGAGTGATTTGTCTGCCAATGTCTGGATTGCGCTGGCGCGCGCAGCGCCAGCTGCACCGCCGTTTGACAACCAGTCTACCCTTGCCTTATGGCGCGATGACTTGGGCGCGATGCATGGTGACGAAACCATAATGCCTTTCCGTCGCAGCGAGAAACACCAAGCGGGAAACCCCGAACACGCCGCGACTACACAAGGGGGCCAAACGCCAAAAGCTGTACGTGAAGCGTCGCAAACACCTGAAACGACAAGTAAGACTGACCAAGCATCTGCCGACGAAGCACCTGCAAGCCAAGCCGCACGACAGCCCAGCACGCCTGATTCGAAGGAGGACAACCGGCACGCCGCCCAGCTTCGCATTCTACGAACTGACAAAGACTTGATTGCTGACCGGTTGGAAAAAAGCGGCGAGAAGATGCAAACTGGTACGGTTCTGTCTGAACAGGTTAGTGTGCCTATTCCAAGTGACACTCCTGAACGAAAGCCTGTGGCATTGCCGTCCAGGCCGGGCAGTTGGTCCTGGCAAAGCGACCGCGACGGTCTTGTTGCCAATATTTCCAATAACGGCGCCCTTTTGTTTGATCGGTCGCGTTCGTTGGTGGGTGGGTCCATTTTAGATATGCTCGGCTTGCAAAGCAAATTGGGGCATCCGGTTTCGCGCGCTTTCCAACGACGCAGCACTATACATGACGCTCCGATTGCCTTGGAGAATGATGATATCAAACTTAGATTTTGGACCTTGGAAGCAACGCCAATTTTCAGTGCGAACGGCGGTACATTCGAAGGATATGACGGTGTCATGACACCAGTTTCTGCGCACGAACAGCCTTCGTTAGATTTACCCGGACCGCAAGCAAGCGTCGCCCCGGACAACAGCCTTGAAGCGGCGCTCTTTATTGAACCGGCCGCCTCTGAGCAACAGCCTAAGGCAAACAGGCAAACCATAATCGATGAAAATATCGACCGCACGGCAGTGCCCGCGCCGGCCTCGACATCTGCACCGCCCAAGATTGCCCCAGCTTTGCCGAGTTCATCCTTAACTGATACATCGCCGAATAGTCCCTCAATGGCTGACAAACCACTGGCAAATATTGCCGCCGAAGTACTGAAAGACCTCATTGGCGATTCAGTTTCAGCCGCCCTTGGTAACAGCTTGCGAGAACGTCAGGCTGAAGTGGAAAAAGCACAAAGTGAAAGCGAACAGACAGAAAATGATCTGCAGGCAACGCTACATATCCTTGAGGACACACTTTCTAATCTGATCAAAGCAAGCAAACAATCTGGCAGTACGAGCGTGCGGCTACAGACCGAAATAGCGACTGCATGCCTTAAAACGCTGAAAGAGCAACTGGGCGACAAATAACGCCGTTTCATCTTCACACCTAGAAATAACCCAAACTGGCACTGTTTTTGTACGGTACTAATTCGTATAACGATGGTGCTCGGCTAGGGTTTGTCGGCCAAGCGCGGAAAAATGAGGGTAAATAATGATTTTCAACTTCCAAATTAAAAAACTAGCAATGCTTTCGCTGGCATCATTACTGATTGTAAGCCTGCCAGCTTTCGTCAATTTAGCATTTGCCAATCAGGAGGCCGCCTCTAAGCCGGAAACGGTCGCCGTCCCCAATCCTGCCTTATGGAAGTTAACCGACGACGACAGCGAGGTTTATCTTTTTGGCACCATCCATATCTTGAACCCGGAGCTGAATTGGAAGTCGGCACAAGTGGAAGCTGCCTTCAGTGCTGCTGAAACCGTAATTTTCGAAGCCCCGGCTGATACTTCCAACCCGGAAGCGGCGCAGGCGTTGATCGCGAAATATGGATTGAACCCGCCCGGAACAACACTCTCGAGCCTATTGAGTGAAGCCAGCAACCAACAATTAGCTACAGTTCTTACACAATACGGCATGGAAGGTGCTGCTGGAAACTTCGAGCCCCTGCGTCCCTGGTTTGTTGGAATAGCGTTGGCGGCCCTGCAAATTCAATCCTTGGGCGGTGACCCCAATGCGGGCGTGGAGCGCGTATTAGGCGCAGAGGCAGTGCGCGCCGGAAAAACACTGGGTTACTTCGAAACGGACGAACAGCAAATGCAAATACTAAGTGGAATGTCGCCGGAAGCTGAAGTGTTTTTCCTCGAAGAAGGACTGCGACAGTCTATCGACGAGCCTGATCAAATTCTTAAGTTGGTTCAAGCTTGGCAGATCGGCGACCAAGCTGCAATTGACGACATGCTGGTGACCGGCATGGCCGGGCAAAATGAAGTTATGGAAGCGCTTTTGACCCGCAGGAATTTCGATTGGGCATCGCAGATAGAGACACTAATGCGCGGCAGCGGGACTGTGTTTATCGCGGTTGGGGCTGCCCATCTGGTCGGCAAGCAAAGCGTTCAGGTTTATCTGTCGGAAAAAGGTATCTCGGCCATTCGCCAGTAAACTCATTCATATTCCCAGTAAAAGGGGCTCCCCGATGGGAACCCCTTTTTTTTGTTCAGAAAGCGATTTTAGTGACTATTGACCACCACTTACTGTTGCGGCCTTTTGCGCCATTGCGTCGCTTGGGCGGCTCCAAGTCTGGTTCGAGCACCGACCACGAGCGCAGCTAGTGATTTTCAGACCACCGTCTTCGAGCAATACCATATTGCCCTTGGTTGCTTTGCCACCGCCGAGCTTGGCAACTTTGCCGGATTCCCAGCGCCGCATATTTTGAACATGGGCACTTTTGAAATTCTTGAGCAGTTGCATGCCAACTTCGCCGTCTACATTAGAGCCATCCTGGAAAACAACTGTGCCGCAAATACGGCTTGTTTTTTTGTTGCATCGATCAACTTCTACAATTGTTTTGCCGTCTGCTGCCAACCAAAGACCCTGAATGTCGTCGTCTTGCGCTTTAGAAGGGCTGGCAATTGTCGCGGCAGCCATCAGACAGTTGCGGCAGTAGCGCGAGCACCAATTGATCTGCGAGCAGCTGCAGGGTTGCCAGTTGCACGGGCAAGATAATCAGGATGTTCAGTGCCCATCATCCGGTCCCACCATGTGAAATAAAGACCGAAGTTTGAATTACCGTTTGAGTGATGCATGTCGTGATGAGTAACCATTGTGATTTGTCCTAAAATTGGGTGCACAGCCCAGCCGCGGGGAAACAATTCGTAACCTGAGTGTCCAACCGCGTTTCTGATAATCATATGAGTGAGAAACAGAAAGATTGCGAAGCCATGCATGGGGAGAAAAAGTAAAAACAGAGGAACAAAGACCGCATGGACTGCAGCTTCAACAGCGTTGAAGCTATAGGCGGTCCACGGTGTCGGGTTTATCGACTTATGATGTTCGGAATGCCCGCGCCTAAAAGCCTTGGGGAGATGCAAAAGCCTATGTGTCCAATAGAAATAGGCGTCCTGCGCAAGGATCATAAGAACCAGCGAACCGATAAAGTATACCGTACCGTATGAGGGATCATCAACGTAGATGGTAATGACGCCCGCATCGATGCCGATATGGGTCAACAAACCCGTAAATGAAAAGACCAGTACCGCGAAAACGGAACTTTTGAATTCGCGAGCCATTTGCCTAAACTTGGGGGTTTTCGATCTGATTTTACGGTTTGAAAGTCGGCGGGACAGCAAAACGTTCACTATCAAATAAACACCACCGGCACCGATAACATATCGTGCGAAATCAAAAGCAAACCAAAAAGGAAGTTGGGATGCCATTTCACCCGCCCAGGCAGTGATCTTTTCCAATAATGAATAGTCCATTTTGCTATCCTCGCTTTACCTGCACCCTTTTGTTGGGTGCTTGTTTAGGTCGAGCATTAACAAAGTCCGGGAAGGAAATGCTTAGTTGTTGCCAACGCTCGTAAACATAAACGCACGAAACAGCATTTGGTTCTCGCCGATTTCGGAATTGACAGTGTTTTCAAGAAATCGGCTAGCCTTTTTAACTATCGGCCAGCCTTTTTTTGCGGAACGCAGTTGGTGTTACGCCGGTGCGTTCCTTGAAGGCACGGTTGAAAGGCCCCAGAGATCCGTATCCCAGGTCCATTGCCACTGTTAGCACCGGAATATTGCGTTCTTTAACCGAAGATAGTCGGTCTTTCGCAGCGGCGATTCGGTAGTGGTTGAGGAAATCAGCGAAGTTACGGTACCCTAGGTGCACATTGATTAACCGTCGCAATCGATGCTCAGGTAAACCAGCTTCCACCGCAAGACCGGCAATGGTCAGCCCCGGTTTGAGATAGAGTTCTTCGGATTCGATCAGCCGCTCAACGGTGTCAAGATCATGCCGTTCGTTGGGATCAGCTAATTGGGGCTTCGCTCCACTTCGACCCGCTGCTTCACCGCCAAACAAAGCCACTGTCCGTAACTTGGTAACCTGCCAAACAAGAACAAGCGCCAGCAGCCACAATCCCAATGACTGCACCAATGTGATTTGATCATTTTGCAGAGCCATCGGGTCATACATTGTCTCCGCGATCACTACGGCCAAGACAGTGATAGAAACTGTAACAATATAGATCATTCGAAACTTTCGGCGTGTCTCTATCAAATCATCGCCTCGGCCAGCCCAAGCCACATAGACCATATGAGCAATCAAACCAAAACGGGCAGCGGTGTTAATATATTCAACCAGGTCTCCGATCGCTGACTCGTCGTAGAAATACCAGTCAAAATAGAGCCTGCCCCAAAGATAAAAGGCGACACTGATCATCGCATAGTGCGGCCACAATTTCAGTTTGTCGCGAAACTGCGAAAGACTAAACAGCCATATGGCAATCTGCCCGGTATGGCAAAAAGACTGCACTAACCACCTGCCATCGCTAAAGAAGTTGCTCAGCGCAGGATTTGTACAAATCAAATAAGCAGCTCCGGACAAGGAAGCCCAGGCGCCCAGCCATGCAACCTGCCGGTCCGCAAAATCACGTAGTATCAAAATACCGATCAACAAGAATAGGCTGATGCCGGAAAGCCGGAAAAATGCTTCGAGTATTCCAATTTGGGATAATTCAGCCATACGCCTCTATGTCCATACGGGTGCTTCCATATTAGCTGGCCACCAACAGGCTATTAGGCTGACATAATTCGCCTTTACACGCTACCCAAAAACCCGCGGCGAAATTCAGTCGGCGTTTGCCCGGTCCGCTCTTTGAACGCACGGTTGAACGGCCCGAGCGAGCCGTAGCCCAGTTCCATTGCAATGGTGAGAACCGGTGTGTGCCGCTCTTCAGTATCGGCGAGTCGATCCTTTGCGGCCTCAACACGGTGATGATTTAAAAAATCAGCGAAATTACGATAGCCCATGTGTTGGTTAACTAGGCGGCGCAGTCTGTGTTCCGGTACTTTGGCAATTTCAGCCAATTTTGCGATAGTAAGACCCTGTTCCAAAAGCGCCGCGTTTGCTGCCAGGTCATTTAACCGCGCCATATCTAATTCATCTGTGGGTTCAGATAGCCCTTCAGGCTTGACAGGTTTTGCGGCGCTCAAGTCACCCAAAAGCCATTCGCTGTCTATCCGGATCACATTCCACAAAAGATAAAAAACAATCGCCAGAACCGCGCCCGAAATTACAAGATCAACCATCCGAACACTGTCCGGCGTAAGTTTGGCTGCGGAACTAAGCGAAAACACAACAACACCCAATACAAAGGCTCCGCCTACCACAAAAGTAAACCGAAACTTGCGACGCCCTTCCAGAAGGTCATCATCCCGGCCTTGCCACGCTGTATAAAGCATATGCCCAATCAAACCGAGCTTGAGTAGATTGCCAAAAGGCTTGAAAAATTTAAACCATACGCCTTCGTCGCGCACAGCACCGTGGAGTTCTGCCGGAGAAATGGCGGCAAAATTTCCGTAGAGATAATAATACTCTACAACGATAGCAAAGCCTGACAGCCAAAACAAAACCGCGACAACAATATGTATCGGCTTGATGCGAAACTTGTCATCAAAAAGCGACATGGAAAACAACCAAAGAACGGCGGGTGCTGCCAGACCTATAACTTCAAGTAGCACCATCCACGAACCAACGATGTCGCCCATTCCGGGCGCAGTAACCAGCATAAAGCTGATGGTACAAATCGACAAAGCGGCAGCCAGCCGCGCCGCCAGCTGGCTACGCGCGTCCCGAAGCGCGAGCATCGCCGTCAGCGCACAACAAAACACAGCGCCGAACCGAAACACAGTATCCAATAACTCGATCATTTCGGGCGTTACCTTTAAATTATCGTCTTCGAAATTGTAAACATCAGTTTCTACCGAAGACACTCATAGGATCAAATGCTATTTTGCCGCAGCAACACCATTCGTCAAAGACTGCAAACGAAATTCTGTCGGGGTCAGACCGGTACGCTCCTTAAACGCTCGATTGAACGGACCAAGCGAGCCATAGCCCATATCCATTGCCACCGTCAAAACCGGCGTATTTCGATCATTCAAATCGGAGAGTCTGGTCTTCGCCGCCTGAATTCTATGATGATTTAAAAAAATCCGCGAAATTTCTGTAACCCATATGTTGATTAATCAAATGCCTTAGGCGGTGCTCGGGAATTTTTAACCTTTCCGCCAGTTTCGCAATTGTAAGCCCAGGCTCCAGAACCAGATCAGTTCCATCAAGACCAAGAATAACATCCAAGTCATGCTGATCAGCTGCTGAAAGGTCACAGTGACCACCGCTAATCTGGCGATCAGTTTCGCTTACCCTGAAGAACAAGTCCTCCCCTCCGGGAGACGACAAGCGCCACAGAAGAAAAATCGTAATTGCTAAAAATGCAGAGGCCTGAAGCGTAAGGCCATATGCCTCCATGTCGCTACCCCGAAGCCAGGTCTCCGAAATCAAAATACCTGCCGACGTTAAAATGACCCCAGTGACAAAAACACTGCGAAATCGTCGGCGGTCCTCTACCAAATCCTCATGCCGACCGTGCCACGCGATAAAGGCCAAATGAACAAGCAGTCCGATCAGAATTGTTGTGGAGACGGCCATTAACGGCCAGAAAAGCTCGATACTTCCCATTTTACAGCTAATGTAACCGGCAGCACCCGTGGTCATTTTTGTAAACACCAAAAATTGATGTGTATTCGTAACCTTGAAGTTGTCATCAAATTGAGACAGGCAAAACAACCACACCAATGCAGGTGAAGCGGCATAAATCGGAACCAGAGCCAAATCCAAATCAAGCCCGAACAGATTAAGGCCGGGCTTTGTGGCAACCAAATATGCGGCAGAAGAAAGCGCAGACAATGCCCCCAGTCGTCCAGCCAACCGGTCGCAGAAATCTCTCCCGGTCAAAATCGCTAACCATATCAAAAGACCAAAAGCGCTATAGCGCAGTATGTCATCAAGTGTTTCCACAGGCCCCTCGCCGTGACCTCAATTCACATCGTTCGCGCATCTTTCAATCGGTCTATTGCCGGAATTAACACGCTCTACTGCCCCTATATGGGTATCCTCTCATATATTACGACCCAAAATTACTGAATAGCGGGCGATACAGGCTTGAATAACTTAGCCTGTTTCACTAAGTGAAAGCTATCAAGCCTATCGTTGTCATTAATCGGTTTTGTCGATTACAATAATCGATATCCCGATATTGATTTTGCGCCAATAAAGCCTAGAGTGTCGCCAGATTTTAACAAGGATTTTGATGCTGCGAGCAGATGCTAATGACCGGCAGTATACCGGCACCCCGTTAACATCCGAACAGCATCGGCCTGCGTAAAGATAGACCAACCCCATACCCAAATAACAGGAGCTACCCCATGGCTGTACTTGCCGGAAAACCCTCACCAGACTTCACTGCCGCCGCCGTTATGGCAGACGGATCAATCAACGGCGCCTTCAACCTCAAGGACTATATCGGCGACGATTACGGCCTGGTGTTTTTCTACCCGCTTGATTTCACTTTTGTTTGCCCATCAGAAATTCTGGCGTTTCACAACCGCATGAACAAGTTCAAGGAACTGGGTGTGAAGGTTGTTGCCGTGTCTGTCGACAGCGAGCACACCCACGCTGCATGGCGCAACACACCAACCGCTGAAGGTGGCCTCGGCCCTGTTGATTTCCCAATGGTGGCAGATAAAACCAAACAAATCGCCCGCGACTATGACGTTCTCATCGAAGAAGACGGCATTTCGCTTCGCGGCACATTCCTTATCGGTAAAGACGGCATGGTTTGGCACCAATATGTCAACTTCCTGCCACTGGGCCGCAACGTGGACGAGTTTGTGCGCCTTGTTGAAGCACTGCAGTTCCACGAAGAACACGGCGAAGTTTGCCCTGCTGGCTGGAACAAAGGCGATGACGGCATGAAAGCCGACGCAGCCGGTGTAGCTGACTATCTTGGCAAGCACGCTGACGAGCTGTAGTCCTCAGCCAGTCCCCGAATAGAGTTTTGAGTATGAAAGGCCTCGGTTTCTCCGGGGCCTTTTTTATTGCCGCGCCGCTGTTCCGACATAAATCAAAGACTGAGGGGAATTGGAGCATGGACCAGCAACCAAAGCACGCTAATGAAGTTGACCAAGACCTTCTAGCGCCCTGGCTAGGCGGTCGCAGCTTCGATGACTGCTGCGCCGAATATGACAAACAGGGCTATGTTACTTTTGAAAACGTCATGCCACCAAAGGATGTGGACAATGTGCGGGCGGCCCTCGAACCTTACCTGATCAAAACCGGGCGCAATGATTTTGAAGGCTTCAAATCAAACCGGGTTTATGCGCTATTGGCAAAATCTCCCGATGTTTTCTCAAAAATGGTGATGCACCCGTTAGTGATGGCTTTTGTCGAACGGGAATTAGGTGTTTCAAGCTTATTATCGGCTCTTCTTGCTATCAACCTACACCCCGGCGAGACAGTGCAAGACTGGCACTATGATGATAGCCAGGTGAACATTCCCCTGCCGCACCCGCCGTATGGCGTCAGCGCCTTTTGGGCAATCGACGATATGTCGGAAACCAACGGTGCCACCGAAATCATCGCGAAAAGCCACCTGTGGACCAAACCTGAAATATCTATGCCCGACTTCGAGGATGCCTATGACCCGCGTGAGCGCGATGTGAACTTTGACCCCAAACCCCATGCTGATGCACTGAAGGTTACGCTGCCATCAGGCTCGTTGATGGTGGCCAAGGGTACCCTGTGGCACCGGGGCGGAGCCAACAGGTCAAACAGTTCGCGCCTTATTGTTACGCCGCAATATTGCCCCGGCTGGGCACGCCAGCTTGAAAATATGATGGCCACAATGCCTGCGGCTGACGCGGCAAAGCTGCCCAAACGCGTGCGCGAACTAATGGGCTATTCAATCCATGATGCTTTCATGGGTTATGTGGACGGTGTCCATCCCGACAGATTACTGGACAAACTCAGTTAAAAAGAGCGTTCCCGTCAAGGTTTTAATACGTTCATGGTCGCATAAGCGGCAAGGTCTGGCTTGGGCGCTTCGGCTCCAGCCAGCTCATAACCGATGCGTCCTATAAACCCTTCGTAAATTGCAGTTACGATAGACAACAACGCGTCCGCACTCTGCCGCTTGGTGATCTGACCACTGTTTTGGCCTCGTTTGATCGCCCCAAGCAAACATGTTTGCAGCGCAGCATCAGTTTCATCGAATTTAGCGCGCAGTGTTTCGTTGCGCCCAGCTTCCGCTACCAATTCTGTATAAAGTTGAGCATCATTAACTGTAGTTTCTTTGACGATTGAGCGAACTGATTCCACCACTGCAGTTAGCGCATTCGATTCGGAAGACAGATAAGCTGCTAGCTCTTGTATCTCTTCAAATTCCCATGCAATCATGCCTTCGATTATCGCATCTTTACTTGAGAAATAGTTATAAACTGCCCCGGCACTCAGTCCGGCTTCAGCACAAATTGCGCGCATGCTGGCCTGATGAAAACCTTTAGCAACAAAACAACGGGCCGCCGCTTCCAGAATTTCCGTTTTACGCTTTTTTTCAAGCGCATCGTCTTTACTGCGCGCCATGCTGTGGGCCTTTCCTCAATTGTTCTGAACCTTCTTCCGGCACCCACCCGGGGCGACCGAAAAGATATTTCCAGCGGTTCCCCCAGTTTTTGGCCCGCCACATATCTCTGGCGATAGCGGCATATTCATGGAAGTTAATCACAAAAGGGTTGATGCTTTCGACCGGGTTCGTGATTCCGAATTTCACCTGTTCTTCTTCCGCTTGATAGCTACCAAACAAATGGTCCCACACCAGCAGTATACCACCATAATTTTTATCAAGGTACTTGGGGTTTGATCCATGGTGTACCCGGTGTGCAGACGGCGTGTTGATAACTTTATCCAGGATCCCGAGCTTGCCAATTTTCTGCGTATGTATCCACGTTTGGTATGTAGCGACAACGATTAACGAGATAACTGTTGCAACAGCATCGAATCCAAGCAGCAACATGGGTATTACAAATATCCATTCAAAGAGCCCTTCAACCCATGACAAGCGATAAGCTGTTGTCAGGTCAAATTCTGGTGAGGAATGATGCGTGACATGATAAGCCCAGAAGAAGCGTACCTCATGCTCAACCCGGTGCATCCAGTAATAACAAAAATCAGCAACCAGAATAGCAAGCACCCAGGTCCATGGAGTCATCTCTATTTCAAACAACGCAAACGGTTGGACAAAATAATAGGTAATCAATACAGCGGCGGCGCTGACCAGATAACCCGAAACTTCGTAACCAACCGCAACCATACCATTGGCCAGTGTTTCGCTGAATTTGCGGCCTGTGCGCGTCGCAGCGTCCCACATCAGTTCAATTGCAGCCAACCCAATAAAGGCCAAACCGATCCATTCGGTTACTTCAAACCAGGCATCATACCGCACCAATAACTCGTTGATAGCATCCATTTGACGTCCTTTTCCATCCTCACTACCCGTTTCTCGGGCTTGAGAATATATATAGAACGAACGTTCGTATTATCAATAGAAAAATGAACAAGCTCGTAATAATGCCGCTTTGGTCTCGCATTACTCGAATTGCTAATCGTGACTTGAGGAGACTAAATCCCATGCATCTGGCGGTGTCGCAACTGGCTTAGTCAAATCAAACGCCGCCATAAAGTCCAGGTCTGGGCGCACAAGGCCGTATGTGAAAGTGGTACCCTTAACCGCCATGCTCCACACATTGTCCGGGCTGCGGGTGTTGCCGTTATCGAAAAATATCTTCACGCTTTCCGCGTCCACAATGAAGTCAGCATCACTGTCACCGGGTGCACCGTCACCGGGCGCCGTTTCGCCACCATACATGGTAACAGCGTCCGAATGGCCGTTTTCGTGCCTATGATCATGCTTCAGGCGCAGGCGGTCACCCTCAATGCGGGTCACAATCCACACTCGCGAGTGGTTATCGTTATAATGAAGTGGCACTTTAATCTGGGTATCGGAACAGTCACGGATATGCATCACCAGCTTGGCACTGCGCCAGGGGTCACCCTCAGGTGCGCGAACCACAGTACCCTGAAAAGACTTGCCGCAATTGGCCTGTAGGGTTTCAAACAAACCATCTGTCGAGCTAACTGCGCTCGCGGGTATACAAAATAAAACCGCTAGGGCAACAGACATCAGAACCGAACGAAACATATATTTTCCTTAAATTGGGCGAGCGTTGGTAGGCAGCCTACAAACCGGGAAGCATACGAGCAAGCGAAACTAACTCGTCGGCCAAGCAATTTTCGCGCGGCCTGCCCTTTCAAAAATTCTCCCCCACCCCATATTTGTGCCAAGGGAAGAATAAGGGGATCATCATGGAAAACACCGAACAAGTTTCAACAGGCGGCTGCCTGTGCGGTGCTGTACGATACGAAGTCAAGGGGCCGCTGCGCGATGTGGTCAACTGCCATTGTAGTTATTGCCAAAAACAGCACGGCGGGTATGGACCGCACACAAAAGCGCATAAAGTTAATATTTCAATGACAAAAACTGACGGCCTTGGCTGGTACCAAACGTCTGATGTTGCCCGGCGCGGGTTCTGTCGTGAATGCGGCGCAGGCTTATTTTGGGAGCCATTTGAATTGGACGCTACCGGCATTATTGCCAGCACCCTGGACGGCCCCACCGGACTGAAAACCATGGGCCATATCTATGTGAGTGAAAAACCGGATTTTTATCAGATAACCGACGATCTGCCACAATTTGAACAGTCATCCAACGGTGAACTGGTTAACGACTACCGCTAAACTTCGCCCCAGGCCAACCATTTGCCAATCCCCCTAATCGTGTTAGCTCATGTAAGGTAACTAAGGGGACAACCATGGGAAAATGGCATAAACGGGCACTGCGCGCCGCGGCAGTAATTGGTGTTATAGCGCTTGCGGGCTGGCTGTGGCTGAAGCCTGCCACCGCTCCTGAAAAACTGATTTTCACTGGTGGACCCATTGTTACCATGAACCCTTTGCAGCCCACCGCTGAGGCGCTTTATGTCAATGATGGCCGCATCGCTGGCGTCGGCACCCTTGCGGCCATGCGCGCGGTGGCTGAGGGTTCCGGCGGCGCGGATGAGGTAGACATGAACGGCGCATCTCTCATGCCCGGACTGATCGAGCCACACTCCCACCCGATTGCCGCCGCACAGTTCGCCGCCACCATTGACGCAAGTGGGTTTGCGCACAAAAACCGCGCAGAAGTCATGCAAACCTTGCGGGAGGGTGTAACAGACAGCACAAGAGACTGGGTTCTCGCTTTCGGCTGGGACCCGGTGATGATCGATGATCTGGAGCCACCAACACTCGCGGAGCTGGACGCCCTTTCACCTGACAAACCGCTGTTGATCCTGACGCAAATGATGCATGACGCTTATGCCAATTCGGCAGCGATGGAAGCGGCAGGCATTGTCGGCGACGTGGCCAATCCGCCAGCGGGCGAGTTTGTGCGCGACGAAAATGGCCTGCTCACCGGCACCGTGCGCGAAGTGGGGGCCATCGGCGTATTGTTCAGTGCAATGCCGCCACCACCGGCTGGAGCCAACGACCTCTTGCTGAGTTTGTTTTTCGCAGACTATGCCAAAGCGGGCTATACAACCGTTGCTACCATGGGGCCTGTGGGCAACGACGCGGACCCGATTAGCCTGTTGAAGCGTCGGGCGGGCAATCCACATTCGCCGGTTCAAACCATCATTTACGGACTGCCCCACCAAATCACCGCCAGCCAAACACCGGAGGCAAACGCAGCTACTGCTCCGGTTGTCGGAGTAAAATTCTGGATGGACGGCAGCCCCTATGCAGGCGGCGCAGCTGTAGCGGACCCGTATGAGACAACGCCGCTAACCACCGAGCGACTGCATCTTAAGCCAGGCCATCGCGGCGCAGTTATGATCCCTGTTGCGGACTATGAAGCGCAGTTTGCAGATTATCACGCCCGTGGTTTTCAGATCGCCACCCATGTACAGGGCGAGATGGCAGTTGAGCGAGTGTTAGATGTGGCCGAGCGAGTGTTGGCCGCCAATCCAAGGGCCGACCACCGCCACCGGCTGGAGCATAATGCACTGATAACAGCAGAGCAGTTGGCCCGCGCCCACGCGCTTGACATCACCACCAGTTTTTTCATCGACCATGTGCGTTTTTACGGCGACAAGTTGCCTGCCCTATTTGGGCAGGAACGTACGGAGCGCTATATGCCCATCGGAACAGCGCTGAGGGCCGGGCACCGTGTGACCGTGCACAGCGACACGCCCGCCACGCCCATTGGACCGCTGAGCTCGCTGGTCACCATGTTGGCACGGCAGCCGAATAGTGGCGGGCCTGTCGTCGGCGCGGGTGAAACTCTATCACGCGAGCAGGCCTTGCGCGCTTTGACCATCAACGGGGCGCGGCAATTGGGACTGGAGAGCGAGCGCGGCAGCCTGGAAGTGGGCAAACAAGCAGACCTTGTGATGCTGTCCAGTAACCTTGTAACCGTGCCAGTGAATGAGATCGAAAACACCGTGGTGCTGGGCACATGGATTAACGGCCAGCCGGTAGACACTCGCAAAGCCACACTAACCAACGCAGGCCTGCTGTGGGATATTGTTGTAGGTATGATTTTTTAGAGAGTAACAAGTTTTAGCTAAACAGACGTCCGGCGAACCAGTCACGAAAACCGCTAGTCGCATCCTCGCCTTCGAGGCCAACGAATTTAGCCAAATAGCTGCCTGCAACGCCGTCACCCACTGCCGTTGCGGCTACCAGGTAAATGATGAAGCGCGCCTGTCGCTCGGCAACGCTATCGTTAACTATCATATCTCCGGCCGAGGTCTTCACTGCGTCAACAACACCTACAAGCAATTGATCAAACAGACCCTCAAGGGTATCCCGTCCCTGCTCCAAATTGGTGCCCTTCAGCATTGACCAAGCCAGCAAACGGGCGTTGCCGTCATCAGACAGCACTTCAAATACCCGGAATAATATGGTGTTGTCGCTGGGGTCCATCTTTTCGCGCTGATCCATCACCGCAAGAATGTCACCCAGCAATTTTTCCACCATCCGCTCCGCCAATGCAGTTCGGAGCCCCTCGGCGCTGCCAAAGTGATGCAGGATTGTAGAGTGCGTTACACCGGCAATGGCAGCAATCTCTTTGATCTGCAGGCCTTCCGGCCCCACGTCCGCCAACCGAGTTTGCGCAGCAGACAAAATCAACGCACGAGCTTCTACAACGCTGCGACGCACGCGTTTTGTCAGTGCCTGTTTGGGTGTGACCGTCATTCTTTTGCAGTTGTCATTGATATTTTACCCATTTGTGCGATAGTCTTATTAACAGTTTTGTTGATAACCAGAATAGCTCGCCGCTTACGGCGACTGCAAGAACGATAACCCAGCGCCCATAGAGAGCACAAGGACAACCACAATGACCACGCAAACCTTCCAGCATCCATCGATGGAGTTTCGTACCGCGTGGCGAGCCTTACAGGCACTTATCGCAGACCCGGAAGACACCAAACAGGTGTTTACTATTATGCGAGCGCTAACCGGAAAGTCTTTATGGAAGCAATATGTGAAGTTTCGCGGATTGGAAAGTGGTCAACAAATTCTGGCGGAACAGCGTGATCTGCTGTTAACACTAGCGGACCGCGCTGCGCTTCAGCAGTTGCCGGAAGGCACTTTGGGCAAAGCGTACATCGACTTTATGGAGCGCGAAGGCATTACAGCTGAAGGGCTGGTTGAAGCCAGTGAAGAGGTATACACCGACTTTACTGACAAAGATTTGGAACGCTATGTAATGCGCACCCGCGAAATGCATGACCTGTGGCACGTGGTCACTGGTTATGGCCGCGATGGACTGGGCGAAGTGTGTGTTGTGGCCTTCTCATACGGGCAAACTAAAAGCTTGGGGTTTGCCGCTATTGCGCTGATGGGCGCCTACCATTTTCGCCAACTGTTTCCCGGAAGTCGCATTTTCCGCGCAGCGTGGAAAGCTTTCCGCACAGGCCGCAAAGCCAAGTGGTTCCCTGGTCTGGACTGGGAATATCTGCTGACCCAGCCACTTGACCGTGTACGCCGCGATTTGAACATCACGAAGCCCACTGACTATTTGTCACTTGAGCACGTTATCAACGAGACCCGCCCGGCCCCGATTATGCAGGCCGCCGCCGAGTAACCCGCGCGGCCAACGTCCTCGATCACCCAAACCATCATCATCGCGCTGTCCCGCGGATAATTCGCCGCTTCTTGTGGTCTAAGCATCAGCATCTCATTCCATGTAACACGTTGCTTTCAACAGAAGTCGCATTGAGATATTTTATATATTGACATTTATGTTTATAAATTCATATATGAATACTAACAATTATGTCGATAAGGATATTCAAAATGGCAACTTCAGCAGCAACAGCACCACTTTCAGCTACAAGTGAAACATATATACCACCAAAAATGGCGTTTCGCACTGCATGGAATGCCCTACGCGCCCTGATGGCTGAACCAGAGGACACCAAACAGGTGTTCACCATCATGCGCTCGCTGACCGGCAAGTCGCTTTGGAAGCAATACAAGCGTTTCGCTAAAACGGATATTGGCGCCAATATCCTAAAAAATGACATTGACTTGCTGGACACATTGGCGGACCGCGCATCTCTCGCCCAGCTACCCGAAGGGTCGCTTGGCCGAGTATATCTGGACTTCATGACCCGCGAGGGTATCACCGCTGAAGGTTTGGTTGAGGCCAGCGAGGAAGCCTACGAAGGCATGAGCCACGCAGAACTGGAACGCTACACTATGCGCACCCGCGAAATGCACGACCTGTGGCATGTGGTTTCAGGCTTTGGCCGCGATGGCTTGGGCGAAATATGCGTTGTCGCTTTTTCATACCCGCAAACCAAAAGCCTGGGTTTTGCCGCCATCGCCGCTATGGGCGCGGTTAAATACAGTCGGCAGTTCCCCGGCAACGGTGTGCTTAAGGCCGTTTGGCAGGCATACCGGGCAGGCCGCAAAGCGGCATGGTTGCCGGGTCAGGACTGGGAGCAATTGCTAACCCAGCCATACGCGGATGTGCGCACCGCGCTGAATATTGCTGAGCCAAGCCACTATCTGGCCGCGGCTAACGTAAGTGCCCAGACACGTCCTGAAGCAATTGCAGAGGCTAAGACACCAGAAACCGCATTGGCTGCCTAGCTAGTCTGCCGTATCGTCGCGCGCGATAGTTCGCTGGTACGCTGGGCGCTCCAGGCAGCGTGCGATATAGGCTTCGATCACAGGACTGTCAGGCAGGATATTGAACATCTTCAAGAAGTTGGCAGACGAGCCTACCACTACATCGGCGGCGCTGAAGCTTTCGCCCATCAACCATGGCCCCTGTTTCAAGCCACTTTCCAGCGTTTCGATCATACTGTCAAAGTCGCCCCAGCCGTGAGAAAGTTTGTTGGTTTCCCAGCCGCCAAACTTTTCCGCCATGGCCGGCTCCAGAACCCCAGGCGTGAACATCATCCAATAAAGAAAACGTCCCCGGCCCGGTGAATCGAAGGCTGGTGCAAGGCCCGCATCAGCGTAGCGGTCTGCCAAATACAGGCATATGGCAGCCGAATCCGAGATCAAAACCTCATCGTCCATCAAAGCTGGCACCTTGCCCATAGGGCTAGCAGCGCGAAACATCGGGTTATTTTTTGAGTCCTCATCGCGAATATCGATTTGTTTGACTTCAAACGGCTGACCAAGTTCCTCCAACATCCATAGCGCGCGTGCGGCCCGTGTACGCGGGCACCAAAACAATGTAATCACGATCTTTCCCTTTATTCTGTGAAGCTTCATCTCAACGTATCAGGCACCGTGTAGCTTCTCAAGCAGATCACTCTAGCTTGAAAATCACTCCTGACAGAAACAAATCGCCGCATTCGATCATACTTATCGGTGTAATCCATCGTGAAAACCCCGACATTCTATTGGCTTTTTCCGATCCAGCCATTATGTAAAGGGCCGCACGCAATAGCACTATTGCCTAAGCACCAGAAGGATTTCGGTTATGAGCGACACTAAACACAGCAAAATGCTGATCATTGGTTCAGGCCCGGCGGGTTACACCGCCGCGATTTATGCAGCCCGCGCCAATATTCAGCCCATGATCGTAACCGGCATGCAGGCTGGTGGGCAGTTGACCATCACCACTGACGTTGAAAATTACCCAGGCTTTGCCGATGCGGTACAAGGCCCAGAACTTATGGAAGCGATGCGCCAGCAGGCTGAAAATGTCGGTACAGAAATCATCTACGACCTGATCAACGAAGTTGACCTAAAAGCAGTGCCAAAACGTGCCGTCGGAGACAGTGGCACGATATACACCGCTGACACCATTGTGGTGGCAACCGGTGCCCAGGCACGCTGGCTTGGCCTACCTTCGGAAGAAAAATTCAATGGTTACGGCGTATCAGCTTGCGCCACTTGCGATGGTTTCTTTTACCGCGGCAAAGAAGTGATCGTGGTCGGTGGCGGCAATACCGCAGTTGAGGAAGCATTGTATTTATCGAACATATGCTCGAAGGTAACGCTGGTTCACCGCCGCGACGAGTTACGGTCTGAAAAAATCCTGCAGGACCGGCTTTTTGCGGCAGCAAATATTGAAGTTCAATGGAATCATGTTCTCGACGAAGTCGTTGGCACCGAAGAGCCTTTGGGCGTCACCGGCGTGCGCCTTAAAAGCACACTCACAGGCGAAATTACTGAGCTTGGTGTACACGGCGTGTTTATTGCGATTGGCCACGTACCATCCACCCAGATTTTCAAAGGCCAGCTACCCATGGACGATGAAGGATATATCATCAAGGAAGCCGACAGTACGTCAACAAATATTCCAGGCGTATATGCCGCTGGTGATGTGACCGACAAAATATATCGCCAAGCGGTAACGGCTGCTGGCATGGGCTGCATGGCGGCCCTTGAGGCCGAGAAATATATTGCTGGAATGGAGCACGCTAAGGCCGCTGAATAACAACAACAGTAGCTAGTCAAACAGATAGACAAAGCTGCGGTTGAGTATTCTTTAGCCGCTGCTTTTTTAGCTAAGCGTCCATAGCCGAAAGAATCTTTTTCAGCGCACTCGCCATGTCTTCAACGCCTTCAAGCCCGAGTGTCTCGTCTATAACAGCGTTTACTTTTGCAAAAGACGCCTGAACTGTCTGCAAGGCGGCTGCGCCTTGTTCGGTAAGTTCCAATTGCCAAGCGCGCTGGTCTACTGTTGATCGAGCCTTGGAAACAAAGCCTCCATTTACCAGCCGTGCCACCATCGGTGTCATCGCGCTTTCCCGCAGTGATAAAACACTAGCAACATGTCGCTGGCTAACCGGGCCCTGTGACGCAATTATCCCCATCACAGCCGCCTGCGCTGTGGTGAGTGACCCATCTGCCAACAATGCTGCATCGGCCTGCTTTTTGAGGCGGTGCGCAGTTGTTTGGAGAAGAAAATACAATCGGTGTTTAGACGCAGACATAAATTATCCTTGATATTACGGAATTCATCTTACATTAAATACTACAGTACTGAAGTATTTAATCGATGGAGACTTGTAATGAGTGCAATTGATGTGTGGGCACAGATAACCACCGAGCGTATGGCGCAGGCACCATGGCTAGAAACTCTTCTCCGTTGGACCAATCAAGTGAACGAGCCATTGGTTCCAACCGTTCAGGCAACGCTGGCCGCAATGAACGCCGCCAATGTAAAAACCGCATTGCTTTCCGCGTGGCATGGACCTCAGGGCTCTCTGATAAGCAACGAAGAAGTTGATGCCCACATCAATGCCGCACCAGACCGGTTTCGCGGGCTCGCCGCAGTTGACATCACAAAACCGATGGAAGCGGTGCGCGATATTCGCAAATGGGTGGACGGGAAACGTTTTGTCGGGGTTCGTATCGTACCATGGCTCTGGAACCTGCCACCCAACGACCGACTCTATTACCCGGTTTATGCCGCTTGTGTTGACGCGGGCGTTCCACTTTGCACCCAAATCGGCCACACAGGCCCGCTCCTACGATCAGAAACCGGGCGGCCTATTCCCTATCTTGAGGATGTATTGCTGGATTTCCCGGAACTGGTTGTAGTCGGCGGCCATGTAGGTTTCCCGTGGGTGGACGAACTGATCTCACTCACTATCAAATTCCCGAATTTCTATGTGGATACGTCTGCCTACGCCGTCCACCGCTTGCCGCCCGATTTCGTCGCTTATATGAAGGATATAGGCTCCAGTCGGGTTATGTTTGGAACCAACTGGCCTATGTTATCGCCAGCCCAGTGTCTGACGAAACTTGATGTACTTGAACTGTCTCAGAAACAAAAGGACGCTTTCCTGTTTGGCAACGCACAACGGGTTTTCAAATTATAATTTGTCATGAGGGGCTCGCAAAGCGACTACATTCCCATCAGCATGTCTTTGGTTTGTTGGCCAGTCGCTGTCAGTAATATTTTTGTCGTGCCGCCTTGCGCAGCTTCAACGGTGATCAAACCCGCGGCCCGAAGCGGCGCCATATGCTGAAATATCTGCTGTTCCTGCAGACCAATAGCTGTTGATATGTCTGTAATTGTCGGCTCGCCGTGGTCCGAGATCAGGATAAAAGCAATCACTGACTCGGCGGACAGTCCGGGATAATGGTCCCGAAATATCGTCGCTGCCTGCTGCAATATTTCTCGGTCGCTCATTGCAAGCCTCTACCGCCAATCCCATTCAGTCGCCATCACGCTAGGGACAATAGGTAAATATATCGTTTCGCTATTGACTTTTGCACACTCTATTTCTCGATTTTCTTGCAGATGCCGGACCAGAGTGGAATAGTGCCACAACCTTGGAGGACCTAGATGGACTGGGACAGACTTCGCATATTCCACACTGTTGCTGACAGCGGCAGTTTCACCGCCGCCGGCGATAGGCTGAACTGCAGCCAATCTGCGGTGAGCCGCCAAATTCGCGCGCTGGAAGAAAGCCTGAATGTATCGCTTTTCACCCGCCATGCGCGTGGCCTTGTGCTGACTCAAGAAGGCCAGGACCTGTATGCTACGGCCCGCGATGTTGTACACCGCATTGACGAGACCGAACGTAAGTTGATGGAATCGCGCGAGCGGCCCTCTGGCCTGTTACGGGTTACCACCATGGTGACATTCGGCGCCGTGTGGTTAACCCCGCATCTGGAACAATTTATTCTTGAGTACCCGGAAATTGACCTAAAAATCATTCTGGATGACAACGACCTGGATCTGTCTGCTGGCCAGGCTGATGTGGCCATCAGGCTGCATGAACCCCAGCAGGCAGACTTGATCCAACGCCCGCTCGCCACTTTTCATAGCCATATTTATGCCAGCCCCGAGTATTTGGCGCGCAAGGGTACACCAGTTACCACTGCTGATTTGGACAGCCATGATCTGATCACTGTCGGCATCAGCAAATCGCCGGTTATCAAAGGCCTGAACTGGCTTCTGGACGTGGGCAAGGAAACGCATCAACGCAAACCGCGACTGGAGGTCAACAACCTCTACGGCGTAATGCATGCAGTGGAAGCGGGCATCGGCATTGCTGTGCTGCCCGACTATCTGGTCCACAACCGGCAGAAACTGGTGCGGATATTACCGGAGATTGATGGCACTCCTTTCAATAGTTATTATTGCTATCCACCGGAACTGCGCGGCTCGCTCAGGGTTGCCCTGTTCCGGGATTTCATGATTCGGCAAATTCGCGCCGAGAGCAACATCATCTAGGGACAGATTTCACCTGCAAGTGGCGTTTGAGTTCGGAACGGTCGTGGCTTTTTCGATCACATCACCCTCTTGCAACGCTTTCGCAGCATCCATGCCATCAACCACTTTTCCGAAAACCGTATAACGACCATCCAGATGCAAGTTATGCGCAGTGTTGATGAAAAACTGAGCGCTGCCAGTGTCCGGTCCGGCGGTTGCGACACCAACAGTGCCAACTTCGTGGGACTGCGCACCCCATTCCTCACGGATTGTGCCCCACGTGGCCAGACTGAAGTCTTCTGATTGGCCTGCCTGGGTAACAAAATTCGGGATAACCCGATGCCATAGCATGCCGTCCATTTTACCAGCGTCCGCCAACAGCATAAAATTGGCGGCGGCATAGGGTGCTTCGGCCAAAGGTGCGATGCAGATTGCGCCACGTGTGGTCTCCAGAACCAGTGCGCGGTTACTGTATGAGCGAAGCAGCGATACCGACGGTGTTTTGCGCGGCTGTCTAATCGCTTCGATCGATGGATCGAGCGCAATAGCGGCTTCACGCCCGCGAATAGTGCCCGGATGCGCCGCGGTGTAGTCTGTCAGTATCGCCTTGCCCTCATCGGACTGGGCCAACATGCCTAATGCGACAAAAGCGCGGTAATAATCATCGCCAGCAATCCACGCCTCGGCGATTGATAAGGCCCGGTCGGGCGCGCGCCGCATCAGTCCGCGCAACGCTGTTACCGCCACCCAGGGGTTTTTATCACTGGTAAGGGCAACAACCTGTGCTGTAGTAGAGGCATCACCCTGATTTCGAGCTGAAAGCGCTGTAACTGCCAAATGCCGAAAGGCCGGATTCTCGTGCGACAACGATTGCTCGATTAACGCCATGCTCGCTGCATCGGTAAGACCACCAAGACCGCGCAGCGCGCTCATTGCCAGCCGATAGTCATCATTTGCTGCTAACTTGATCAAAAATGGGCTGGCCGCATCGCCGAACTGGGCAAGCACCTTGGCCAGCACATATTGCTGCTCTGGCATCGCCCCGCCCTCTATCGCCGCCATAACCCCATCCGGCGTGTAAACGCTGCTCAATCCCGCGAGCCGGGCCAGCAAATAGGCGGCCTGTATGCTCGCCGGCCCGGGCTTAGCCGCTTGCTCCAGCAACAGTGCAAAGTCCAATGCGGGCAAATCGGACGGCGACAGACCAGAATAGGTTATGCTTTGCATCAGGCCATAAATCGCAGCAGCTTTCATTGCCTCAGGTGCCTCACTTTGCAAAACCTCCGCAACAAGGCCGCTATGTGGTCTACGATCCAGCTCCGCTGTAGTGAATGCCAACGCCTTTAATGCTGCTGCCTGAATTATACGATGCCCGGAGGATGCCGCCAACTCGTATACCGCCGCAAACGAACCAGTATCACGACAGTTGGCCAAACCAGCAAGAGCAGCAACAACAATATCGGGGTTATCACTGGCCACATATGGGCGAATCACTGGGCATGCGTCATTGCCACTCAACCCCAAAGCCGGAGCGCATCATAATCCCCGGCATCAATTGCAGCCTTCAAAAGAGGGCCTTCAACCTCACGCTGATCAATCGCCTCGCGAACGGCGGCGTAATCTGCATGTCTTGCTTGGCCAATTGCAGCACCTCCGGAGACCGAAACGCCCAAAATAATCGCTGTTAAAACAACATGATATGTTCGTTTCACTGGCACATCTCCCTAATTTTTCCATCTCAATGCCGCAAATATGCACGGGCACATAAAGAGGCTTCTCCGATTAGCTATGCGTTTTACGCATGGCTGGTTTGTCATTTAAACGGGTTTTATTACCGCTTTTACCAACCTATATACAGCTAATCGCCACAGGGCAATCACATCGGTGACCACCCAGCGGCAAACAGATTTGACGGTTTACCGTCATAATGGCCGGTCCTGACACTCTCCCCCCTCCCCCCCAAATGTCAGGGTCGGCCAATTAAATCCTGGGCCCTAATTCAGGATGATATCCCCCTAGTAATTTGGCTTCGCTTTTGCGGAGCCTTTTTTTACTTTTCAATTCCATCGGTCTGCGTAAACTTTCGACCTATCGCGCTTTTCTTGACTCGTCGCTGCGCCCGCGCAATTGTTCGCCAAATTTTCACAAAATCTGCAATTGGAAAGAGACCCCGCATGAAGCCTTCAGTCAAACCATCTTTAAACCGCCTGGTTATCGCGTTAATGGCGTCTACAGCCCTTGCAGCTTGCGAACCCGCCAGCAACAACACCACACAAGGGGCTACCACCGAGGTGGTGTCGGCCGCTGTTATGCAGGCCGAAAGTGCACGGTTGAATGAATGGTTCGAAGGACAATTTGAAACCGAGTTGAACTTCAGCCCAATTGGGCTAACCTTCCTTGGTCGCAAAACCGATAATGATAAAATTGATGACTTTTCGAATGCAGCCCAAGACATGCAATTGGCATGGAAACGCGCAAGTGTAACCGAAATGATGGCCAGCTTCGACTATAACAAACTAAGTGATGATGCCAAAACATCCTACGATATCTGGGCGCATCAGCTGGCAGCAAATAAAGCCGCCGACAAATACCGCACCAATGCCTATATTTTTGAGCAGATGAATGCTGTTCACAGCTTCTTCCCGCAGCTGCTGATCGCTTTTCACCGGGTGGAAGACGCTGCCGATATGGAAGCCTACATTTCGCGCATTAAAGGAACAGCGGTTGCGCTTGATCAGTTGATCACCCTGTCGAAGGAAAATGCTGCCACCGGTGTGCGTCCACCGCGCTTTGCTTTCGAGGGATCAATCGACAGCGCCCGCCAAATTATCACAGGTTCACCATTCACCGCGGACAACGACAGCTCCATCTGGGCCGATGCCCAAGGCAAGATAAAAACCCTGCTGGATGCAGGCACCATCGACCAAGCGAAAGCCGACCAGCTGACCAAAGCCGCTAGGGCCGCTCTGGTTGACGAATGGCAACCAGCTTACGAACGCCTGATCGCCTGGCTGGAAGAAGACATCAAAAACACTCCAGATATGTCGGCAGGCGTTAGCACGCTGCCGAACGGCGAAGCCTACTATAACGAACGGCTAGCCAACCAAACCACCACCGATATGACCGCTGATGAAATTCACCAGCTTGGCCTGAGCGAAGTGGCGCGCATTAAAGCGCAAATGGAAGCGATCAAGGAAAGTGTGGGCTTTGACGGTGACCTGGTCGCGTTTTTTGCCTCTCTGCGGGAAAACAAAGACGACCGTCGCCACTATTACCCCGACACAGACGAAGGCCGCCAGGGCTACATCGACGATGCAACCGCAGCGATCAACAACATAAAATCGAAGTTGCCAGATTATTTCGGCATTCTACCAAAAGCTGATCTGGAAGTACGGCGAGTAGAACCCTTCCGCGAGCAACCAGGCGGCGCCCAACATTATTTCCAGGGTACGCCCGATGGGTCGCGACCCGGCATTTATTATGCGCACCTGTCGGACATGACCGCCATGCCCAAAGGCGAGCTGGAAGTGATTGCGTATCATGAAGGCCTACCCGGCCACCATATGCAGATCGCGATTCAGCAGGAACTGGAAAGCGTGCCCACCTTCAGGACACAAGCCAATTTCACTGCCTACTCGGAAGGCTGGGGTTTGTACTCCGAGGTTCTCGCCAAGGAAATGAGCGGCACCTATACTGACCCATATTCAGACTTTGGCCGATTAGGGTCCGAGTTGTGGCGTGCCATACGGCTTGTGCTGGACACAGGCCTGCACTCCAAA
>JAAHTG010000243.1_pt1 | contig 51711 bp, 44 predicted proteins | sample 6116081 | NCBI WGS metagenome assembly JAAHTG01 (sample SAMN13939989, study PRJNA603662) | sponge metagenome | isolation source: marine sponge | host: Mycale hentscheli | place: New Zealand | collected 2005 | reverse complement strand
AGCGTACAACATTGTATAAAGTTAATACGCTATGATGGTCAGTACTTTAATTTAAACGTTTGTGCAAAGCGTACTAACCTTATACTTTGCCATTATAACCAATTAAATATGCTTAACCCATTCAAGGGTAGCTATTTCATTTTCGTAACCCTCACGCTCTTTAATAATAACGCTATCTTCTTTTACTTCAATTCTAAACAAATAATAGTTAGAGTTTAAGTAATCTTCCAAGTCTTTATGGTTGTTAGCAATTAAAACTATATCGCTACGCCAATCATTTTTCAATGTAAATACTAATTTATTCATATCTTTTGTTTTAAGTTAAAAAGTTATAACACAATGTATAACCCATATTCGTTCCTCATACGGTTCATACACAAACCGTTGTAGTGCATTAAAACGAAACCACAACACTATATATAAAACATACACTCATTTATCTATGTGGACTAAGCAAGTGTCTCCATATACATCTTTGGGTATCTTGCCACAAACCCTACATTTAGTTACAAAGTATTTAGCACCAAATATTTTTGCTAATAACCTTAGAAGAGGGTTAATAAATAATACGTTTTTGGGTTTGTTATAATATATTTCTTTCATAATTCATAGTATTGTGCTAAGATTAAACATTATGATAATAAAAAAGTTCTGCCAAATCATCATATTCGTTTTGTTCGTTGAATTGTTGCGCCATATCTCCGTTTAATTCAACTTTAAAAGGTTTAGCTTTTATTTTATCTTCTTTAGATTTAAGTTTCCTTAAAATCATCTTAAAGGCGTTTCTAACGTGTTGATCATCCATATCATCAACATTTATTTTTCTTCCGTCTTTAGTTTTCCAGTACAAGTTATCTATTACCATTTTCTATTTCGTTTAAGTGTTCAAAACAACCAATTAGCATCTTTACTAAGCGTAAAGAATTTACAACATCTGACTCAGGTAAGTGTTCTTTCTTAGGGAATTTATCATAGGCAGACTTTATAGTGTCAAATACCATAGCTTTCCAAACAACACTTTCCATTATTGGTTGATTAGCTGCAGCCATAAGAGATATTCTATGTCTTAGCTTATCCCAAACAGGTTCTCCTGGTTCTTCCGAGTACTTCTTCATTTCTTCATAAATCATCGCAACAGGATGAGTATAAATAGTTTCTAAATTCATAATTATATGTTTTATAAGGTTAATAACAAGTAGCAACGAAGTGCAAAAAGGGCAGTAAAACAAACTAAATACTAAATAATACGATGTTTTATCCTGTTAAATAGATAAAATTAATACTTAATACCTTTTCATTTGATAACGATATTGTTTCTTTTTAAACTTCGTTTTGTTCAATAATAGTTAGAACTTACACGAAAGTATATTATTTATACAATGTAGTCCAGTTAAAATGTAGGTAATCAGGTACAGCAAACTTATGTAATTGTAAATAAAGTACACTGTATCTGTTTTAAGTCTTTAAGATAGGTAAACTTAGGGCGCAACTATCGAGCTGTATTTTTAGATTAAGTTGAGGTCTTTCCGTTAGGTAAACCAAATCAGCCGCATAGCTAGGATCTAAATGAAATATGTTATACGTTAAGTATGGGAAACATTTAAAAGAGTAATTATGTCAAGATATGGGTAACAATTAAAAAAAATTAGCTACGTAAAGCTGTGTTACATTAAAAAAAAAGCTACTCCGTAGAGTAGCCTTTTTATTGTTAAAACTATTTAGCGTGTATGCTTGTAATATTGATATAATTACGAGCTTGCTTTAATTTAATTACGAATTGCTTATTAATTACTATATTAAATAGTATTTGGCAAAATGGAATTAAATCATCAAGCTCGTTATCTTCTACTACAATAGCGAAAGACCTCTTACTAGCTTTATCTGTGTATATTTGGAAGCCGTTATCACGAGCTTCTGCATACTTGGAAGCTAAATCAGCTTTTCTTAGGTTTATGAAGTCAATCTTGTGATTCTCTTCGTGCTCACGCATTTCATCAGCGTCTGCACCCTCATAAGCTGAAGCGTCAAACTCTTCTTCTGTAATATCAGAAGAAATTTCATACGCTATGCCTTCATCAGAATTTCTTTTCAAAATATCATTGTAAGTATCATCGATATTTTGAATTAATTCTGCAACACTACTATCTGCCGTTTCATCTCCCTTCAATCCTACATTCATTTTTGAATTAAGTATTATCTCGTGGTTTTTGACTTTAGCTAAACAGTATTTTAGCCTATCCCATTGGGAACGGCTAGTGTCTAAGCTACCAAACGACAAAGTGTCTAACGCTACGCCACTACCTTTAATATCTTTAAAGACAAACGTTAGCTTTGGACTGCCATTTTTAGATATACCTTCTTCCACTTCTTGCAATACAGTTTTGTGTTCTCCTACCGCTAATGTGGTAGTTGATTGAAAAACTGTAGTAAGCATTGGAATCGATAAACCTGAATTAGCTTTCGAAGTTGCTTTAGTTTTAACATTAACTTTTTTCTTTTGTACTTTGTTTAAGATTGCGTTAGTCGCCATAATAAATTGGTTTAAAAAATTATAAAATTAAATTATCAACCAACAACGAAGTGCAAAGACGACATTATTGGTTGAATACCTATTAAACTAACTATGCTACTAGATATGAGATTAACATAACTAATAGCAAAACTATTGTTACAAAGTTATTTCTGTCCATAGTAATTGATTATTAAATGTAAGTAGCACCGAAGTGCCACTGACGTATTTACCCTACTATGTGTATTTTAACAGCTTTTGTAGCTAGCGTAGAATTATCAATAAAATCTTTGTAGTCAACTTTTGTGTTGTCTACAACTATTACTTGATTATCGCAATTAACAATAAGTGTTAAGTCGAAGAAAATATTTTCTACTTCTTGCACATAAGTTACAATTTTTGGCGTTACTTCTGTGGCAGGGTTTCTTAATACTGCTTTGTTTTCTTTGTTTTGCATAATGCTATGATTTAAGAATTAATAGTAAACAGCACCGAAGTGCTGAATACTTTTATGAAACTTCGTTTCTATTACTCCAAAAGCTTTTTACAACTTTAATTAGTTGTCCTCTTGCTTTGGCTTGTGCCATACAATGCCAAAAGTCAATACCTGAAATAGAAACAGTTTCTGTTGAACCGTCTGAAAGACGGATTAAAAAATAGTGTGTTGATAACATAACATTTGATTTTTTAGATTAATAAGTAAACAGCACCGAAGTGCTGATTCTTATTTTAAGAATGGTTCTATTACGGCAAACCAAAACCCAATAGCAAGTAATGATAGCATACACACAACAAAACTTGTATCGAATACTTTATCTGATAAGATAAATTCTTTAAAGCTTTTTTTATTTTTCATTTGAAATGATTTAAGTGATTAATAGTAAATAGCACCGAAGTGCTAAGTACTAATCGTAATAACTATCGTATTCCTTTGAAAGTTTATCAAGGAAATACTGCTTATGAGTTGCCTCATAAGTTTCTTGCAACAGCTTGTTTAAGGCTTTTAAACTTAACCTTATTAATGGTCTTGATGTCCTTAAATCTGTAGATACTGATACGATACTGTACCACGGAAACATATTAAACTCACAAAGAGTTTTTATTTCCAGTTTCCTACATATTGTTAGTGTGCGAACACTAACGTCTAAATCAGTCATCAAGATGCTGTCTAATACTGCTTTACTTAGTTCGTTCATAGCGAATAATTTAAAAGTTAATATTAATAAGTAAACAGCACCGAAGTGCTGTTACTTGTTAACAGTTCTTAATGACACCGCAAAGCGATATAATTAAACCTAGTATACATATTAGCATAACAGGTATAGCATTAAACACAAGTCCTATATCTCTTATGCACAATATTAACGTGCAAATAGACATTATACAGAACACTGAACAAGTTAACTTTAAAGCAAAGTTTTTAGCATTTTTCATAATAAATGTTTTATATGTTTAAAAGTAAACAGCACCGAAGTGCTAAATACTAAAAAGGTAAATCATCATCATCTTCTTCAATGATTTCTCTTTCTTTATGCGAAGACTCTCTGTTGAAAAACCTTGCGTTAAAATTACACTTGTTTTCATCAAAATCACATACAGGATAATGCTGATTGTCATCGCTACAATAATAAGTACTACAGTTACACATAATGTTATAAAGTTTATAAGTTATTATTAAATAAGTAAAATGCAACGAAGTGCTAAGAATACACGTCTAACACTTGACATTCTCAATTATTTCTTATAACTTAGTACAAGTACTTACAAGTACACAACTACAAGCAAGTGTCCAACACATTCACATAAGACAAAGGCTGTCTCCTCTCGTTTGACAATCATACCAAAATTTCACAGCATTTGACATAAGCTCTATGAGATATGCAGTACAGCTACAGTACTAGTAGCTCTATGAGATGGATGCAAACCCTAATGCAGGTATGAGATAGATGTACATAGATGTGTGAGGTATATGCGTTTCGTATATGGGGGGGCTATATTTGATTTAGTTCCTAGCTATGGGGATTATTTGTTTGTAATGCTTCTCTCCCTCGTAATATATATTTGTTTATTATATTAGTCCTATGGCTACTAAGAAAGGATTGTATGCAAACATACACGCAAAGAGAAAGAGGATTGCTGCAGGATCGGGAGAAAAGATGAGAAAGGTTGGAAGTAAAGGTTCCCCAACGGCTGCTAATTTCAAGAGGGCTAAAAAGACGGTTAAGAAAAAAAAGTAAACAACAATTAAATTTATAGATATGCCATACGGATCAGGTACAGGTAAGTTCAAAGACTCAATGGGTAAGGACTTAAAAAAGAGAACAAAAGTTAAAAACAAGGAAACTAAGAAAGTTCTAGGTAAGAAACTTGCTAAGCCTATTGTTAAAAAGAGAAAGGCTGAGGTTAAAGCAGTTATTAAAAACTCTAGGGCTAACACTAAAGCTGTTAGAAAGAATAGTGCTACTAAGAAGAAGTTAAGTAGATCTGTTAATAGATAAAGTTATTAGAATAGGGGGGGTATAATATTACCTGGGGGTAGATTTATTTTTTGTTTGTTTGTTCACTATAGTCTATCCCTTTGGTTTCTCTCTTAAAGTTTATAAAAGTAGTATGTAAAAAACACTATGATTACGGTTATAATTAAATAATAATATTTTGGTTTCTTTCTTTGTAATTTTTCTCGTTGTTCTTTTGGTAGTGGATAGTCTTTCTCGTTAAGTACTATACATTTAGATTCTTCTTTACAATCTTTGCAGTAATCTATTCTGCATATCTTTCTACACTTTACACATTTAGCAGCTCCGTTAGATATAAATTTTATTTCATACCTACAGCACTCTGATACTATACCTTCATTATCGCATACTATACAGTCTTTACCTATGTAGTATTTATTACTTACCATTTGTTGATCGGACATTTCTCTTCTTTTACTTTTGTCTTTGCAGGTAAGTAGCATCCGCACCCACCTCTTTTAGTTATGCACCAGTTGTTATGATGAATGTTACAAGCTTGACATATTCTCATTCGATAACTAGATAAATCTTTATTCTTACCTATTGCATCATTAGCAAAACCTATTATAATATTTTTTGTTTTATTAGTCATAAAGCTTTATTATTGTAGTAAGATATGAATTATAGGTTTATCAGGTAGACTATTTTGTGTCAAAGAATTTTTTCTAAGTTTGTAGTTTTATAGGTTAAAACAATTAAAGGCTCTCCATTACGGAAAGCCTTTTTTTTATTTATTGTCAGGGTAAACATCGTCAGCCTTTAGTGGGTATTGCAACAGATAGTCTTCTAAATCTTTTTCTTTAGGATCAATTCTTTCTCTATTGTTATTGATAGTTTCCCTTCTAAGGCATCCTATTCCTTCTTTAATCAAATCAACCATAACTTTAGATATAAACTCTCTAACGGCTTCTTTGATTTCTTCAGGGTAGTCTTTAAGCTGTTCACTAATAATTGCTTGCCTTGAATAAAATATAACATTCTTTGCTTGGTTTATAGATTGTATATTTATTTTGAGTCTATATTTTTTCTCAAAGAGTATAGCCTTACTTTCTAAAAAAAATACATTGTTTACATTGAAGCTTTCCCATTCTTTTGTTAACTCTTCACATACGTTATTTAAAACGATAGCACTTCGTTCTAAGTATTCATTTAAGATATGTAAGTCAAAGGATTTTTCTTTCATTTTTTTTTCGTTTTTAAATACTTCAGGTATTGGTTCGTTCTTTGTTTTTTTTAGAATTTCTTCTTTCCAGTCTTTCATAGTTTAGGGTTTTAGTGGTTCAAACCAATTATCAGGAACTTCAGACTCTTGTTCTTCATCATAATCAGGAACGTGCCCTACGCTCTCTTTAAGATTAGGAAAGTCATCCCTGTAACTAGAATGTTTTTTAAAATTATCTTTTACTTTTTCAGTGTTTGGAGTAGTCGAACTCATAGCTTAGATTACTTATTTTTTTTATGTTAATACTCTTTACTTGTAAAAATACGGAATCAAATTGTTTTTTTTGCTTTGTGTTTAACCAAATACTTTTTAAAACTCTCTTCTTTGTTTTTTCTGTAGGAAACTCTTTAGTGTCAGGGTTTATAGTTATAGGGTATTTTTTAAGCTTTATATTGTAGACATACTTATCGATAGCTTTTTCTTTTTGACTAGCAGTTCCGTTTTTAATTGTATTCATAATACGCATTGGAGTAACCTCGATTGTTAGATCACATATACAGAGAGAAGGTTTTTTCATATATAACAAATATAATCATTTTACTGTTGCAAATGTAAAAAAAATCCACTAACTTTGTATTATACTTACAATTTAAAAACAATTGCTTTATGAATAGCTTAACTGAATTTTCAAAAAAAGTACATCAGGACAATGTAGACAAAGGCTTTTATGATACTGAAGTTTCTATAGGAACTCAGCTTATGCTTATAACCTCTGAATTAGCAGAAGCTTTAGAAGCTGATAGGCACAGGATAACTGCTAATAAATTTTCATTTAGTGAAGAGTTTAGTAGTACTGGTAATTTTAAATCAGCTTTTAAAAATCATATTAAAGACTCTTATGAAGATGAGATAGCTGACGCTCTTATTAGAATTTTAGATCATTGTGGTTATAAGGGTATTGATATTGAATGGCACGTTCAACAGAAATTGAAGTACAATAGAACTAGAGAAAATAGACACGGAAAAGTATATTAATATGAACAGGGGATTTAAAAAGGTTTACGAGGAGAATCCCTATTACGGAGACTCTAATAAAAACCATTACGCTTTTAAGCAAGTATTATTAACTGTATGTCAGCTGAAAAAGACTGGCGTTATTATGTTGGAATATCTTGCTAAAAATGGTTATGTTTATAAAGGCAAGCTTCTTATAACGTCAAAAGACTTTTTAGAAACTACAGAGTTAAGATCTAAGAAGTCCTTTTATAATGGAATAGAAGATTTAATTAAATGGGATTTAATAGCTAAAAGCGAAGACGTAGGTTTTTTTTATTACAATCCAAAATATTTTCCTTGGTTATGAATATATCGATTTTTAGATTAACGGATGACACTATCTGTGTAGACGGAATTATTTTTATAAAAAGTCCTCTTGGTATTTACCGAGCAGAAAGAGAAGAGTATCAAGACTTAAATGTATTTAGAAATATTATTGAAGCCTTTTTAGAAGCTGAGTCTGTAGAGAAAAAGTTAATAGACAAAGAAATTTTTGATGAATATGTAGATAGTGTTTTAACTGAATTATTATAATGTTTGGAACTTTAATAGACGTTGGTAATGACGGTAATGTTTTTATTCAAGATAGAGGATTAGCTTTAATCCCTAAACTATGGAGCGTATACAAGAAAAAAGGTATGGGTTCTAAAATGGTTAGGTGGATAGTAATGGTTGATGATTATAAATCTCCATACCGTAAAAAACCTTTAGACGAAAGAATAGAACTAGTTACTAATATTGTTTTTGGAAAACCTAAATACAAAGCTTGCGAAGACATTTTAGTTCTTTCCGCTAGAGAAGAGTATTTAAAGATGCAGTATGATCCTTTAATCGATCAATACAATGCTATGTCTGACCAAATATACAAGATAACTAGAGTTTATAAAAACATAAAGCCTACTGAAGAAAACCTTGATGACTTAAATAATATTCAGATACAAATGGGTAAAGCTTCTAAAGCTAGAGATGATATTAAAACCTTAATAATAAAAGATCAAGAGTCAGAGGTTAAAATACAAGGCGCAGGAACTGAAGACTTTTCTATGTTTGAAGAAGAACAAAGATACAAAGGAGAATGATAGCTGCTATGAAATATTGCCCCGTTCTTACAGACAGGGATTACCCTAAGCTAAGGCCAGGTACTATTGAATATCGTAATTGGTGGAAGATACAAAAGGGAAGAATATTAAACGGTTACAAACCGACTAATGGTGTTTGGATTCCAGGAAATTACTATTTCTATTTAAACTTTGGTAAAATACACGGACTACCTTTGGGTGCTAAACGTAAGACTATGATTAGCCCGTTGTATAGAGATCAAGACCACGAGTATTTTAAAATGGTTCACGATTGTAAGGAGCAGGGTAAAGGTTTAATATGTTTAAAAGCTAGGCGTAAAGGTTTTTCTTTTATGAATGTAAACATCTTGCTTCACGAGTGGACTTGTTACGCTCATAGTGAAAACGGCTTAGGTGCTCAGAAGGAAGAATATGTTCAGGATTTTAGAAAGAAACTTTTATTGTCTTATAACGAATTACCAAACTATCTTAAAAACGCTATGCTGCATAACAACGAAGACATTATGATGTCAGGTTATAAGCAGAAAGAAAACGGTATATGGGTAGAGCGTGGTATGAAGTCTATGCTTCACTATAGAGTTATGGATAAGCCAAATGCTTTTCGTGGTACATCTTTAAACTATATGGTTTTTGAAGAAGCAGGAGAGTTTGTGAAACTACGTAGAGCTTATCAGGCAAACGAAGAATGTTTTAGAGAAGGTTCTATACAATTTGGAACACCTATTATTGGTGGAACGGCTAACCAGATAAATGTAGACTCTGACGACTTTATGGAAATGTTTTATAATGCTGAAGATTACAACTTAGTGCCTTTATTTATTCCTGCTTCTAAAGTTTACGCAGGTTATTTTGATTTAAACACAGGTCATTCAGATATAAAAGGAGCGTCTGAAGATATTATAAAAAGAGCTGAAGCTAAAAAGAAAGGTAATGTTCTTGAGAACTATTATGCTTTTTTACAAGAGATGCCTTTGAAGCCTGAAGATGCTTTTACAAAAGCAGGAGACAGTCCATTTGATCTTACAAAGATTAACGCACAGGTTGCAAACATAAACACTAACAAGTCTTTTCAGTTAGTTCAAAGGGGTAAGCTAGAGTGGCCTTCGTCTAAAGGTAAGCGTCAATTTGGTGGTAAGCCTATTTGGGTTATGGATGACGGAACAATTGATTCTGAAAACCCTGATAAAGATAAATTTCCTTTTGAAATAGTAGAACACCCTGTAGAAGGCTTTAAAAATATTCACGTAAGTGCTGTCGATCCATATCATATAGATGACGAGTTTGAAGAAATAAAAACTTCTAAGAAAAAGAATAGAGATAAAAAATATCGTTCTAAAGGTTCTATGTGTGTATACAGAAGGTTTGTAAATACAAATGTAGTTGGAGAGCTTCCTGTTGCTTTTTATACAGACAGACCTTACAGTAAAGAAGACTTTTATGAAAGCTGTTTAATGATGGCTATGTACTATGATTGTCAAATATTAGTTGAATATAATGATGATGGTTTTCTAAAGTATTTCAGCAAACACAAAATGCTTAGATTCTTAAAAGAAAGACCTCAATCAGCAGACAGTCCTTGGAGTCAAGCAACAAACAGATATGGTATTCATATGAAATCATATCAGAAAAAACTTGTTACTGAATTAGTAGATGAGTATATTAAGAACCACTGGGAAGACATATACTTTATGAAACTTTTGAATGAGTTTGTTGTATATGGAAAAGATAACACAGATAGAGTAATGGCTTTTGGTATGGCTCTCATTCACGATATGGATGCTACTAAAGCTATAGTTAACGAGAAAGAAGAAGAGAATAGGGAGAAAGACTTTATACCTCATTTTCAGACAGATAAAAATGGCAATGTTGTTTCTGTTTTTTCAGAAAAAAATGGTAAGTTTGATACAACTAGTAAAAGTGCTAACTTTGATTACGACTTTGAATAAGTATATATATGGAGTTTCCAAGACAAAACATACCCGAAAGTAAAAAAGATGAAGACTGGCACAGAGACTGTGTTGATTATTTTTTAAAACAACAACAGGTAGAAACTTTTGTCAGTAATAAAACCAAGGATTACGAAAACTACTTAATAGCTTCAGGAGAATTTAACAAAGATCAGTTTAAATATATAACTGATATGTATGGTATGACAGCTCCTGCTAGATTAGTGAACTATCCTTTAATTCAAAACAAATTAGATTTACTTGCAGGAGAACTAATTGTTCAACCTTTACAGTATACGGTAAATGTAACCAACAGAAATGCTATACGAAGAAAAACTGAAGAGTTAGTTGCTATAGCTGTTGAGACTATATTAAAGCCTGAAAGAAGAAAGATTGAAGAGGTAACTAATACTGAAATACCTGATGAAGATTTAGGAGAAGAAATACCTGAAGACGTAGAACAGTTTATGAAAATGAACTACAGAACTAATGTGGAAAAACAAGTATCTGTTGGTTTAAAATATTTAATAGACAGGTGGGATTTAAAATCTACTTTTAAAAGAGGGTTCTATGATTTACAAATTACTAATAAAGAGTTTTACAGAGTATACATAAAAAACAGAACACCTTATGTTGAAAGAGTAGACCCACGACAAATGGTTTACGATCAAGACGGAGACAAAGAAAGTTTACAAGATTCTTTATACGCAGGGGTTGACAACTGGTATACGATTAACGAAATTATAGATAGGTTTGAATTAAGCTCTGATGAGGTTGATAAGCTAGAAGATTTAGCTCAGCAAAAAAACCAATACTACAACGACAACAATTCAGGTAACAGTTATATTACAGCAGACGGAACTAACAGTTTAAGAGTTAGAGTTGTAGATATGCAATGGAAAAGTATTAAAATGATTAACTACAAAGTTAGTCCTAATAAATACGATCCCGATTCTGATTATCACAAAATGGTTGCTGATGATTACAAGCCTAAGAAAGGAGAAAAAATAGAAAAGAAAGCAATTACTGAGGTAAGGCAAGCTATTAAGGTTGGCCACGAAATGCTAATTAAGTGGGGTGCTAAACCTAATCAAATTAGGTATGAAGAAAACTACGCCAATACAAAGTTAGATTTTTATGGAGTAATTAGAAATAACTTTAGCGGAAGTACGCTATCTATTGTTGATGCTCTTAAAAATATACAGATACTATACAACATAGTAATGTTTCACATTGACGGAGCATTAGCAAGGAGTGGTGGTAAGGCGATTGTTTATGATGTTTCGCAAAAGCCAAAGAATGTTCCGTTAGGAGATATTATGTATCACGCTAAAAACTCAGGGTTAATTATGATTAACTCTAAGCAAGAAGGTGGTCAAATGAGTACATTTAATCAGTGGAAGGATATAGATTTTACTTTAAGCCAATCGGTTAGTCAAATGATTAACTTAAAGATGATGCTTGAGGAAACCGCAGACAAGCTTACAGGTATAACAGCTAGTAGAGCAGGTGTAAATAAAACAAGTGATGCAGTTGGAGTTAATGAGCGAAGTGTAATGCAGTCTACTTTAATAACCGCACCATTGTTTGATATACACTTTAAACTTATATCTGAAGTATTACAGGGTATGTCAAACCTAATGAAGTACTGTTGGGGAGAAGACGGTTATATGATAAATGTTTTTGGCGATATGGGCTATGAGATATTTAACATAGATAAAGCAATAGCCTTAGATGAGTATGGAATATTTGTTAAGAACAACGCTAAAGAGCTAGAGAGAAAGCAAACTATGATGGGCTTAATAAATAACTTCTCTAGTACAGGTGCTTTAGATCCTATCGCTACAATAAAAGCTGTAAACGGAGAAACAGCTAGTGAGTTAGAGTCTATACTTACCGCAGGTCTTGAATCTGTTCAGGCAGAACAAACTCAAATGGAAGAAAGAAAGATTGCAGCTCAAGAAGAAGCAAATGAAATTAACGCTCAGAAAATGCAAATACCTATACAGGTTGCACAGATTAAAGCTGAAGCTGATTTAGAAGTTGCAAAGCTTAATAGCGATACTAAGCTTTCGATTGCTAACGAAGAGTTAGATCACACAGAAGATGCTATGGATGTTCAAAACAGACAGGAGCTAGACAAGATGATGTTAGGAGAATCTAATGCTGAACAGCCAATAGTTAATATGGGCGAAGAAGGAACGGAAGAGCAAGCGATAGAGAATATGCAACCACCGCAATAACAAAAGTAAAGAGATATGGAAAGTACAGAAAATCAAAACGAACCAGTTTTAAACGTTGAGGAAACAACGTCAGGAGAAAGCTTAGCACAGCAAGCAGGAGACTCAGAAAACAATAATCCAGTTGATAACGAAAGCGTTTCAAACGAAAAAGAAGAGTCGTTAGATGAAAAAGAATATGAGTTAGACTCTTTTGATCCTGCTGCATTTATGAACAGAGATGAAGATAATAGCTCAGAAGAAGAAGAAGAAGAGTCTAGTGATGACAACAACGATCTTGCTTGGCCTGAATTATCAAACGATAACGAGTCTAGTGAAGAAACAGAAGTAACTGAAAAAGAGGGAGTTGTAAATAACGAAGAAACTTCTAACCAGGAAGTTGCAAGTAATGAAGTAACTCAAGACCAATTTAAGTCGTTTACTAATCAGCTAGGTTTAGAAGCTGAAAATATTGAAGAGCTTAAAGACGTTTTAAATCATATAGTTGAAGAAAACAATAAACTAACTAAGCAATTAGAATCGCCAAATCAACCTGTTACAAATAAAAGACTTGACGATTTAAATAATTTTCTTAAATTAGATGACGTAGACTTAGTTAGAAAAAGTTTAGAAGCAGAAGGTTTAAAAGATGACAAACTAGAATATGCTGTAGATAGGTTAACGGACACAGGTTTGATTGACGTTGAAGCATTAAAGGTTAGGAATGGTATTGAAAAAGCCATAACATCTGAAAATCAAAAAATAATAAATGAGCGTGAAGAGAATGTTGCAAAGCAACAAGAAAGCCACACTCAAGCAGTTGAATCATTTGGGAATTATATGCAAAGCGTTGATTCTTTATTTAGTTTCAAGCTTACGGGGAATCCTGACAACTTACCTGAAGTTAGGAGAAACCACACAGATTATGTAACTAGCGGTAAATATCTCAAAGAGATAACCGAAAGTGAAAAAAATCTAGCAGAAAGTAGTTGGCTATGGCGTAACAGGGAAGTCCTAAAAAACGCTTTAGTTAATAATGGAAGACAAAACGGAAGAAAAGAAATTCTTGACAAAATAGGCGTACCTGATAAGAGAACCCCACAAAGGTTTACAAACCCTGTTGATACAGGAGATTTTGATCCAAGAAAATTCGTACAAGGTTAAATTTAAAAAAATATTAAGATGAAGTTTTATTCAGGAAAATACGGAAAAGAAACGCTACAGTCTAATGCGTTAGTTACAGGGTTATTAAAATACCCTGAAATTTCAAGTAAGTTAATTCAGCAATACCCACAGTATTGTTTAACATACTTTACAGACGGAACGTCTCGATTTGCAAAAGAAGAGATTGTTGGAGATATTACAGTTAAATGGGCTATCCAAGGAAGACACAATAGACCTTCTACATCAACAGGTAACCTAGTAGGTTCAGGTGCTGCAGGAGCTGTTTTTACTAATGAGTTTGAAGAAAACTTCTTTAACCCTAACGATGTTGTTAGATTTAAAGGTGGTGTTCAAGCTTTAGTAATGTCTGAGCCAACTCCTACTGCAGGTGGTTATACTTTCAGAATGAAGCTTATGACAAACGATCCTGCTCAAGTTATTGGTACTGCTCAAACTGCTGCAGGTCTTACTGCTAACACTGTTGCTTCAGCTTTCCCTGAAGGTTCAGAAAGAGGTTATGAGAACTCAGTATTCCCTGACTGGTATACAAACTATTTAGGTATTACTAGAAAAGCTAAAACTGTAACAGGTTCTGCTTTAACAGATATTACTTGGATTGAGTCTAATGGTCAGAAGTTATGGTACTTTACTGCACAGGAATCTACTCAGAAAGAGTATATGTATCAAAAAGAACTTGACTCTTGGTACTCAACAAGCACAATGGATGCTAATGGGGTTTGTCAATTATTTGATGACGGTGGTAAGCCTATTGTTAAGGGAGACGGTTTGTTAAAACAAATTGATTCTGCTAACATCGATACCTATAACGGTACACTTACTGAAAAGAGATTGACTGACTTCTTAGCTCAATTATCTTTGAATACAGGAAGAAAAGGAAATCACTGGATGGTTTTTACAGGAACTGCAGGAAGAGTTGCTTTCCACGAAGCTATGAAAGATTTAGTTTATCCTGACGGTAACTTAGTTTATGATGCTGCTACAGGTAAGGATATGGAGATTGGTGTAAACTTTACATCATACAACGCTTTAGGTCATAGAATGACTTTAGTTGATTGTCCATTATTTGATGATCCTCAGTTACACGGTAACGACATTGACGCTGCTACAGGTTATCCTAAAGAATCATTTAGAATGGTGTTTATGGATTGGAGCTACGAAAATGGAGAAGGTAACGTAGAGAGAGCTATTAAAGGCGCAGGTGGAATTAAAAGATCTATGATTATGAAGTACATACCAGGAATGGTAAATCCTTTTGATCAGTCTTCTATGACTTCTGCTAATGCTAGAGACGGATTTAGTGTTGAGTGGTTAGACGAGTCTTGCATTATTGTAAGAAACCCATTGTCTTGTGGTCAATTAGTTTACGCATAGAATTTATTAACTAAGTAAAGAAAAGATAATGTTACAGGAAAGTTATAATAAACAAGAAATAGCACTACTTATGAAAGGTGCTCCTAGTGAAGGAATTGTAGAAGTAAGAATGAAAGACCCTAAGCGTACTGGTTCAGTTACGCTTAGGGATTACATTTTTGAAGATGAAAACGGTTCAACGGAGTATAGACCTTTTGTAGATGCTAACGGCAACTCTAGGGTTGTAAAGTATACTAAAAAGAAAAAGCTAAATATGCTAAAAGACAATGATCGTCTTGAGTATGTTCATTTAAAGAATCATCCTATTTATATAAATGGAGCTAACCCTTTATTAAAACTATATAACTTTGATGATGAAGCTACTCAGTATGTTGCTAGAAAAGATGCTGCTGCGAAAGCTGACAGTATGATTACTAGTCTTAATACTGAAGGTCTTAAAGATTTAGCTAGAGTTGTTCAAATAAGAGTAATGCCAGGTTCTTCTGATATAGTTTTAAAGAGAGCTTTGTATGAGTATGCTGAATCTAAATCAGGTATGGCAAACAAACTAGGTGCTTTAACTATAATCTCTGAAATAGAAAGTCCTGATTACGATAGAAAAGTTTTATTGTATAGGGCTATGGAGTCTAGAGATATAGTTGTTAAGAACGGAAGATACTTATTTGGTCAAATTGGATTAGGTACTACTTTTGACGTTAGTTTGCAATTCTTAAAGGACAATGCAGATTTAGAATCTGAGTTAATTAAAAAGATGAAATTTAAAAAAATTAAGTAATGGATATAATACAAATGCACGAACTATGCGATTTATTAATAGACAAAGCTGATGCTCCTTGGTTTAATGCTGACGAGAAAGATAGCTTTATTAATTTAGCACAGATCGAATTTGTAGATAATTCATACCGTCTTTTTGAGTACAATGAAGAGGTTAGAGAAAAACTTCTTCCACTTGTAAAAAGTAGTGCCTACGGTGCTACTGCTATAAGTGAGATCAATCTAAATCTAATAGAAGACTTTAGATATGTTTTAAGTTTAAGAGGTAATTATAAAAATAGCTGTGGTGGAATTGTTACAAGAGCAATTCCACCAATACAGCTTGATGATGAAGTAAGAAATCAGCTTGATCCATTTAATATAAATGACGATATTAACCCTGGGTATACACAAGAAAACAAGCTAGGTGTAAACTTTATTGAAATAATAAGTACTTCAAATCCTACTAACGTTCTTTTAAAATATTTAAAAACTCCTGTTGATGTCAATAGAGATGTTATAGACCCAACTAAAAACATAAGTTGCGAATTATCCGTATCTTCTCACGAAGAGATAGTTAATATTGCTGTTAGAAAAATGTTAGGGAATATACAAGATCAATTTGGCTATCAGGTACAATCAAACGAATCGAAAATTCAATAGATATGAAAGCTGTAGATACATTTAAAACTAAAGCTGATGTTGCTTTAAAGCTAGACGAACTAGGGATAGTTTATCCTAAAATAAAAACAGGCGCAAGCAAAGGAAAACCAACATTAACATTTAAAGAACTGTGTAATCTTTATGATTCTTTCTTTATAGAAGAGTCTAAAAATGAATCAGTTGTTGTGTTTCCAACTTTCAATCCAATGACATTTAGAAATTCATAAAAAAAATATTAATTTTAAATCAAAAAAAAATGGCATTTAAAAAATTTCCAATTGTTGTGAATGTTCCTGTTGGACTAAACACAATTAAAGACGGTGTTACTTACGTGAACTTTGGCGTTAAAGATGCAAGTGAGTATCAATTACCACAAAAAAACTTTGTTGTTAATTCAGGTGTAATCGGTACTAACGGTGGTACAGCTTCAAAGTCTGTAATTACTTTTGCAGGAACTTACGCAATTAATGATCAGATTAGAGTTACAATTACTATTAAAGATAGTGCTCAAACTCTTATTAAGAATTTTGTTCATACAGTAACTGACATTTCTGTAACTAGCATAGCTGTTGCCTTTAAAGGTTTAATCGAAGCTGCTATTTTAGAAGGACTTCCAGGTATTGCTACTGCAGCAAACGTAGCTGGTGTTTTAACTGTTACTTCTTCTAGCCTTGTAAGCAACAACTTTAGTGTTACTGCTTATACTGCAAGTGCTTCAGGTACAGTTACTCCTGCTTTTACTCCTGCTACTCAAGCAGAAGGTATTCCTGCGGTATTAAGAGAAGCAGGTGTTCCTGCAGCTGATATTACTTTAGCTACTTATGATACTGTTTTACTTACTTATAAGCAAGACGCGGCTATTCCGTTTATTGATTCAGAAGGTAAGGTTGTAAAAGATGTTAAAGTATTTGTACCTACGGGTCAAGGAGCTGCATTAATTGCAAGATTCTAATAAACATTTTACTTTTAGGGAGAGGGGGGTGTTTCGTGCACCCTTTTTTTTTATATTTATTTTATAAATAATTAGTTATGACGTTAAGTGAGTTATCGTATAATATTAAAAACCTAGCCTACGCAGGTCAAGGAAATAGTGATGACTCTACTTTAACAATTAGGCAAATAGAATTTTGGATTAAAGCCTATAGGGCGAAGGGTATTTTAAATATTACCGATTACGGTAAGGATATAGACCCTCAGTTAGTTCAAGACTTAGGTGTTGTTCCTTTAACAGAGGTTGATGCTGCTGATTCTAATTGCCCTAAAGTTGAGTGGGGTTGTAAAATAAAAAAGATAGACATTCCTAAACTTGTAGACTTTCCTTACAATATAGGTTTGTTGTTTGTAGGCAAGATAGATAAAAGAACTCCTTTTATTTTAGACTCCGCAGATATAAGTATATTTAAAGAGAGTACTGCTTTTGGAAAACAAATGAGTAGATGTTATCTAGTTGGCAATAGAATGTATTTTAAGCTTTACGGGAACGATATAGATTTAGAGTACGTAAACATAAGAGGTGTTTTTGAAGACCCTGCAAAAGTTTACGAGTGGCCTGTTGAGGGTTGTGAACCTAAATGTTACGATCCTATGAAGGATGAATACCCAATGCCTATAAGTATGTATGAGTATGTTAATGGTTCTATAATGCAAAGAGAACTTAATATGACTATACAGACTAAAGAGGATGAGTTAAACAACGCTAAAGAAGAAAGAGGACTTGAGCCACCAATTAAAGGATAACAAGGGCGTATACACGAGTTATGGTGTTTATGCTAATATAGAAGAAAGTTTAAATAAAGACTTGCTTAGTTTAAAAGACTGTAAAAAAAGAAAAATAACTTATAAAGAGTTTAGAAAAGTAATCGGTCTTTATTTTAAATTTTTAATGATTGAATTAATTGACGGTAAAAGATTTAGACTCTACAATAGATTTGGAGAACTTAGGATAGCTAAAAGAAAAGTTAACAGATTTTTGCCTAAGTCAAATAGAGTTAGGTTTGTTAATGGAAAATATGTTTCAGAAAAGGTAGACTCTCTAAAATATATGAAAAAGTTTAATTGGTTTTGGTACTATTTAAACTGGGAAGTAGATAAGAAGTGGAGAACACACGAGTTGAAACAAGGAAAAAGGTTTAACTCTGCTATGATGAAAAGAGTTGAAAGAGGTTTTGATTATATAGACTATACTCCTAAATACAAAGGAGAAGGTATGATAAGAAAAAGAAAATAATATGAACAATCAAAAAGTTTCTCTATATAGAGTAATAGGTAACGTTGTTGGAAATCTAGGATTAAAAACAGTAAGTAATTACGTTGATGACTTTGCTAGGTGGGCTCAAGATGCTGAGTTAAAAATAGGATCTAAAAATTCTTATAAACATTATGAATGTGAGTTAGAGATTAGAAATAAAAAAACTCAACTACCACCAAACTTTTGTTATTTAGAAGGTATTAAGTTGGGAGATAATTTTCTAAACGTAACCTACAGAGAGTTTAGAATGTTTAATGATAAAAATTCTTCAAACTTAGCAGGTGGTCAAGCAGCAAACATAAACACTGGTGTATTAGCTGAGTTTAGAAATGACAACTTAGGTTTTAATTTTGGCTATAGTAACAACGTTAGTAGTACATCAAATATTTTTTCTATTGTAAATGGTTACATATATGTAAATAGTTTGTCTGACGGCACTAAAATAGGTATATCTTATCAAGGTTTAGAAACAGACGAAGACGGTTGGCCTTTAATTGACAAAGGACACGAAGATGCCGTTACCCATTATATAATGTGGAAGCATAAAGCTGTTGAATTTTATAAAGGTAAACTTCCTCACGCAATATTTAAAGAACTTGAACAAAGGTGGTATTGGCTTTGTGCTCAAGCAAGAGGGGATGATGAAATGCCTGACGAAAAAGAATTGCAATATCTTGGAAATATGTGGAATCAATTATTACCTCTACCACCTAAACAATATTTTTAATGAAAAGTTCTGTAAATAAATTTTCTAAAGGTCTAGTTCAAGACGTGTCTGACATTAATGAGTCTAACGAAAGTTATAGCGACTCTATGAATGGAAGTCTTGTTTATAATAAAAATGGAAACTATGACTGGGTTGTTAAAGACGGGAACAAGTTTTCTTTTAAAATCAACGCAGACAGTGGTTCAGATGCGAATACTAAATATATTCCAATTGGATTTGTAGGAGATAATAATATTAAAATACTGTATAGCACTTATGATACAGATCCTTCAGATATAAGAAGTGAGATAGGTATATTCTCAACTTCTTCAGACGGTGTTGGAACTTACAAAACTCTTTTTAATGACAGAACTTATCCTGTAGATGAAAGGTTAAATTTTTTAAGTAAGAATCAAATAACAGCTAGGTTTTTATATGAAAATGAAAACATAATAAGAGTCTATTGGGTAGACGGGGTAGAGTCGGATAGTAATCGACCTAGATCTTTTACTTTTAAGTTTGACGGTGGAGACAAAGGTAATGCTACAAACTATTCTGCTGTTACGTTAAGTCCTTTTTCTATAAACTCTCAATCAGATTTTAGAATAGGGATTCTTAGTTATGTAAAAAAGATTAACGGAAATTTAAAAACTGGCTGTTATCAGTACGCATATAGACTTATTACTGAATCAGGATATGCTACTCCTTGGACAACTCCAACTAAAAGAGTTTTTTTAACTAGCGATGGTGTTAGCTCTGTAGATTGGAGCTTATATGAAATGGAAGGAAGTGGCTTGGACACAAGTTGGGGTAACGAAATTATTATTCGTGGTGTTGACACTAGGTATAAACAAATTGAAGTTTGTTACATATACAGCGAGACTCCTGCTATATCTACTTCTGCTTCTATTTTTGAGAAAAAGCCAATAGGAACAGATACAGATATAGTAATTAAGCATATATCTTTAACAGGCGGAACAGATATACTTCCTGAAACTATTGCTGCTAGTTTTGCAGGAATAAACGCTGCAAAAACTTTAGACATTAAAGGTTCTCTTCTTTATTACGGAAATATAATAGAAAGTGAAAATGTAATTACTGACGCTGAAAAAGAAGATATACTTAAAAACCTTACTATTACTCCACACTTTAGAAGAATGAGAAGTGATGAGTACAGCTCAAATCGTCAACAAATACCTTTAACTCATCAGAACCCAAAAAACGGAACTATATCAAGGAGATTAAATCAAGATCAATCAATAGAACTTACTGTTGATAATGATTACGTAAACTATAAAGGAACTCAAGTTGATAGTGAGTTTACTGGCTATTGGAGAGGAGAGACTTACCGATATGTTTTTGTCGCTGTGGACAAAGTAGGTATACCTCTTTTTGCGGTACACTTAGCTGACTTTACTTTTCCTGAACAATGCTCAACAGAGTATGCTTGGAAAAGATTAAAAGCTGACGGAACAGAAATTAGCACAACGGACAACCTACCACAAGAAGCTTGGTTTACTTGTAACTATACAAACAATCCTGCAGACGGAGAATTTCTTTGGGATGATGACCCTGGCTTTACACCTAATCCTGTTTCTTATATTAGAATTATGGGTATTGAGGTTTCAGGAATAGACATAAGTAGTGTTAAAAATAAAATATCAGGATTTCATATTGCAAGAGCAGACAGAGACGCAACTATACTTGCTCAAGGAATGGTTTTACCAACTGTTAAAGAGAGTGGTCAAGGTGCATTAACAAAACCTTTTCCTTTTGTAAATCAAAGGTGGCAAGTTCAAGGCGGAGATTATGAACAAGTTGGTTATGTCGTTCCTGATGCACTGGATAATTTTCTTTTAAGAAATAGACTTGTAGGTTTTTATGCTCCTGATTATGATTTTGATTCATCTTACATACCTACCGTTTCGTCTAGCGATAGACTAAGAATAGTAGGAACTTCTTTTGATAGTTGGAATCCTAGTAACACTCATAACGATCAAGGTTCAATAGTTAATTCTCAAGGAACTTCAGGACATAGAGCTTTTTTTACTTATTACAATTGGAGAAATAGTGTTACTCCTGTTGGTTTTAGGCATCAAAATGAAGGTGGTCAACACTCAATACAAAAACAATATTACACGGAAAACACTGCTCCTTTTAGTAGTAATATTCCTTATCCTCGTTATTTAAACGAGTGCAAGATAGTAGACTCTCATCGTTTAGGTATGCGAGCTACAGTAGTGTATGATCCTAGTACGCCTTTAACTTTAGATACAAGTTGTAAATTTAGATCTAGAGGAAATTATAATGGAATCACAGATACTAACCCTGAAGGATATACGGCAGCAGGTACTTATAATTCTCTTACTCCCCCTAATGACGGGTCTATATTAAGAGGTCAAGAAAAAGTAACTACGTATTACGAAATAACTAACTTTAATTATGGGGTTAATCCAAACAATTCTCCTTCCGCTTGTGCAACACAAAATTATTTCGGCACAATAGGAAACGTTACTAACGGTGTTTTTGGTGGTTGCATAGTAAACTATGTAAGGCCTAACGATTCTGTTTACGGGGGTTTAAGTGAGTCATCTTTAGAGGGAACTCGTTTTTACAGCACAGGACATTTTCAACCTGTAAACAACCCTTCTTTTGCAGAGCCTGTAGCATTAGTATATAATAACATAGAGGTTTTTGGTGGAGACTGTTATTTAGATTACTTTGCTTTTTTAAGAACTTATCCTAGGTATACAGAAAATCCTAATATCGGGGGTACTGCAAAAATAGAAACAGACTTTGCTCACGGTGTTGTAATGCCATACGAAAGCGATCTTAATCATACTATGCGCCAAGCTCCTTCTGCTAACGATCCTATGTATTCACACGTAGGTGCTAGGCCTCAAGATACTTATGAAGATATTGGATCAAACCCTGGTCTTTTTGCAACAGGTCTTTTTAAAGATGACGGTAGTCAACTATTAGAAGAGTTTAATGTAAACGCGGTTTTACTTTTAAAAGAAGTAACTAAGTTTTTTACAGCTGAACCTCAAGATTTTAGTTTAATAAAAAATTATCCTACAAGGTGGAGATATACAGGAAGTAAAATATATGGAGATATAATTGATACTTGGAGACAGTTCTTTGGGTTAGATTTTAAAGACCTTAATGGTTCTTACGGTCAGATAACAGCTAGTACTTTTTACAATAATCAGATATACTCTTTTCAAGAAAAAGCGTTTGGTAGATTAAGAGCTCAAGATAGAGCAATAGTAAACACAACTTTAGGTGGTCTTACTACTGGTACAGGAGAGAGTTTAGATGGTGTAGATTATATTTCTAATAACTATGGTTGTCAGCATCAATTTTCTATTGTAGATTCAGGAAGGTCTATTTATTGGGTTGATGTGGATAAAAGAAAAGCTATGCGTTTTGCAGGAGACGGAAAAGTTTCTTTATCTGATGTAAGAGGTCTTCATACTTTCTTTAAAAAAGAATGTGAAAACTTTTATAATGAAGATAGTCCTGCAGGTGGTTATGGTATTTGTGGAGTTTTCGATTACGAAAACAATGACGTAATGTGGACTTTTGTAAAAAATTATCATAGAGCAATTGGTTTTGAAAGTCAACTTTGGATAACGTCTGAAGATTTGCCTGACACATACAACAGGTCTTATTACGCAAACAACAGTACAGTTTTTATAAACGGAGAAGGTTTAGGTTCTTCAGTGATTTTTCCTGAAGGAGAATCAGCAGGTTTTATAAACAAAAGTGTAGTTTACTACGTAGCTAATAAAGAAGGTGCTACAGATGTGGTTATTAAAACTTCAAATGTAACAACAGGTTTAACTGATATAGTTACTATCTCAGGTGGAGAGTACTATGAGGTTAAAAGAGATGACGCTAGTCTTCCTTGGACTGCGACAATAGTTGATTTAAGTGATATAACCCCAAATAAAAATACGGTTGTTTATAACGAAGACTTAAATGCCTTTCAAGGGTTCTTTGCTTTCAGACCTACTTTTTATATGAATCATAGAAACTTTGTTTTAAGCCACGATAAAGATATATCTAAAATTGACAGTGATATTTATATTCATAATGTTGACGCTCCTACAGCTGAATATTATACAGACAGGTATAAATCTTATGTAACTTTAAACGTAAATCAAGATGAGTTTTCTAGTAAGGTTTTTGATAGCATAAGATTAAATACTAACAAAAAAGGATATACTGAATATAGCAGATTTTTATTTAACACTGAAAAACAGTATTATTATTATGACGTACAATCTGATACAAGGTTAAAATATCTTGAAGACAGTATACGTATGCCAGTAAGAACATTGGAACAAAAAGATAGATCAAGAGGTAAGTGGATAAACTTTATTTTTGAGTTTAAAAACAATGATGATATATCAGCTAAGATTTATAACTTAATTACAAATTATAGAATATCAAATAGATTTTAATTATGGCTTTATTTACAGATAGTTTAGATCAAACAAGACAAGCAGAGACTATTCAAAGGCGTGGGCTTACAGGTCAGAAAAAACAAACGTTAGCTTTACTTGGATATAACAAGCACGGAGAAAAAAACACTTGGGGAAAGGTTATGCCATTCTTATCTTTTGGTGGGGATATGGGAGCTAGGTTTGCAGCTAATAAAATTGCTAAAGGTACTCAAGCAGGAGATACTCTAAAAGAAACCAACAAAGAATATTGGGCTGCAAAAGGTTCTCAAGCTAAATTCACACTAGAAGCAGCAAAGCTAGCTGCTGGAGCTGTTGCAGGTGGTGCAGGTGGCGTTGGAAAGACTACTCCTAGTTTAGCAACTACTCCTATTACTAATACAGACCCTACAAGTGTTGCAAGTATAGGTGCAGACGCAGTTGGTGGTGGAGATGTTTCTTCTGTCCTTAGTGGTGGTAGCAGTAGTATTAGTTCTATTGGCGGAGATGTAGCTTCAGCTATGTCAGGTGGAAACAATACTTTAGATATGCCTAACACGGGCTTAGGAGCTGAAGGTTTAAACGAGCCTAGTTTTAATATGTCTTCAGAACCATACAAAGGAGCTATGGAAAGTGAAGTTGGTCAAGAAATTGAAGCTTTAAAAGCTGACAGTGCTGTTAAAGACACTGAAGATGAATTGAATAAAGATATTGAAAAAGAAAAAAGTGAGGTTGAAAACCAAGAAAAGAAAACCGAAGAAGAACTTACAAAAGAAGAAAAGGAAAATCAAAGATTAAATAAAATAAAAGATAAAGTAAATAAAGCTCTTCCTGTTGTTGGTGCAGGTATTGATTGGTATCAAAAATCTAAAGCTGTAGGAAAAGAAGAAGACAGGTTTAAAAAGAAACAACTAAGCCGTAAGGTAATGGCTAATTATAATTTATTATAAAACATTAAGATATGCCTAAAACATATACTTCAGATAGAGAATGGATAAAGGAGCTACTAACGTATGAGCAAACAAGTGGAAGTCCTAGCGGTGGTTCACACGGCAACTATGGTTATAACAGAGCCGAAGCTCCTAAATTTAAAGATTTAGAAGAAGCTGTAGATTATTTTGTAGAAAACGATTTGCCTTTTATTAAAGAGCAATATCCTGGCGATATAATAGAAAGGGCAAAAGCAGGAGATTACATCTTTAACACAGGTAAAGACCCTAAGATTTATGCTGTAAATCAATACCTTAATGATGAAGACAACCTTGTAGAACAAGCTGATTTAGATTATATTAACTCAAATAGAGGTAGAATAAAAGACGCTATGGCTGAAGGCGTAGTAGGCTTTAAGTATGGAGATGACGCTGACTCTGTTAAGATAAATGAATTGTATGATAAGTATGTTAAAAGTCTTCCTGACAAAGAAAGGATAGCTAATTTAGATGACGCAAGAAATTTTTATTATCAAAACACTAACGTGGGCAGTGGTTCTTTTAAAGCTACTTGGGAGGGGAGAACAAATAAATATGGTGGATATAAAGGTAAGCAAACTAAAGGAAGAGAAGTTACAGAAAATACTACTGCTAGTATAATAAATAAAAAGATGATAGAGAATAGAGATCAAGCCAAAGGTTTTAAGGTAGAAGATAAAGGAATAGAAATTCCTGAAGGAATGATAATGAATCCCGAAACAGGAGATTTTGAGCCAGACCCTAATTATGTTCCGCCTGAAAGTGCTGCTGTTGCAGATACTAGTGTAGCCCCTGTAGAACCCGTAGCCCCAGTAAGCCCTGATAATATTCAACAGTTTGGATCTTACTATACTACTGACTCTGTAGGGGATGACAGGAAAAAAGCTTTTTATGAAAGGTATTATCCAATAGTCTCTAAAGCTATTGAGGAAAAAGGAATTGAACTTAGCCCTAAAGTTGCTATAACGCAAATGGGAATGGAGTCAGGTTGGAGAGATTTCTCCCCTACTGAAACTAATAAAAAAACTACTCAAGCTCCTTTTGGTGTTAAGCCTTGGCCTAATATGAATAAGGATAATAGACAAATAATTGATATAGGAACTTGGGAAGAAGAGGGTGGTAAGGCGGTGGATAAAAAACAGCCTTTTGTTGTTGCTGAAAATGTTGAAGGTGCTGTTGGTGTTTATTTAGATTTTCTTTCTGAAAACAAAAGATACGCAAAAGCCCTTGATAAAAACCTTACGCCTAAAGAACAGCTTGGAATTATAGCTGATGCAGGATATGCTACTAATAGTAAATATAAAAGCGAACTAACAAATCAGTTAAAAATTGATACTAAATTAACTGATGAAATTGAAACTAATATAAAAGACAATCCTAATTTCTATGAAGCTTCTTGGAAAGAAGCTCCTAAAGGAGTTGTTAGAAGCACGCCTGTAGCTAGCACTCAAGCTGAAGTTAAATCTTTTCAAGGTTCTGAACTTAATCCAAATTTAAGAAAAGATCAAAATGGAAAACTTATAGGTGGGGATAAATACGTAACAAAAATTACAGACCCTAATGGCGTAACGAGAGAACTATTTACCGACAGTCCTATTCAAGAAAGAAAAATATTAGGAGAAACTTTTTATTCTGAAAAAGGTGGTAATAGAATTTTTAAATTAACTGATGAATACGAAAAGGGAAATTACGTATTTAAAGATTATCAAACTACTACTGAATTAAATAAAGACTCAGACTCAAAAAGACCTTATAAAACAATAGACGGAACCCCAGGTAAAGGCGGTGTAGAAGACTTTACTGATGCAGATGATAGGTTAAATAGTATAACGACTTCTGCTTTTGAAAAAGTACTAGATGAGCGTTTAGAAGGCTTAAGTCAAAAAGCAAAAACAGAAGGCGGACTAACTCAAGAAGAATTTAAACAAGCTAAAAACGCTTATGATTTAAAAGAAGGATTTTTTGAAAAAAGACAAGAAGACTGGAAAGAAAGAGTTAATGATTATGATGTTGGCAAAAAACAACGTTATCAGTTTAAAGAGGAAAGAAGGGCGAATTACCTAAAAAACGATAAGTTTAGAAATGAGTTTGCTAAAAATGTTTTATTTCCTGAAGCTGAAAAAAGAATGAACGCAGCCGAAGCTTTACAAGATGAAGCTTTACAAGAAGCTGAAATTGCTTTTTCTAATGGAGATATAACAAAGGAACAGTTTAATGTAGCAAAAATAACAAATAAAAAATGGCACAAAGAAAACGATCCTTTAATTAGAACTATGGGTTCTTATCGTTATAATATGGATAACGATGACGGGAAAGGTTCTAAAGAAAATCCTTTTAATACATACTTAGATGTAAACAGAGCTAAAGCTGCTTCTATGAAAGGTAGATCATTAACTGACGGCAATTTGGCTATGGGTAATATTGACTGGATTGAAAATGAAGTATTAAGTAAATACGCTCCTGTTTTATCTGAAGAGGAACAAGCTCAAGAGAAATCCAAAACTAATGTAGATCCTACTAATAAAACAGCAGATGCTAAAGCAGGTGGCGCAACAGTTGGTGCAACAGGCGGTACAACTCCTGGGGCTACAACTCCTGAAGCTACTGCTGTAGATCCTGCAAGCCAAGAGGTAGACGCAGGGGGTATGGTTGCCGAAGATGCTAAAACAAATCCTGAGACAGCCGCTTATTTAGACGAAGACTATTTGCTAAAACAAAATCAATTAGACCAAGAAACTATTGATTTTATAAAAGGTCAAAAAGAGTTTAACGCTGAGTTACCTGAAGAGGAATCTGACTATAGTAATTTGTTAGGAAACATTACAGATATATCAAAAGGTATTATTGGTGTTGCAGGAGCTATGGAAGAAGTACCTGAGTATCAAACAGGAGATATGTATAATCAAGCTACTGATGATTTAACTAGAATGAGGAATCAAGGTTTGTCTGCGCAAGAGTTAGATTATATGACAGGTAACGCTGAGAAAGCTTTTGGTTATGGTATGGCACAAGCTAGAGGTAGAGGTGCTGCCGCTTCTTTAGTCGCAGGTGGTCAGCAAGCTGCAATACTTCAAGATCAGTATGGAAAAATAGCTGCTGTAGATCAAGGTGTTAGAAGGCAGAATATGCAAAACTTTGTTCAAGGTGCTGTTAGAGACGAAACTATTAATAGACAAAAGTTTCAAGATAAGTTTGAACAAGTTATGTCGAATAAAGAGCAAGGTGCTGCACTAGCTAGAGATGCTTATACTAATATGAATGAACGTACTCAGTTTGAAAAGCAATACGGTAAAGACAGTCAGTACGCAAAGTTAATGAATGAGCAAACGCTTTCTTTAAGAGAAAATAGAGAAGCTAGAAAACAATCGACAGCGAATCAAAAAGCTCAAGCTATTAATAAGCTTGAACAAAGCAAGCTTGATAGGCAAGCTAAAATAGATAAATATAATAAAAGAGGTAGATAGTATAATGTTTTGTATTATTTTTACAATAAGATAAATTATGGGAGCAGATTGGGGTTTATATTCAGCACTAAGAGGTCAAGATAACTGGGCTCAAAAGCGTCAAGATAAGATGCAAAGTTTAATGATGCTCGAGCGTAGAGAGCAAAGGTCTCAGCAAGACTTGGAAAAGCAGATGCAACTTGAGCAAGGTATGCAAAACTACTTTGACGAGATTTCTAAGATTGATGCTTTAGCCGAAGATCAAGGTCGTATTCAGGAAAAAGAAAAAGAATCACGTAGAAGTATATACAGAGGTATTGCTGCCGTAAACGGTAATCTAAAAGCCTATATGAGCACAGGTGGTCTTTCTGCATTAAGTGAATATAAAAGAGACGTGCTAGGTTCTGACGCTGTTAAAAATGCTGCACTTAATAAAGTTAATATGTCAAACTTTATTAAAGATAAATCAGAAGGTAAGTATGTTAGAAATGTAGAGGTTGAAGTTCCTGTTATGGAAGCAGACGGTGTTACTCCTAAAGTAGTAAACGGAGAAGTAGTTACTGAAAAACAAACAGTAAGTATGGAGAAACAAGCTCAAATGTTTAAAGACGGTATTATAACTAAACTTTCTTATAATGGTGCTGAAAGAAAAGTTAAGCTAGACCCATTAAAGTTTTCTAAGACTACTAAAAATCCTAATGACCCTTACACTTCTTATGCGGTTACTACAGATGATATGTACAACTATGCAATAGAGCAAGGTGCTAGTGAAGAGTATGCTAAGAAAGTCGCTGTAGAATACGGTAAATCCGCTATAAAGACAAAGCAACCTTGGCGTTGGGGTAAAGAAGATAAATACGCTGATATGGAAAAAGCTGCTAAGGCAGCAAAGTATAGCCGTGGCTCTTCAGGTGGTTCAGGTGGAACTCGTACTTTAAATCAACTTGGCCCTGAACTTGACAGAAATAGCACTGCTGCTATGGAGACAGGTCAAGAAAAAGAAGTTCCTATGGGGAAATATGATATGGAATTTTTTGCTAAAAAATTAGGAATTATATATGATTCAGGAAATAAGGCGTATACTCCTACTAGACCTATGAAAACAATCGATAGAGATACAGGAGAAGAGGTAGAGGTTTCAAATGCTAGAAATTTATCTTTAGATAGATACGTAACAACTCCTGACGGAAACACTTATATTTTAGCTTATGCAACTTATGATGCAGATGAACCAATAGAAGGTAATCCTCATAAAGAAAATTGGTTTGGTGGTAACGGTCTTGTTAATGATGAGTCAAGAAATAACTGGCAATTTGTTAATGCTACAGAAGGTCAAGTCGGTATGGAAGGCGGAGATGATTTAGTTCAAGGTAAAGTCTTAATAGATATTACAAAGCAAATGGCTAATCAAAGATTTAGAGACCAAGTAAACAGGTATCAAGGTATTACTAATAAATTTGAAGGTGCTGCCGCTAGTGCAGATGAAATGGATCAAAACGTAGCTATGGCAGAAACATATAAGAGGTTAGTTGCAGGAGCTATGGCTAAGGATAAAAGCCTATCTTTAAAAGAAGCACAAGCTCAAGTTAATCAAGGAATACAATAAGAATAAAAATATGGCACAAGAAGACGTTACTAAAAATGCACCTGACTGGATGAAAACTTCTGGAATCGCTGAATACGATAATCAGAAAGCAGAAGAAGATAAGGTTAATCAACTTGAGCAAGAAAATAATGAAGCTAAAGAAAAGGTTCAGTCTGTTGCTGATGATTTAAATATAGATTTAGATCAATTCAGAAACAATGCAGAAACTGTTTTAGCTAGACAAGATCCATTTTCTCCTACAGGATTTGAAGATGACTTTGTTCCTGATAAACAGGAATACGATCAAGGCTTTTGGGCTGATGCAGGTGCAGGATTATGGAACGGATTAGTAGTTGGTGGTGGAGAAGGGTTAGCAAACCTAGCTCCAACAGTAATACAAGCTTTAGGTGTTGAGTCGGATTTTATAGATGATTGGTCTACAAACGTTACTGAGTTTTTTGAAAATCAAAAAGCAATATATAGCGATGCTGCCGACAATGAGATTAATGGATTTGGAGATATAAACAGTTCTCACGTAGCTAGAGCTTTAGGGCAAGGTGTAGGTTTCTTAGCAGGAATTATTGGAACAGGTGGAATGGCAGGTGGTCTTAGTAAAGCAGGTAAAGTTTTATCTAGGTACAATAAAATTAAAAAAGGATTAGTAGCTGCGGAAGCTGCCGCTACGGGTTCTGCTAAAGTTGCTGCTGCTGCAAAGCTTGCTAAGTTTTCTAAAAGGTCTGCTAGTGTTTATGCTAAAGCTAATAAAGGACAAGAGTGGTCTTCTCGTATAGGAACTTTTATGGCAGGTACAACCCTTATGTACCCTGAGATACAAAAAGAAGCTAAGGCTGCAGGTTTAGACAATGGTGCTGCTGCAAGGTTTGCATTAGGAGTTTCAGGCCTTGTTTCTATGACTGAAGGTGCTGCTCTTGAGTGGATAGGTAAGGCTGCGTCTAAGCCTTTAACAAGTGCTGTTGTAAAAAAGAATTTAAAAGAAGCGTTATTAAAAGGCGGTGATAGTCCTCAGCAAATGTTAAAAATATTTACTGAAAACTATTCTAAAGGTATAAGTAAGGGTGCTATTAGAAACAGAGGAGCTATTATGGCTGAAGGTGCAGCTATTGAATTTGGTCAAGAATTTTCTCAAACATATATTGAAGAAGGTGCTAAACAGTTATACGATACGATTTATAAAGATCAAGGTAAAGGAGAGTTTGGTGCTGATGTAACAACTTACAAGTCTTTTGTAGAGTCTGTCTTTGGTGGTCTTATAGGTGCTGTTCTTGGTGGTACTATGGCTAGTGTTCAGGCAGGTCAAGGTTTCGGAGATCAGCTAACTAGAGAAGGTTTATTTGGTTATATAAATAATTCTGTAGAATTAAATAAAAAGGATAGAATTGTAAACCTAAAAGAAAGCATAGATCAATTAGTAGCTAGTAAAAAGGTATCAAAATCTGAAGGAGCTAAGGCTCAAAAAATTGTAGATGACTTACAGTTGTTTGCAGAAAACGTAAAGACGAGTGATATAAAAGACGGTGTTGCTAAGTATCAATTATTTCAATTAGATAAGACTAGAAGAAATGCTGACGAAGCTTCTAGTAGAATAAAGCCTGGAAACACTTCTAGCCCTAAGTTAAACTTAGAAGCTGAGAAGAAAAAAGCTATGCTTGAAAAAGTTAAGGCTGCTATTGACGCAAACTTTTCTACAATTTACGACAGTAAGACAAGCGAAAAAAGCCCTGACTCAAGCACTAGAAGTTATCAAAAAAAAGGATTAACTGACGGAACAACATCTACTGAAGGAGATACTCAAGTAGAAGGAGATACTCAAGTAGAAGGAGATACTCAAGAGCAAGATACTCAAGAACAAGAAACTAAAGAAGAGGTTACTCTTCCTAGTAATAAAGTTGCTTTCGATACTAAAATAAAAATGTATGAGCAATTAATAATTGACATAGCTGAGGGTAGAGTTTCTGAAGAACAACTTCCTGATATGTTATCAAACATAGATTCTTCTCAGTCTATTGGAACAACGACTGGTTCTGATGTTGTTATTAATGGTGTTAACATACCTATATCAATAGCTGAGGACACAGACGCTGTAAATGATATTAAAAATTCTTTTGACTTAGTAGACAGTGGTAAACTATCTTCTGAAGATTTCTATAAACAAATACAGGATAAGTACAACTTAACTGAAGATCAAACAAATCAAATTATTAATGAGGACTTTGTAAAGAATTACGAAGAAATTAAAAATAAGAAAAAGCCTACAAAAGAACCAAAGAAAGAACCAAAGAAAGAAGTAAAGAAAATAGAAACAACTAAGCAGAAAGAAGAAAAACTAAGTAAACTAACTCAAAGGGAGCAAGAGATTCAAGATGAAATAGATTCTTTAGAAGAGGACAAAACAGAAAAACCTGAAGAACTTGTTAAGCTAGAAAAAGAGTTGGCTGATATGGAGTCTGAACCTAGTAACGATTTATTTAGCAAAGAAAATATAGAAGCTCAGAAAGAAAAAATAAAGCAATTTAAAAAGAACAACCCTAAGTTTAGACAGCAAGAAAGTAAAAACAAACGAAAGGCAGAGCTTATAAACGAACTTAACAAAGTTGTTTCTGAAAGAGAAGTTGTAGATCAAGAGATTAAAAAAGCTAAGCTAGAAGAAAAGAAAAAGAAAGAGGAAGAAGCTAGGGCTAAGAAGGAAGAAGAGGAAGCTAAAAAGAACGAGGATAACGAATGGGTGAAAACTCAAAGAGATGCTTTAGGATTTTTAAAAAACAGGGGAGATCGTTTAAGGCAGGAGCGTTTATTTGAAGCTAAAGAAAAAGAAACCAAAGCTGAAGAGAAGGCTAGAAAACAAAGGCTTGAAGATAAAATAGCTGAGAACGAAAAAGAAGTAGCTAGAATTGAAAAAGAAATTAAAGATTTTACAGCTAAGTCAAAAGCAATAAAGAAAAAAGCTGAAGTTAAAAAAGAAAAAGTTAAACAGAAGTTTGACGATTCTGCTAAGATAGAAACACAGGTTGGTAAAAAAGTTAAGTGGAAAGGTAAAGAGTATACTATCGCCAAGGAAGGTGTTAGGTATGTTTTAGAAAATGATTCAAGTATAATTGAATTAGACGCTACAGACGCTAGTACTTTATCTGAATTAAACTTAGTGCCAGTTGTTGCAAAAACTAAAAGCAAATTTAGTTCTGCTAAATACACAAATGCTACTGAAGAGGGTATTACTATTGACGGAAAAGACTACGTTTATAAGTTAGATAAAAACGGAAACGTTATAGCGTTAGTTCCTGTTGGTAAAGGTTCTCGGATAACTAATGAAAATGCTTTAATTAATGCCGAGATTGAACGTAACAAGCTTGATAACAAATCTCATACTGAAGAAGAAGTAGATAATTTTGAAGAAAGTATAGAAGAAGATTCTGCTGAGGATAAAGCTTATGATATTGTTTTAGATAAATATACTGACAAGGTTGATACTGCTTTAGAAAAATTAAAATCAAAAGTTTTTTCAGGTATTTTTAATTTAACTAATCAAGAGCGTAAAGAAGTTAACGAATGGGTTGATAATGCTTTAGCTAAAGTATTAGAAGCTTATGATGAAAACCCTTCTAGTGAATTAGAAGAATGGAATAAAACCTTAGAATTAATTAAAATTGAATTAAATGAAGAAGCCGAAGAACAAAGAGCTAAAAAGGATAGCCCTAACAGTAAGAAAAAGGGTAAAAGAAAAACAAGAGCTAAACAAAAAAGAACAAAACTAACTGAGAACTTACAAGCCAAATTAGAAAGTCAAACTTCTTTAAATGAAGAAATTGAAGCTCTTGACAGGGCTGAAGAACTAGAACAGCAAGCGTTGCAAAAAGCAAATGAAATTAGAGACAACGCTAACGAAATACAAAACATAGAAGATGTTAATGACAATCCTAATAGCTATGAAAATTTAATTAACAAAGGTATAAGTGAACCTGAAGGAAAGCCTACAAAAGAAGCTGTTGAAGAAGGAACTAATTTTAAGGTTGGTAGAAACAAAGACACTTCTACTGTTAAAACAAATAAAAACGGAATACCTACTATTGACGGCTTCGTAGATAGTTTGATTGATGAAGCTAACAATGCAGGAGAAAATTTAGATCCTGCAAAAATGTTTGAATACGTTTCAGACTTCCTTGGAAACCCAGGTGGTATTGCGGATTGGAGAGAAACTGTATTTAGAAAACAAGAGTTAAAAGAAAGAAAGGCAGAGCTTAAAAAACAAGAGCAAGAAGAAGCCGCTATAAGAAGAGAACTTAATGAATTAAAATCTAAGTTTCCTGATAGTGTTGGAACTCCTGTACAAACTACTCAAGAGCAAGAGGTTGAACAGCAAGAAGTTCAAGAAGACTCTGTTAAAGAAGATGAGTTTTTTAATCAGAAATCTGAAGAGGAATTACAAGCTCAAGCTGAACTTGAATCTCAAGAATCTCAAGAGTCAAGCTTGGATGAAATATTAGAAGAGGGTGATAGTTCTACAGAGTCAAATGAAGAAAGTTTTTTTGGTAAACTAAATAACAGAACAGGTACTGAAGAATCTAATGTTAATCAAGAGCAGTCATTTGAAGAAGAAAATCCTCTTGATATTGAAGAGTCTTTTGGTTCTGATGTCTTATCGGGAAAGCCTTTGCAAGAAGGAGAAAGTAATGTAGAGTTTGAAAAAGTTTATGTAGAAACTCGTCAAATGGAGCCGTCTACAGAAGTAGCTTATGATGAGTATCAAGACAATGTTTATCCTGTAACAGGTCAAGAATACGAAGAATATCTTGAGGATTACAAAAAAAGAAGAAAAGCTTATGAAGATAGCCTTGGTTTGTCAGAAGAAAACCCTTTTGAAAATCCTTACGATCTTGAGCCAAATGAGCTTAGTATAAGCGAAGACGGAAATGAAGTAGACGGTGCTACAGCTAGTATGGCAGAAGAAGATGCTAAAGAAAAAGAATATAATGACGAAAGTGCTAGAGAAGAATATGAAGCAAAAAAAGATTTTGGGTATTACCAAAAAAAGAAATTTACTAATAACGAAAAGGCTAATGAAACCATAGCTGAAAACCCTGCTTTGTTTTTCTTTGTTAAGAACGTATTAAAGAAAATGTTCCCTAACATATCTGTTGAAATGGTTGACAGTATGTTGGCTAAATACGGTGTTGATGCTTTAGGTAGTGCCTTTAAAAACGTAGTTAATATCCAAAGGGATAGTGCTCAACAAACAACTATACTACACGAGTTTGCTCACATATTTGTAGATATGCTCGGAAGAAATCATCCTCTTGTTAAAATGGGGTTAGATTTAGTTAGAGATACTGAGCTACACGAAAGAGCCAAAAAAGAATATCCTGAATATACTGAGCAAGATCAGTTAATGGAAGCGTTAGTTGAGAGTATCGCTATAAAAGGATTAGGTCAATTAAGAACTAGCTTTGAAGGAACTACTTTAGAGAAGATACAAGCGTGGTTAAAAAGATTTTGGAATAGAATTAAAGGTTTAGCAAATAGCAAAGCTTACAATGAGATTGACGCTATAACTAGACAGATGCTACGTGGTGGTGTTAAGAATAAAAACGGTTTAAGTTCTAGGGTTAAGTTTCAAAAAAACATAAGTAATTCTTTTGCTGAAGCTGTAAACATAACAACCAACGCTGTAGCTAAATTAAGAATGGCTGCGGTTAGAGACCCTAAGATTAAGTTTAACGATTTAGATACTGTTAAGGCAGAAATTTACGCTAACCTTTGGACAAGGTATGAGCAAGAAAAAGATATAGATCAGGTTACTACTAATCCTATTTTTCAAAAGATAGATTTAGAAGAGCCTTCTCCTATGAATCTTTACAAGGCTATACAGAAAGAAGATAAAAAGCTTTTTGATTTTATAGAGAACACTTCTAAAAATGTATCAGATGTTTCTAGGTTTGAGATAGAAGAGAAGGCTGATCAGGTTAATGAAGGACTTACAAAGCCTGACTCAGACAGTGCTATAAAAGCAAGCAAAGGTTTCTCTCCTTCTGTTAAGAGCGTGTTAAGCTCTATGGTTGACAACGAAGGTAATTCTATAGATGTAAACGAAGTGTTTAGATACGTAGCTTCTATAGCTTCTAATAGTATAAATGACCAAGACTTCCTAAGAAGAGTTAAAGAAAGAAGAGATAGAAATAGTAATAACATTATTTCAGACAGGGTATACAACATACTTGAGTCTATGCCTGCACAGGACAAGCAACTTCTTATTTTTGAAATGGCTTCTGCTGTTCAAACACCTTTTAAAAAGTTTGCATTTTTAGAAAACTTCAGAAAAGAAGAGGGTAATAAAAACAAACTAGTAATAAGACAGCTTAATAAAAACTACGAAGCAGGTATTGCTGCTGAAAGTATGTTGGCAAACGTTAAATCTTTTACAGATAATGATGCTGAAGAAACTAAAAAAGAAGTGTTTGGCGACAGATACCCTGGTGCAAGTCTTGCTCAATTAATAAGAGGAACAGGATATTTTGGAGTTAGATTTTCTCCTGAGAATATTTCAAGAGTAACAGAAAAAGATAGGCAACAATACAATCAAATTATTTCTAAAATTGTGGGAGAAGAAGTTCCTATGAGTTATACTAATGGTATAATAGACAAAAGAGGAACAGGGGATAGAACTACAGCACAAAACGCTTTGCAAAGATTTTATTCTCAAACGCAAACTACAGAAGAAGGAAGGCCTACTTTTACTGCAGACATAAACAATAGTTTAGAAAAAATAGCTAAAGAAATAGACGGAACAGACAGTCTTACTAATAGCTTTATTAATAGTAGTGGACAAAACGTTAGCTCTACTGGCTTAGGACATTCTATGAATGATACAATGAATCGTTATAGAGACGATGTTGCTAATCCTCAAAGACTATCTGAAGCTAAAGAGCAAGTTAAAAAGCTTAAAGACACTAACGGAACTGATGCTCAAATACAAGATGCTCAAAGTTTAGTAGATGATATTACTGAAGCTATTGAAACTAAAGAACAATATAAGAAAAGCCCTGTTTACAAAAACAACACAATATTAAATAGAGCAAACAATGACGGAAACAATGGAGTGATTGAACACTTTACTGCAGATGCTATAGACGCTAACGGTAAAGTCAGAGAGTTGTCGGGTCAGACAAAAGATGACATAATGATTACTCAGGTAATGGGGTTCGCTAATGACACTGACAGACAAAGTTATTCTCAGCAATACGGTATTCAAGGAGATAGACCTAAGACTATATTTTTTAAAGCTCCTAGATTTCAAGGTGCTAGTTTAAAACAAGCTTATCAAGAGTTAAAAGAAACTGATGAATATCTTTATAAAGAGTTTAAAGCAAAAGCAGAAAAGAAGCACGGTGTAGACACAAGGCAATACGACAAAGCTTTTAATAAATATAGACAGACATACAACAAATCGTCTTTAAACTATATGAATGAAGACGGATCTATTGTTATACCTCAAGAAAGTAAAAAAAGACAATCTGATATTAATAGAGCTAAAGGAAATTTAAAAACTGCATTAAGAACTGCAGGCTTAACTTCTCAAGTAAAAACTGAAAACGATGAAGAGATTGTAACTCCTTCTATAATTGGTGCAGACCACGTAGGAGAGGGTAAGCTTTACAAAAATGAAAACGATTTAATAGAAAATTTTATTTATAATGAAGCTTTAAATAGAACTCATTTAAACAATTTGTTTCAGGGGCCTATTGCTCACAGAAAATCTGTTGAAGACCATATTAAAAGAGCACTTGGTACTAACTCTACAGGTAATAAGGTTCATATTGATAAGCCAGTTGTTACTGTTGTAATAAAAGCAGACGGTGTTCTTAAAGATAATAACGGAAAACCTATTCCTACTAGTGATTCTTTTTCAATAAACGGAGAAAGACTTCATAGCCATATTGCTAAAAAAGTAGGTGGTATGGATAGGCTAGGTTCTAATATGAAAGATATTTTATTTCAGGTAGATCCTTATAGCGGAAATATGACTTTCTTAAAAATGAGTTCTATGGGTGTTATCGGTAATCAAGATTTTAATAACTTTAACGAAATGTCAGCCCCTAAATATGCTAAAGACAAAGTAGGTTATGCTCAACTAGCACAGGTTGCTTTTGCATTAGAAGAAGCTGTAGGAGAAGGTAAGTATATTAAGATAGTTGATGAAAATGCAATTAAAGGTAACGAAGGTAAAGACGTAGTTCCTATTGATATAGACGCTTTATTAACTACAGACCCTAAATCTATAATAGAAAACAACTCTTTTGAGTTAAACTACACAGGTTATAGGACTCCTTTTAAACTTAATAAAAGTTTAACTAAGGTTGAGCTTAAAGACCAAACTGTTGTAGGTAGTTCTCAGTTAATGAAAATAGCAGGTAACACAGGTCATCCAAAACAAATAATAGAATTTGAAAGAAAGTTAGTTAACTTATTAAAAGACCAGTTAGGTATTGAAAAAGGAAAGTCTTATAGAGACAGTAAGCTTTATAAGATGCTTGCTAATACTGATAACATTTTAAACGGTGTATTAAAAGGTGCTGAAGAAAGTGGTAAGCAATCAATAGCTAATGTTTTAAACGCTGTTAATCAACACAACAAAGCTATAGAAGAAAAGGCTAGACCGTTAAAGCAAAAGATAGTATCAGCTAAAGAAAACAATCCTGTAATTAGTGAACGTTCTAATGAGCTTGTAAAACAAATTCAAGAGAACCAAGCTAAGGTTAATGAGATTTTAAAAGAAAAGATTACAGCCTTAGATCATCCAAATACTAAAGCACAGATAGAGCAGTATATGGGTAGTAGAATGGGTAGGCAAGGTGCTAGACCTGAAATGCCAGGTGCTTATCTACATATGATTCCTGATTACGGAAGAACTTTAAAGCCACCAAAAAAACAAAAGGTTGCTATTAAAAATAAAACTAAGTTTAAAAAGAAAATAGCTATAAATAAAACCAAGTTAGCCAAGCTTAAAGAAAACAATGCAAAGCCAGAGTTAATTAAAAAACAAAGCGATTACGTTAAAAAGCTAGAGCAAGAAAGAAAAGACGGTATAAGAGAAATTCTTACTGACTTTGAGGTTGCTACTCCTTGGTCTATGTGGGGTAAAACTAGAGAAGAAGCTGAAGCTTTTATAAAGGCTCGTAAAGAATCAGGCGTTCCTGTTAAGGTCGTTGTTGTTCGTGTACCTGCTTCAATAGGTGTTTCTACTTTTGCTGCTGATGTAGCTTATTTAACTGACGGAGAAGCTAACACTGTTATAACTCCTGATGAGTTTATTAAAATGTCTGATGCAGATCACGATGCGGATAAAGCTTTTGTTTATAGAGAAGAGTTAGAAACTAAAAAAGAAAAAGTTAAAGACGAAAAAGGAAAAGAAGTTTTAGACGAAGAGGGTAATCCAACTACAAGGCAATTTACTAAAGAGGTTATGGGTGGTCGCTCAGACAAGAGTAAATTATTTTGGAATCTTTATACTCAAATAAGTTCTGATGAGATTAGAGAGCAGCATAAAGAAGATTTAACTACTGATAGAATTAAAGAGATAGTTGAAGATATAGAAAAGAAACAAGGAGAAACTAAATCAGATTACAACTTAAATACTTTTGAAGACTTAGCAGACGTTTTAAGTAAGTATTCTTTTGGTGCTAGAGCAATAGGTATTGAAGCTGTTGCAGGTAAGATGCTTTCTATGTTTACTCAAAGCGAAGTTAAACTTACAAAGAAAGGAGAGATTGTTTTTAACGGTAAGATTTATGATAAGTTTGTTGATGATAACGCTATTGAGTTAGCAAAGGTATTACAGGCTGCGTTAGATTTAGGTAATGACCCAATACTTTTAAGAACAGGTATAAACAAACACACTATTGGAACAGCTAACGTTATGTTAAGCTTAGGAGTTCCTTTAGAAGAGGTTATAGAAACTTTAAAAAGTGAAGCTATAGTAGACCTTGTAAATTTAGTAGATAAAAACACTTCTGTTTTTGCCCCTGCTACTGTTACTTTTGAAGACGCTTTAGCTAATAAAAAATTAGAGTTGGCAGGTATAGAAACTTTAAATATATCTCAAACCCAGTTTAATGATAAAAAGAAAAGTATTAAAAGATTAGAAGCTGTACTTAGAGATAAGAAAACTAACAAACCTTTTAAACTTAAAGAGGGTGTAAACTATCAAACAAGACCAAGCAAAGACGGTCTTACTCAAGCTATAACTTTCACTGTTAAGAATAATGAAATAGTAGAGTCTTCTCCTGAAATTAAAAATGAAGAAGCTAAAAAACAATATGCTTTAATGGAAAGCTTTGTTGACTTCTCTAATCTTTCAGATGAGATTAATCAAATACTTCCTGTTATACAGAGAGATAACAAGATGCCTAATAATAGTACGGAGTTAAGAAGTACTAAGAAGGCTTTTGATAAACTTCGTAAAGGATTATTGGTAGACTTTACACCTATATTAGAAAGACCTTTAACAGGACACTATGAAGAAATTGTAAACTTAATGATTGAGTTAGAGGAAAAACATTTCGCTACAGAAAAAGGTTCTTACAGTCAGTCAGATAACAATACTATTGATCAAATAGAAAGTGCTATAAATCCTTACGGAACTAAGTCTGCTAAAAGAGGAATGGTTGTAGATGTTTATCAAAGAATGATTGCTCAAGGAATTACTAAAGTTGCAAACCCTGTAAAATTTGTTACTGAACTTCCTAACCAATTAGAGTCTTTATTGTCTTATCAAAATAAACAAGAGTTTGTTTCTAATTTCAATAACTTGTTTAATGAGAAGACAGGAAAAGATACTGATATAGATGTTTTTATAGAAGCTATTATTGAAAAAGAAGAAAGTGGTGCTGATGTAAACTCTATGGATTATCAACAATCTATTGATACAATGCTTGCTTCTTTAGATACACAAGAGGAAATGGATTTAGCTTTAGATTTCTTAGAACAAGCTAGAGATCAAATAGCTTCATTTACCTCTCCTGAGTTAAAGGATAATTTGTTTTTAAAACATATTCAAGTTAAGCAAGCTGTTACTGGTTCTAACGTTAAAACTATTGTTCCTATAGACAACTACAGAAAGGTTAGTGTTGAGGTAAAAGAACAAATAAGAAATGACTTTAAAAAGATTTACAATACTAGCTTAGGTCAAAGTATTTATAAGTATCAAATGCTTCGTAATGGAGTGTCTGATAAAATAGGGAGTCTTATTGATTTAATGCCTGAAGAAATTAGCGTTAACTTCTTAAAGAAGATGACAGCATTTAAAGATAGTGATGCGATACAGCCTAGATTTCCTCAAGCTTATGAGTACAATGCTTTGTTATCTCTTAAAGAATCTTTACAACCTGTTAGGATAGTTCCTAATCAAGGTTATTTAACTAAGGGTTGGGCTGTAGAAAATGGAGAGATAGTAAAAATACCTCAGCAACAAGGCAAAGGTTTAGTATCTTTAAATTCTAAAATACCTAAGATACGTTCTTACACTTTTGTTAAAAATGATGATTATAAATTTATTAAATTTGATCCTAACGCTACAATAAAAGAAACCTCTTATCAAGAGATAGAGCAAATAAAAGAACAATGTAGCATAAACCTTCGTATAGTATGAGTACCTGCCCTGACATAACAAACCCTAATTATAAAGCCGCTAAGAAAGCTTATGGAGAAGATCAAGCCATACAGATGTATGAAGATAGCAACGGAAATATGCCTAAGATTGCTTCTGATAATGATCAGGTTGGGAACGAGTTTGGCAAAACAACTTACCCTACTTCTTCTACGCTTGATTTATTAAACGAGAGACCTAAGCTAGCTTCAAAAATAATTGATAGTTTAAAAAGAATTTTTCCTGAAGTAGTTATAAGTAAGGGTGGAATTATAGACAAGAACGGAAAGTATAAACAAATACCGCCTGGCGAGAAAGGTATGCACTATCGTAATGCTTTTCAGTCTATGGTAGCTTGGTCTAATGATTCTTTTTTAGAAACGCCACCTCACGAATACGCACACCACTATATAGAGATGTATTACAACAGCCCTGTTATTCAAGAGGGTATTAAGCGTTACGGAAATGTAGAAGAGTTGGCTACAATGATGGGTAGGTATTACGCTAAAAAACAAATGAGCTCTTGGTTTGAAAACTGGGCTAATAGGTTTTGGAATTTTGTTAAATCACTTGTAGGTTCTCCTGACATAAACTATCAACTTGCCGAAGCTTTTGCACAGAATAAAAAACTTGGAGCAATAGAAGAAGGCTTAGCTACTATTAATTATCAATCAGCAGATCAAGTTAGAGTTAGACATAAAAATGGTGCTGACTTGTCTAGTCTTACTATGAACGATCCTAACGTAGAGGCTAATTTAAAAATTGCTGCTGTTGATTTTTTAAGAAGTGCAGGTATTGAAACTGATAATGCTCAAAAAGTAATCTACAATATTCAGGATAAGATTAATAATTTTATTAAAAGGTCTACAAAAATAGTAGCAGGTCAAAGTGTTTATAATAATGTTGTAGAAAAAAGATATTTAGACGATTTAGTTAAGTGGGTTAGAGGTGAGGGTAGTAGCGAAGAAAATTCTCATAGAAACGTAAAAAAACTAGTTTCTTTTGCAACAGGTATAAATATGGGAAAGAAATTAACTTTCTCTAAAGCTAAAACAAAACATAGCGAAGCCCTTAACAAAACTCAAACAGACAAAATAGTTAAAGAGATAGTTGATAATAGAAGCAAGTTTAAAGGAAGAACTGAAGACGGTAAACTAGTTGATTTAGATTCAGGCATAGAGTACAAGACTTACGTTGACACAAGAACAATGAGAGAGTATGACAGGCTTACTACTCACTTGTCTGATGACGGTGGTTCTCCCGACATTAACAATCCTATAATTAAAAGTGCTTTAGAAATAGGTACTAAAGTTGATGTATTGACAAGAGATTTTTTTGCAGGTAATCTTAATAGTGATTTATCTCAATACAAAGTAGGAGACGTTCAAATGGTTGAAGGGTTTTTAAAACAACTTCAAACAATTAAAGATGCTATGGATAAGCGTGGAGAAACTGTCTTAGCTAATGACATTCTTCTTTACGATGACGCTTCAGGTATTGCAGGTACTGTCGATTTACTTACGTATGACGCTAACGGTAATTTTAGAATTTACGATATGAAGACTATGCGTGGTAATCAATTTGAATTAACACATAGAGGTGGAGACAACAAAGGAAAAAGCAGATACACTACTCCTTATAAAAACGGTAAACTATCAAATCAAGAAAAACATCAGAGACAGTTAAGTGGTTATAGAATAATGCTTAACAATACTCACGGTGTTGATGCAAAAACTATAGGTGTATTACCTATTGAGGTTCAATATGAAGGTGGAGATACAAAGACAACAGTCTTAAATAAACTTCCAGGGTTTGAACATCAAATTATTGATGAGGTAGAAGACCCTACTATGTTAGACTTTACAAACTCAGCAACTATAACAGAAACAACTCCTGATTCAAGGCAAAACATTGGAGAGCTTTTAGGTCAAATACAAAATGCTAAAAACCACAGAGAGCAATCACAGAATAGTGTTATAATGCAAGACGGTTCTTTGTCAGAATTAGATCCTATACTACAAAAAACTAGAGAAGACATTGATCAAGCTACCAAAAATAAAAACAAAGTCTATAACAAAATAAAGAACAAGCGTTTAAGGGCTGCTCTAAAATGGTTAGAAAGAGTTATGCAGTATCAGCTTAACCTTAGACTTGGTGCTAAATATCTTTCAGGCGGAGAGGGAACTTTACTTTCTAAATTTTCTTATCAGATACTAAACGCTGCAGAAACTAAAAGAAATAGTTTATTAATGAAGTTTAATAAGCTGTTATTAGAAGACTCTTTTTCTGAAAACCTCAATAATTGGTCTCACTTTAGAAATAAGAATCTAACTATAGATGAATTATCTACTGAGACTTTTAACGGTACTAATGAAAACAAAGAGCCTATTAATGTTGAATTAACTAAGGCGGAAATGATGAGTGTTTATCTTATGGGTAGACAAGATCGTTCAAGAAAACCTATGTTAGAAAAAGGTATTATACTTAATGATAATATTGAAGGAAGAAATTCTGGTTATAATAAAAAGATAATGCTAACAGAAGCTACTATTAACGAAATATCTAAGAAAGTAGTTAGTGATCCTGACTTGCAAAAAGTAGTAAAGAATATAGATAAGTCTTTAGCTATGATGAGTAAAGAAGTTTCTACAGCTTTTGAAAATGAAAACGGTGTTAAGTTAAGACTAGAAGATAATTACTTTCCAGTGTATGCAGGTAAGTTATCTTTTGATCAAAGAAGAGGTAAGTCTTCTATAAATGATTTTAGATCTTTAAACCTTTCTTTAGACGAGACAAGTTCAATAAGAATAATAGACCCAATACAAGTTGTTAATTCTTACAAGGTAAGTTCTTCTAGTTATGTTGCTTTAAGTTTACCTATACAAAACATTCGTAAGATAATTAAAGGGATTGAGTCTGACTATAAAGGCACTCAAGAAGAAAAGTATATTGAAAACATTAAAGAGGTTGTTAATAAATTAGAAGACCCTACGCAGCTTTACTCAGGACAAGGAGAGCAACAGTTTGAAAAAGCTATAAACAAAATAACAAATAATTTTGGAGTTTCTGTTTTAGGTATGAACATTCCTGTAATGTTAAAGCAGTCTGTTTCTTACATAACAGCTATGGAAGAAATAGAAAGTCAGTATTTGGTTAAGGCAGGATATGGAACAAAGTTTTTACCGATAATTAATCCTAGACAAATACTTGAAGCTATTAAGTACACAGGGGTTAACAAAGGAGAAACTAAACTACCTATAGAGTGGGATTTAGATACAGATAAAGGTGTGTTTAAATTAATGAAAGAGTATAGCCCTGCTTTAGCGGCAAGGTTAGACGGTCTTGTTAACAGAGAATTAGGGGAAGCCTTAATGAATCAAGATCAAAATGATGATATAGTTACTATACCAGGTTTAAAAAAAGGAACTAACATTAAGATTAGTAAAAATAGATTAATGGAAGGTATCAGGGTTTTTGATGCTGTTACTATATCTAATATTTGGAAGGCAGCAGAGTTTGAAGCTGTAGGTAAGTACGGTATGACTAGAGGAACTGAAGAGTTTAAGACTCACGTTGCTATAAGAACAGAAGAAATAATAGCTAGAACTCAACCTAATTTTAATTTAACAGATCGTTCAAGTCTTTCTACTTCTCAAAGTCCAATAGCTCGTTTCTTTACTATGTTTTCTAGTGCTACTCAGAAAATAGCTATGTTACAAATTGACGGCATTATAGAGTTTTTACAAAACCCTACTAAAGAAAACAAAGTAAAACTACTTAAACGTTCAGCAAATTTAATGGTAACTACTGGACTTACTGTAGCTGCAATAGATATGCTAAAAGGAATGTTGATGTATGGTTGGGATGATGATGATGAGTTGTTTAAAACAATGGGTCTTAAATCAGTTACAAATACATTAGGAGTTTACTATGGATTAGGTCAAATAGCTAGAGTTGTTTCTTCTCAGTTAGATGATAAACCTTTCTTTACTTCTTTGCAGCACCCTGTAGAGTTGTTAACTCAAGACGTTGCTATGGCTTTAGCTAATCTGTTTAAAGGAAACATAGATGATGCTTTAGCTAAAAGCCTTGAGGTAACATTAAAGTCTACAGGATTGTCGTTACAGCCTTTCATTATGGCTAGGCAAGCTGTTAGAAGAACTGTAGGAGAGGAATAAATAGGATAATTAAAACAAAATAAATACATTTATAATATGGCATTTAATCCAAACATAAGTATATCGATGACAGATTGTTGCAATACTATTAGTATATGCGATACAACTTGTTATTACGACTCTTGCAACACTGTAGCCTGTACAGACGGTTACGGTGTAGGAAGTAATATTGACAAATGGGAAGTAGGTAAAACAAAATTTAATATTACGTTTCCTAACGGATCTTTAATTACTGCTGTTGATTTAGAATATATACCTAACAACAGGACTTGGGCTTCGGTTCAAATAACTGGTGGTACTAGTGGTGATGTTTCTATATTTATAACAGGTTTAGGTTCTATTGGCGGTGTAAATTTTAATACTGACATAGCTACAACTGCTATTGATTTAGTTAGAAACATAAATGCAGGTACAGCAACTCATAACTTTAAAGCTTACGTAAGTGGAAGTAGTAGTGATACTATAAAAATATTTAGGTCTGAAGGCGGTGTTGATTACAACGGTGTATCTGCATTTATTATTGTAACAGGTACTATGGTGGGTACGATTAGTGCCTTATCAGGTGGTACTACAAGTGCTGACTGCCATACTACTACTCTTGCTAAAATATATGAAGAAAGTGGATCTCCTGTTTTAAACGATAATGCAGGGCCAAATTTCGCTGACGGTGTTTGGACATTTGAATATATTTTGTATAATGAAGCAGGAACTACAGAGTACGGTAGGGTTTCAAAAAAGATTTTATTTAACTGTAATGCAATAAACTGTTTAAAGCAAAGTCTTTTAAGTGAAAACGATTGTGGTTGTAGTGTAGAATTAGACGAAAGAATTTTAAGAACTAGATTAAGAATAGAACAAGCTACTCATCAGTTTAATGAAGGGCTTTATGATTGTGCTAATGAGACAATTTTAAAAGCTAATAGGTTGTGTAGTGATGTTTGTTTAGACTGTTAATATGGCTTGTACTGAAGAAAGAACTTGTTTAACAAATGAAATATGCTGTAAGATAAATGACATTTCTTGCAGGATAAATAAGTATCAAAAGATAGGTAAGAAAGTTACTCATCTTTGGAAAAGAATTACTAAGCTTCAAAACATTGACTGGGTAATATGCAATATGACTTGCACTTTAACTTGTACAGAAGTAGAAAAATTTAGATGTATTGTAAAAAAAATTAAAGGATAATATTATGAGCTGTAATAATTGCAACAATAACGAATTACTTAACAACACAGGAAGTAATATTCCAACAGGAAACATTGAATATGACGGTATAGACTTTACTTGTACAACAGATCCTTCTTTGGACACTGTAACTACTGATAGTTTAAACACTGTATTATTAAGGTTATTTAATGCCGTTTGTGAAGACGGTGGATGCTGTCTTTCTACTGTTACTTATGAAACGTTATCAACGTCAATAGCAGAAAGCACTCTTATACCTAATAGTGTTTATAGGTTTCCTTACTCTACCCAACATTTATTAAACGGCAGCTCTTCGGAATACAACTATACCACTACTCATCACGATCCTGGAACAGGTATTAAAAATACTTTCACTCCTGAAACAGAGTATTTATTAGCTAGAGCAGTTAGTACTAGTGAAATAGCTGTTGAGGTTTATTCTGAGTCTCATCCTAGAGATATTATTTATTATGATCACAGCTTAAATAGAACAGAAGATAACCTTCAGGATAGGCCTGGGTTTATTACATTCAGGCACGACCCTGACAATGATGTTTCTGCTCACTTTGATTTTAGAAATGTCTTACACAGACGTTGGGATTTAGATGTAAAAAAAGATAGAGATACTGACTATCGTTCTGTTTTAAATTATGATTCAGCTAGTTCTTATAATCACGATCTTGGTTATAAAAACTCTAATCCTTTACCTAGTTCAGGAAGTGTTCCTGCTTTTGCAAATTATAATTCTGCAGGTAATTCTACATTAGGTATTTTATCAACTACTAACGAGACGGGAGCAACTCCTACAGCTTATAGAGACTTTAAAACATTTGTAAGTTATGATGAAGAGTTATGGTTTGTAAACGCTTCCTCTAAAGAAAAACCTAGATTTAAAAACGTACACATTAAAAAATCAGAAGCTATATCTAGGGTATTAGGTAGTGCTTCAGGTGCGCCTATTGAGTTATCATCAGGCGGTGTTGTTGGAAGTCCTTACCCTTCTTTGGCTAACGTAGTTTTCTTTACAAGATCTGCAGAGAATGTTTCTGTAGGTCAAAACGCTAGTGGTATTACTTTTACTGGTAGAACAATTAGAGAAATAAACATTGGTCATAATAACGAAAATATTATTATAGGTGGTACATACGGAAAGCCTGACTATACTAATCCTTTAGAGCCTAATGCTACAGGTTTTAATGAAGACATAGAAATTGGCAACAATAATAGAAATGTTATGATTGCTGATAACAATAGAACTTTAAAAATAGGACATTCAAATATTGGTATTACATTTAGTAGGTATTGCTTTAATGTTGAAATAGGTAATCACAATACAAAAACTTACTTTGATTTAGTTTTTTCTAGTAGTATAAAAGATTGGAATGAAAACGTAGAGACAAGTAACTCAGGTGGGCTTAGAGTTGGAAGTACAAATAAAGATGTAAACATTGTCAATTCAGGTGGCGGTTCTGATAGTTTTATTAGAACTAAAAATATACCTGACGGGTTCACTTCGAGTATACTTGAATCTTCTTTTATTCAGCCAAGTATTAACATTTCAAACACAAATGATAACGTATTTATAGCCAACAGTAACTCAATTGACATTGGAGATAAAGCAAGTGGGGTTATATTTATGTTAAGTTCTAAAATAGAAATTGGAGATAAGGCTTCTAATGTTAGTTTTTATAGTTCGGGAAATATTACAACAGGTAATAACCTAGTAAGTGCTGAGTTTAATAACGCTTTCTATGTTAATTTAAAAAACAACTGTGCAATTATTAAAATTATAAACGCTTTTTGGGTAAATGCAGGAGATAACTTTACAAATTCTGTTGTTGCTTATGGTTGTCAAGATGTAGAGATAGGTTCAGTTTGTTCTAGTCTATTTATATCTTCAAACTATAAAGTAAAACTAGGTCAAGGATTGTCTAACATAACAAGTAGAAATGCTTCTTATGGAGAAATAAAAAGCCAATCTCAAAATATTTATCTTGAGTCTAGTGCTAACTTTAGCATAGGAACAAATTGTACTAATGTAGTTTTAAACACTTCAAACATAAAGCTAGACCCGTCATTAGGAACTTCATCTTATTTTAGTACTGTGTTTCCTTATGAATGGGCTACAAATGAATCTAGGGTTACTACAATTACTGGCAGAGCTATTATAGCAGGAAACTCGTCAAATCCAATTCTTTCTACTGAGGTTACTCAAAGTATTGGAACATTTATAGGTTATGGTATTACTACAGAACCTTCTAATAACACTGTTGGAGATATGTGTAGTAATGTATTTATAGTTTCTAGTGAAGGGAATAAAATAAAAGACTCTTGTAATAATATATTTATAGGTACAGACTCTATGGTTAGTTACGCATTAAACTTTGTGAGTGGATTGTCAGACGGAGCAGGATCAACTCCTGCTTATACAATACCAACTCTTACAGCTTTAGTTACAGCAAATACAGGCGGAAATAACAATAAAAATGAAATTGGAAATAATGCTCAAGAGGTAAGGTTTTACGGTACACTTAAAAATGAAAATGAAATTGCAAGTAACAGTCCTGGAATTACTGTGGGTGGAGCTAGAGTATTTATAAATAATAAAATTTTAACAAAAAATTATAATGCAATAACCACTACATTAGATTGGACTAATAAAGTTTTCGATAAGTCAGACGGTGTAGATGTTTGGGAGCAAAGTATTAATACTTCAGGTGTGTTACAAACTCCTTCTAAATTAGCTTAATATGTTTCATAAACTAGTTGATAAAGTGTATGCAATTAATCTGAAGTCTAGTGAAGGCAGAAGGAATAATATTTATGATCAATGTCATAAAATAGGTACACATTTTGAATTAGTAAATGCTGTTGACGGTAGAAAAGAAAATGTTGATTGGGTTAAGAATGAATGGAATAGTAAATATGACGGCTGGACTCAAGGTGCAGCAGGATTAGTTTACACTACTATCAATATAATTAAAGACGCTAAAAAGAATAACTACAAGTCTATAATGATAATGGAAGACGACATAGTTTTTAAGCCTAACGCATATAAAATTGCTAGTAATCTTTTTAGTATGCTTCCTGATGACTGGGAGCTATTTCATTTAGCTCAACAGAACTATAGCCCTAATATTCCTTTAAGATATAAAGATCTTTTTAGGTTAAATTCTTCTTGGTCTTGTCAGATATATGCTATAAACGAAAATGTTTATGATGAGTATTTAGAATGGCTTGAATTAGTTGATAGACCTATAGACAGTATAACTAGTAAGGTTATACATACTAAGGGAAATTCTTACTCTCCAATTATGGATTTAATTGTAACATTACCAAATCATTCTACTATAAGAGATATGGAAATTAACTATGGTATAATTAATTAATTTGTATATTTAGAGTTAAAACAATTTAAAAGCAAAGTAAATGGCAACATTAGAAAAAGTAAAAGAAGAAACTAAAAGTTTACCTCTAAATTTAAAAGAAGCTGAGGGTTTATTGGGAAATCCTGAAGTTAAAATTATAGAGGTTGACGGAAATGAGTTGTTTGAAATTCAGCAAGCTGTACAAAAGACGTTATCTACTAGCGTTAGTATGAGAGGAGAATTTGTTAGGTTTTTCCTAGATAATTTATCTCTTTTTGATCCTGTAGTAATTCCTTTAGTTGAAAAACACAGTAAGGTAATTGCTGAATATGTTTCTAAAAACGAAGAAGGATCTCCTGAAAGAACTAAAGAAGGATTTGTTTTTGAAAATGAAGATTTAAAAAACAAGTACGAAGTTGAGTCTTCAAAAATTTGGAACAATAAGATTAACGTTTATGTTAGAACTATTGATTCTGCAAACTTTGATAAGATTGAATTTAATATGAAAGAAAATAATACTGTTTTTTTAATACTAAAATGGTTAACTAAAATCAAATAAAATGGCAAACGAATACGCAGTAACTACAAATCAAGAGGCTTTATTATACCGTATATGGAAAGGTCTTACAGCAGGTGGTATAATCCCTGCTAGTCCTACAAACAATACAATAGGTCAAGGTAGAAAAATCGTTTCAGCAGCAGGTACTCCTGTTGTCTTAGGGTCTTCTACTTCCTGTAAGTCTATTACGATTCAATCTGAAAAAGACAATACTTCAGACGTAGTTATTGGCGGTTCGGGAATAGTTGGTGCTTTGGCAAGTAGAGAAGGTGTTTACTTGTCTCCTGGAGACTCAATAGATCTTCCTATTGACAACTTAGATAAGGTTTATGTTGACGCTTTAGTTAATGGAGAAGGTGTTACTTATGTTTACTTTAACTAAAAAAATATGGGCTCAAGATTAAAAAGCAAAAATGCAAGAAGTTTAAGTGGTTATTTAATATCAGATGTTTCTCCCACTGACGGTCAAGTTTTACAATACATAGCTGCACAAAACAAGTATGTTCCAAGTACGGCAGGCTCTTCATCAGGTAGTTTACCAACTACAGGTGGAACAATGTCGGGAGATCTTAATTTTATTGATGATGTGAAAGCACGTTTTGGTGGGGGGCTTGATTTACAAATATATCACGACTCTGCTACAGGTTCTTCATATATAGAAGATGCAGGAGCAGGAAACCTTATACTTTTATCAAATGGCCCTGACGGAATATTATTAGGAAAAGGGCCAGCAAGTTCTTACGAAAGACTAATTAGAGCGTTGCCTGATAATGGTGTAGAACTTTATTTTAACAATGTAGAAAAAATTAAAACTACTAATACAGGCGTAAATATCCCAAACTTACCAACAACTTTAACGGGTTTAAGTAGTGGTGATTTATGGAATAATAACGGAGAAGTAAGAATTGGA
>JAAHTG010000112.1_pt4 | contig 52934 bp, 80 predicted proteins | sample 6116081 | NCBI WGS metagenome assembly JAAHTG01 (sample SAMN13939989, study PRJNA603662) | sponge metagenome | isolation source: marine sponge | host: Mycale hentscheli | place: New Zealand | collected 2005 | reverse complement strand
TACGAAGATTCAGTCAACATGACTTTAGCTGAACAAAAAAATAAATCAAGTTATATTTACATGACCGAGGTAGAGCGTAAAATTAGTAATGAAAATTTAGAAAGATTAATGTTGGAAAATCTGCAACTAAAACATCGTTTGGCTTGCATCAAAGATGATATAGAAATCATTGATAGACATATTAGGCATACTTGTGCAGAAAAATTTGCTCAACCAAGTAGGAGTAATGAGGATAATGAGAAATATACAGACAATCCTGTTTTTGCTTGTGAAGCTATTCATAATGTAACTAATATAGAAATTGCTTGCGATTTATCCGATGAATCAGTCGATGAATGGGGTTCTGATCTCGCAGAAGAATATCGACAAAATATTGACAAAACTAATCACCTATGAGCGAAGAAACTGATAATTCTACTGAGATAAATAAATCTCTTCAAGAAATCAATCAATCAATTATAGGAACAGGAGAAACTATTCTTGATTTAAATAAAACCTTGACTCGCATTGAAGATTTGCTTAGAGTCATTGGACAAAACCTAAGATAAGATATGGAAATACTATTAGAGTTAATTGACAAGAAAATTTCGGAGATTGAGAATTACGCAATCGACACTCAAGAGAACGAGGAACGATATATACATGAGATAAATTGCCTCGTTCAAACCAAGTTTTTACTAGCGGGAGATAGGAATTTACTAGTTGATTGACTTTTTTTAAAAAAAGATGTTGACATAACCAAAACCATCTGCCATACTTCAATCATACTTTAAATTATCACACACTAAAGAAAGAAAAAAAATGATTATTACAGACGAAAAAAACAAAAAAGTTGTTCAGTCACACGATTTCGATGCAGTAGATTGCACCATTGATGCAGAAGATATGCGTTATGTTGCCTCTCTATTGAGAAACAACTACTCCAATCCAACGCTTGCAGTTGTACGAGAAATTACTGCAAATGCTCTTGATGCTAATAGCGAAGCAGGTTCTGCTCGCCCTATTGAAGTAAGTGTTCCTTCCACTATGAATCCTCACTTTTGCGTAAGAGATTTCGGTGGAGGCTTGAGTCAAGATGATATTTTCGGACTTTATTCTAAGTACGGAAAGTCAACCAAGAGGAATTCCAATAATTATATCGGTGCATTTGGTATCGGTAAATTTGCCCCACTTTCTTATGGAAACAATTTTACTATCGTTTCTTATAATGGGGGAGTTAAGTGTTCCTATAATGTCTTTGTTAATGAGGAAGACGATACTCGTATTGTTAAGCTACATGAAGAACCTTCCAATGATCCTAGTGGTTTATCTATTGAAGTTGCAATCTCTGATGGAGATGTAGACAACTTTAAAAAAGTTGTGCAAGATTTCTTTCGATTTTTTCCAAAGAATGAAATCCCTAAGTTTATTGGGGTTGGAGAAGATGAAAAGTTTTTGGAAGATTACGAGGTTATTATGGAGAGTCCTCATGGAAATTGGTTTATCATTGAGGATAAGAGGGATTATTGGCACAGGAATCACCATAATGCTCATGCGGTTATGGGTCGAGTTCATTACCCTATTGATCCAAATGCTCTTAATCTTAGTCAATTTGAGGAAGATGGAGATGACAAATCCACCTACCAACTTGAGCAGTTAATTCAACAAGATAATGTTTACATTCGTTTTGACATTGGTCAACTCAAATTGCATCATAGTCGAGAATCATTAGAGTACAACAAAACAACTCAACGACAAATTTTTGAAACTTTACAGAGTGTTTTTTCTGAGATACAAGAAATCGCAAAGGAAAAACTTGGAGATGCAGAAGATTTATGGGACGCAAAAGTTAAGTATGCTCAAGTCGTAAACGCACTCCCTTCTACTTTACGCAATATTTTTGATAATGCGTTTGAATATGATGGAGAAAAGATTACTTCACCGAGTTTTGATAGGAATTATAAGTATGCAGAAGATTTAATCTTGACTCATTACTCTAAAGAGAATGATACTGATGCTACTGATGGTTATAAGTGTCGCTCACAAAAGGTAAATAGACTTACTGCAACCAAAAAGACTTGCATTATGCTTCAAGACATAAAGAGCAATCATGGAAATGCGTTGAGAGCAAGAACTTTATTTAAAGAGGACGATGAACTTGAACAGGTGTATGTGGTATATCCTGTCAATGAGCATGGAGAGAGTCATCTTTGGGATGCAGATGGTATGGCATTCAATAAGATTAGTAAAAATCGACTCAAGTACACCTCTGCGACTGAAAAGGCTAAATTGCAATCAAAAGGTCGTGCAATTCAAGGCGAGAGTCGTGCAAGTGTACCTCTTTTTGGGCTTGACATTGAGAATTGGAAAAGGCATTACAGAAATGCAGACTATTGGCTTAATTGCACAGAAAATATCGAGCAATTAGAAGAATCAGAGAGGGAATTAATTTATGTTCCTATTGCCACTTATAAAATTGTCGATGAAAAAGCAACAGGACAAGAAGAATCTGTTTCCCTAGAATCCTTCTTTCGTGATGTTCAAGGAGTTCGCAATCTCAAAAAACAAATTCATGGAGATGATGATACATTTGAATTTCCTCTTGTGGTAGGTGTACGCAGAAAAGATTGCAGTAAACTTGAGAAGTCTGTATGGGATACTTGGTCAGAATACAAAAAGAATTTTGCCAAGTCTTACCTTTTGGAAAACTTAGAAAAGATTGTTCAAGCTGAGAAACAAATGGCATTTGCAGATCATTCTTACAATTTGGAGGAATATCGTAAACTTGCATCTCTCGTTGAGAATCCCAACTTTAAAGAGATTTGCAACAATGAACTTGACAACGATCATATCGTCAACCAAGTGCTTGCTGAGTTCAAGGTGATCTCAAAAGAAGACTCAAGTCTTACAACTATTCATAGAATGGTGACTTTCCTTAAAAAAGAAGAATCAGAGTGGGTTGAAAAGAATATTCCATCAAATTTTGATATTAATTCTTTTGATGCAGACTGCAAGAGAATTGTAGAGCAATATCCTTTATTACGAAACATCTCTGATGAGGTTTACACTTGGAAGAACTTAAATGAAAATAATTTCGGTGACAATCTAATTCAATACATAAAAGTAATGGACGATTGCAACCAAAAGAATGTGTGATAGCATGGGGAGGGAGAGTTTAGTCATTTTTTTCTTTCCCTCCCCGATCTTTTTTATTGACACAACGCAGATCATCTGACAGACTCATATCATAACAATCCAAGAATAGATAAACAAAATCAAAATAAATACGGAAAAAAACATTGACACTACCTTTAAATTATTGTAACATATATAAACAATCAAGAAAACAGAAAGAAAAAAATTATGAGTGAAAAAATTCCATATACTTTAAGCCAAGATTCAATCGTTGTACTTTGGGAAGGCAAACCTTATTCGGTTCGCAAAGACAACGCTAATTTTGCTCCATTACGCAACGCTTTATTTGAAGCTCGATACGAAGATGTAGGTCAATACCTTGACATTGCGAAAGCAGTTGAAGATTTTGCAGATGGTTCTGTTGAGGTCAAGGATGAGGTAGTCTACTATCATGGGACTCGCTTACATGGAGTTGTCGTTGACAAGTTGATCGAAATGATGAGGGAAGGCATGAAGGACTCTTCACCTATTGTTAATTACATCAAAAATTTGATGGAGAACCCCTCGTCAAACTCTGTTTCAGAACTTTATACTTTTCTTGGGTATAGGTCACTCCCAATTACCCCAACAGGTAAGGTTTTGGGTTACAAGGGAGTTCAAAACGATTTTTGGTCAAGTACAGGCAATGCAGATACCATTGTTGTTCAAGGAGAAACAAACGAACGACATCAAATTTTGAATGAAGTTGGAGCAACTATCGAAGTATCAAGAAGGTGCGTAGATGACAACAAAGACAACCATTGTTCTTTCGGTCTTCATGTCGGTTCTTATGATTACGCTAATTCTTGGGCAGGAGATGGTGGAAGATTACTTCTAGTAGAATTTGATCCCCAAGATGCAGTTTCAGTTCCAACTGATTGTGATTTCCAAAAATTGAGGGTTTCAAAGTATAAGGTAGTCGCAGACATTACCGACACTCGAAAAGAACTCAACAAAGCAGTTTATGTGGCTAATAAGCCCATTTATGGCTCAGATGAGGACGAGGATGAAGGTCGTGACTATCTTTATGACGATGATGGGATGGACGATTGGGACGAGGAAGAAAACCTCACCAAGCTCGAAATTCGCAATGCTATCGAGAATGCCCATGAGGAAGGTCGTGATCCAACTTTGGGAGAACTTGCTAGAATTGATTCTTCTCTTGAAGACGAATTATCTTGCCTCGATGTAGAGAAATGTGTTATTGAGCTTGGATTTAGCGTTGAGGCTAACGCAACTAAACCTGTTTCTCAACTCAAGGTATTGCCAAGTTCAGTTTGGAATTAATTGAATTAAGTAGAAAATATTTGATTATAGAGAGGGGGCATTTGCCCCCTCTCGTCATTTCAAATGAATCGCTACAAAAAATCATCTAATCAAAAACGCAACGAGCGAATTCGGGGTAAAATAAATAAAAAGAAAATTGATTCTAGTTTAAAATTAGAGATTTGGGTTGCATTACCAATAGACGAATACAACAAAATAAATTTCAATTCAAATCCAATATCAGAAGTCAGTCTAAGAAAACAAGAAGTAGATTATACAAATAATTTTTTAGAATTAAATAATCAACAAATTAGATATGTTAAAAAATCAGATTGGAAAATAAAAAGAAATGAAAGTAAATGATTTGATAGAAAAATTGGAGCAATTAGAATATCCAAAATTCAAAAATGCAGATGGAATAAGAATCCCTCCGTATTTTCATGTAACTGAATTAGGCATGAAACGCAAAGACTTCATTGATTGTGGGGGTAATTTAAATCATACTCAGCATATCAGTTTTCAACTTTGGACAGATGAGGATTTCGATCATAGATTAACTTCAAGCAATTTTTTATCAATTATAGAGAGTTTTCGAGAAACATTTAATAGTCCTAATCTTGATATTGAAGTAGAATACCAAGGAAATACTTTAGGTTCTTATGATCTTTCCTTTGAAGATGATTACTTTATCTTAATGCCCAAATACACAGATTGCCTTGCTCCCGACAAGTGTGGAGTAAGGAAATGCGATAAGCCAAGAAAAAAGTGTTGTGGGGGTAAAAAGTGTTGACAGGACAAGAGAGTTAATTTAATGTAGTGGGATGATGAGTTTTGAAATTGGAGATAGAGTAAGCGTTGTGAATAGGTTCTCACCTGTTGGCATCGTAAGAAATGTTATTCGTGTTTCTCCTCCTCGTTGGCAAGAGGATGGGGTTGAGCAAGTTTCTTACAATGTGTTCTTCCCTACAATCGGGACACAATCTAACATCACAGAAGAAAACTTACGATTAGAACAAAACGCATTAATTTAGTTGACATTATCATACAACCTGTCATAATTGAGGAATAATTAATTAACCAAGGATAAAAAATGACTGAAGAAAAGAAAAACATTCCACCAATGGAAGGTGAAAAAGTAGATGAAAAGATGCGTAACCTCGTAGAATGGCATTACGATAACTGCAAGGAAGGTGATGGATTAACCCTTCAAGAGATCGGAAAAGCAGTAGGACACACAAGAGAACGAGTTCGTCAGATTGAAGCACAAGCACTAAAGAAGTTGCGTCATCCTGCTAATATATCATTTTTGAATTCATAATGACAAAGATAAAAGAAGTACCTTACTCGATTGAAGATCATACTGCATACGAAATTGCAGAGTTTTGGGTAGAGCATCACAAAAAATTTACAAAATCAGAATCAGAGTATTTAGAAGAAGTAATTTATTCTTTGAAATTTGCTCTCACTTTTATAAAGGATAGAGAAGATGAACAATCTTAATTCAGAAGAAAAACTATATAATTATAATCTTGTAGACTATGGCAAAAAAGTCCCTCTAGCATTAATCACTAAAGATTCACAAGTTAATTGCAAAGAAAAAGTCTTTAGCTTTACTAATGATGAAGCACATGATTTAAATTACGCATTTGCCTTGAATAGAATAAGCAAGAGATATGTTAAAGCAGATTAAGAGAAAGAGCAAAAAGGGTGCAAAATCTAATAAAGATTCAAAGCTAAAAAGAGTAAAGATAAATACAAAGAAAATAGTATTAAATGATTATTCTATAATAGAAGGTTGCATAAGACAAACAATGGAATTACCAATAGAGAATTCGGGTAATATTAATAATTAGAAATAGACTTACAAATAAACAATTTACGCTCAAATTTATAATTTACAAATAAAAAAAGAAGAATTAAAAGAGGAATTACAAATAATGCCCCATTTTAAACCCTCTTGCCCCATTGCTCCCCACCGAATATCTACCATTTACGCTTAAATTATAAGAATAAACATAGGGGAAACAATAAATAGATAAAATAATAGATGAAATTTCGGGTGTACCATTTTTCTCTTTATATGTCAAGATAAAAATTAAATTATTTTAAAATTTAAAAATTAATTGATAAATTTGGTTATATATGGTATAATAAGAAATATGGTAAAGGAAATAATAGATAAAATAAGAACAAATATAAAAAATATAATTGGAAAAAATAATTCAAAAAATAAATCGAAAATAATTCAAAAGAAAATTAAATACAATAGACATGGATTCCCAAGTTATCGCCCGATAGTTGAAGAAGAAAAAGAATCAAATAAGAAACCTTTTATATACTAAATAATTGTATTGAATAAGGCGAAATAACTTTATTAAATTTTTTATATAATTTGTGCAGATACAAGATAATTGACTAAATAATCTTATTAGATTGCCCCGATTTAGTTAAATAATAAATTTTGTACATTTAGCGTAATTTTATTTTCGGGCATTCTCAGCTTTTTTGGTTGACTTTGATCTATTTTCGTTTATATTCAAGGTATGACGATTGAGGAAGAAAGCATTGAGTTCCTTGAAAACCAAATGGAGAAGAATTACAAAGATATTTGTTCTAAATATTTAATAGATTCAGTTGAATGGTTGGAGAATACAAATAAAGATGAGCTAAGACCATACGCAAAACTAAATAAAAGAAATAAAGAATCAAATATAATATTATTATTCCCTCCTTTCTATATAAACAAAAAATAACTAAATAAAAAAAATAATGAGTTTAGCACGCGAAATAAACAAAAAATTAGATGAAATAATCGAGTATAATAAACAATTAACTGCCGTAAATAAAGATTACAATAATCCCAATTTCTCAATGACTGATGCCAACACAGGAGAGAAGGTTACAAAAGAAATGGTGTTAAATAAGGCGGCAGAGGTATATGAGGAAATTATAGATGATCTAAATAAGATAACAAATAATGGAAATAATTGTAAAAATATATTTGATAATTTATATTACATAAATGATATGGGTGAGGATCGTAGGATTGCAGAAGAAATAAAGCGAAATAAACTTAATATAGAAGAGGCAAAACAAAATGGTAAAAATAATTAGATTAAATAGTATTTTTTATATATTTATTTTGGCGTCCTGTCAGTCAAATAAAGAAGGTGATGTGTTTGATTGGAGTCATCCAAATAATATGCCTACTTATGTTAGTGTAAGCCCCAACCTTAATAATCTTAAAAGACCCCCTGCACCGCCCCAAATAAGACTTCCCTCATTATCTGAAGTCCCACATTACACGCCAACCAACCAACCCAATTTCATTCCACCTCCACCTCTATTTAATTTTGTAATAGATTTTGGGGATTAATCTTTTATCAAAATAACTATTGACTTTCAAATCAACCTATGGCATACTTTAGGAATAACAATTAAAACAAGGAGGAAAAAATGAGTGTAGCAAAAAACGCAAGATCAACCGCAATAATGAACAAAGTAAAAGGGAACGACCCATTCGCTTTTAGTCATAGATTCAAAGGCTATAGTGAGGCAACTGAAGGAATACTCGCACAACAAATAGAGGCAGATCGCAGATTAATGGAGATTCAAGCCCAAAGAGCAGTTAGGATAAAAACAACTGCATAAAATTTTATAGGTATTGTGACGCAGTTTTAATTCTGTTTTTTCTGTGGTCATTTTCATCACCTGCCCCGTAATCACATAAAAGCGTGGGCATTCTTTTTTTTACTTGACAAATAACATATTATATACTATAATATAAAACATAATTGAGAAAGATTAACTCAAATAAATAAAATAAATCTAATTGATCTTTTACATTTTAAACTCTGTCTTATCGTTTTTAACTGACATGGGATATTTCAAATAAGAGCTTTGGGGCAGAGTTGACTTTGGAAGGGCTTATAATCCTTCCTGTGGGTGACCGAATTAGCCTGTCGTGAGCGGGCTAAGGTACGCAGATTCCCTGTGGTGGGGCGGTAGAGTTCAATCGAATGAGCCGATGATAAATACCTTGTCTAATTTGTGGTTCGAAGTAGGTACTCTATGAACTGATGTTCACGCCGAAAAGTTGGAGGTATTCAGTAATCCTCCCCCACACCTTTTTCCACCCTCCGACCCTCCACCTGTTTCATTACGGGTGGGGGGTTTTTTATGTTGACACATCCCGGTCTCTATGAGATACTTATATCATGAAAGATAAAAAACCAATACTAAACATATCAGATATCTATCCATACAGCTGGAAGATCGATGATTATATCGTACAGAATGTAAAAGAAATCGTTGCGAATCAACTCAGATACTGTGATCCAAAGGATGAGGCATGTTGTGAGAGTGCAAGAGATAATCTAGAAGAAATTATAACAAGTCTTACTTTATTAAAAGAAGAAGTAGATGCATATGTTAATCCAAGCCTAAATTAAAATGAAAATAGTTATAGAAGATTATTACGGAAATGATTTATGTTCATTTGTGATTAACCCAAGAAAAGAAAACAATGGAATTGACTGTGTCGCACAATTCGTAGATTGTAGTTATGCAGATATGGAGCAAGATGAGTATTCAGAACCCTATATTAGAATACAATTAGAAAACGAACACTTAACTTTATTCAATTAAAAAAGAAATTAAAATGAAATTATTAAAAACAATATTCGATCAATTAGGATTTATAAATGCAGTGCAGCTAGCTGAGTTCGCCGAAAGCTTTCCCAACACTACCGTCGTGATAAGGTGGGGCGGGCTCCCGAGAGAGAGGGCCCGTGCAATTGACGTTGCCGAGCGAATCTCACAAGTCGAGAGCTCGAATCAAGACTACGTCCGCGACGTCTTTATAGACAGCAAGACCATGGGGGTCCTTAGACAGGCCCTAGGAGAGGCCTAAGCGCAGGTGCGCTTAAGCTAAAAAAAACAATAACCCAATAGAACAATGAATGGAAGCATTAATTATAGTAACAGCAATCATAGTAGGAATAATAATATCACAAGACGACTAAGAGGAAACAGATAGAGTAAACAAATATATCGAATAAATAATGAAGTTAAATAATATGTAATAATAAGCTTGACAGTCCCGCGCTAATTTCGCAAGTTGTTGGTTCCCGGTTAGTTACAACAAAATCTTTCGTAAGTAACTGATGGACAGTAAGTTGCGTGCGGGCCGCAGCAAATGCCACGCAAGTTACTAGTAATCAACGGGTTACAACAAAAATGCGAAATGCAAAGAAAAAGCTTGCAATCCTTCCTCAACCTGTCATTATAGGGGTATGAAACGAACAAAAGAAGATCCTCGCTATGAGATAGATTTTTCACGATCTGTCTTTGTATACAAGAATCTACACAAGGACTGTTGGTCGGTCAAGCAGGACGGGCTCGTCAAAGCTCACACCACCGAGCTAGATTTGTGGGACTGCCACTTTCAGGTAAACCAAGCTGGCAGAGAGCGAGTTGTAAAAGAAAAGAGAAAGAATGTCCATGCGGGCATCAAGGGTTACATTGATTGTCTTGGGCAGTCCGACTTCTCTACCATCGATCAGCAAGTAACATACAACCCCTACAAGTTTAATTCTTTTGTAAACAAAGAAACCGAGAAGCCCGTGTTTAACGCTAGTTACGCAAAACTTTCTGCAAAAAGAGTGTTGACAACTGCATCCTAATTTGAGATAATTCTATTATGAAAACGATTGATATTACACCTACATGGTCAGCACTCATCCTTCCAATGGTTGAAGTGTTGAAGAACCCAAAAGCAGACCCACAAGCAAAGAAAGAAGTTCAAGCAGAACTCCTTCGACTTGCAAAGATCGTAGACGATCAAAACGAAAGGGCAAGACAAGATGCCGTATAAGTATTTAATTAGACTCTCCGCAAAACAGATGTCGGTTATCTTTGATGTTCTTAATGTTTACGATCCTAACGATATTAAAGATGTTTACCCCGAAATGGCAGAGGAAGAGTTTACGAGAGAAGTGCAAGAAACTTGGCTTCAATTTCTAAATGTCATGCAAGGCAAGGAGATTACTGTGAATAGGGGTTTTAACGCAGAAGATTACATTTCAGACGGAAATGGATTTATTTTGTACGACAAGAAAACTGTTGACACCAACGCACAAAACTGAGAGAATATTATTATGATTAAAACAGAACTAGTAGAAACGAAAAGCATTTCACGCCCCAAGGGGACTTACACCGAGTTTGAGCAACTCCAATTAGTTTCAAACAAACCACTTCCTTCGGTTGGCTCAGAAGTCACAGTCAAGATCAATGGTATTGGTGTTTCAAGAGTACTCAAGTACTTTGTTGAGCATGGGTTTATCGGTTTGGTAGTTCAACCTATCGATCCACCCGAATGGTATAGGAAGCAAAATGCCTCCACCACCGACTCCGCTCTTTACGACTGGGATGCTTGTCATGTGTTCCCAGCCGAAGTTGCCGAGCTTCAAGTTCGCAAGGATGACGGCAAGGTTAACGAAGAGTTTTATAAGGAAGCACTACAACCCGTATAAGAAAGGAAATTAAAATGACTAAAGCACAGATAGAATCAAGAGTAGAAGGATGGAATTGGAATATGAATATCTTCGAGATATACGATGAACTCAGAGATGGACATACGGGAGAAGAGCAAGAACAGCTTTTAACTTTCGCATATACTTTTTTCAATAACGATGTAATGTTTAAAGAGCTAGCGAGCCACTTCTGCATTACTATTCATACAGACGAAGACTCACCAATCCCTTGTTAATTAGGGGTTGACACCAACAACCAAGTAGTCTATTATTATAATCATGAACAATTACATAGAAGCAGTTTGCATAGGTAAGCCAATGGACTTACCCGAATATAACGAAGATACCGAAGAATGGGAGGTTTATTTCGAGGAGTCGCCCACCTCTTGGAATCCCTACGCAGATAGAGATATAATTTCTTATAGTTGCGAGTCCGCTGACGAAGCGTGCGAAATCTACAACTATTACAACCAACATCCCGTAACAGAGGAAGAAAAAAATGATGAGCATAATCAAGACGATCAAGAATTGGTTTAATCCCGTATATAGCATGGTTTATACCGACGCACAAGGGAAAACCCAAATGTACACAATCACCAAGCCCAAACATCGCAATGAGTTTGGAAATCAAAAGCAAGGTAGAGAAGTCGTAGGCTTTCGTGCCTTTTGCTTTAACAGAGAAGGTATTCGCTCATTTCGCTATGATCGAATTATTTCACTCACGAGAGGGTAATTATGAAATTCGACAGAATAGAAGAAAGAGTCCGCCATCTAGCACACATGCTAGCGTATGAAGAAGAGGCATCAACCCGCTCTTCGAGTTGGTACGAGAGAAAGAAAGAGCACGACAAGCTATTAAATAAACTTTACCGCTTACAAAAAAAGATATAATCTTAACAAAGAGTCTTCAAATAAGCCCCTCCTCGGAGGGGTTTTTTATTGGCTGAATTTTATGCTGTAACTCGCTGATTACCAGTAAGTTGTGTGCGGGCCGCAGCCGATCCGGCGCAACTTACTGATGTATAACGACTTACGTAACTGCTATTAATCCCGCTTATATACGCTATAAGTAGAAAAAGAAACTGCATTCAATTATCTTTTTTTTATTGCAGTTAGGTCAAAACCTGCCATACTATGTATTATAACGATTGAGGAAAACATCCAACCAAAGAAAATTATGAACTTCGCAAATCAAGACTCACAAGAATCCGAAATTAACTCCGAGACCATTATGGACTCAGCAATGGGAATGCTTTATGATATAGTAATTGACCCAATGGAGGGCGAGTTAGATGCCAATGACCTTAACACTATCAGTCTTATTGGAGTCACTTTCAAGATCATGGCAGAAAAGGCTCATGCTTACGAAAAACTAATGGGCGAAGTTCCTTCAGAGGAAAATACACAAAATTTTCTTAGAAATTAATCCTTGACAAAACACATAAAAACAGAGATAATATAATCATGTCTAATTCAAAAACCAAAATCGACCTTCGCATTTGCGGTGGAGAGCATAAAGTCACGACTCTTGAAGAAGTTCAAGCGGTCACCACTCCCGAAGTGGAATATCGTAAGGAGAGGAATCAAGATGGTTCTTTGTCTGTTTCTTATCAACCTATCAGCCACAATCTTTTGATTGACAAGACTCGTAAACATCTTAGCCAAGGCGGTTTTGATGTAGTGGGTGAAAGTCACAATCTTGCTAGAGATGGCAAACGCTACTTCGGATTATTTGAGGTGACTCACCCTACTAGGGAAAACTCCGAGAGAGGCACAATCATTGGATTGCGTAACGCTCACGACAAATGCTTTCCTGCGGGATTGTGTGCAGGTGATGCACCTTTTGTTTGTGACAATCTTATTTTCACTAACAATGTGAAATTGGCTCGTAGGCATACAAAGAATATCTTTGCCGAATTGGATTCGGTCATTGCTCGCACTTTGGGCAAGTTGTTTACCTTTTGGGGCGGTCAAGATCAACGCATTGATTCTTATAAGGGATTCGATTTGGGTAATGCTCAAGTCAATGATCTTGTGATTCGTGCTTATCAAGCAGGTGCGATTCCTAAAACCAAGGTCACAGATGTTGTTGACCAATGGGAAAAGTCAGATCACCCTGCCTTTTGGGATCGCAATATGAATTCTCTTTACAATGCCTTTACCGAGGTATATAAAGGAAACTTAGTCGCCTTGCCTAATCGCTCTGACGCTTTGCATTCGGTTCTTGACACCGAAGTTGGATTCGATCTCAATTCAGCAGAGGAAGCCGAACTAGTCCCAATGGGAGAAGTCATGCAAGCAACCGAAGCAGAACTTGTAGGGAATGTCAATGGTGAAGTTCCTGCAGATATGTATGAAGAAAATCCTTTCTAATAAGAAAGATTAATTTACCTAATAAACCCTCGCCCTTCGGAAAGGCGGGGGTTTTTTGTTGCATGGGTTTTCGAGTCTAATAAGATTATAACACATATAAGTTCAACTGATATAGATGCCGTAACTCATTGAATATCAGTAAGTTGCGGGCGGGCGCCAGAAGTTGTGTCGCAACTTGTTAGTAATGAACGACTTACAACTATTTTTAACTTTTATGCCTTTTTATGAAAAAAAAACCGGAAAAAAAAGAAAAACCCTCCTCTTACTATATTGAGGTTTTATAAAAAAAAATGTTGACTTAACTCCGTACTCTGTCATACTTGTATACATGATAAAGAACGAGACTCAACTAAAAGGCTTCGATGATTTGGTTTTTACCCAACATGGAGGATTCGCAGAAGGCAAGGCTACTCAAGCAGTATTGACTTTCGGGCATCGAGACAAGGACAATCAAGATCAATTCACGATCTCTGTTGTTCAAAACCAAGGAGACGGCACAGGCTTGTATGGTCATGAAGACGACAACACTTACGAAGTTGCAATGTGGTTTCAAGATCGAGATTCCATGCTTCCTTTGTCAAAGTATGATGATGTTCTTGCAGGTCAATCTCCCGTAGATGTAACTAAGCTTATGCATCAAGCACAACTTAATGACTTTGCTTGGGTAACCATACTTTCTGCATTAAGAAATCAGCATAGAAAAGAATTAGGGCTTGACAATTAACCTAAAATTTAAGAGAATATACTCATGATAACAGTACTAGACACACCCGAACAGATCGCACAATTCAGATTAAACGCTTTACACAAGATGCTCAAACTAGAGATACTTGGCATGACAAGAAGGGGACAATCTGCTTATTCAATCGTCAAACAAGAAACAGGGCTTAAAGGCTCAAAGCAAAAAGTTTTCGATCAACTAACTGAAATACTAAAACAAGGATAAAATTATGCAATTAGAAATGTCATTCATAGAAAAAGCTCAAGCCGTGGCTAACTATCAGCCACAAAATGTAAACCGCCAAGGCGATAAGCTATGGTTCAATTATGTGAATCAAGCAGGGGTTGTGGTTTCAGCCTTTTACGAGTATAGCACTCGCAGCTTTAAATCTGTCGTTAAAGGCTCGCAATACGGAGAGGGTGTAGCAATACGCAATCTTGTAGCAAAGCCCGTAATAGAGGGGGTTATTGGCAAATAACTTTGTTTGTTGGATAAAGCCTCCGCCCTTCGGAAAGGCGGGGGCTTTTTTGTGTCCATACCCTACCCATCGTAAGTAACTGACTATCAGTAACTTGCGAGCGAGCCGCAAGCGCCGGGACGCAACTTACTGCCAGTCAACGACTTATAACTACTTTCGTAATTCGCAAAAAAAAGCTTGCAATGCCCGCTTAATCTGTCAGTATATAGGAATGCAAAGAATAATAAAAATCCTAATGGACCGCGACGGGCTTTCCCGTGAAGAGGCGGAAGATCAAATTACCGCGTTTAATTCTGAGATGTGGTTAGATGTTGGACAAGGAGGGAGTCTTTTTGAGTGGGAGGATTCCTTTTCAAGTGAGTTTGGCTTAGAGCCTGATTTTTTTGAAGATTTAGTGCTTTAGTGCTTGCAATTCAACAAGATATCCTTTAGATTTATTATATGATCAAACAAACATTACTCACGGCAGGAAATGCCAAGATTATTAAAGGCGAGGAATTAGGTTACCTCACAAAAGGCATTCATCTTGCCCCAGCAAATTTGTCGGGTTATGAAACTTGCCGTTGGCGTTCAAAGGGTTGCACTATGGCTTGCTTGAATACTGCAGGTCGTGGAGCTATGCAAAACACGCAAGATTCTAGAATTGCCAAAACCAAACTTTTCTTTGAGCAACGCCAAGATTTTTTAGCCAAGCTCACAAAGGAAATCGCAAGCTCGGTTAAGTCGGCAATTAAGAAAGGTATGGAAGCAGTCTTTCGTCCAAACCTTACAAGCGATTTAGAATGGGAAACTATTGAGGATAACAAAGGAGAAACTATTTTTCAAAAATTTCCATCCATTCAATTTTACGACTATACAAAGTCTTTTGAGAGAATGAAAGCTTTTCTCAATGGTGAATTGCCTAGCAACTATCATTTGACTTTTAGCCGTTCCGAACATAACGAAAAAATTGCTAAACTCGTTTTATCAATGGGTGGCAATGTAGCAGTCGTTTTTCGCAATCAATTACCCGATACTTGGAATGGTGTTGAAGTTGTAAACGGAGATGAAAACGATTTGCGTTTTCTTGACAAGTCGGGCGTGGTCGTTGGTCTTATAGAAAAAGGTCGAGCCAAAAAGGACAAAACAGGATTTGTGCAAGAGGGGGAAAATTCATAATGGACTATTACGAAAGTGCCGAATATTTAACGATAACAAGAAAAAGGGCTTTGCTAGAATTAGCAAGCCACAACTGCGAAGATATAGAGCAATTTTTTGAAGACTTAGGAGATCATCCGGAATATGACGCACAATCTGTTTTAAGTTGGTTAGGTTATTAAAATGATAGAATTAGTGTTTATTTTAGGAACCGGGATATTACTCCCTTGCGTCATCATTTGGTTTTGGCCGGCGTAAGTAGCTAACCATCAGTAAGTTACGCACGGGCCGCAACCGCCGGCTCGCAACTTGCTGAATACCATATAGTTACGACTCAAAAAAAGGGTTGACATTACCTTAAAATCTGTCACAATGAAATCATGAAACATTCAGAAAGCGGAACTCGGAAAGTCTTAAAACAAATGAAGAAATGCCCCGACATTGTAGAGATACGCCAAATGGCAAGTGGCTACATGATCATGGCAAAAAATGGCGAGCAGTACTTAGCTCATATGTCAGCAAGAGCATTTCATCCTTTGCGTCGTTGGCTTAAAAATAACACATCACTAAAATCACTAAAATTCTAAAATGTATCAATTCATACACGAACATCACGCAAGACAATTCGTTTACCTCAAACGACAAAATGGAGTTGACACTCTTCTCACTAAGTCAGATGGGTACTGGTGGGTAGAGGAGCTCTAACTCTTTAACTATCAGTAACTTGCAAGCGGGCCGCAGCCGGGCGCCGGCAACTTACTGGTATTCAACAACTTACAGAATGAGAGCCTATAACATAAAACCCGTGCCCTGTCAAGCTTTTAGTAAAAAAACTTTCGCAAGAAAAAGCAAAAAAAAGCTCGCTATTCTCCTCTTATACGCTTAGATTGTATATATGAAAGTTAAGGTAAGAATCCCACAAAGTCGGCAAGCATGGAGCAAATCCATACCACACAAGCGAAAGAACAAAGTTTTACCAAGGAATAAAAAACACAAGAAAAGCGACCTAGACGCTTGACATTTAACACTAACAAGACTAGATTATTATTATGGAAAATCAAAAAAGAGAACTAACTGAACAAGAACGCATTGCCATTATTAAGGCTATCCATGAGGATGTTGTAAGTAACGGACTTAGGGTAAACGCAGAAGGCAAGGCTTTGGTTGAAGAACTAAAAGCAGAGCAAGCAACCGAAAATTTGGTTGTCGAGCATGGTCTTCTTGATGCAACAAACCATGATGTTGAAGATGAGGTCGAAAAGCTCGATTCCATCGAGGAGGATGTTGATTTCGATTCAGACGAAAACGAGGTTGATATGAACTTACTTTCCCCTAACATGAGAGAGGTAGCACAATGATTAAGATTATTAAAAACGCAAATTTACCTCAATGGTTTTCTATTGAAATTAGCGATAAGCTCGGATTCACGGATGTATTCGATGAAGTACAAGGTAGGGCATTAGCGATTAAGGTTGCCAAGAAATTAGCAAGAAAAGAAAAAATTAAACATATAAATGTTGAGGGCTTTATAGCAGAAACGGAGGAATTATAAAATGGAAACAGATACATGGGACACGCCAACGCTTGAAAATTTTCGAGTGGTTGCAATTCACAGAGAAACAGGCAAACCACAATTTGCAAGCATCTACGCACCAACGCAGGAAGATGCAGATGATCTTGTTGCCGATATTCAACCCGAATGGATCGTCATCCGAAAAGGTAACCCATGATTACATCGCAAGCAGAAATCGAAAAAGACAACCCTTATGTCCTAACTTCGATTAACCGAAGACCAATATTTATGCACAAAAACAACCCACTTTATAAGCCTCAAGACGGAGACAGAGTTGTCTCGATTGATTGCGTTTTAGCTAATGAGGATAACCTAATAGAGGTAACCGAAGAACTCGGCTTGCCACCCGAATACGGAGTATTTGAATTGCAAGCATAAAATACGCTAATAACCCAATAATAAAACTAATGGAATTTTTCTTGTATTTAGGCTTGACTTGTGCCGTAGTGGCGTTGATTAACCTTGCTCCGTAAGTAACTGACCATCAGTAAGTTGCGCGCGGGCCGCAGGCGATTGCTTGCAACTTACTCGTAAGCAACGACTTGCGATATAAATTAATCGAAAAAAAGATGCAATAGAAGTTGACATCATGCCGATTCTATACTACATTATATATATTAACGATTAAGTATTAATCTCCAAAAAACAAAATTATGAAAAACAAAAAAAACTGCTATATCGCCATTGCCCCCCTTACCGAACTTGGTGTTCAAATTAAAGCAGGATGCACTGCAGGAAGTGCCCGACAAAGAATGCAACAACATCAAAGCTCATGGTATTCTTTCGGTGCGGGTCAAGAATATTCTCCTTCCCTCGGTGCGGATGATGTTGTCTATGAAAAATCTTTTATAAATTCTGCGAACAGAGAACAGGTTCTTATAAACTCCGTAAGAGAAGTAGCAAAGATTCTTAGCGAGTCAGGGAAAAAAGTGTTATTGCATCATGCTTCCCAAGATGATCGCAGGTCAAATCCTGCACCTTGGATTAGTAAAACTGATTCTCGCATTATAAAAATGCTTATAAAAAAAGTTCTAGGTAATTGGGATAAAGAAACAGTCCAAGCGGAAGAAGAACTTGCAACGACTAAAGCAAATATTGCAAAGTTAAAAGAGTCTATACCTAAGATGCAAAAAGCTATTACTCAAAAAAGAAAAGTCGCAAGTCAAGGCAAGAAGATTTTATCTCAAGCATTAGCCAAGGTTGCATGACACAAAGCCTTGACCTGCAGTAACTTGCAGGCGAGGCGCACCCGCCGGCCCGCAACTACTTAACGCACAACGACTTACGACTTAATTTTATTTGAAAAAAAGTGCGATTAGGGGTTGACTTTCAAGGGTGGCTAGCCTATATTGTATATATGAATAATGATACAACATACAACGGATGGACTAATCACGCAACTTGGAATGTCGCTCTTTGGATCGGCGGAGATGAGGGGCTTTACAACTTCTCCAAGGATTGCACTTGCTACGAAGTTTTTCGAGATTCTCTTCGTGAGATGTCGGGAGATAGTGCCATAGGGCATGAAACCCCCGACGGTGTCTCTTGGAAAGATTCCGCACTTAACATTGACGAACTCAACGAAAGTTGCTTTTTCCCAGAAGAAGAATAATAAAAAAAAGTTTGCAATTAACCCAAAACTCGTTTACCTTATACTTATGAATAAAAAAGAAATGCTCGAAGAAATCTCAGTCCTTCACGAAACGCTGAAAGATTGCGTTCTAACCCTCGCGGATAAGGTCGCGATTCGCAACGAGATAGGCGACTTGCAAGACAAGGTCATTCTATTGAGTTTCACTAATGAGGGGGAGGATATTGACTTCGGGCATCACTCCGAATGGGAGTGACCTAAGTCCTTGATCCGCAGTAACTTGCGGAGCGGGCCGTGCCGGCGACGCGTAACTTACCGGATATCAACGACTTACGACATTCGCGCTATCAACACATTTGCCGGAGTTTGTAAAGCTTTTTAGTAAAAAACTTTTTTTCTTTTTTGCTTGTAATTGCACAAAAAAAGCCTTAGATTTAGGTATGATTAAAAATGATAAACAAGTAAACGGCTTCATCGCCAAAGTCAACATCGTAGATCGGAAGTCAGGCGACATCATTCAAAAGAATGTAATGATGAAATGCGAACACCACGCATCAATTGAAGATCTCAACCGAGATCTTGCCAAGTTCGGATTGCCTCGCAAGTTTGAGCTTGTCGAGTGGATTGCATAAAAAAACTTTGCAATTAATTTGACAAACCACCAAAACTAGCTTAGATTATACTTATGATTAAAACAGAATTAAAACAAAATTTTACTAACGCTCTGAGATTCCACGATTGGTTTTTCGATTTTTCCGATGATCATTCGGTTTGGACTCGTGGTCGTGACGAGAAAGCATCTCTTGTCGCAGTGGGCAAGCAACTTGTCGAATCCGAAGAAATGACTTCGGGACAAGTCGCCAACCTTTGGAATGAGTTTGCTCCTGAGCGCTTCCAAGTTTCAGGCAATCACTTTGAGCCAACGCCAAAAAAACCTTCGAGGCGTTTTACTAATCGCCCTCCTCGCCCTTCAATTCGTGAGGTTGTAACCTTAAAAAAAGAATTGGGTTGCACAAGCTCCGAAGCAAATTTTCGTTTAATGTTTGGTGTCGAACCTTCCGAGACTGAGCGAGAAATTGCTAAAACTAATGGCGGTCGCTTCATTCTCCACTTTCCATGCCATCCCGAAATTTGGGAATGGGTTTAAAAAAGTGTTGACACATAGCCTTAATTTTAAGAGAATAAAAACATGGAAAACGAAATCAAAGAGCTTCAAAAAATTATTAACGAAAACGAAGAGTCAGCCGAGCTTGGTTGCTCTCGTTCAAGAGGTTTGGTCATTCAAGCTCTTGCTGAGATTGACGAGTGGGAATGGTTTGCTTGCACCCAAAGAGAGCAAGAGTTTCAAGATCAAATGAATAGATAAGAAATGGAAACCCTTATCATTATTGGAATAGTAGCAGTATATAACATCATAAAAGACTAAAACAGAAAGAAAAAAATGTATATCTTAAAATCAATTGTCAACCAAGCGGGAGCCGTTTGGAAAGTCGAATCTATCGCAATGGCAAAGCGAGACGCAGAGCGTCTTCTTCGTCGTCGCCTCGAAACTAACGACGGCAGTCGTCGTTACGGGCTATTCCCCTCAAGCTAGGCAGGGGGTAAGTCGCGGACCTTTTCGCCCAAAAGACCCCCCCCGTTTTTTGGATCTCAAACAAAGCCGACTCTCAGATAGCGGGCGGGGGGCCTATTCTTCAATCTCCCGGGGATTTCAAATATTATAAAGTGTATTATATTATATAAAAAATGGAAGACGATAAAAAAACAGTAGAAATAAAACAAAAAATAGACGCCAATCTAATTTTAAACTTATATAAGGAAGCACAAAAAGAAAAAGGGAAAAAACGTCAGGATATATTAGATAAGGCCGCGATTCTAAAAAATCATATAGGAAAATATATTGCTCTAAAGACGCCAAAATAAGTGTATAATATACTTATGGACATTGAAATTGATTTATTCAAAACTATAGAAGCGACACTTTTCGGTACTGAAACTGAAATCTCTAATGAAGCATGGGCTAAAGAAGAGAAATCTGGAAAGACTCTTAACAAACCTTTTAGAACGTCAAATGGACCGAAGAAATTTTCGGTTTATGTAAAAAACGAAAAAGGTAATATCGTAAAAGTTAACTTCGGTGACCCCAATATGGAAATCAAACGAGACGACCCAGCTCGTCGAAAAAGTTTTAGAGCCAGACATAATTGCGAAAACCCCGGACCAAAGTGGAAAGCTAGATATTGGTCGTGCAAGCAATGGCGCGCCGGAAAAAAAGTCGAAGGTTCTGAGGAGGACCCTGAAGAAGAGCAAGTTGAAAAAAGCGAAGGAGGCAAGCCGGGACTCTGGGAAAACATTCGAAAAAAGAAAAAGAGAATGGGAAAAGACTACAAACCCGCTAAGCCCGGAGATAAAGACTACCCTGACTCCAAGTCTCTAAAAAAAGCTCAAGAGTCTTCAAAGGAAAAGAAAAATAAAAAGAAGTCTTAATTCTTTCTTGAATCTTCTTTTAATGCTTTAAAGAATACCGCCTGACACTTAGAGGTAACATCAGTAACTGATTCTATAGCTGTTAATTCTAAACCATAAGGATCTAAAACTGTAGCGAGATCTCCTAGATCTTCTATCTCTATATCTACTTTTATTAAAATTGAATCTGTATTTCCCGAGACATCGTAACAATCAGAGAATTCGGAGCAGATGTTTTGTATAGAGTTTATCACTTAGAAATTTTTTTATACTTAGATTCTTTTTTTATTAATGCGAACACTTTTTTTTCTTTCCCATTTTTAATTGCTTCTGCCGCATTTTTACCACCCAACTCTTTTCTAGGCTTATTTAACCAGCAGGTTGCATCGTATGTCCCATACATCTTAGAAAGGGTATGCATGATTTGAAAAAAATTCACTATAATAATATACACATAATAAATATAAGTGTATCTTAAAAAGAATGGGCACTAAAAAATCTCCCAAGTTTACAATTCCTCAAATACCTCAAAAAATTGTGGTTAACTGTGAGAAGTTGGATGAGAAGCAATTATTGTTTCTATCAAAGTCATTAAGTGATAAAACTAAAATTTTATTCATTAATGGCCCCGCCGGATCTAGTAAAACATACATGGCAGTTTACTCTGCGCTCAGGCTTCTGAGCGGGAATGATGACCTTGACCTTCTTTATGTAAGAACCGTAATTGAAAGTGCCGAAAAAGGACTTGGAGCGCTACCGGGAGATTTGCAAGAAAAATTCAACCCTTATATGGCCCCTCTTAATGACAAACTTGAAGAGATGCTACCAAAAAATACAACCGACAAACATGCGTTGCTTGCCGACGGCAGAATATCAGCAATGCCTATAAATTTCCTCAGAGGTGCGAGTTGGAAGGATAAAGTTGTAATTGCCGATGAAGCTCAAAATTTTACATTTCAAGAGCTCACTACATTAATAACTAGAATAGGAGAGGGAACAAAGCTTCTCATATGTGGAGACTCGATGCAAAGCGATATTAATGGTAGAAGTGGATTCTCAAGCATGTGTAGTCTATTCAGCGACTATAAAAGCAAGCAGAAGGGGATTGAGTATTTTGAGTTTAACGAAGACGACATAAAAAGAAGTAAATTATTAAAGTATATAATATCTAAGCTAAACAGTCGAAAAAAAGTGTAAAATAATACTATGATAGAATTTTATAATGTTCGTAAGCGTAAAAAAGTACAAATCGAAGATGAAGGCGTTAACAAACGCGTTCTTGAAAGCAAAACTAAAACAGGAGCTACCCGCTTAAGGTATGCATTTGCAGCGGTTGACGACGACGGCACAAAAATGTTGAAGTTTTGTAAGAAAGAGGATTACGACAATTTCGGATGATGCCAGTCTGGGAGGTTATTGCCTATTGCTTAGCGGCAGTAGCATCCTCAGTGGCAACCCTTGGGGCAGTTTACCTGCGTCATAAGCTAAGCAAGGATTCAAAGTGTGGGGCGATTGAAAAAGAGTCGAAACACAATGAAAATGTTTATACTGCCCTTAATTACACTATGGAAGAAATGGGCGCGGATAGAGCTTATGTCATGGAGTTTCATAACGGCATTCATTACTTTTCTGGACGCAGTCAACAAAAATTTAGTTGCTCCTATGAAATAGTAGAAGAGGGAATAAGCTCTGAGTCTCAAACCTCTCAAGATCATAAAGTTTCAAATTATCATAAATATATTAAAGAACTAGTAGATAAAGAGAAGTTTTGCTATAAAGATATTGAAATTTTAGATGATCATATATTTTTAAATCTACTAAAACATAAAGGAGTTAAAGGGATATACAACGTTCCTATAAAAACTTTAAACGGGAAAATGATAGGGATCCTAGGAGTTGATTATGTGAGGCCTATTAATGGAAGTTTCTTAAAAGAATCCAATGAAGATGTACAAAAATTTATGAAAAGACAAGCGAGGGTCATCGCGGGTTATCTTTTATAGTTGAATTTTTATATATATTTTATTATATTATAGGGTATGAATTGTGATTATTGTAGCTCTTGCGGTGGTAAAGTAGAATACCTTTTAAACAAACCGAATTTCTGTCCTAGCTGCGGGGCACCGTTTGGGGAGAGTCGAGCTGTTGCTCGAAAAGCGCCAAGCCCTATCCGGCATAAAACAAAAAAGCCTATCTCCTCAGATGAAGATGCCGAAGGCACCGACATCGATTACGTCCCGAACATGAGAGGGCTTCAGTATGAAATTGAAGGAGGACTATCAGGAATGGGAAGAAATCACGGAACTATAGGAGATATGTTTAAAAACTCCGATACCGGAGAAACTCCATTCAAATCAAACCAACAATCAAAACCACAGTCATCTTCGAAAGCCACGGCTAATAAAAAAGGAACTTCTGCAAAAAAGAAGCCTAATGTTATGCCTGATGCAATCAAGCAAAGCATGAAGGACTGTGGCAGTTCCGCAGATACGCCTGTGGATGTCGACTAAAAAGAAAAAGACAAATAGTAAAAAAAACCTTTTCTCTTATGAGGACAAATCAAAAGAGATAGACAAAGAACTCTCAAAAAGAAGGGCTAAATGGTTTTTACACTCTGTCACATGGTTTGACTTTGAAGATGTCTGCCAGATAATAAGGGCCCACATCCATCAAAAATGGGATCAATGGGATCAATCTAGAGCTCTAGAACCGTGGGTCAATAGAATTATATCTAATCAAATTAAAAATATTTTAAGAAATCATTACAGCAATTTTGTAAGACCGGGCCTTAATTGCCCGTTTAATCAGACTGAGAATAGCAGTTCCTCTAGGGTGGGCTCTTTATGCGGGTTTACTAAAACAGGACTTCAGGATTCCTCATGCCCTTTATATGCTAAATGGGAAAAAACAAAAAAGTCAGCGTATGATATAAAAATGGCAGTAACGATAGAATCAGAACAAGGCTCTGTCTTGCAAATTACTCAGGATGTATTTAATGTTGATCATGCTATCGGAAAACTTCACCACGAAATGAAGAAATGTCTCCCTGATAAACAATACGATATTTACCATATGCTTTTTATTTTACACATGGAAGAAGAGGATGTAGCGAAAACACTTGGTTATAAAAGCAATGAAAAAGGCCGAAAAGCAGGGTATAAACAAATTAAGAATTTAAGAAAAAAATTTAAAGAACAAGCTATTATTCTAATCAACAAAAAAGATATTTGCACATGAAACTTACAGATGCACAAAAAAAAATCATAGACGAAAATCACTCTACTACACCCGACCTAATAGAATTAACCCGGCAAGTCTTCAATGACGAAGAGGTTGATGGGCGAAGTAAAGAAGGAAGAGCTGTAAGGAAATACTGCGTTGCCAACAAAATAGATTTCAAAACAACTAAACATAAAAAAGTAAAAAATATACATCTCACTGACGAGCAAAAAGAATTTTGCCTTGAGTATGCAAGAGATGGAATGAACGCTTACCAAATTGCATCTGTTTTATTCCCAGATGATAGCATTACCCCCTTAAGCAGGGAGACGTTAGACATCACTAGTTTTTTAAATGAAAATGGCCCTGAGGGTCAAATCAGCGAACCTACGGGTTTTAGATTTGAATATATACCTCCAAAAACTCCTACTATATTAGTTAATAAAATTAACGAAGTTACCGGGGAAGAATGGCAGCCTAATAAACTTTCCATAGCTCAGCGAGAATGCATAGACGCTCTGAAAAGGTACCTAGGGTCCCCTCGTTTTGTTCAAACTATAAGCGGATATCTAGATGCTAACGACAGGGAACTTTTTGAGGCGGAATTCATTCGGGCGATCCATGACAAACCTGATCTAACCACTGATGAAGTTAATTTGTACATTAATGTATGCATTGACTACATAAATTTGAAACATATACAAAAAGCTATGAACAAGCTAGATAAAATGTTCGACGAGGCAGAAAGCCAGCAAGAAATGACCGTTCGTCTTGCAGAGCTGCTAAAGACAAAAAGCGACGAATATAATCAATGTGAAAAAAGAATGGAGTCTCTTATTCAAAAATTACAAGGAGATAGAGCTAAAAGAGTTAATGCAGAAAGAGATAAATTTGCTTCTATTTTATCTTTAGTTCAAATTTTTCAGGACGAAGAAGAAAGAAATAGAATGATTCGCATAGCAAAATTACAACAAGCAGCAGTAAAAGATGAGGCTAAAAGATTCGAGGATATGCCTGAGTGGAAAGCTAGAATACTAGGAATAGGGAGGGAAGAGATTTTATGAAGAAAATTATAATAACTGGAGTAACGGGGCAAGATGGTAGTCTTATGGTTGACCACCTGATTGATTTATTCACTCAAGAGTTTGGTAAGACAGACTTTAAAATATATGGAACAGTAAGGAGGCTAAGCGTAAAGAACCATGACAACATTTTACACTTGCAAGACAATCCATATTTTGAATTAGTAAACATGGATCTTAACGACGCACATAGCATAAGAGATGTGGTCATAGATATACAGCCTGATTATTTTATTAATTTTGCAGCGCAGTCATTCGTCTCAGGAAGCTGGGATTACCCTATCCAAACTTGGGACACAGATACGAATGCAGTACTTCATATACTAGAATCAATCCGAAGATTCGCTCCGAAATGCCGCTTTTATAATGCGGGATCTTCTGAAGAATTTGGGGACACCATATCAAGCGTTCAAGATGAGTATCACCCCTTGAGACCCCAATCTCCATATGGAGCAGCAAAATGCGCTGCTCGACACTTAGTGAGAGTCTATAGGGAGTCTTATGGATTATATGCTATACAGGGGTGGCTATTCAATCATGAAGGAACCAGAAGAGGGATAGAATTTGTAACTAGAAAAATTTCCCATAATATTGCAAAGCTTAAAATAGCTTTAGAAAATAATAAAGATATTCCTGTACTTTCATTGGGAAATTTGGAAGCAAAAAGAGACTGGAGTGACGCAGAGGATTTCATGTCTGGGGTATGGGGTATGCTTAATCAGAAGGAACCCAAAAACTATGTACTAGCAAGCGGAGAGACTCATACTATAAGAGAATTTCTTGAAGAATGCCTAAAGGCGGCAGAAATAGATTTTGAAAAAGAAGGGAAAAGGGAAGAAGAAAAATATTACTTATCAGTCCCCGGAGACCCTTCTGCCCGTAATCTAGTGGTGAAAATAGATCCTAAGTTTTATCGTCCTGCCGAAGTCCATCTTTTATGCGGAGACCCGTCTACTGCAGAGAAAGAGTTAAACTGGAAAAGACATACAGACTTTAAAGGTCTTGTAAAAAAAATGTACAATAACGATTACAAAATATTGTCTAAATGAAACAAAGAAAGGTCTTCATAGCTGGTCATAGAGGCATGGTTGGTTCGGCGGTTTTAAATAACTTAAAACTAAAAGGTTACAGCAACATAGTAACTAAAAGCCGAAGCGAGCTAAATTTAACTAAGCAGCAAGATGTTGAGGCGTTCTTTTGTTACGAAAAAATTGATTATGTAATTTTATGCGCAGCAAAAGTCGGCGGCATATTAGCTAATGATACTTATAGGGGTGATTTTATATATGAAAATTTACAAATAGCATCAAATGTAATTAAGTCTTCACAAGCAAATGGAGTTTCTAAATTAATCAATCTTGGCTCTTCATGCATCTATCCCAAAGAGTCTGAGATTCCTATTAAAGAAGAATACTTGCTTAGTGGGGTTTTAGAAAAAACTAATGAACCTTACGCTATCGCTAAAATCGCTGCCCTTAAGATGTGTGAGGCTTTTTACCATCAGTATGGAAAGAATTTTTACTCTCTAATGCCATGCAACCTTTATGGCCCTAGAGATAACTTTGACCTAAAAACCTCCCATGTTCTCCCTGCTTTTATTAATAAAGTTCACACGGCAAAACTTTCAAAACAAAAAGAAGTAGAAGTATGGGGAACCGGACAACCCTTAAGAGAGTTTCTTTATGTAGATGATTTATCCAAAGCAGTATCTCACTGCCTTGAAAATGTAAATGCTAAAGATATATATAATCAAGATATATCTCATATTAATTGTGGGTCAGAGGAAGAAGTGTCTATTTCAAAGCTAATGGATATAATACAAGATGTTGTAAATTATAAAGGTGATATAATTTTTGATAAAACAAGGCCTGATGGAACCTTTCGCAAAAAAATGGATAACACTAGAATGCAAAGCTTGGGGTATAAAAGCTCCACACCCCTAAAAGAGGGTGTAGGTAAAACATACTCTTGGTTTAAGGAAAATATTTGATAAATGAATGCTCCACTGAAATACATCTGTAAAGAATGCGGGAAAGAATTTAAATCCGAAAGGTCTCTTCACGCGCATCTTAAAAAACACAACTTAACTGTTGCAGAGTATTATACTAAATTCTACCCAAGATATAACAAGCTTACAGGGGAGCCTTTGCCATTTAAAAATAAGCCAGATTATTTTAGTGACTATTTCTCAACCCATCAACAGATGATCAAATGGTGTAATGCATCTGATCCTATAGAGGTAAAAGAGTATTTGGAGCAAAGGTTAAAAGATCGTATACAATATAAGGATTTAAAATATGGCCCTTGTCATTTAGATATGAGAACAAAGAAACTACCTCCTATAACTTTTTACAAAAAAATATACGGTAGTTATTCAAAAGCCTGTAAAGAGTGTGGAGTAGAGCCTTTATATGACAAATCTCTTCCTGCGGAATTTTGGGAGCCTAATAAAGAAATAGAAGACTTAGATATATTTATAGATACAAGAGAGCAACAGCCTCTGGAGTTCAATAACTCTACAAGTATGAAATTAGATTTCGGGGACTATACAATAGGTGGAGAGCATTATGACTATACTTATATAGACAGAAAGAGCGAGAGCGACTTCAAAGGAACACTAGGAATAGGTCTTGATAGATTCAAAAAAGAGTTAGATAGGTGTAGAAAATTTAATAGTTATTTATATATAGTAATAGAGAGTGATATAAAGAAAATATATAAGAACAACAATTTCGGGCCACACAAAGCTAATCTTGCGTATATTTTCGTAAATATGCGCAATCTAATAAAGGAGTATCCAAGAAGATGCCAATTTATATTTACTGGTAGCAGAGATAAATCTATTGAATTAATACCTAAGCTTTTGTATTATGGTAAGAAGTTATGGCAAGTAGATATACAATATTTTTTAGATTTAAAAGACTATGAAGACAAAAGCTAATCTCCACGATGCCGTATGTAATCCGAGAATGCCTTGGCCGGATCTAATTATAGATGATTCAGATATAGAAGGAGCAGGAAAAGGTTTATTTTCTAATAAGTTAATCTTAAAGGGTTTGCCTGTATGCGAATACAAAGGGGATCTCCTCTCGAGTCAAGAGGTTATTGATTTAAGCCATAAGGATCAATTATATGTTCTAAGCTTAGGAGACCCACCTATGGCCAGCCTATCTGGCAAAATATTGACTTGTATAAATGCTGATCCAGAAAAAGCGAAAGAGATTGGTTATGGAGGTTTTGCAAATGATTTAAATACTAACTATCCCGAAACTTTAATTAAAGCCATTAATGAGCATGAGCATGAAGGGATTAAATTTAGAAAAAACTCTACCTCTCTTATTCAATCTTTAAATTTTAACAAAAAACTGCCCCTTGAGAGCCGTAGAAAACTAAAAAAACAAATGAAAGCATTCGCTCGTTCGGAACACAATTTGAATTCTATTTATTCATCTTATGGTTACAATGCTCTTTATGTAAGAATCTCGGGACTTCCATGCTTCATGTTAATTTCAATTAAAGATATATATCCGGGGGATGAGATATATGTTCCCTACGGACCTCGGTACTGGGAGGCATTCAACAAATCTAATGAACAAAAAACAGATACAAAAAATTAAAAAAGTCGTAGGATACAATCCTGATCTTCCAGAACATAGGCGCTTACTCCGAAGGTTGAAAAAGGAGTATCAAAACTTACCTAAAGATAGAAAAGTAAACCTAATAGAAGATCTCAAGAAGACCTTCGGTGAAACAGAATGAGTTGGGAAGCATTAGGCCCTCACATAAAAACCAAAAAGGAGGCTCATATTAATGAAATACTTCTTAAAAAGAAAGGCTTCCTTGAGGACGCAGAAGCTAAGATCCTTCTTTACAAGTTCTTGAGGGAAAATATAACTTTCTCTGTTGATCTCTTGAGTGGGGTTAAGTTATTTCCTTTTCAACATATGGCCATTAAGTCTATGTTTGAAGTAGACTATTTTTTAGGCATATGGTCCCGAGGCATGTCTAAATCATTCACTACAGGCATTTATGCCTACATGGATGCAATCCTTAATCAAGGAGTTGAGATTGGAATAATTTCAAAATCTTTTAGGCAGTCTAAACTTATTTTTAAAAAAATTGAGGATATTGCTAATAAGCCTGCTGCAAGGTATTTGTCTCAGTGTATTACAAAGACCTCAAAAACGAATGACCAATGGACTATGGAAATTGGTCAATCAAGAATTCATGCCCTCCCTTTAGGTGATGGTGAAAAGCTCCGAGGGTTCAGGTTTCAAAGGATTATCATCGATGAGATGCTATTGATGCCCGAAAGAATTTATAATGAGGTTATTGTTCCCTTCCTGTCTGTGGTCGAGAATCCAACCGAGAGAGAAGACATGGCTAAAGCGGAAGATGTGCTGATTGCAGCAGGCAAAATGAAAGAGGAAGACAGATATGTCTGGCCGAACAATAAATTAATAATGCTTTCATCTGCGAGTTACAAGTTTGAATATCTTTATAAGTTATATGCTCAATTTGATGGCCTTATTAATGCAACCGTTCCAACCAAAGGAGATACAGCTAGAAGGGCTATAATGAAGTTTAGTTATGACTGCGCTCCTGATGCCTTATATGATCAAAACTTAATCGTACAAGCGAAATCCAGCATGAGTGAATCTCAGTTTGGAAGAGAGTTCGGGGCAACATTCACGGATGATAGTAGTGGATATTTCAAAATATCTACTATGGCAAAATGCACTATACCCGAGGGTCAAGAGCCATCCATTGAGGTTAAAGGCATAGATTCAGATAAATACATTATATCTTTTGACCCGAGTTGGGCGGAGAGTGAGAGCTCAGATGACTTTGCAATACAAGTGTTTAAGTTAAATGATGACACAGAGATGGGAACCATGGTTCACGCATATGCAGTCCCGGGAGCAAAATTAAAAGATCACATAAATTATTTTCATTATCTTTTGACTAATTTTAATGTTGTAGGCGTGGTGGGAGATTATAACGGAGGAGTTCAGTTTATAAATGCCGCAAACGAAAGTTCTTTATTTAAAAATGCCAATATAAAAATAAAGACCATAGAGGCTGATTTATGCAAACCAGAAAACTACCAGAGTGACTTATTGCAGATGAAAAGAGAATACAATGTTTCTGATAAGCACTATTGCATCTTAAGAAAACCTACATCGCAATGGATAAGGCAAGCAAACGAATTATTGCAATCCAACTTTGACCATAGAAGAGTATGGTTTGCGTCTAGGGCTTCGGGAGATAATTACACTAAGCAAACTCGTAAGAAAATTCCGATATCAAAACTTAACTTTATATCTCATGAATCTTATGAAGAGAAGCAGAACGACGCAGCAAAAATGATAGATTTTGTTGAGCATCAAGAAGATATGATAAATACAACAAAAAGTCAATGCGCTTTAATTCAAATCACTACATCTTCCACGGGAACTCAGACTTTTGACCTGCCTCAAGAGTTAAAACGACAAACTGGAAGAGACAAGGCTCGCAAGGATTGTTATTCCGCTTTGGTTCTTGGCAACTGGTTCACTAAAGTATACTATGATATGAATCGCGCTAAACAAGCCGCTGTAAGCTCGAGCTTTACTCCATTCATGATATAAAACTAAAAGTCTAAAGTAGACTTTTACAACTTTACATAGACTTTCAATAGACTTTTGGGGTACTTTTGTGTAGTATATAAATACTATGCCTCATAAAAGAAAATATACTAAAAAATCCAATTACTGGAATAAGTTTGATCCCCAAAAAAAAGACCTAGAAGATATTCTAACTGAAGACGGGAGGCCGTTGCATGAGATTGTCGCCTCTCACGGAGAAAACTACTACGAAGCAATAGCTAATTCTTACCAGCGTCATGCTACTACGGGCAATCGGGGAGCTTCCACAAAAAGTCGATCAAACGCAGCAGCTACGAGCGATTACGGGGCAAGGTTTGCAAATATTTCTAATGGAATGTTACCATGGGCAAATACAGGATCTTATATCACCGTGCAAGATGCAATCTTATTATGCCAAAAAGCATATTGCAATATAGCCATATTCAGGAACGCCTTAGATATAATGGCGGAGTTTGCAAATTCTGAAATATATCTAGTAGTAGGTACTGAAAAATCCAGAGAATTTTTATACAAGTGGTTTGATAAGGTTAATTTGTGGGACCTAAAAGATCAATATTTTAGAGAGTATTACAGAAGCGGGAACGTTTTCATGTATAGGCTTGACGGAAAATTTTCAACCGAAGACCTCGCTAAAATGACAACTGTTTATGGAGCTGCCGAAGACAGGTATCCTTGGAACACAAAAAGCTTTAGAACATTCGGGCTCAAGAAGGGGACGCTACCTGTAAAGTATGTAATGCTAAACCCTTATGATATAATAGCTACAAGAGCTCTAACTTTTTATTATGGTAGGTATTTTAAAATCCTAAGTGAATATGAAATTGAATCCCTAAAAGACCCTAAAACCGAGCATGATAAAGAGATCTTCGAGAGTCTTCCTCCAGATATAAGAAAAAAAATAAAGAATAATGAATACGGTCAGGACGGAGTCCAAATGCTCTTGGATCCGGGTAGGTTGATTTATTCTTTCTATAAAAAACAAGATTATGAACCTTTTGCTATTCCTTTTGGTTTTTCTGTCCTAGATGATATTAATTGGAAAATAGAACTGAAGAAAATGGATCAGGCTATAACTCGAACCGTGGAGAATGTTATACTATTAATAACTATGGGGAATGAGCCTGACAAAGGAGGGGTTAACCCGGTTAACTTTCAGGCAATGCAGTCTTTATTTAAAAATGAAAGTGTGGGTAGAGTTTTAATTTCTGACTATACTACAAAAGCAAATTTTGTGATCCCAGACTTAAATAAAGTTCTCGGCCCAGAAAAATACGACATAGTAAATAATGACATTAGAGAAGGTTTGCAAAATATTATTGTAGGAGAAGAAAAATTCTCTAACAAGCAAATCAAAGCAGAAATATTCTTTGAAAGGTTAAGGGAGGCCAGACAAGCTTTTCTTAGTGATTTTCTACAGCCGCAAATAAAAATGGTCTGCCAAGCAATGGGTTTCAGAAAATTCCCGAAAGCTAAATTTACAGATAAAGATATTAAGGATGAAGTTCAATTTCACCGCGTTACCACTCGCCTTATGGAACTGGGAGTATTAACCCCACAACAAGGAGTTGAAGCCATGGAAACAGGTATATTACCTAGGGCATCTGAATTAGATGAAGCTCAAGAGGGATATGTAGAAGCCCGAGGAAAGGGGTTCTACAACCCGCTAGTAGGAGGAGTTCCTGCCGTAGAAGCTCCGGGAGCTCCATTAGAAAGAGATATGAAAGAAAAAATAGCCGAAGAGCAAGTTTATGATAGAAGAGATGGGCCAATCCCGAAAGGGGAATCTCCTGATATCACGAGTACTCCTCAGGAGCAGGGTAGACCTCAAGGAGCTACAGCTAAGCTATACAGTAGAAATGGCATTCAAAACACAGTATATGCTACAGAGCAACTTTTTAAAACAATAGAAGCAAAAATGAAAGAGCATTACAATATAAAAAGAATGTCCAAGCAGAAAAAAGAACTTGCCTCTAAATTATGTGAAAATATAGTAAGTTCTAAAGAAATAAATGAGTGGGAGACTTGCGCTGTAGAGTGTATCGAGGATATTGAAAAAATGGCCTTCCTCCAGTCGCTGCCCGAAGTGGGGGAGATTGCCGCCTCGCATGATTTAAATTTTTACCCCGCAGCATTATTATATCATAGTAAAAATCTTGAGGATAAAAAATCTTAAATTGTGTATATTATAACAACACTTTTATCATGAATAACAAAATTACTAATAACAACTTTCAAAGCGAAGTTAAAATCGAAGGGTCTTCTGCAGAAGTAGAAATCACAAAAAACCTTAATTGGAAAGAAGTTCCTAGCGAAAACCGCGAGGAATATACGGAAGCTAAAACTAAAAAACAATGGGAGAAAATCGACAAGAAAGAATTAGATCGAGACTCCAAAAAAGAAAAAGAAGAGCACGAAAAAGACGCGGTCAATAATGACCAGTCTAAAATTGAAAAGCTCAAAAAAGGCAAGCCTTCCGAGAAGAAAAACGTAGAAAAGCATGATTTAAAAAAGGACGAAGAGCTTGACAAGGAAGATAAAACTAAGATTGAAAAAGCCGCAATGATAAAAAAAGCCATGACTAAACCTATGGTTAAAAAAGCTACGACCAAACAATCTTGCGCTGAAGAATCAGAAGCGGAACTTTCAGAAAAACAAAAGAAACTTCCTCCTGCGATCCAAAAATCCATTCTAGAAAAACAAAAAAAATCTGGAGATAAAGACTCAAAAGAGGACTCGAAAGAAGATAAAAAACCTGCAGAAAAAGATAAGGCGGCAATGACCAAGAAAGCAATGACCAAGAAGGCAATGATGAATAAAGCTTCCTACGATGAGCTTTGGGACTCTCATGCTGCTGAGGAATTTAATAAAAAAAAAGAAGCGAACTAAAAGATTCTGATTTTCTAGATCCCGACAGGAGATCTTTTCCTGTCGTAAACTGCAAGAATGTAGCCGCAGCAGTAAGCACTTGGGGAATGTATAAAGGCTCCATGAGCTTCGAAACCTTCAAGCGCAAGCTTACTGCGAGAGCTAAAAAATTAGGTTGCGAAGGGTCTCTACCTAAATCTTGGAAGAAAAAAGAAAAATAATTTTTATTTTTTAATTTTTCTTTATATAATAATATATATTATTATGGAAGAAATAACATCACTGCCTTCAGGGTACAGACCGAGCATAAAATTGGCTAAAGGAAGGCAACTTCCTTATGATAGCGATAAAGCTAGAATCGAATCTGGAAAACTTTTAAAATTTTTTGGAAATAAGAGCCATCCTGTCGGGCTGTGTATTCATGGAGATAAAAGTGAAGAAATTTTTTCCTGTATATCTAAAGCTTTAAAAATGCAGCAAGAAAATAAACAATCCGTATTTTACCCTTGTGTAACCTCGGAAAGCGCACTTCTAGAATGCATAAAGGCTTTTTCGTTTTTTATTCCTGCTCCTAATGTTTTTCAACATTTTTTTACTATAGCGCCTAATTATTTTTATACAAGCTTAACAGAAGAAGAACGAGTAGTTTCGGACATTAAGATTTTAAACTCTATGAGCGGAGTTCTCGTATCATCAGGGCATCCCTATGAAGAACTTATAGATGTACCCATAATAAGATCTAATCCGGAAGAAGATTTCTCTTTTGATTTGTCGACAGAAGAATGCATTTAAAAAAAATATCTTATATAATTGCGTCAAGAAATGACAGCTATTGCGGTGATTCAGTAGGCAGACTTGAGACTACTCTTAACCATACTGGTAAAATATTAAAAAACCATGGGGTTCTGGATCAATCTGAGATAGTTCTCGCAGACTGGAGTTCTCCGGAAATTAATGGACCTCTCAGGGATATACTTAAGTTAACCGACGAAACAAAGTCCGTATTAAAGATTGCCGAAGTTCCTGATTCAGTAGCAAGAAAATACCAAAAAGATTCCCCTTTTTCTGAAGTTCACGCCATGAATGTGGGATTCAGAAAGAGTACTGGAAAATTCTTTGCTAGAATAGACCAAGATACTTTAATTGGGGATCGTTTTGTAGAATGGTTTTATAATGATTTTTACCCCGATATCGATATTCCTCCTGAGGTTAGCCTTGCATTTTCAGGAAGAAGGAATTTAAGCGAAGAACAAAGTTTAAATTTTGAAAACTGGGTATTAAATAAAGATAAATCATATAATGTTGAAATCTGTCATCCTAATAACTATTACTCTCGCGTATTGCCTCATAAAAAAAAGAACTTTATGTTTTATGGGGGGGCTGTGGGAATTATGATAGTAGAGAGGAGTCTCTACTTAAAAGAAAAAGGATTTAATGAAGATTTTATATACATGAATAATATGGACACAGAATTCATGAATCGACTGAAAGAACATTCAATCGTATACAATTTAGGGCTAAGGGTTCAAGGGGACTTTTATCATTTAAATCATAAAAGAAATGATGGTGCTTCGGATGACATATCCCAACCTCACGCATCTGAAGATGGCTGTCGGGCAACTAACGGCTTAAATATAAGAAGCGAAAAAATAATAAACTCAAACGAAGACAGTTGGGGACTTGAAGGCGAAGATATTAAGGTGTATATGCTTGTATGAAAAAATACATAATAACAGACAGAAGGACTGGGCTAGGGGATGTTTTATTAAATCTTAGCGCATGCTGGTATTTAGGGCAAAGATACAATAGGGACGTGATAATTGACTGGAGAAGGCTTCCTTATAATCTCAAAAACACAGAAACATGGACTAGATATGAAGTAAATCTTTTTCATTGTTTATTTATGTCTCCTCCTAATTTACAGGGGGTAAATTTTTTATTCCCTGAAAACTTCGATGAAATTTCTTTTGGCCCCAAGACACAAGATGGTTACGCCTTTGACTTAGATCACCTTCCTATTGTTGACCAAGAATCTAAATCTTTTGAATTAGAGGATAAATTACTAAGAGATAACAACCAAAAGTTCGTAAGATGCTCAATGAGAATGGGTCAAAAAAACGATTGCTTCCATAGATTGAGGACGATAAATAAAGACAATTTTAATTATTGGTTTTTCATAAATTCTATGCCTTTATGCCTACCTATTGAAGAAGACCTAAATGCTTTTAAAAAAAAGGTTAACTCTAAAACAGTTGGAATACATTTTAGGCACGGGAATGGGGAGGATTGGTGGATGGCAGGAAAACCTAAATTTAAAAACTTAGAAGAAAGTGTAGGCAGAATTATAGAAGAAGTACGCGAACGCCTAGAGCAGCCATTGAAAAACTACAATTTTAGGGTATTTTCTGATAATCCTACAGCCAGAGAAATGCTATTTAATAAATTACCTAATTCCCAAGTTAGTCAAGCTACGTTACCCAAAGAGGGAAAAGGTCCGCTGCATTTTGATATAGAATCTCACCCGATAAAATCACTTCAGGATAGTTTTTTAGACATGATGAAGCTTGCCCAATGTACATATTTATTTTATACTGAGCATAGCACCTTCTCAATACCTGCTACTCATAATATTTCTAAAGAAAGAACTTTTAAATTATTTAAATAAGTGTACGTATAAAATATGAAACCTGAAATTAATAGTATGACTTTTGGCCCTCTCTCAAAAGAGTGGAGTGATTTAGCTGATAAGCCAAGCTCTCTGATTCCCGTAGAGGCGAGTGAAGTAAATTATAAAAACCCACCCCTAAACGATTCAAAAGAAGTAGAGGCTGAATTAAAATATATAGCTTACGTAATAGAAAACCATGAATTTACCGATCAAGAAAGAAAAGATTTAGATAAAAATTTTTTGAAATTAATATTTAATTATGCTGATAAAAATAATTTAGATTATAACAAAAAAAACATTGGAGACATCGTAGAGGATTTCGCTAAACTAATCATCAGGATAAAAGACAAGTATAATAGACCGCGTCCATACCAGATTGCAGAAGCTAAAGGTTTAGATTTTGAATACAATAAGACAATCCAAGGAGCGGGAGGAACAGCCAATAGCCCTAGTTATCCTAGTGGTCATACAGCTCAAGCTTACCTTGCGGCAGAATTGGTCGCACAGGGCAACCCTGATCATAGAGATAACTTAATTGCAATCGCAGAAAGAGTCGCAATGGCTAGGGTAAAAGAAGGAGTGCATTTTCCGAGTGACAATGAGTTTTCCAAAGTCCTTGTACGAAATTATGTTCTACCAAAACTAGATAAAAAAGTGTATTTAAATAAAATGTCCGCAAATAAACCATACAAATATACAACAAAATTTAGCCAAGAAATTTTAGCTACTAGTAAAATAGAAAGTGGAGAGTGGTTAATGAGCGAGGCTTCCCTACAGAAGCTCGCCCCCTTAATTCCTAAGGATATAGATTTTGAGAAAAACATCGACCTCATCGGAGTGGCGTTTAATGCGGCAGTCGTGAATAGATTTAATAAAAATGATGATGGTATTGATACGGATACAGCCTTAGCTATTAAGGATTATTTTGTTAATAAACCTACAAACATAGAACATCAAAAACAAAAAGTAGTCGGACATATAGTTTCCAGCGCCTTCAGTGAATATGGAAGTAACGAAATAATTAATGACGAAAAAGCTAAAAATATAGAAGGACCTTTTAATATTGCATGTGCCGCTGTAGTCTACAGAACAGTTAATAGGCAATTTGCAGATTTAGTAGAAGACGAAGGAGAAGGTTGGGGGCAAAAAATATCTGCCAGCTGGGAAGTAGGATTTAATCAGTATAATATTGCTGTAGGATCTAAGAATTTAGAAGAAGCAGAAATAGTAAGTGACCCTCAAAAAGTAGAAGAGCTTGCGGGGTATTTAAAAGCAAACGAAGGTCCCGGGGAACTCGAGGATGGGAGGAAAGTATACAGGCTGGTTACGGGTGATATTTATCCTTTAGGGATTGGGTTTACAACTAACCCCGCAGCCGATGTGGAAGGCTTGATAGTTAGGCAAAATAAAAACGAAACACCCGAAGAAGAAGCTGTCACTTTAGCTCTAGATATTTGCCCTGACTGCATTCAAGTAAAAGACAATTTTATTAAAAATTTAAAAAGTGAAGAAAATAAAATTTCACATTCACACGAACAAGTTGTAAACTATAATCATACAAACCATTTAAAACATATTATGGAAAACGATATCATTGAAAAGCTAGAGCGTGTTCTTTCAGAACACGATTACGCTAAAGAGTTTTCAAAGGAAGCAGTAGCTAATATCGGATCGGTTGTTCAAGACGCCATCCGGGAAAAAAGCGATGAGTATGTTGCAGAGAAAGAAAAAGCTGCAAATGCTGAACGCGTATTAGCTGAATCCCAAGAAAACTTCGAGAAGTCTGTTGCTGAAGTTGAACAAAAACTTTCGGCTGCAGAAGAAAAGATCGCTGCTCTAGAGGCTGAAAGTGCCGAGCGTGACGCTAAAGAAGCGTTCAGTGCTCGCATGGGCCTTATTGATGAGCTTTATCAACTAGAAGATGAAGACAGAAAGATTTTAGCTTCCGAGCTTGGCTCTATTGATAGCAACGAAGAAGCTTTCGCACAGTATCAAGAAAAGCTAGCTGTGATATGGAAGCATAAAAACAAGGAGTACATCGAACAACAAGAAGCAGAATTCTCTCAAAGGCTACAAGAAGAAGTTGAGAAGAAAATTGCTGAAATTGGCGTTGCCTCCTCAAATGCTGCAGCCGAATCTGATGTTACAGTTGAAACTGCAATGGAAAATATGGAAGAAGAAAATTCCCCTATTCCTACTAACAGCGAAGCTTCAACCGAAGAATCTGAAACTATTGAAGATAAGTTTCGTAAGGCTTTTTCAAAAGAAAACTTTATTATCTCTTAAACACTAAATAAAATGGCACTTAGACTATTACCGTTTAGACAATACGCCGAGCAAGATGTTATCAACATGTTTGCTCTCCAAGCTGGAGACCTGCTTAACAGCACGGATTCTACCGGTGGTGGAGACCAAGGAGTATTTGTTAAAATAACTCAAGGAGGCCTTGATAATGGACCTACTACTTATGATGACGTATATAAAGGTTATCTTGGTATGGATCCAGCCAATGTTCCTTATATTGGAAAAGATCAATACCCCAGAGTTACTACTGAAGTAGGTGTTGCAAACAGTGGTGACAACGCCATTGGTGTAACGCTTTACCAATCCGCTAAGACTGATGAAAACGGTCAAAAACTTCTCTATTATCCCCAAAAGAAGCTTGAGCAACAAGCTGTACTTCCGGGCGAATCTGTTCCCGTACTTAGTCGAGGAATCATTACGGTTTCTGCTAATGCAGGTACAGCGAATGGAGCTAAAGGAATTGACCTTTCTAACGAAATTACCAATGGAACTGATGTTATTGGAAAAGGCGTAGGAATTATTGATGGCGGTTTACTTGCCATTGCTAGTGCTGACGTTGGCGCCACTGATGGTCAATTTGGTACTATTCTCGCTACAGGATCTCGCTCTATTGGTGCAGGCCAAAATGCTGATCAGTTTGTCGGAAACGCTCCGGGTACTGGGCATTATGCTATTGTTCAATTCGACTCTAACCTCATTAAAGGATAAGGAAATTTACGAAAATGAATATTACACTTAAACGCACCGAAGAACAAGTCGAGCTTATTAAAGCTATGGCTTCTAAGAATCGCGAAGTCGCGTATGAAGCTCAAGCTATGCTTGCGACCTTTATTGGTCCTGTTCTCGCAGAGGTTATTAATAATGCCCCTGTGCTCAGTAACATGTTTAGGCCTCTTCAGTATAATGCTGACGATAATCCTAGCCTTCCGTTAGATCTTTACTACGATATTACCGCAGAAGATTACATCACCGTTTATAGCCAGTCTATGCCCGGCGGTCTTCCAACCAACCAAGTCGCTCCTACCGCTAGCGAACTCAAAGTTGCTACCTACACTCTTGATAGTGCAGTGAGCTTTGATCGTCGTTATGCTGCCAAGAGCCGCCTTGATGTTGTAGGTAAAACTTTTACCCGTGTTGCCCAAGAAATCCTTCTTAAACAAGAAAAGACCAGTGCTAATCTTGTTTTAGGAACTCTTGCAGACAACAAAGACAATAGTCACGTTGCCGAAAACAAGGTTCCCGGATCATTCCTCCTCGCCGATTTGAACTCGCTTCTTACGGCTTCTAAGAGGCTTCATGCTTCTTGGAGTGGTGGAACTCCTGATCGCCGCGAAGACGGTCTTAATGTATTACTTATCAGCCCTGAGGTTGTTGAGCAAATGCGTGAGATGGCCTTCAATCCGATCAATACCTCTAAGGGTATTACTGGTACCGCTACCCCCGGTATGGCTACGGACGAAGTTCGTAACAAGCTGTTCAATTCCAGCGGTGAAATGCCAAACTTCTTTGGTGTATCGCTTCAGGAAATCTGGCAGCTTGGGCCCAACCGTCAGTTTACTGACATCTGGAATGGCCTCACCGGTTACACTGACAATGATCTTGTTGTCGCTATGAACACTAATCGTGACTCCCTCCTTAAGGTGGTTGCTACGGATAGTGAAAGCGGTTCTGAGTTCAGTCTCATGGCTGATGATCAATACAGCATTCGTCAGCAGAAGATCGGCTACTATGGCTCTCTTGAAGAAGGCCGTGTCGTTCTTGACAACCGCGTGATCTTGGGTACTAGAATTACTGCTTAATTTATCTACTCACTCACTCCCCCGCAAGAAACCCGCCCATAGTGGCGGGTTTCTTTTTTTTCACATAAAATTGAGTTTTGTGTAAAATGGTTTATTATTAAGTATAACCCTTAATATAATGTTATGACTAAGAAAAATACTAAACTAGATTCGTTAAAAACTACTAAAGGAACTATCCCTAAAAAGAGAGGGAGACCTAAGAAATCCAAGATTGATGATCTCTCTTTCGCAGATGGAAAAAAAGAAGAGAGAGTCAGGCGAGCAGAAGAGCTCGAGAAATTAGTGGGCATTTCAGATGTAAACCCGTATGGCACTACAATAGCTTCGGTTTTTGAGGAAAAGCTTAACCAGATGACGCTGGTAGACCTTCAGGCTTTAGCCGTAAAGGTTGGAGAATTCCCCAGTGGAACGCAGACTTCTTTAAAAAAGAAATTAAAAAAAGCATTCAGGGATAATCAAAGAGGCACAGGATCATTCGTTTCTCCAGCTCTAGAACAAGAGGTGGCTCAAGATGTAGATAAAGATAGTGAAGCTTATAAAAGAGCTCTGAAGCTAATGAAAGAAGGATTATAATGGCAAATCAATTTGGAGAGTTAGCATCTGGCATAGTTCAATATGAATTTGACTATGTAACAGGATCTGATGCAGCTACCCAAGTTACCAAATGCTCTGGGTGGCTGGAAACTAATTTAGGTCAATTAAATACCCTTCTTTATACGTCTTTTTATAGTGGTGATATTGGTAAACAAAATCCCGCATCATGGAAGAATCCATTACAGCAAGAAGAAAAAGCAATATTCACTCAGTTGTACCTGCAGGATTATTACAATAGAGAGTCTCGCATTATACTCCGAAACTTCACTTTAAATAATACCGCAGGAACAAGTAGTACTTCTACTAGTGACTACACTATGACTCCTTGGACTACGCTGAGAGAAGGAGATACTACTATATCGAGGGAGGCTATAAAAATAACCGCAAGCGCTAGGACCGAAGCCGCTCGAGTATTTAAAGGCTATGCGGATGCAGCCGAAATAAAATTAAAAGAACTCGTCTACTCTTACAATTATTATCAAAGCCATCCAAGACAAGTAGCCGGAAACGATGGAGATTAATAATGCCTAATCTTATTCCCGGAGGAGACAAAGCTGATATGGAATCTGCAATCGCAGATATTCATGATACATTTGCGCGCCCTATAACTATATACAAAAATAAAAAAGAAATCTTTGTTGCCACTAATCCAGTATTCGAAAGCAGTTATAATGCATTATATGCAAAACTAAAAAATCCACAAAAGAATGCAGAAAGAACTGTAGTAACCAAAATACAAGTAAACGCAAGAATACAATACCGACCTGTTCAAGACGAATCTGCGGCAGGAGGAGTGGGAGCGCAAGTAAATGTTCAATGGGGAACCGGAGAACTACGTTTAAAGTTAGATCAAACTGGATACGAGGCATTTAAGTTTGCAACAAAAATAGAGATCGATGGGGTAATCTGGAGAATAGTTACAGATGCATCTCGAGCCGGATTATTCACTCCCCAGTACTATGTTTTATATTTAGAAAGAGATGAGTAATGAAAAAGGGAAGAATGAGTCGAGCAATATCTAGTAAAGAAACTAGGAAGTTAGAAAAAAGACTTAAAAAAGAAGTTTTAATAAAAGCAAATAAGGCTGTAGAAAAAGCAAAATTATTAATGCTTGCCGAATTTGACAATCACCCCATAACAAAAGAAATAAAAAGCGGCCCTAGAACTAACAATAGTAGCGGCACACTGGGCGGGGTAGGAAATCTATTCTCATATATAGGATTCAATCAGGGCCAAAGCCCAACTAGAGAGGTTAGAAAGATACTTGAGTCCTCGACAAGATTAGTAGGATTAAGAAAAACTGAAAAAGGAGAAGTGGGATTTCAAATAATGATTGACTTGCCAAGCAAAGAAGAAATCGCCCAAGCGTCCCCTGTCCCATGGGCGGCAGCGAGAAGTTGGGTAATAGGTATAGAGCAAGGAATTTCTGGATTAGGTCAATATCTCGTAAAATCAGGAGGCGGGCGATCTGGAAACGGAATAGAAGTCAAAGGGACTATAAGACAAGGTAAGTTTAAGAACACCAAATATGTGAGCGCTATATTAAATAATTTGCAGGCTCATTTGATGAATTTTCTAAAATCATGAAAGTACAATTTGATCACGAGTTTCAATCCAGTCTATTTTTATACCTAGATAATTATATATTATATAACGGAGAGGGCTCTGGAATAACCCAAGGAATAAATTTTGCATACTATCCAGAAACAAGCGATGTCGGAAGCTTGGGAGGTACGGATCTCGCAGCCTTTTATGCCCCGCAAAAGCAATTAGTCTCTGACGGGGTCCCGAGTGGAGAAAACAAAGTATACCTAAGTAATTCCACCACATTAGCCGACGGATGGTATTATCAAAATGTACAGGCATCAGAATTACTGGTCATAGATCATTACGAAGGAAGAATAGTAATGAACCCTGATTATTATGGCGACCCTGACCAGTTAAGTGTTAGTGGAAACTTTGCAACAAAAGATTTTAATATATATATTACAAATGAAAGCGAAGAACAACTTTTTGTAGAAAATGAATTTATATTAGCAGACGACAATGAAACTTACTTTGAAAGTATAAAAGGATTAAACCTGCAAAGATATGTAGTTCCTGCGGTCTTTATAAGCTTAAATAATACGGACAATACGCCTTATGGATTTGGAGGAGAAGATGATACCAGAGAATACCCCAGAATTGTATGCGTTGCAGATAGCAATTATGGATTAGATGGAATACTTTCCTTAGGTAGGGACGTAAAGCAAACATCCTTTCCTCAAATACCTTTTGAAGACTTCCCTTATGGCCAGTTTTTTCACGTAAAAGGAAGCGAGTACTCCTATACAGGATTAAAAGCTGAGCACCCTGATTCAAATTACGCCTATATAGAGAATTCAACCACCTCCAAGTTGTATGATCGATCAAGTAATAAAATACCAAAAAACTTAAGAATAGGATTTATAGATTTGGAAGTCTCCAATATAAGATATCCTAGACAGTGAAAGACAGAGTAACATATGCATCCCAAATACTTTATGTAGGACCAAGTGGAGTTAACGGGTCTTTAGGAGAAACTGCCATTAGCGGAGTAGTGCCAACCCAACTCCATCACATTAAGTACATCGAGCATAGCATAGAAACCGAAAACGAGCATGTATATAACTATGGCAGCCGAGAACCTGTAGGAGAAACTATAGTGTCTCCAATAGATGTGGGACTAGAATTTCAATACAATCTAGCAGATGCACAAAATGAAAAATGGCTGGGCTTCAATACTTCAGATTTTGAACAACCTTTTGTTTCCGGTTTATTAAAAAATGAAAATGATGCGCAAAATTTTTATATATTAACTGTAGAGCGTGGAGATGCTGTAACAAACAAAACCCAGCAAGAGTTCATAAAAGAAGGCAATTCTACGGTGACTGCTTTTGGGAATGGAGTAATAGAAAGCTACAATATCCAAGCTTCAGTAGATTCGATTCCTCAGGCTACAGTAAAAGTTATAGCAGACAATATAAACTATAATAACGGAGTTGAGAACCTTCCTTGTCCGAATAATATAGATTGCAATACAAATAATAAAGTAACTCTACCAGCTCCCCGAGAAGACAACTTGCAAGTGGACGCACTAAGATCTGCATATTTAAATCTATATTTTTCTTCTGGCGAAATGCCACAGGGTGGATATATTTTACCCTCTGAGGTTCCTGAGAAATCTAATTTAAAATCTTGTAGCCTTAATTCTTTCGAAATAAACCTTTCTCTACCTAGGAAAATATCTCAAGGATTAGGGCATAGGTATGCGGTATCAAAAAAAATAGAATATCCTACAGAAGTAGAATTTTCTTGTAATGCTGCGACAAAAGATATAGTTAGCGGCAGTCTATTAGATATTTTTTGCGCAGACGGAAGAGACTTAATCGTTTCTATTAATAATCCCAACAATGGAGAAGAAAATATAAATATAAAATTAAAAGATATTCATTTGGATTCTCAAGTCTCCGAGCATTCTTTAATGACCCAAGAATTTGTAAACCTTACTTTTAGTTCGCCTTTAGGAAGAGACCATGATTCAAATGTAGGAATTTATATCTCAGGCGTAGCAGGAGTACCCCAAGAAACTTATTACGGAACTACCACCGGGCAACTTTATAATGGAGAAAAAGCAATAAGATAATGTCATACGAAAATTACACTTTTGATAATCAGGATGTATACCTTTCCGGACAATTCCTACAGGGTGTTCAAGCCATAAGTACAAATTTCAAATATCCCGAGAAAGAAGTTTTTGGAGCTGGATATCAAGGCCCTGTAGCCTTATCTGAAGAAGGAGAAGTAAATGGAGAGTTTGAGATCACTCGAGTAGTGACTGAAGACGATCCAATTACAGGGTTTTTCGCAGATGGAATAGATGGATATTTAAATTATGGCAATCAAAAAGCGTATGTATTTGAAACAGGAATAATAAATAGATACTCTCTTAACGCAGAAATAGGGTCTATTCCTACTATAGAAACAACCTTCGGAATGTGGGGGGAAGTTAAAACTGAATTCAATTATCCTCCAGAGGCAAAAAATAACACATCTATTCCAATTATATCCAATGGAGATGTAGAAGTTATTTTAGAAAATTGCGCAGGCGGACATACATTTAATGTTTCTACCGACTTGATAGAGTCTCTCTCTTTAGATATTGACATAGACTGGAAGCCAATAACTAATCTTTCTTCTATTCGCCCTGCTGGGTTTATTGCACAACAACCTACCGTGGTAGTTTGCGATATATCTTTTCAAATTAATGAGTTTAAATGCCCAAACTTTGAACAAACTCTTTGCGCGCCAGTTTTAAAAAATATAATTATCAATATAAAGGATTGTTCAATAAATTGCACAGACCCCTCAAAAATATTAAGATCTTTCACTATCCCTCAAGCTCAACTAGTTGAATACAATCAAGATAGTAGTATGGATAGCGAATTAGTTGGTCACGCAACATTTAGAAGCACAACACTAAATCCATCCACGCTACATAGAATCTTTATATAGTTTTTTTTATAGGAAAAAAAATTTTTTTCGTGTATTTAGGGATAACAACTATTTTATATTATGAGTTCATTCATTAGATACGAACAAGCCCCCGTCGAAATCAAAAAAGGTTCCGGCGGCGCAGCTTGTACACTGGTAGCAAGTTCCTTGACTGCCGGAGAAAATTTGCCTCTGCAGGCAGTTAGAGCCTTAGGCTATAACGGTGCTGTAGCGGTCGCCGCAAATGGTCCTGTAGAAGGTACATGGAGTACTACCTACACACTAATCAAAAATGCCGTTACTTCAGTTGGTTGTGGTTCTTCCATGACGCCTGATGGCGATTGTGACGATTTTATGTCCAGTGCTCCTTTAACATGGGGATCCGGAGATTACATTTCGCTAAAAGTTGGAAACTCTGACTTGTTTGCACAAGGAATGGCTAACTCTCTTTCTATTACTGCTGAGCCTAACGCTATTATTACTGCTACACTCGGTGGAAACTTCTATGATGGAGGTCTAACACCGGCGGCTGGCACGATTAAAGCTGGTTCTGCAACAGCTGGCCACGGAACTTTAGCAGCTGCTCATGGTTCTACTAGTACCGGTCAAAAAGTCGGGTTTTCATGTGATCCTTTTAGCGCTAGCTATGAAGCTTCCCGTGGATTTAATCCAATTTACAGCCTTGGTTCATTAGCTGCTAAGTTTGTTATGGTAACAGACCCCCAGCAAAGCGTTACATTTCAAGGGGAAAATATTCCTACTGGAACAGTCACATCGGGTGCAACTCCTACTTGCGTTGCTCCGACGAATGCTAGTATGACAATTAAGGATACTTGCGGAAACGGAGTTACCACGTTGTCTGTATGCGGATATATCCAAAGCCGTGATATCGAAAACGCTGAGCATGATGTTCTCAGAGGGAATGTTACAATCGTTGACTACGCTGGACTCCTCCAGAGCTTGTCTAACGCTAGTTGCTCCTAGTCGATACTCGTTAGGTTTTTTAACCTTTTTAAAAACGCTCTCTTCGGAGAGCGTTTTTTTTGTGGAATTTTTAACGAGTATATTTTAATATAGAGCACTATGCCTATTAATAAAAATCGAGATCTTTACTCATTCCAAGTTGATATTCCACGCGAAACCACAAAAGAAGTGGAAGTCGAGAAAAACGTAGAAGTCGAAAAAGAAGTAGAAAAAAAGAGACGCCGTAAAAATAAAGAGACTGGTAAAATGGAATCTTATACTGAAAAGGTAATCGAGTCAACAACTGAAAAAAGAATTGTTACCGAAGAAAGAACTGTGACAGAAGATACGCCTGTTAAGATTGTATTTCGCAGGCCTACCCGAACCCAGCTGGAAGACGGGGATATGTTTTATAGTATTTGGCTTAACAAGTACATTAAAATGGGGCTACTTACTAGAGCCATGCTTGCCAAGCAGCATATTGATGTAGGCGGAACAATGGACGAAGAAGAAAAACAATATTACTCTCAGATGTACGTAAAACTTTTTGAAAAACAAATGGCTCTTCAACGGTTTGCTATTATTGGCACTTCTGAAATGTCTTCTGAGCAAGTGGAGAAGCGAGAGAGGTTGATATCAGAGATTGGATTAATAAGAAAAGAATTAACGGATTTTGAGACGGTGCAAGCAAATATGTTTGAGCATACTGCAGACATTAAAGCAAGAAATAAAACTATAACATGGTATTTACTTCACTTAGCTCATGTTCATGATATCGAAAACGAAGGATCTAAACCAGAACCAATGTTTCCCGGAGATTCTTATGAAGAAAAGTATGAAGTTTATAAGTCCAAGGAAGATGAAGACGATGAAATCTTTTGGGGATCAATAGATAAACTTAGCTCGATTGCAACAATTTGGTATATGAGTGGAGTGCAAGAACAGGAAGATTTCGACACTCTTTTAGAAGAGATTTCTGATGACGTAAATTTGGATGAGCCAATCCCAGCAGAATCCGGAGAAGAAAACTCCTAAGCAAGAAGACCCTGAAGAAAAAGAAAGAGTCTTAAGGGCGGCTTACTTTGATATATTGAATGGATTTTCTTCTACAGAGATAGAAGGAAAAAAAGCGTACATAAAACATTTTGACCTGCAGACTCAAACTGTAATTGATAATTATTATCAAGAGGTTTTTCTAAAAGCCAAAAAAAAAGGGTTACTTACTAATAGTGAAACAAATGTGCAAATCCTAAAAGATGGTTCTTGGACAGAAAAAGAAGAAAATGACTTACAAACCGTAAGCTCTAGCTTATCAAAGCTAGAAGAAGGAATCGCTGGCGCCGTATCAGAAGCAATGGCTAAATCTATGGAGTTTGCACTAAATGAGACTAAGGAAAAATTGGAAAAATTAACAAGAAAAAAACAAACCTTAATAACAAATACTTGCGAGCAAATCGCAGAAAGACGATCTAGCGATCTAATAATTAGATATTCTTTTTATAAAAAAAATAGAGAAGATGTATTTTTCAATGAAGAAGAGTTCGATTTGTTAGATAGAAAAGATTTGGCTGAATTAGTTTCTTTATATAATAAGGCTGTCACTCCTCTTAGCGCTGAAAATATACAAGCTATCTCAATAGCAGATTTCTTTACATCCTATTTCAGCTTAGTTCAGGATGATCTTAGTGCGTTTTTCACAAAGCCAATTCATGAATTAACATATTTTCAAGTTAATTTATTAAATTATGCAAAGCTGTTCTCTAATATACTTAAAAACTTAGATCCTCCTGACCATATAAAGACAAACGCTAAAGCTCTTCTGGCATTTGCTAAGACTGAAGCAAAAAAAAGAAAGGCGGAAGCTCGCAAGCAAGCTGCAAAGCAAAAAAAACCTCCCGGAGCGTAAAATATATAAACATTTATGCAAACTAAAGAATATTTTCAGTGTAATTTAAAGTTATGGCAGTAGGTGATATAAGAATGCGAGTGCGTCAAGTAGGGCTTGAGGAAAGCATGGAGCAGGGCTACAACCAAGGAGCTCGAAGAATTCAAAGGCGACCAATAAAAATTGGAATCGACTCAAGTTCATTTGAGCAACCTTTAGGGCGCATAACAGGCCAGCTTGGAGAATTTCAAAAATCCATGGACGCTTCTGTCGCTCGGGTTTTAGCTTTTGGGGCAGCGGTAGGAGTTATAAATAACATACAAAACGCATTTGCAGCCTTAGTAAAAGAATCGGTAGCCGTAGAAAAAGCATTAGCAGATATAAATGTACTTCTTCAGTTAAGTTCTTCTAATTTACAAGCTTTTGGGGATAATTTATTTAATGTTGCTAGGAATACAGCTCAAAGTTTTGATTCTATATCTACAGCCGCAACAGAATTTGCCCGTCAAGGATTAAGCGCGGAAGAAACATTGAAAAGGGTAAATGATGCAATGATTCTAACTAGACTCTCTGGGTTAGATGCTGCTTCTTCTGTTAGCACATTAACTGCAGCGGTAAACTCATTTACAAATGAAGCGATAGAAACAACAGATGTTGTAAACAGATTAGCTAATGTAGACGCCGCTTTTGCGGTGAGTTCAAAAGATTTAGCAGACTCGATGTCTCGAGCGGGAGCGGCGGCTATGTCGGCAGGGGTAGAATTTAATGAACTTTTAGCCATAACTACAGCAGTTCAACAAAGGACTGCTCGAGGGGGAGCGGTTATAGGTAATGCATTTAAGACGATTTTTACGAGACTTCAAAGATCGAATGTCCGGGAAGTTTTAGAGGAAATTGGTGTAGCTACAACAAATATGGACGGATCGTTCAGGTCGTCTGCTGCAGTTTTAACTGATTACGCAAGAGTTTATGGCAAGCTATCGGACGCACAAAGAGCGTATACCTCTGAGCAGGTAGCTGGAGTTCGTCAAGTAAATATATTAAAATCTCTTATAGGGGATATGGGTAATGAATATAGCATCTTTAATAGAGCTTTAGGTACAGCGAATGGAACTACAGATCAAGCAATACAGAGAAACGCAGAGTTAAATAAAACAATGGCAGCTTTAGCTAGCCAAACCGCACTAAGCGTTCAGGAACTAGCTGCGTCACTAGGAGAATTAACAATGAACGAAGGGGTGGAAAGAGTTCTTTCTATAATAAAAAGTTTATCTGATGGAATAAACAAATTACTTGACCCCGAACAAGGTAGTTCACTAATGCAAGGATTTTTTAAAGGTATAGGTAATTTTATATCCGGACCCGGATTAGTGTTGGTTGGGGGAGCGTTTTTAAAAATATTTAAAGTCGTATCCAAGCTAGGTGTAGACGCAGGAAAAAGCTTATTTGGGTTAAATAAAGAAGCTGACCGCCAAAAGAGTTTACAGATGGCTATAGTTTCTGTATTGCAAAAAGAAGAGGGGTTATACGAAAGACTTCTCGCACTACAAGGTAATTCAGCCCAACAAGAAAAAGCGATTCTAGATGTAATAAAACAACAAACTGCTGAGCGAGCTCGTCAACAAAAATTTGTATCTGGACTAGCTCGGTTACCCGGTTTTAGTAATGTAACCGCCACAGATCAAGGTTTTCAAGGAATGAATCCCGCTGCCGCCAGAAGACTAGGTGGAAGAGCGGAGGGGCATGTTCCGGAAAAACATGCAGCAAGCGGCTATGTTGCTCAAGACTCATATTCTGCGATTGCAGAAAAATCAAAAGCTAGCGAGGCCGGATACAGGGCTGGGACAATAATGAAAATGCAGCTGCCCTCAACTAAACAAAATATTGTTTATAATGCAGCTGAAAGCGTAAAATTTTTCCCGGGATTTAAGGATCCCTTTATTAGCCCTCCTAAAGGACGGGGTCAAGCTTGGCTTAAGCACCAAAAGGAATCTAAGAGAAAAACCGGAATTGACCCTTATGCCGCAGATGGACTAATACCTAGTCAAAATGCCATGGAATCTCTGGCTGCAGCCGAAGGGTTTGTCCCTAATTTTGCATTCAGAGGTCCGGAGGCAATTCAAATGCTGGACGAATGGATACCTATACTAGAGGCGAATAACAAAGGTTTAATTGCTGAAGGGTCAGTATTACCGCTTAATACTCTTACTAACAGATTGAGTAGCGACCCCGAAGCTAGAAGGAAACTAGAAGACAGAGGTATTAATATGCCTCAAAATCTTAAACCTTCAAGTGCCAAGTGGAGCCATCTAAAAGATCTTTATTACGGCAAAGTTCATCAAGGAACTAAAGCTCTAGCAGAAGACTATATGGGTTTAGCGTATGAAGCTCCTATGCATAAAGGGTATTCGCCCAGAGAAACTCAAGGGGGAAGGATGAGTGGCCAAGGATATAATACAGAAAATTTACTTCCTTCTGGCTTTGGATCGCCAAGGCGAGGTGTTATGGCGAACGATGTAACTTCGGAAACTCCTGCTGGATCACGAATTGAAGGACAATCCGGGTTGGCCTCAACTGATCAGGGCAAAAGAGCTCTTGATCAATTTTACAAAGATGGAAATTTTCCTAAATTGCAAAAGTCTTGGGAGGCTTTATCAGATGCAGCTAAAGTAGAAGATATATACAAGGGGGGTTCTGCTAATTGGGATATGAAAGAAAAAGGAACTGGACGACCAAAAGCTTCCGATGTTGACCCTAAGACAACTCAAATTCTTAGAGAAAAAATAGAAAAATATATAGAAATAGATAAAGAGAGAATTGAAAAAACTGGAGGCAAGGGATTAGCGACTAAAGATTTTGAAAAAATGCGCGAGGAACGTTCGGAGGGTAGGACTGGTGGGCAAGCATTTAAACTTCTAGATCACAAAGGAAATGCATACCCAATGACAATAGGGATTCCAGAACCTTCATTGCTAGCAACTCTAAGAACCCCTCAAGAAAACAACTGGACCACAGGTTTTGGTAATTTAAATGCTGGAGCCAAACAGAAGTTAGAAAATGATTTTTCTAAAACTCAATTTTTTAAAGAGTATAATAAGAAGTCTAATTCTGATTTAAAAACCAACCGAATAGATAATTCTCAAAAAGTTACTCTTCATACTATCCCTCAGGTAAGAACAGGGACGGTAGATGCAAATGTATTTGACAAGCAAATCTTAAGCGCAATACAAAAACTCAATAGTCCTCAATCCAGAGGTCGAGAGAGAGGAGCTCAAGAGATATCTCAACTTGCGGCTAGGCTTTTTCCGATGACGACAGGAAGGTTAGATGATGAAGCGAAATCTGAATTCTTAGCAAAATCAAAAAATATTACACAAAAGAAAGAAGACATATTGATCTCTCAAAGAGAGAAGCAAATCGAAAAACATATAAAAGACCCAAATAACGAAGAGAAGTGGAATAAAAACATAAAGCAGATGAGTAGATACGGAACCGCTTTAATTGCTCCTGATAAATTTAAAGGAACCACTAGACCTAAATCTTTAAATACTGAAAAGTGGACATTGCCAGAAAAAAAATCCCCATTTACCGCAGATAAAGAAGGAAAAGCTTCCACTCTTGCGGGAACTAAAAGAGGTTGGCTTTATGAGTGGTTAACAGAGTTAGCCATGAATTCTTTCAATAAAGAATCAATGGCATTAATGAGGCAAAATAGTCAAAATTGGGATCTACCTAGAGAGCTTAATCCAACCTATAGAAAATACTTTGGGACAACAGCTAAATTTGGAGATTTAAAAACTTCACCTTCAGGAAATAATAAAATTGGATTTATATCTAAGCATGCAAAAGACCCTAGTAGCTCAATAAATATTGCAGCTGGAGCAGCTGGGTTTATTCCTAGTTTCGCGGCCCCCGCTCTGAGTAAGCAAGAATTAATTGAGTACGCTGCCGGCGGAGGAAGGGGTGTGCAAGGAAAGATAAATAGATCTTTAAATCAAAATGCAATAACACAATCGGATGCTGCGGAAATTCTAGCCCAAACCGCAAATGCAAAAGGAGTACTCCCAGCTTCTCAGCAAGCAAGAAAGGATGCTGCAGATACTA
>JAAHTG010000233.1_pt1 | contig 53116 bp, 65 predicted proteins | sample 6116081 | NCBI WGS metagenome assembly JAAHTG01 (sample SAMN13939989, study PRJNA603662) | sponge metagenome | isolation source: marine sponge | host: Mycale hentscheli | place: New Zealand | collected 2005 | reverse complement strand
TGTAAAGCATGTAATCTAAGATCGGATTACGATAAGAATCGTTTAGGGATATGACTGTGGTGTCTGAAGAAAAATTACTTATGGTGATGTCAGCCGGTTGAGCTGCGTAAACTAATTCAATTTGAACTGAATTGGCCGGCACTGGATAGACATAAAAGTTTGTTGGGTCTATAGCGTCATACATCCAATGCCTGACAGCTGTATTACCGGATCCTGTATACCAATTAGGTTCAACCTGATCAATTGCGTATCTATCAACCAAAGAACAAGCGTTACCGTTTGCGTTTCTTATTACATTTATTAATTTAATGTTATTAGTAGGTAAACTTTGTTTAGCTGAAGCTGCACAAGTATGTGTGTAGTTCACCATGTTCGCGTCAGGACGTTGCATAACAATATGCTTTTGTGCATCGTTCAGATAATCCAACAACTCTTGCTGACTCCATCTAATGTTAGATGTATCTTGCAACAGTTCTTCTGCGCGATTTATTAAATCTATAACCTTGGTTGTTGCCATTTATTTAATAAGTTTTTTTTCTAGTAATTTTTACTTTTCTACTTGAAGATTTTTTAGTTTTCTTTTTGGCTCCATCTCGCATGTAGCCTTTTCCACCTTTTGGCATAGTTACTCCTTATTGTCAGGTGCGTTACAAGGGATCAATTCCATAACTTTCATCTGTTGAATCAAGATAGGAGTAGCTTCCATTATCGTGCCACCTTTGTTTTTTAAATATTTAATTTCGTTTCCACTCCAATCTGTGTTTATAGATGGAGTTTCAACTTTGAGATCTTCTATAGCTTCTTTTTCAACAGCCTCTATAGCTTCGTCGGCCGTTATATTACGAGCATTTAATTCTTCTTGTATTTCAGCTCTAATTTCATCAATTTTTTTTCTTTTGTTGATGGTTCTTCGTAAGTTATCCTGAGCAAACTTTGCAAGTTCCTCTTTGTTCATTTCTTGTAAGTTCATAGTTTTCCTTTAGAAAATGAAAAGGGACGCTTTTACACGTCCCCCTTCAGTTAGACAGTTGAGTAATAAACCCTGTCTAAGGGTTCTTTACGTAAGTTTTAGCAAGCAAAGAGCGTCTTCTTTAACAACTTTGTAGCCAAAGACGTTTAAGCCTCTAACTCCGTCGCCAAAAGTAGCTTCTCTTCTTACAGTTTCAACTTGTGAAATCTGACTTGCAAAAGCAATACCGTGCTTAGTTCCAGCATATGACATCTTCTGTGAAGAAACAGTTGCTAAGTTGTTTGAGCTGTAAACAGTAAATCTGTCTATAGTTCCAACATTGCCATTTCTTAATGGAGATGTACCGTCACCAGTGATATTCACAGACTTAAGGTCTGATTGTTTCAACATGTTGACGTGCTTTGGAGCTAGTACTATAAAACGACCAGATTCTGGTACGTTTGCTTCGTCTAGCTTCTGACCAGCATCTAAAACATATCCTAAGATATTTGAAGCTGTAGCAACTGTTCCTGTGTCGTCTACTACGTTAGTAGAGATTCCAGAGTAAACAGCACCTAATACAGTTGTATCAACAGAAATTTTCATCTGTTCAGCAGCGTCTTGGGATGCTTGGTTAACCATGTCGATGTCACTTTGTTGTGCCAAAATGTCATCAGCGTTAAAAGCAAAGTATTTTGCTTGATCAATTAACAACTCAGTGTCGGTTGTGGTGACATCTGCGTAAGTGACTGATCCTGTGTAATCATTGATCGCTACCGTTGGTACTGATCTGATGTGGACTTTGTCACCCTGACCGCTGATTTCGCCTTGCCAATCTGTGTTGGAAATTTGAGGTAATACGCTAGCCGCATAAAATTTAGCTTGAAGTTTCTTAGAGAATACTTCAGGTATAAATTTTTGTTGGGCAGCGCTAAAAGTAGGGAATGCCATTATTATTCACCTTTTAGGGTTAAGTTAATCTATAGCAATCCTTCCGCCAGAATACGCTTTGTCGATTTCTTTCTCATACTTCTCAAATTGTTTGGGAGTCATACGAGATATTTCATCAACAGTAAAACTAGCTTTACGATTGCCACTCGAAGACTGTCTTGTTTTAGGCAGCTTAGGGTCTGCGACCCTTTTTGCTGCTTCTAACTTGGCAGCCTTTTTAGATGAACTGTCGACAATTGGTGCGTCATAACCGACCGCTTTTTTATATGCATTCAGCAATTCAACAACATCTTCACTAGATCCTTCTTCGGCAATGCGTTGATAAAAATTGCTTTGACGTGACATCCAGCCCTGAAAATCGTCGCTTGTGCGAACTTCATCTAGATCTGGGTGAGCTGCCTTAATCGCAGCTACATGCTCCGCCATAACTCTTTCCTCTTCACGTTGCTCTTGGCTTTGTGCAGTATTATTGAGTTGGTTTTCTAAAGTATTAATTTTACTTATTAAAGGTTTTGCAATATCCGGATAATCTTCCATCAATGATTTAAGATCACCTTCTACTTCTGTATTTTCAACAGGCGTAGTTTTTGTTTGCAATTGCTCTCTAAAGTTCAATCTCTCTTCCATTTCAGCCATTTTCTTACGAAGATCAGCTGCTTCTTGAGTTGCTTTAGTCATCCTTGCTTGTGCGTTTTTATAGCGTTCTTCAAACACACTATCATCTGGACTTGATTCTTCAGAAGGTTCATCCTTGTCTTCTTCAGTGTCCTGTACCTCTTCCGATGCTTCTACTGTCTCAGTGTCCTCTGGTACGTCAGGGTTGAGTGGCTCTATATCTTGTGCTTCGACTTCTGCGGTTTCTTCTGTGTGTTCAACTTCCTCTGTAGCTTGTTCCTTTTCTACAGTCTCTGTCTCAGGTTCAGAAGGTGTTTCTGTCTCTGCATTAAACTTAGCCATAAGTTCATCGGCTTCTTTTTCGAGTTGCTCTGGGTCAACTTTTGCCATAATAACCTCTCTAGGGTCTAGCTTTCGCTAGGTATCCACGGTTGTTTAACAAATTGAATGGGGTGGTTTTACCGTTTCCCATTCTCCAATACGGCTTTCGCCGTTTCATCGATCGTTTGCATGTATCTCAGCTCTGCTGCTATACCTTGCTCGCGATAGAATTCTTCTTCATTTCTGCTTATCTCCAGCCTATCCCTGCATCTGGTCAATCTCTCCAGAAGGTGGTCCTGTAGGTGCTTCCATTCCTTGGTCTGGGTTAGCATTAGGATCGCCCTGCATTGAGGCTCTGATAGCTTGCTGTAATTCTTCATCTGTTACTATTACTTGTTCAGGATCAATATCCATAGACGCTGCGACATCCTCTAGCAATTGCTTGCGTTTTATCAACGGTGCGTCCATAGGGTTACTTGTTATCTCTAAGAATTGTAGTAGACGCTGTGATTGCATTTCTTTAGCAATAAGCGCACTAGATCCTCTAGCTACAACTTTTGAATCACCTTTAACTGCGTCATCTTCATGCCACTCCATATTCCAGTAGTACAAAGATTCAATTAAAGGTTTAGTCAAATAATCATCTATATTTTTTATAGTGCTTTTTAGGGCCACGTTAGCGGCTCCCATCAACATGCTTATACCTGTAGCTGTCTTATTTAAACCACGGCTTTGCTCGCCGTGTGTATAGCTTGGTAAGCTTGTTGTTTCATCAGCAAAGGTTCTAAACATTTCTATTATGTTTCCTAAGCCTTGCGTAACATTGTTCGGTTGGTAAAAGCGCATCATAGGAACAGAAGCGTCGCCTCCTTCACGTATGAACACTCTCATAGGATATATGTCTGTTGGATCTTCTCCGGCCGCTAAAAGATCTGAATTGACTTCTATCATAGGTGCAGAAGATATAGCTATGTTGTCTATATACATTCTGGTTGCGGCATTCATAGTGGCCTGTGAATCTCTCATCATTCTAGCTACACCAACTCCCCAAAATTGATGTGGTGTTTTTTCATATGGAAATATTTGATATGGAATCCTTTGTGTCATGATTGGATTTAATTGTGCTTTCAATACTTTGCCACTAGAGATCCATACATTTGCTTGATATTGATCTGCTTCATCTTCTATATCAATGCCATAATCTTTTAAATCATGTCCGCTGACTAAACCCCAATATTCTAAAACCTCAAAACGATTTGATTCACCTAATCTATTTACATTAGCGATATCTCGTCTTTCTTTTTCGTGTGATGCTTCTGTGTGATTGCCCTCTGAATACATTCTTAAACATTGATCAATAAGTTCTTGATCAAATCCATCTGACTCACCCAGTCTTTTAAATTGTGATCTATTAAGTATGTGTCTGCGGAATAAACCATCAGCTTCATTCATTGTAGAAGCATAAGGATCTGGATATATGTCAAAGATAGACACTGCTTCTATATCAGGAGCAGGTTCTTCTTCATACATTAAAGTGAATTGTCCGTCTGTTGGATCTTGAAAAAATCTTTCTGTTTTTTTAATTTTTATTGTCGCACTCTTAATGCAACCCGATCCCATAATGACCATTTCCATCAGGGCTTGTTTTATTTTGATCTCTGCGTCTTCTTCTACTAACTGATCATCAATTAGTGTTTGCATGTCATCTGAAGCTTGTTGAGCTCTTGCTTGCATTTCGTTTTGAAACTCTCCAGCCAACTCATCCATTCTAGCTCCAATTAATTCTCTTGAATCTATAGGAGTTTCTCCAGTGAGTTGTGTGACTTCTTGAATAGCCTGTTGTGATAGGTCTTGTTCTGCTTGCGGTCCGATGTCTGCTATAGGTGTAGGCTCTATATTCCAGAAACGATCTCCGGCTTGAAACAATAAATCAACTATACGACTGTATGCTGCAATACATTTAGTTCTTGTTAAGCCAACATAAACTTTTGATCTTTTTCCATCTGATGCGTTAACTTTGCCTAATACATCTGCGTCGTATTGACTATTAAATGCTCTTAGATCTTCAAGCCACCTATCTTCTATGTCCGTTCTGGCATTTTTGTATTCTTCCCACTTTTCAGTCATGCTAGAAGCAAGAGAGTGCATTTCTGATTCTTGTTCGTAATCCATACGTTGCTCTTTTTCTTCAAGCGCATCGTCGGTTAACATCATGTCAGGTTGATCTACGATATCTTCGTCGTATTTATACTCTTCTGCCATTTACTTTTTCTTTGCTGTTTTCTTTGCTTTATTAAATGCTTTTGCTGTCGGTGCTCCTTTAGATCCTGCTTTTCTCATACGCTCTACTTTCTTAGCGCCACGTTTTTTTTGATTTTCAATTCGCTTACGTTTTTCGTGTATATTTGTGTAAAGTCCTTTTTTTGCCATAGTTTTACCATTTCTTTAAATTTGCCCAATAAGCTGCTGATAGCTTACCTTTTGCAATGTTTTTTTTATGTCTTGCCTTGAATGATTTGCGTCTATTTTTATCAGCTTCTGATTCGTTTTTTTTAGGTGGAGATCCTTTAACACCTTGTTGTCCAAAGCGAATTGTTTTTATTGTGTCTCCATCTTTAGCAACAACTACATGAGATTTAGTAGGATGGTTTGGTGTGCGTTTTGGTTTGTTAAATCCATCAACACCAACTCTATCTAATCTGGGATCTCTTTTTTTTGCCATTAATATCCAATTGTCTTGTCTAAAGGTTCAAACTTTTCTCTTAGCACTACAGGTCTTTTCTTTGGTAAGGTTCTTAATCCAAATAAAGCTAAACAGTAAGCCATAACTCTATCGTCATAACATCCTGATGCTGCGTTAGTAGAGCCGTTATCATCAATTTGATAGGTTCTTAATTCTTTTATTAGCTCAAGATCTACAATGCCGGATTCTTCTAATCTCAGCATAGAAGCTAAATTGTCTACAATTAAAGGTTTAGACTTAGCTGTAGTAGTAAAACCAATCTTAGGTGATTTACGGCCTTCGTAGCGCCTATCCCAAGATTCTTCTTGGTATACGTTTTTATAATCTAATTGTTTTAAACGATCACAAACCGATATCCCGTGATTGTTTCTTTCAACGATAACGTATGCATAGTTCCAATGTCTGGCCAAATCTTGGATCTTGTCGCCAAACTCAAATGGATCTATATAACCGTGCCATACCGCTACTTGCTCTCCTTCTTCATTTACCACTTGTGCACATGAATAGTCACCACCTCTTCCTTCTGCAACGTCTACACCTATGCAGTAATCAACACCTTTGTCTACAACACCCCATTGTCTATATGGGCCTTTCTTGTCAGATCTAGGTATAAACTGTCCTAATGGATCAAAGTCTCCAATCATATCTGGTTGAAATACTTCTTCTTCAGCCGCGGTTATGTACCGTTCTTCTACAAAAGGTCGTCCAGAATAAATAAATGCTTCATTTACATTTATTGGATACTCTTGTTTAAACTTGTCATCACCTAGCTCTAAGATCTTATTACGTCTCCAAGCTAACTGATCATTATTTACTTTGTACTGTTCTACTAAGAACTGTTCTTCTTCGGATAATACAAAGTCTTTTCCTGATGGCTGTTGGTATTCTTCCATTACAGACCAAGGTACAAATATAACCTGCCACTCACTTTCATCTAACTCTGCTTGTTTAACTTGATCGTGAAACCAATTTAATCCATTAGCAGTAGATTCAAATACAACCCAACTGTTTCTGCCAACTGCCTGTAACAGTCCAGCAGTGATGTCTTCAGCAAAGTCCCAATAAGCAGGCTCTGATGCATGAAGATTCTGTAGTGTCATTCCACGTCCAGTTGTTTTAGATCTGGCTGTACCGACTCTAAATGAGCTGTTTATTTCATCAAAATGCAATCCACTAGCACTTTGCATACCTATACTAGGCTTTACCGTTTCATGCGGTAAATTATCCAGAAAGGTTTTAGTCATCTTAAAGATTGAAGATGTACTTTCTGCTAGGTGGGAACATATGAACGTATTCATATTCTGATTCATTGTGGTCCTGTGGAACATCATTCCCTCTATGAGAGTAGATATACCCATTTGTCTGGCCTTAACAATGATTGCTCTTACCTTGCCAGTTCTTTCATACTGTTCTGTCAGAGCGTCGTAAACTATTTCTTGAGCTTCGTTTAAAACAAACGGTGTTTTCTTGCCGTCTTTAGTAACTATGTTTAAGCAATGCTTTGCATAGTATTTAAAATCGTCTCTAAGAGCTGATAACTTAATGTTCGACATGTTCGTTATCCGGTATTGGTAATGATTCCAACCAATCTTTATGACTCATATCAACTGATACTTTATCCGGTGCAAAGATACCTAATACTTTGCCTAAGTGAGCCAATGCTTGCACTCTAGCGCCGTGTGAAGATCTTTCTCCTTGCTCCATTGCTTCAGCCATTAAAGACTTGATAACAAAATCAGCATCTAATTCGGTCCTTTGCTTCTTATGTGTCATTGCATTTTGTATAGCTTTTGCAATGTCAGGTTTTGTGAGGTTTTCTGCTCCTATTGCTCTCGCTGTTTTTTCAGAATAACCAGATCGAATAGCTGCCTGTGTGGCATTAAAATCGACGAGGTATTCATCCACAAAGCGTTGTTGCTTGTCGGTGAGTTCCGCCATATTAACTCCATTGTTGTAATAATCCTTTTAACTCTTTATGTTCATTAATAGATTCAACCCAAAACATTAGATCTTTTTCGTTCATATCATGTTTGATCAGGTTCGCTCTGTGACAAACTAACTGTATGTTGTCTCTTTCGTAACCGATGTCTGGATCTATTCTGTCGACGGTGGCATTCATCCATTTTTTGCCTTTGCCGTCTTTTAAGTGTGTTAATTCAATTCCGCTTAAGGCGCAGATACCATCTTGCTTGTACCATTGGTCCACAAGATCTTGCTCTGATATCTCAAAGTCATAGTGTTTATTGGTCAGGCCCTTAGTCCTGTTATGTTTTAGAGCTTTATAAGTTTGTTTTAAATAACGCTCTGGTGTGCTTGAGATCCTAATGTTGTCTCTAGCATGTCGGCAAGATTTACATTCGTTGTAGTAATATTCTTTGCCTGATTTTTTGTTTTGTTTTATTTTATAAAAACTATCATCTTGCAGAAACTCTTTACAGATTCTGCATTGCTTCATTTGATTTAGACAATAAGTTGTTTTATCTCTAGTTCAAATTCATCTATGTTTGCTAACTCTTCGTAAAGTTTATTCAGTGCTTTACGTGATGATGCAACGGCAACCTTATCGGCCATTAATTCAGTTCCTACGGCTATGCAACCTTGCAGCTCATGTGGAAAGTTGGCCGCATGAATCAATATGTGTGTTCTGTTCGGTACATCGGTTACTTCAAATGTATTACCAAATCTAGGGCTGTTTACTCTTTTACAAATATATGTGTCTTGCGGTATGCAACTTATATTCGGTGCATTGTCTAACCAAGGTCGTTCGACCGTGTGAAAGAACCCACCTTGAAACCAATCATAGCGTCCAGTTGGATACCATAGTCTTCCTAGCGTTCCTCTTGGATCATAAGAGTGTCTTGTAAGTTCTAATCTTTCTAAGCTCATATTTATAGTTTTTTTATATATAAAATTGTTAATGCAAGCAGAGATAATGTTATTAACACTATTCCATATTCATTCATGTTTCCGAACAATACTGGTTCATTCATTTATCCAGTAATAATGAATCTACTTTTGCGTCTAATCTATTGATTGAATCTATTATTGAAGTTTGTTGCTGTAATATTCGGTCAACGTCTTCAGCTAAATCTTTTTTTGTAACGTACATCTTTGCGGTTTCAATGCGAAAATCAGACAGAGTTATCCTTAACTCAGCGTTTTCTTTTTCGTTTTTGCGGATACCATATAAAAGCGGTGCTGCGACCAAAGTTATAAATGCATTCCAAACTATGAGTGGGTTTATTTCCATATATAAAAAAACCCCAAAGGGGAGAACTCTGGGGTTTATTCGATAAGTTCTAGGATACGTTTACTATGAGTTTAGGTGACAAATAATAAAAAAATTATATTGTTTGAAGAATTAAAATTCTACAAAAGATACAATTATCGTATCCTAGGAATTAAATGTTAGTCTTTTTCACTAACCTTGTCTACTAAATAATCGTTTTTTTTAAAAGAAATATTTAACTTATTACTAAGCAATTCTAACGATACTAAAGGCATCTTACGTCTTCCAGAAGACCAACTCTTTGCGGTGTCCTCTGTAACATAAACTTCTTTGCCTGCCTGTTTTAAGGTAAGGCCTTTTTCTTTTACTATCTGCCTAAATTTTTCGTTAGTTTCCACCAGCCACATTATAGACCTTCCTTTAAAGTTTCATAGACTGCTTTTCTACAGGCATCGCTGCAATATACTTTAGTTTTCTTGTGTACTGTTATGCCAAAAGGTAAACCACAATTCTTACAATCTTTTGATCCTATTATTTCGTTCATTCTCTTCCTTAAGTTCTGATGCGTTAGGATATTCGTTTCTTAAAATATCCATATACAATTCTTGTTTAATATTTTCTGACTCTACTGGTGTTAAGTTGTCCAGTAAAATCAAATCTTTTTTCTTAGGCTTTCCGGTTTTATGATTCCAAGCTGCATGCTGATAATCTTCGGACCAATTCCACCTGACTGTTTTGCCTGATTCATCGTCGGCAAAATAAAACTCATTTTTTAACGGTGTATCTTTCATATTCTTCTTTAGTTATTAATTTTCTTCCTTTCAATCCTTGCAGGAATCTAATCCTTTCAGGTCTAACATATTCAGTTTGATTCTTTGTCATTGTTAATAACTTCTGCGAGTTTGTATTTGCCGCGCCAGTTCTTTCTATAGATCTCAACAGATCCGTCGTTTAGCCATTTCTCAACCTTGCCACCGTTAGCGTGTATTAGCTTCGGTGTTTTAAGCCAAGCTTGATGATTAAGTTGCTCTTGGATCTTACGTATCGCTTCGGTGTGCTCAGTCATAGCTCACCTCTGCTTCTTTATTTTCGTAAGATTCTCTGTAGTCTTCTAGAGACTTCTCTAGATCTATAGACTCAGAGATTTTCGGCTTTCTTATTTTATCCATAATTTCTCCTATGTATATATTTAATTAGTTTCTGGAACAATTAATTGCAAATTTTTTTATTAAAACAAATCCACCAATGGTGTGCCTTTTGCCACATTTTTTAATTTGGGTTTTTCATCAAGACTTTTTGTAAATCTTTCTTTAACTTCAAGTGGCTTGTTTTCAATTAAAGATTCTAATTTTTCTAAAACTTGATGTAAGGGTTGATACTCTTTATCAGCATGTTCCAACTGTTCTAACTTACGTGGCATCCAATAGGTGTTAGTTATTGCGCAACTCATGAAATAATTTCTTTGATAATTCCAATGTTCATAGCCACTATCTTCTACAACAACCTTTTTGATTAACTCTAATTCATCTTTTGTAAATGTCATTTTTCTCTCCTTTATTAATTTGACTAATATAGATTACACTATGTAGTGTACAAAGTACACTATTATTTTGAAATAAAGTGAGCCTTTTTTGAACGTGCTCAGGTTCATTAGATTGCTATCGTATGAAAGTTTAAGAGTAAGCACGATAGCTATTAGTAATTTAGGAGGTTAGCTTACTCTGTTGGGGTAACTATTTAATTCTTTTAACTTCATTGGTTTCGTCCCCTTCATAAACTGTAAAATCAACCAACAAATTATTGTTATGTATTTCCTCTTCTTTTTGTTCTAATTTTCTCATAAGAATAATTCTTTCTAGTAATAAGGTTTTATCTTCTTCATTAAGATTTCTGTGCTTAATTGGATAGTCACCCCAATTTCGCATATTGATCTCTTTCTTACCTTGGTCATCTAGTCCATTCCATTCTCGGATCTCAAAATCAAACCGGCCACAACCTCTACAGCGTTTATCTCCAAACTGTGATGATGAGCAAATCCCCATACAAGGTGTGTCACTCAAACTAGTTGTATCTCCAAAAATGTTCATATCATTTATGGTTACTCCTGCTTTACAAGAATATTATATGTTATTAATACTAAATGCAACTATATGTTACTAAATGTTATTAAAACAATGTACTTATCTTTTTTGTAGAAAGTTTATCTCCTTCTGGCAGTTCTGGAACTGGTAGCCAATGTGTGATAATTCTTTCTGAATTTTCTAGATCCACATCGAATCCTGCACCAACTATGTATTCACAAAAATCTACAAAGTGTTGTTCAAGTTGTCTGGCCCTTCCACTGACCGCACCCAAACAAACATAGATGCCCTCTTCGGTTGGCTGTTCTATGTCGTAGTCTCTCCAATAAGGTGGTATGGAATGTATATAAACAACTTTAGCATTTTTGAGATCGTAATCTGATGTATTGTTTGCTACTTTATTTTTCATGTTTCGTTTAGTTTTTTAAATAAACTTACCGGAATGTGTATGACCGGCTCTTGGTCCTGACTGTCCCTTTTTTGATTTCTACCCCCCCAAGTAACCTCAAAATCTATATTGGCTTTTGGGTCATAGGTAAAATGCCAAATGCTTCCATCAGTAAATCCTACGGCTAAAACAAACTCTATGTTCATTTCGTCTTTATACCGCTTTCCGTGCAACCATTTATTTAAAGAAAAATAAAGTGTTGGAAAGGTGTCTGGTGTATGTTTTCTGTTTTTGATTTCTAAAACAGCCACCACCTTTTTCTTCCTGCATAGTGCGAAATCTACGTAATAAGATATCGGCAACTTATGATAGTTAACTATATTCCAGCTTTTTAAGCAACGCTCTGCAATAGTCAGTTCTTCACTGATGTCTTGTTTGGTTTCGTATAGTTGCCTAGGCATTTGCAGTTTGAGGTATTAAATCCGCATCTTGTAGTGGACCGTGTAAATGTAAGAGCATTTGATCGTGGTAATCAGCCAGCTCTTTAAAGATCCTTCGTTTATATCTGCTTAAGCTTGCTTCGCTTTTGTTAACTATTTCTTTAGCTCGTTTTCTAGAAATTAACCTAGGCAGGCCTGAGTATTCTCTGATAAAAAACCAACAGGCTGTTGGGTGTAATTTTAAATCTTCAGACAAAACATAAGATAGATTTAAACAAGCCAATTCTTTACGTTCAGTTCTTTTGGTGCCACAAAATTCACCTTCTTCTCTTTCTATATTAGGTAGCGTATAAACTGCGTCCATATAATCGACCAGTTGTGTGTTGAGATTTTTTTTACAGATTTGTATTGTAAAAGAAGCTTGCGCTATCAATTCTTCTGGTGATAGCCAGCTAGGATCTTTGGCATTTTTGATAGCGTCAGAAAATGCTGAAGAACTTTTGCAATTTGATTTTAATTCCGCTGCATAGGAATTTGAAACGGCATGTATAACGTCTTTATAAATTGGCATAGGTTAAGATTCATTGGTCAACCTCCTTGCTAATTTCCTCTATACTTATCCTTACACCGATTTGTTCACCTACTATCGGTTTTGCCATCCTAAAACTATATACATCCTTAATAAGTTTTGTGTCTAATAAACTATCTATTACAGCTGCTAATAAATTGTTGTAATAATTAATTGGGTGAGATTCTTGCGATTCTATTGGTGTAACAGTTATTAATACCGGCTCATCAAAAGATTCCATATTGTTAACCAAATCATCTAGTCCCCAACCTTCTAGAGTAAAACCAATTTTTTTACCTGCCACTCTTCTAGATTTCATCCTTTAATTTGTTTTGGTAAAACTGTGCTTTTTCAATATCTTGTTTGTAATTACCTTTAGATCTCCTCCAGATATATTTAAGAGCATTACCTCGTAAATAACCTATGTACTCTTCTTTAGTTAACATTGATTTGATTGCGTCTATGCATTCAACACCGCCTTGATTAGCGTAATGTTCAGGATGATTCACCATGTCCCAACCAGATTGTCCATTTGATTGGTTCTTTAATTGGTGGTCTGGCTCCGTCTTCCCAGAGTCCAGTAAAGACTGCTTGTGCAATTCTTGCTCTTTCATTTTGCTCTGTGTCTTTGCACCAACTTACAAACTGCACTAATCGTTTGGTTGGCCATATAAAATACATTCTTAAACATGTGTTTTCTTCTATCTTCCTATTTGTAAAATCAACACGGCTTTCGTCTTCTGGAGCTCCTTTTGTACTGTATAGATCGTTTCTTTCATCCCAATTGCTCACCTAAGTCTCATTTCTTCTCTTTCGTAAGCACGTTGAGATATTTCTTCTTCATGTTTCATCTTGAATTCTTCTAGCTCTAATTTAGACGCTTCAACTTCAGATGCAGCTAAATCTACATTCATTTCATTTGTAGTAATTTCTTCATCTGCATCACATCTAGTTTCTAATTCTGCTTGTGTAATTTTGTCATTAGATTCGTATTTAACTTTCATCTTGAACTGTGCTTTACGCATTTTGTGCAATCTTTTTAATTCAGCTAAATTGATGTTGGCTTCTTTTTTATTTTCTCTAAGCTTTCTGTGTAAGTCCCACTTACCTTCTTTTTGTTCTTCGCTTGGATTAATCATTAAAAGTTATATTTCTTACCTAATTTGGCAAACTTGCTTTTTATGTTTGGATCTTTGACTAACACCTTTTCTGTTCTTTCTTCTATCTGCCAATGTGTAGCAACTCTTTTTTGGTTCTGCTCATCTAACACATCTTTATCTTTGGCCCACTGTGGCCTGTTATCAGGTTTGTCTTTTTTAGTCAGGGTGTGTTTAGAACGTATTTGTTCTTCTGTAAGATCTTCATAATCCTCAAACTCTCTTTGGTGTAAAAATGTTTTAGCATGTTTTATAAATTGTTGTTCTGTGTTTTCTAAGTCAACATCTAGTGCAAATCTTTTAGTAGTTTCTAGTATGAACTCGGCACTGTATTCTTTTCTTGCCTGTATATATTTCTTATATGCTTCATGTTTATCTTTCTTCTTTGGATACACTGACCAAAACTCACTAAAGTCCTCACTATATTTATTAGTTTTCTTTCTTTCTTTTATGGTTGTCGTTTTGACAACTTTTTGTTGTTGTTTTGACAACTCAGTTGTCGTTTTGACAACCGTTTTGTTCCATCTAAAATAATCTTTCTGAATACCTAATTCTCCTTCTGAGAAACTAGGGTCCTTTTTGTGATAATCAATAATGCAATCCATATTTTTCAATTGCTTTAATGTTTTACTCACAGCAGATTTCTCAAGATCAGTCATCTTGCAAATATATTCGTTTCTTAAATAAGTATGTGTTTTGTGATAACCATATGTTTTTCTCATAATGGCTAACATAATTTTTAACTGCCTGCTCGTAAATGGAAACTGTATAATTTTGTCTATTAGCTCGTTAGCAAAACTAGTGTATCCATTCTCTAATTGCGGTGATGCAGTTTGTGCTGTAGCAACAATTTTCATCAAATTTTGTTTACCCATAGTATCTCCTCAAAAACTATACTACAGTTTCTCAGGAATATTTGTCAACAACTACAATCTAACCTACTTAATTGGAACTTAAAAATTTGTATAACTGTTCTAGAAATGATATTGTTTTTATTGTTAAATTTATTAATTCGACAAAGTTAGTAAATAGATAGTTACGAGGAAAACTATGAACGAAAAAAAGAATCTTAATTATAATTATGAATTTGCAGATAGACTGCATCAAGCATTAGATCATAAAGGGTATGATCGTTTCAAAAGAACTCGGTTAATTGCAGATAAATTGCATTTAACCACATCTCCAGTATCAAAATGGCTTAATGGCCACACTAAACCTTTGCCTAATAGATTAAAACAATTATGTGATGCATTTGAAATTAATAGTGCTTTTTTAATAACCGGAACAGGACCTATAGATCTGATAGATGATGAATTAAGTATAAATTCAGATTTATTAGAAGAATGTATTGATGAAGTTTACAAACAATTAGCAGGAACCGCTAAAGAAAAAATTGCCCAAGTAATAGCAGAACTTTACACAGTATCGGCAGCACAAAGCACTTTAGATCGTAAAGCACTTAACAGACTAGTTAAATTAGTTAGTTAACAAATGAGAATAAAAGATTTTAGATCTTTAGCAGAAGCTGAAGTAATGACTTATGAACATTACCTAAATGCACCACATCAAGACAAAGAATGGTTTAATTATTTTTTAAACGATTTCAAAGGTTATAGGTTCTTCACAGTATTTTTAATTGCTGAAGCTAAAGGTAACGCAGTTAAAATAAACGATATCTATTCTATTTTTGACACTATAAAAGATGTTGGTAAAGAATCAATTAAGAAAAAAATACAAGAAGGTGTTCAAAAAGGAATAATACATCGACACACTTGCGATGAAGATCAAAGGACAAAACAATATCACTTAAATGATGATTTGATTGCTGAGATAGGTGAATATTTAGTTTACGCACAAGAACTTAGGATGTTTAATATTCTTGATGCCTTTGAAGATGTTTATTCAATGAATATAATTAAATCTTTTCATACCCTTTTCTCTTCAAGATTTGGAAAAAATATCGCTACAGGTATAACTCGTACACTTACTTCTCAGTCACCTAAAGACAACGTCTTTGAAAAAAAAATTATACCTTTAAAGTCAAAATAAAAATTTGTAAGTAAAAATTTACAGGTAAATATTTACAAGTAAAATTTTACTAAGGATTGTTGTAGACAAGTTGACTGTATTTTCATAATGTAAATTTTATGAGTTACGCATTCAAAAGAAGAAAAAATAATCAAGAAGAGATCAAAGAAATAAGACAAATAGCTATACAGTTAATAAAAGAAAAAAAAAGACTGTTAATATCTGTTTAGTTATTACAAATAAATAAATTTCCACAAAGCATTGATTTGAGTTGTTTCATGTTATAAGATGTCGTTAAATATATCAAAACGTATATTAAATGATGTTAAACAACACTATATATAACAACAAAATTAATGAAGCCGTTGAAAGCGGAATAACAGATTTTGTTAGTCTAGACTTAGAAGTAAAACAAAGATTAATTAAAGCAGCTTTTTTAAATCAAGATTCTTTACAAAGAAAAAATCTAATTAAAGAAGCGCTGCAACAAAACTCTGTAGTTTTATTGATAGAGTCGTTAATTAGGACCAACGGTAACGATAGTATTGATACCTCTGCTCTTGTTATAGAAGAGTGTTTACATTTTATTAAATTGCAATTAGCTGAACAAGCTGATGCTGATATACATAAAAGATGTAAGGAAAATAACTAGGAAAATGAGGAGTGCAATATGGCTAATCAACGTCACGCAGTTACAGAAACTAAAACAACTAAAGTTCCTGTTCAAAAAGCTAACGGTTCTGCTAAGAAAGTAATCAAAGCAGAAACACAAAATACCATCCCTGAAGATAAACAAACTCACGTATCAATATCAGGAAAAAGCTATGAGTTAGTCTCTAGCAGAAAAGTACGTGCTAGGACTGATAACCCTGATTGGCGATACATAACTGAAAGAATAGACAGAAACGATCCATCAATGGTTGAGTTTGTTTGCTATATAGTAAAAGGAAAGTTCAAGTGGGATGAATATGGCCAAATAGTTGGTGATGTAATTGCAACTGGATACGCAGAAGAAAATCGTGATTCTAGTCGTATTAATAAAACATCAGCTGTTGAAAACGCAGAAACCTCGTCAATAGGAAGAGCATTAGAATCAGCAGGTTATGGCACGGGCCCATCAGCTGACGAAATGAAAGTTGCTATAGATGATCCTATTCAACAGCTCAGAGAAGTAATAAAACAATATCTTGAAGAAAATAAAGATGCATTAATGGGACATTTAGATATTGGCGGTGAAGGCGGTAGATTTCAAAACTTTAATCATTATTTAGAGCATTGCGAATTAGGTGATGGCAAAGCATACAAAACATTGTATGAAGTAAATCAAGTAGGTCCATTAACTAACTTGTTAGGAAAACTTTTTATGGCTGTACAGTCAAGAACAGAATTCTTAACACAAGTTAAAACTACAAAAAAATGACTTTTTTAGAAGAGATACAGGCTATGGAGCCTAAAGAAGTCATGATACCTCAAGGCACAGAAGCTTGGTTGCATTACAGGCAACACGGTAGAAACAATAAACCATATATAACAGGAACAGGTATGCCAGCAATCGTGCCACACCCTGATATTGAAGGTAAATATTGTCAGACTCTTTTTGAAACAAATTGCCCACAGGCACTAGCGGATTTACTTAATGGAAAAACAAAAATTAATGTACCTGCCCACATCCTTGGACACGGTAATGATTACGAAGACGAAGCAAGACACGCTCTTGAGCAAATTACAAATAAAAAATATACACCAAGAGTTTATGAAAAATGGAATTGGCTTGCATCGCTCGACGGTGAAACTGATTGTGGTGAAACCTTATGCGAAATCAAATGCCCTTGGTCGCAAAAAGGTGGACATTTATGGAAAGATGTTTCTAAAGGAATTGTCCCAGAAGCTTACAGATGTCAAATGGCATTACAGTTCTTGGTTGCGCCGAATGCAAAACAAATTGACTTTTATGTTTACGCAAGTGAAACACAAGAAGGATTGTACATAGAATTATTTAGAGAACATTTTGAAGATTTGTTTGAGCCAATGGTTCAAGCTACAGAGGAATTTGTTTATAAATTTGATTCTGGATATTACGATCATCCGGAAATAAAAAATGAACATACTCTTGCCTTTATGCAAGAGCACAGAGAACTTATTGCTAAACAAGCAGAAGTAAAATCATTAAAAGAAAAATTTAATGATAAAAGAGAAGTGATGTGGAAACGTCACGGAAACTTTAGTTGTGATGGATTTACTTTTACAGGTAAAGAAATTGCCGCGTCGGTGGGATGGAAATCAATAGTAGATTCTATTATTGAAAAACATCCTGAACTAGAACTTGAGATTGAGGACATTGTATCTGCACACAGAGATTCAAAGGAACTCGGTTTTGGATATAAATTTAAGGAAATATAACTATGGAAAATGAAAAAGAGTTTGCACAGGGTATATATGTGAACAAACCTAAACAGGACTTTATAGCAGCAGATTTTGGTATCAAGATAGCTGACTTTGGACCTTGGTTTATGGAGAAAGCAAAAGCTGCTAAAACAGCCGGTGATGACTTTATAAACATACAGTTCAAAGAAGGTAAATCAGGGAACATGTACGCAGAAGTTAATAACTGGAAGCCTAGTAATGATGGTGTTGAAGCTTCTAGCGCAAACGGTAACGATGAAGACATACCGTTCTAAAAAAACAAAAAAGGGCGCTTGGTCGGAAAATAAAACCACCTCTCCGGTTTTAATAGACCGATCAAGTTCTCTACTAATAGGAGATATTTGTGAGCCATCTAGTTTTAACAAGAAAAACTGGCAGCAAGGTATATTGTGGCTACCAGTTAGAAAAGGAAGATCTTGAACAAACCAGTGACTTTATTATAGGAATAGAAGAAGTAACTGGCGGACTAAAAGAAAGGAAGGTTGAGTTTTCAGTAGAAAATTCAAAAGAAAGGACAACTAATAGTTTTATATTATCTGCTGACAAACAAGAAAAGCAGATAGGTGAATCGGCTGAAGTAACTTTAGTATTGATAGACGTGGTGTCTAGCACTAAAGAAAACGAAGGAAGGCCAATACCAAAAGCTAGGATAGGAATAGAAGCACCTAAAAATATGAAGGTGTACCGTGACGATATTAATAAATAAAAGGAAACAAAATGACAGAAGAACAAAAACAAGGTGAGCCAGTAAATCTTAATGATTTAGCAGTAGCAGTATCAGCAATAGACATAGGATCTAAAGCAGGTGCCTTTAATGGACAAGACCTAGAAATTATTGGTGGCGCTAGAAATAGACTAAATGCACTTGTGCAAGCTGCACAACCCAAAGAACAAGAACCTCCAGTAGTAGACGCAGAGGTAGTAGAAGAAGCTGCGGCGGAGTAATGTCTGAAGAGTTAGTTGTGTTACCGGTTTTGATACCGGACATTGAAAAAATAACACAAGACTTTCCGGCATTTGAAGGTGAGCCTACTGAAAATTATTTTTTTAGGCTTTTATCTGAACGTATGAATTTAGAGCAACCAATTATTATGGAAATTATGGCTTGTCTAAAAGCAGCACAATATCAAGAATTAAATAACATTATGTTAGACGCAATAATTAAAGGAGAAAACATACATTGAAACCAGTATTAAACACAGTAGAGGCAGCAGAATATTTAGGATTTGAGCCTACCTCTATACGAAAAATGGCAAGAGAAGGAAGAATACCTTGTCAAAAAGTAGGACGTGACTGGAGATTTTTATCTACAGTTCTGGAAGGATGGTTGGCAGGCGATATAGTTTTAAAGGATAAAAAGGAAGACATATGGGACTCTACAAACAAAAAGGATCTGACATCTGGCATATTAGAATCAGTCACAACGGAAACAAAATACGAAAAACTACTGGAACAGTAGATAAGAAAAAGGCCCAAAGAGTCCATGATGAAATTAAAGCACAATTGTGGAAACTTAAATACTTAGATGAAAGGCCTGATTATAAATGGGAAGACGCAGTAGTTAGGTATTTAGAGAACAAAGAGAAACAGGTAACTGACCATGAGCTTAAATACAATATTGAATTTGCTGCTCCATTCTTTCGTGGTTGTAACATTAGAGATATTGATAGTGATCTTGTTCACAAGGTCATACAAGAACGTAGAAAAAGAGTTAAGGGTGCTACTGCAAATAAGGCCGCAACTCACTTACGCAGAATATTTACAGCTGCAAAAAGATGGGGATGGATCGATGGAGTCCCTAATTTCCCTCGCTATGAAGAAGAGCCAAGAGAGCTTGCCCTTACCAAGAAAGAAGCAATAATATTTATAAATGCTTTACCTGATTATCTTAAAAATATGACTTCGTTTTGTTTATCTACGGGCTTACGAAGACATAACATAACCCATTTAAAGTGGACATCATATAAAGAAGACCAAAGAGAACTACACATAGAGTCTAAAGAAACAAAAAACAAAGTTGCTTTAGTAATACCTTTGGTTGGCTCGGCAATAAAAATTTTACACAAACAAAAAGGGAAAGACCCTGTTTGGGTTTTTCCTAGCCCTAAAAAAAGCGGTTATCCATTAACAACATTGGTTAATGATTCTTGGAAAAAAGCAAGAAACGAAGTTGCAGTAATTACTCAAAATAAAAAATTACATAAACTTAAATTCCATGACATGAGACACACTTGGGCAACTTGGCATGTACAAGCCGGAACAGATCCTATTAGCTTAATGAGAATGGGTGGCTGGACAGGAACAAAAAGCATGAATAAGTATGTAAATTTACAGTCTGAACACTTGCATAAAATGGCCAGAAATATAGAAAAAGGACATAAAAAGGGCATAGTTCCTGAAACTATAGACTTTATAAAAGATGATAATTAGTCTGAAACGTAGACTACTGGCGGAGAGGGAGGGATTCGAACCCTCGAAGGATTTTAGTCCTTACTCCCTTAGCAGGGGACGAGAATATATAAAAAACCCTTATTTTACAAGGCTTTCAGAGCAAGTCCATTCTTTCAGGAATCGTTTGTATACCTTTATGTATGGTTATTGCATTTATTTATGGGGCATAAAAAGGGCATAGTGAAAGGTAAGACACCGCGTAAAGCAGAGAAAGAATGGTTGGATAAAATTTGTCAGGTAGGATGTATTGTGTGTTGGAAAGAAATGGATGTGTATTCACCGGCTGAACCGCATCATATTGTGTCAGGGCCATTAAATCCAAGAGGTAGAAAAGACCATATGTTAACGATACCGTTATGTCCTGCACATCATCGTTTTAATTTAAACAATGATCAATGTGTAAGCAGACATTATTACAAAGCTGAGTTTGAAAAAAGATATGGAACTGAAGCTGAATTACTGGAAAAAACAAAAAAAATGGTCGAAAACCTACATTAATTTGGCTTATCCTATTTAATAAGTTTGGTCAATAATATATAATGCGCGCAAATATCAAACGGACGTTGATATTATTAATTTCATCAGGAAATACCTTGGACAAATTTCAAAATTTACTGCTCGCTAGTACCGTAAGTCTAGCACCTATAGTAGTTTTACTGGCTATATCAAAAATCAGTATTGGACTTATCTAATCCAGCTTTAATTAACAAGCCTCTAGATATTACTTTAACTTCTTCTTGTTCTTTTTTGGTAAGTTTTTTACCTTGAAAAGATTTTGTTAACGATTTGTTTTGCGCCATCACTGAATCCTTTAGGTTCTGCTTTGATACCTAAGCTTCTATATAAATATTGTTCGTAAAACCATAATATAGCTTGTGTATCTCTAGCTGTATTACCTGTTCTATCTGCCACATTATACACCCATTCTTGCATAAGTTTTCTTTCTGTATCGTTTCTTGGTGTGCTTACAGTGCCATCAGATCCTACATTACCTTCTAACAATTTTCCAGTATGTCTGTTATGTGCTTTGGTCATCCATAGATCTATAGTAACGTCTTCTACACCATGTAAGTTTGCTATAAATGCTCCAACTTTTGGACCAAAAATTAATGCACCTAAAGTTTCTGTGTCTTGATTACCGGCTATACCGTGTGATGTATACACACCAGAATCTATTTTTATTTTTCTAAGATCTTTAATTTTGTGTTCAGTTAACAGATACTCAGCCGCACCTGTTTCACCATACTGACCAACTAACCAATTCATAAAATCTAAAGCTTTTTTACTTGAACCTCTTGGGTCCCAAGCAGTGTTTGGGTTGCCAGAAAAACTATCAGCTGTTTTTACTCTAGGGAATACACCGTCTTTAACATAATTCATCATGACTTCAGTAGCAACTTGCCAGTTCATAGGAACTTCTGAGGCCGGTGAGGTTACACCTGCTACCACTAATAAAAGTGAAGGCATGTGCTTAACGGTTTTTAGTTCTGGAATTATTTCGCTGGTAATTTCTATAGCATCTGCAATATCTTGGTCGTACCAACCCTTACCAGTTATATCTTGTGTCATTTGAAACTCAAGATCAGCAACACCTTTGTCAATGACTAGGTTTTTGTCTCTTGTTTTAGATACGTCTAATTTTCTTTTTTTATGACGTTGATTATGTTCTTTCGTAAAATACTCAGCTAAATCTTTAACTGTTACAACAGTGCCAGCAGATCCGCCAGATGGTTTTACTTTTGTTGCGTCGTATCGTACCAGCCGTCCATTATCGAGCCTGTTTTCGTTCTGGCTCTCTGCTCCCATTCCATATAAGGCTCCCCCTTCATCAGGGCCTCCTCTACCATCTCTACTTGTTTCTCCAAACTGTAGGCTTTGCGTACCTCTGGTGGGACCGGATGACCGAAAGTGTCTTCGTATTTTTTTAGCCGATCTAGGAGAGGCTGTCTTTTCAGTATTGAGCTCATTGTCTAATCCTTTGTAAAATTTATACGCTTCTGGAGCGTGTTTTGCAAGCAGTTCTGGGTTTATTCTATACAAAGCTGACATCTGCGCTTGCACTTCGCCAACTAATGTTTTTATGGGACCTGTGACACCTGTAGAAGCTTCATTTATAGAAGTCATAAGAGAGTCAAAGGGATAACCTAAAAACTCAGCATAACCTTCTATATCGTTTCTATAAATATTATAAGCTTCTTGTGTGATAGGTCCGAAATTTTCTATAGATTCTGCATTTAGCTTTATATTTTCCAGTCCATCTAGACCAAGATCTTGGTTCCAAAAATATTCTGAAGACCATGATAATAGTTCATTAGAAAGATCCTGATCATTAAACTCAGGCATTCTATTAATGGCATCCGGTATATGTCCAAGTTCGTGTGCCAATAAAGAAGTAACAGACCATCTTGCGTTTGCTTCGCCTTTATTTGCATCAGCTAATTCTTTTTGATTGATAGCAATAATGCCTTGATCTGGATACGTAACTCCTGATCTATTTTTACTTGGCATCTGACCAAACTGTTTAACTGAGTTTATTAAAATCTTAGGCATGCCTGCATCCATCAAACTATCTAGTCCTGCTGCAAAACTGTTTTTGTTTTCACCAGTAAAAGGTAAAACATCTTTAATGCTTTCTGGTATATCTGTTAAAGGTTTTTTATCTATATCTAATAAAGTTTGTTTTTTAGCTTTAGTTTTTATTGTGATTTCTGGTTTTTTAGCTGTGCTAAGTTTTGTTCTCCAGCTTTCACTAAACAAAGGCAAGTTACCTTCTCTGATAGCGTCTTTCAGTTCTTCGGTAAGTTTTATTTTTCTGTAACCGCCAACTAAGGTTCCAATCAACTCTTCCTTTAAAGGCTCAACAAATTTACGTGCTTGTTTTTCTGTTTTGAAAAAAACTATTTTTGCTTTTTTTCCTGCACCTACTGAGTAATAAGTTGGTGCTGTATCCAAAGTTCCATCAATAGGATCAAATACTGTAGCTGATATGTCGACATACTGTGTAGCCATATCAGTAGCAGGCACTTCAATCACATAATAATCTTCATTAGGATCAATTTCTTTTCCATCTAAAGTTTTGCTTTGATTAATTGAATTAACATCTTTAGGCGCTTCTACTACTTTTACATTTCTAAAATAATTTTCAGCCATTAATACATCTGGTACATATTGGCTTTCATTAAAGGTGTCTTTTCCTTCAGCTATTGTTTCTGGTTGGATACCATACGATTTCAGAAACTTCAATCTGTTCATCAATATGCGATTGTAGAAATAAGCAACACCTTTTGTTTCGTCACCGGTTCCATAAAGACCGGTTTGTATTGCTCCCCAAGGTATTTCTAGTACATCAACACCGTGATCAACCATGTGTACTAATAGATTTTTTATACCCATTGTGGCCCAGCTGTCTTGTTCCATAAAAGGCATACTTTGGTCGTTTGAAGAAGCATTTTGTGCCCAATCGCTTTGTATCTCTACTAACCTAAATTTTCTTTCGTTATTCTCTGTTAGATAGCCGCCCCTGACGTGTGCATACGTGCCTTCAGGAAAACCGTGTCCAGATCCTGTACCTATAACTTTCATACCTTCTTCGTCTCTAGGCTTTATTTGCATAGACAGCTCTACGTAGCCAATAGGATCTTCTTCATATGCTTCTTTGTATGTTTCAGGTACATAAGATGACCATGAAGTTGAATCAAAGTCTCCTGAGCTTGTAGTGCTATATTCATTTTCTAAATCCGTAAAAACTGAATCTCTGGCATCATTCTCGTTATCAAAAATATCAAAACGACCATTAGGGTTTCGGTATATATAAAGCATGCCTCTCCAAGCGCCTGCTTCTTGTTTTAGATATGTCCAAAGTGGATATTCAACCTCTGTATCTCCAGTAACTTCACTGTAAGTAAAATATGTATCACTGAGCATGCTCTCGTATTCTTGCCAAGCTCTGTTGAATTCACGTAATTGGTCTTGGGTAACGTCTATAGGTTCTCTGCCATTACGCAATCTTGCTTCAGCTCCGACAAAAAAATCATTTTCATTCTGGTACATCATCCAAGGCAAAAATCCATCTGCTGTTGCATCTAAAAATCTACTTGTGATTCTATCTACGTCTGCTTCTGTGTAGCCCACAAAAGGAAATTCTTTAACAGCGTCATAGTTTGATGGATCATAACCTTCATCTTCAAACTCTGTATCTCTTTCTGTTAGAAAGTGACTCATAAATTGATCTGTAAGTCTTTGTTCTAACAAAGCTCTGTCTTGAAAGATTGCATTGTAGTTTGGTATTTCAATGACATCTCTAGATTCTTCCACCATATCATATTCTGAATCTGCAACAGCCATACTACCGACCCTGTTAATAGCAGCTTTCGGCAAAGTATCCATTGTCTCAACACGACTCTGGATGCCATCACTGTCAATAGGACGACCAACAAGTGCGTTGATTGCTACATCGTGATCCGTAGTAAAATTTTCAGGATTATCTCCATAGCCATCTACATAACCATAATCGTTATCCTCATTAAAATGTATTTCGTCATCAAAAGAATAATTAGCACCGGATCCTCTTCTTTCATCAGTGGTCATCAATTTAATGATGTCGTGCTCTTGCATTAAATTTGCTATGCCTTGTAAGGTAACTTTTTCCTTTACACCGGTTTCGTCTATTTCAGCAAACTCTAATGCGTCTAGACCAGACCAAGCCATTTCTGATTTCTTGACCAGACCTTTCTTTTCAATGAGACGTAATGCGTCTTGAAATTGTTCTTCAGTAACTTCTACGTTTTCAAATCCTGCACTACGTTTTTCATTAGGGTCTACAAGATTGAATAATTCTGATCTGGCTTTAGATGTAAATGTTTCATCAGGAAATGGAAATTGATTTGCTTGTGCACCCTCTGGATTGGCAGCGTATAAAGGTAATGCGTTATCAGAATCTGCTTCTAACTCAACATTGGGTTGTGTGCCGTAATAACTTATAGCCTCTGCAACACTAGGAACACCTGAAGCTAATCCTTCAGCCGCTACATCTATAGGACTGTAGACTTCACCTTCTGATGCCAACTGTGCACCTGCTTCACCGCCAGATTCAACAAATGGAGCTGCTGCTGTTCCTGCAATCTTTTGTCCTACTGTTTTAGCAAAAGGCAAATAAGCACCTCCAACAGCATTTGTTAAACCTACAACCGTTGATCCTCTTGCTGCGTCTGTTTTAGCTTCTTCAAAAAACTCTGGATCTTCTAGCGCCATTCTTATCGCATTAGGATCATTGACGTTAACTCCACGTCTTTGCAGCACCTCTTGTAATCTACCTATGTAATCTAGTCTAGCGGCCATTACAGAGCCACCAGCAATAAAACCAGCCGGACCAGCAGCCATTCCACCTGCTACAGATGCGCCTATTGTCATGACCATGTTAGGAGCCTGAGTCAGTGTTAACTCTGTCAATATAGTTACAGGTGCGCTTATAAAGTCCTCCCACATCGATCCTTTGTTTTCTAAAAACTTTTGCGTTTCTGGACTAAAACTTATACCAGCCTCTTCGGCAGAAGCGTCCACAGCCTTTTGTAATAATATTTCTACAGAATTAGGGTTTAATACAGCCTCTGCATCGGCTAACCCTTGTTGTTTGATGTTTTGTAGATTTAAATTTAAGTATGGATTACTAGCTGCATAACGACTAACAAAGGTTTCTTTGTTACTGTTTTTTATTATTTTTTCGTATCTAGTCTTTTCTGCTTCTGTAAGATTTTTCTGGCGCTCTGCCATTTCAATCGCCTTATAAATATATGTTCTAGATACAACGTCTCTAGCACCTTTTTCTAGAAGTTCGCCAGTTCTTGAGGGGGATCTATAAGACAAAGGATCTTTGAATTGGACTGTTTCGGATGAAGGTAATTTTATGTTTTGATGTGCTATTAGATTAGGATCTAAAGATTGTTTAAAATCTAGATCTATTTTTTGATGCTCTTCTCTTGCTCTGATATTAGCCGGATGGTTTTGCAAAGTATCTTCACCTTGCTCAAACTTTCCTTTTAATAACGCAAAAGACTCAATTTCGCCTGTTTCAATTTGTGGTTTGAATTTAGTTAAAGCTTCTTGATGACTTAATATTTTTCCTGTGTCTCTATCATACAAAGGCAGGTTGTAGACCTTGTTGTTGTGTTCGACACCGTCGACGTAAGCTGTAACTGGTTTATTGTCTGAAGATAGTCCGACTTTGCCTTGTTTAATAGTTTCTAAATGATACAAGTAGCCAAAACTATCCTTGTTAGAGGATGTTTTTTCTGCCATTTATTTTATGCTGGGCCTAATACGTAAATTTGTTTAGATGTGTTTCCGTCAAGGTAATCGCGTAATTCTTTTATAGAAGGTGGATTACTCTTTCTAAGTTCTATAGCGCCTTTAATTTCTTCTGTGCTATAAATTCTTTCTAACCTTTCCATTCTTGCTGCATCAGTATTGTTTTTAACCATGTTTGGATATTTATCTCTAGTTCTTCTAATACGACTTTGTGCTGTGTTAGTAATTCCTCTGCTGTTAGATTCTCTTTGTTGTGTTCTTGCGCCACCTCTGATTGTTTGAGCGGGTAAAGTAGCGGCTGTTGAAATAGCAAATATTTTCTTAAAGGCAGATAAACTTTGTTCTGAATTTTCAAAAATAGGCATTGCTTCTTGCCCTGTTCTGGCAGAGGATGCTCTTGCGCTGTCTGCGCTTTCACTTATTTCACGAAGAATCCTTACACTGTTAGGATTTGTAAAAATATTAATTAATTGATCAAGAGCTTCATTTGAGGCTGTTGTTTCAACCCATGTACTAAAATGTTCACTCCACCTTGGAAAGTTAATCCAACTATTGATCATGTTCATGCCTGTAGGGGCAGTACCGGTACGTAAACCTTCTTCTGTAATTAATCTGTCTACTTGACCTCTTGTAAATGTTGCAGATCCAGCCGCTTGTACATTTTTCAATGAAGCAAATATTTGCATTGTTTCATCAAACAATTGTACGTTTTCAGAAGGCAACATAGCACGTATCAACTCTTTTTGACGAGGATCGCCATACAGTTCTGCATAGACTTTACCGACCCAATTAGTTTTGCCAGTAGTGTTTGAAGCAAAATCTTTACTGGCTTTTATCATAGTATTTCTAATGTAACTGCCAACCAACATATCAAAGGCTTCAGCACCGCCTTCTACCTCTGCTAATTGTTGTTTAACATTTTGTACGGCAGCAGGTGATATGTTTTCTGCCTTAAATAACATGTTGTACATTGTCTTGGCTTTTTCTTCTCCAACAACATCAGATAGCCTTCCAATCATTCCTTTTTTAGTATCGGCTACGGTCTTGTATAAACCAGCTGAAGCTTCGTCGGCCTCCCTGAAAGACGTAATTGTTTTGAGTGCGTCATCCAAAGCTTTTCTTAAAGCTTGTATGTTTTGTTTGCCTAATGTTTTTTCACCCTCAAAGGCTGTTTCATCTAGATTTATGCGTAAGTTGTGAAGTTGTTCGGCCGAAATATTAGTTCTTAAAGTTCTTTCACCAGTTCTAGTTCCAGCTTCATCTAACACTTCTTCAGATATTTCATTCAGTAATGTATTAAGTTTTCCTGATGCTGGGTCTGCTCTGCCTAATAATCTACCGAGTCTAGATTCAGTCCAGTTTAAAAGGCCCTCCATAGCCTCTACTGGCATAACTGCACCATCTTCATAGGCTTTTTCATACAAAGGTCTAGCAGTATCTTGTGCTGTTTTAGTTATATCATCTATTAAAGACTGTGCGGCTTCTGAAAGGTTTTCTGCTGCTACAAAGGTACTTTCTGCACCCTCATCTATTTGGCCTTCTAAAAGCTCTCTGGCACCAGAATCTTGTTGTTTTCTTTGTTCGCCCATCCTAAAAGAGGTTCTAGGATCTTGCCTCAGCGTATCACCTATATTTCTTACAGGACCATCAGTTATGAGTTGATCAGGTGCAAGTGGTACTCCTATGCCACCTTCTTCTACTGGTCTAGTCGCTAGGTCTTGTGTTTGTTGTGCTTGCTCTAATTCTTCTGGATTGGCACGTAATACATCGCCACCCATATTTCCTATTATTCTTCCTCCTTCAGAAGTGGCTGTTGTTGTTGTAGAAAGATTAGGAGTGTTGCCAAATCTAGCAGTAAAGTCGTCACCTTGAGCTGCAAGTTTTTCTATGGCTTTGTTAAATCTTTTACGATCTATGTATTTAGCTATTTGCAATCCAGTTAAACTTAGGGCAGCGTCAAAACCCATCTCTGCGCCAGAAGCTACTTTTTGATCCATAATATCTTCACCTGTAGCTATAGCTTGTAAAGCTTGTTTTGCAGTTACACCGGCTAATATTATGCCACCAGTTATTAAAGGATTTCCTCTACCACTTAATGCTCTTGTAGCAGCTGTAACTTCAGCTGCTACTACCGGTATATCTTGTACTAAAGAAGCACCAAACTTTTTAGCGCCTTGAACAAATCCAGAGCCTTCTTCAAAGTAGACTTTATATTTACCTGACTCTTCGTCTATTTGATCAGTAAGATATACAAGATCTCCGTCTTTGGTTTCACCATAAACACCTACAGCAAGCTCTACTTGCTCTTCTAGTGGCAGATCGTTATTCCATGCCCATTTAAAATCAGGGTCTTTGTTTTCTAGTCTTGATTCAGCAAAAAGCCTAACTCTAGTATCTGGCTTTGTAGCCATTTCTGTTTTACTAAAAGTTCCAAAACTAGGTGGGTTCTCTTGTTTTATAGGCTCTGTATAACCTATAGGTTGTGCGTTTAAAGATTCTAATAATTTAGGGTCTGTAACCTTCTTTGCCATTGTAATTCCTTAAATTTATGTATTTAAAAAAGCTTGGTTAACTTCATTTTCATTTTCAAGCTCAACCCATCCATCACCTTGTCTTGCGTAGATGCCAGCTGAACCGTCTGCGTTTCTTACGTATTTGACTCCACCGTCAGATTCTTCATCTAAAACTTGATTAATAAAGTTGACATCAACACCATCAAACAAGTTATTTCGATCTATTATTTCTTGTTTGTATTCTAAGTAATCAGCGTCAACATAAGGTTTGCCTGTGTTGGGATTAATTTCTCCCCTAGCTACCATCGTTGTAAAATCTGCCGCAGCCCTTCCTAAGACGTCTTTACTGCGTTCATAATTCATAGCAATAGCTATAATTAATCTGTTACCTTCTATATTCGTATTAAGGTTGGTTGACATCTGCGCAAACAAAGCCATTTCTTTTTCTGAAATAGCACCTTTGGTTTGTTGTATAAATTGCAAAGACATTTTTCCAGCTTCAGCAAAAAATGCTGATGCACTGGCTATTGCTCTAGAATTAAAAAATTGACCTTTCATGCCCAAAGCTTCACCAATTTTAGCAATTTGCAATCTTAACTCGCCTGTTGCTCCAAAAAAGTTAGGCGCACCTGTTTCTTCTTGTATTCTCAATGAAGATTCCATGATGCCACTCATGGTGCTTAAAGATTGAATATTTTTCGCAGCAGTAAATCCTGTACCTTGGTCTTCATCAATTACTTTGCCAGCTCTAATATTTGCTTGTTTGATACCTTGCTGTTTAGTGCTTTCCACCGTATTAATACTTATGCCAGATCCACTCATTGTTGATAATAAAGTTTTAGCTGCATCAGGTTGTATTTTTTTAAACTTAGCTGTTTGATCTATACCTTGAATACGATCAATCAATGAAGATACTCTAATTGGTTCTAATTGGTCATTAGGATCAGCAGTTCCCAATTCAGTCAAAGGATACAAAGCTAAAGAGCCATCTTCATTTTTTAAAAAATCTCCACCTTGCTGGTCTTTAACAGCTATCATCACATTAAGAATAGGGTCCTTGCCTTCCATTCTCATTTCGCCTGTTTCTGCGTTTATAGCAGGACGTATGCCCATAATTTTTCTCTCAATTATTGGCCTACCGTTTATTGATTGTCCCTCCAACATGTTTAACCTATCGTCCATAGCTAAAGTCAAAACCCTTTCTACTTCAGGACTCCAAGCTTCTTCAGGCGAAAGTTGTCCTGTTTGAAATGAACCAAGGTTGCTCATTGTCACACTAATGTCTGCAATCAATGCGTTGGAATCTTCCATTAATACCTTTTTCATTGGACTTCTGTTGAATGCACTAACCAGTTCTGGAGTTGATTCAACCTCTTCACCCATCGCATACATACCCAAAGCTTGCTTGATCAAAGCGTTGTCATTATTACGCTGAAAGGTGGCTTGATCTCGCATTTCTTTAGAAAATTTAAAAACACGATCCTCTGCGTCTATGCCCATTTTGTAACGTAATGCCTGATCTTGAGATTTAAGTTGTTGACGTTGCAATTCGTCAGATCTTCCGGCTCTGAAGCCTGATATAAATCCTGCCATAATTTTCTCCTAAAATAATTCGTTTAATAATAAAAATGCTGCCGCTGCTGCCATAGCATATGGTCCAGCCGTAGATGCCGTTGTAGCTAACTCACCAGCCGCTGCAACTTCTCCAGCCGCCGCTGCGGTTGTGCCTGCCTCTGCTGCTGCTGAAGCTGTAGCTGCATCGGCTATTGCAGTTGCCTGATATGCACTCTCTCCTGCTGCAAATGCTGCATCACCTGCTGCTTTTCCAGTTCCAACTATATCGCTTGCTGCTTTAAACTCAGCTCCGCCTTGTGTTATGCCGTATTGCAAACCTAATCCAGCACCGTATCCAGCCGATTGCTGTCTACCCATTTGCTTTCCAAACTTAGCTTGTCTTTTAGCTTCTTGTAATGCTTCATTTTTGTTGAAGTAACTAGAAAGTGATTGTTCTCCAAGATTCTTAAGACCTTGTCCATATTGTATTAATCCAGCCATATTAGCCTCCGTAACCTCCGGCAGCTGCCGCAACTGTGCTCAGTGCGCCTTGTGTGCCTGTTATTATTTTGTTTTGTCTGTCCATAAATCTAGCGCGTGTTTCGTTTTGCACTGCAACTCTTGTACTAGCGTCTTGAATACTTTGGTTAGGGTTGGCAGAAGCTGATATGCCATACCTTCCCAATCTTCTAGTTTGTTGACCTTGCATGTTTTGTAAGCCTTGTGTAGTGGCGGTACTACTAGCAGCTAATTGTTCATTTAAGGCTTGTGGATCTAAAACTCTATCCATTTGCGCTTGTGCGTAAGGTTGATAACGATTCATAAAATCTTCGTACTGACCACGTATAAGTGCAGCTTGAAGTTTTTCACCGTAATATTTATCACCTCTTCTATTGATCGCATCATAATTTCTGCCACCAAAGTTAGTATTGATTGTGCCATCAGGGTTTAAATATCCCGATGTAGCATTTTGATTGTTATAGCCACTGATTCGCTCTGGATCGTTATAACTACCCATTGCGGTCATGCCTAAGTTAGTTGAGGGTCTTCCCATTTTAGCCTCCTAGTCCGCTGTTGAATAAACCACCACCCGTGCTAGAGGCATATGGATTTACCGTTCTGTTAGATGCAAAAGGATCTTTGTCACGGTTCATATAAGCCGTTGTTCCTAATCCAGCAACATAGCCAGCTGTTTGACCTCTGTTAAAGAGTTTTTCTTGCTCTCTTCCAAATTCACTAAAAGCTCTGCTTTGTTGTCTAGATGCAAGTTCTGCTTGCCCTTGTGCTGTACCTTGAGCTTGTCCTAAGCCAAGTCCTATAAAATTGCTTACGTTTCCTTCTGCAATATCCATTTGATCTGACCTTGCACCTGCTCTAGTTTTTGCCATGCCTTTTTCAGCTGCTGCCATCAATGCCGGACTATCAAATTTGCCAGATGTTGGATCTATTCCACCAGCAATTAATTGTCTGTCATTTTCAGCAACCAAATCATTTATTTGATTTTGTGCCGCTGAAGCACCTTGGCCTTCTGCTTTAGTAAAAGCATCTTCCGAAAACTGTGCATTCATTCTTTCTTCGTAAAGGTCCAATGCTGGACCCAATGTTTTTTGTCCTAGATTAAAAAACTCAATGCCAATCTCAGCTTGTGCTCGCATTGCTTCTGTTTCTCTAGGCTCTGAACCGCCGCCACCGCCCATAATTTATAGCTCCTTTTTGCATTTATATGTGATTTGATCGTAGCCATGTGCAAATCCATGATCACGTATCTCTTTTTTAGATGTCCAAAATTCTATGTATGAACACTCCAAACTTTTTGCTAACTGTTCAATCTGCTCTTGAAATTGATCAGCTCCTGATTCTCTGGTGTACCAAGCCACCCATAAGAGTAAATAGTTTTCACCAGTAAAATGGTTACGTCTTGCTTGTGTAATTAAGAATCCATCTTTAGAAGGTATGGTATCGGTAATCCATAATGTGGCTTGACCGTTTACACACCCTGCATAAATATCTTCTGGCCTTTCTGCTTCAAATGTTTCTTCTTTGATAAACAGTATGCCTTCTTTAATTCTGTCCCAATGTTGCCTTATATCAGCTTTTATTAATCGCATTCATCCTCATAAATTACTTCCATCATGCCTTCAAACATAAACCTAAACTCTTCTAGGGTCATAAAAGACATGTCGTTTTTAACTTGTTTTAAACAATACACCCTGTAGCAAGCCTCTAACTGACTTTCTAAATAAAGAATCATTCTTTAGGGTATTTATCTTTAATTGATGTAATTAGATCTTTCCAAGTGGTTGTGCTATTTAGTTGGTCTTTATAGATCATATCCAGTTGATTCTTCACATGCGGATACTCTTGTTCCCTTTTCTGTGCGTAGGTGTAATCAATAGCCTGTGTGCGTCTGTATAGCTGTCCATCTTCTTCTACTATGACAATAGTTTTATCTACTGTATCTACAACTTCATCTATGACTTCTCGCCAATCATCACCGACACCTTCTGATTGATGTAAGGTATTTTCTACTAATGCGCCGTCTTTCCATTTAACCCAAGCCATTACCTTACTCCCATTAAAAAGCCAGTAGCGCTTGTTATATTAATAGTAAGAGTGCCTTGATCAGCACCTGAAGATTGACCTTTCATTCTGACTCTAGCTTTTACACCATGCGTTATTGCAGATCCATCAGAATTGAATGTGCCTGATATAGCAAAATCATTAAATGCTGTATCTACTGCTACCCATTGTATTTCAGCAACCTTTACATATTTACCAACATTGCCTGAAGTTACAGACTCTTTAAAACTGAAACTGGTAGGTGATCCAGAAAAACTAGACCCTGAATAACCTATAAGCCTTGAACCGAATACAACAGAATTACCTGTAACTGTTCTTTCTTCTGAACCTACAAAAACTATATCTCCTGCGACCACGTCAGTAGCCACATATTGATTTACAGTAATTACATTGGTTGCGTGTGATCCTGATACACCTGTTAAAAATGTACTGGTTATAGCAGAACCATCATAACCATTACCAAATGCAGAAGTAGCAGCGCTGGTAGAAGCAGCTTCAGTCGATGTACCGCCTTGTGAATTGACATTCCAAGCAGCCATTTCTAAACAGACATACATCCAAGAGTTTTTTTCTGTATTTACTTTATTAATGTTATAGGCAGCATACGGATTCCAACCGTTTGTATGAGTAGGTTTAGCTAACCCAAGTTCTACAATAGCGGAAGAAAAAGTATCGGATCTGTTTTGATAACTAACTGTACTGGCTAATGATCCAGCAACAGCCTTAGATACATCACCATTTAATGTGTTTGCATACAAACTTCCAACTTTTGCTGTATCTATAGAAGCATTAGCAAGTTTGGCATTTGTAATGGCTGCGTTCTGTATCATCGCATTTGTAACAGTTACACTGTTACCATCAATACGATCAAAATCCATTGTGCCAGCAGTAATTCTGGCCGCACTCATACTACCTGTAGTGATCTTATCAGCAGATACCGTTCCTAGCTTTGCATTTTGTATGGCACCATCCTTGATACGAGCTGTATCCATAAAGACGACACCGCCATCAACAATAAATGGAAATACATCTGTAGAGCTATTGTTACTAACTGCAAAACTGTCTGCTCTAAATGTAATAACAGATGTTGGACTTGTTCCAGCACTTGCATTGGAATGCAATATCATTTGCGCTACAGAGCCATTGGCATCTGTTTGTAATACCAATGAAGACTGTGCATTGTCTTCAGTAGCCGTAACGTGTTGCGCTATCGTATTGGTAGAGCTATAAGCATTACCATCGGCATCATTACCACTTCCAACTGTGGCAGTTAAATTAGATAAATTAGTAGCATTTGCTGAAATATTTCCTGCATTATTGCTTACGTTTGTATTTGTTGTAGCTAAAGCTGTTGCTTGTGCAAAGTCAGTTCCGTCACCGAGAATTGATTCAAGTGAATTTAGCCTAGTTGCGTGGGATGTTACACCACTACCTGTAGCTGTTGTTGCTGTAGTCAAAGAAGCTAAAGCTGTTGATGTAGCAGCTATTCTGGAATCTTGTGAATCTACCCAAGTAGTACCATCCCAGCGTTTCATTTTATTGTCATTTCCAGTGTCAATCCACAAATCACCAACAGCTGATGCGGTAGGAGTAGTACCTGTTAAAAATGTTCTATTTCTACTTGAACTTAAATTGGTTACGCTTGTTGCTAATGTAGTATGATCACTTTGCGCCGTAGCCATTGCCACAGATAAAGACGATCCATTGAATGCTCCTGATCCGCTTTGCAATCCAACTAAATCTACTAAACTAGAATCTCTGGCTTTTACCCAACCATTATTAGCTGCATTTCGAACATACATTTGGTTGTCGTTACCAGATGTAGTGTCTACCCAAATATCAACTAACTGTAAGGCTGTATTGTCAGCTCTTTGTGTAGGTGCTGATGTTGCCCTAATTATTTGAGTGCTGGCTGTCCCTGCATTAGAAATTAATGTTGGTATGGTTGAAGTAATTAAATCGCTGTAACCATTCAGTCCAGTTATGTCTTCTGTCAGCTGTACCATTACAGCACCTATGTCTTCTAAGGTTGTACCAGATGTACCTGCTGTCTGATTGTATGGACCTTTAATGCCTGCTTTAGATTCAAACTGAACCCAATAAAAATACGTTTGGCCATATCCTACTTCATCAGTAAATATATTTGCAGTTGTACTGGCTATGGATATTGCACTGCCTATAACGTCAGTTCCAAGTCTGTATATATAAGTCTTTTCGTGGTTGCCGTAATTAGGTTTATCCCACTCCAAGGTTATTGAAGTAAATGCCGCACTCACTGTTAGATTCGTAGGAGCTGGTGGTGGTGTTAAGTCACCGTCGTCTGTAACTATAGGAGCAAAATCATAATAGCTATCAGATCCATAAATGTCGCTGTAAGTTAATTTTCTTACAATACCAGCATCAATAAGCTCTCTAACCGTAACGAAACGATCCAGAACATCACCTCTTTGTCCTGTGCCTACTTCTAATGTTTCTTTGACTGAATTTAAAAAATGTTGAGTGGCTTTGTCTCCGACCGGCACACTAGGTATAGCCGGTTTCTTTTTAGCTGCCATTTATAATATCTCTGATGCACTTTCATAGACGCAAACTGTGTCTACATCTACGGTTCCTTCTAATTGAATTTCAAAATCTTTTGCTAAATAACCTGACGGCAATCTAAACGGTTCATTAGTGCCAACACTTTGCGTATGTTTTAAAGATCCATCGGCATAAAATTTAAATGTTGGATTGGGAGAATATGAAGCACAAGAAACTTGTGCAGCTCCCATATTGATTGGTTTTTTAGTATTAAACTTTTTACTTTTCCAAGTGTAAGACAACAATGAAGAACTTGAATTAAATTGTTTTAAAGCGCCTCCAATCATCAAATACAACGTGTCTGTTCTTAAATCGTTATAACCTGCTTTGGCATATATATTTAAAGTTACGTAAGAATTCTTTCCGCCTCTAGGATCAAATATAAATCCTTTGGTGTTAGATCCGTCGTTGTAAAAACCTAAGTATTTACCTTCGTATAAATAAGCTTTGATAGTGCTAGGTTTTAAAGCTTGCCATTGATCGCGAGTGAGGATGCCCTCCGTGGCTAAGGTCACTCCATTCATAGACGCTACTACCAATCCATCCGGAGATGCATACATAGCTACTTCGCCCATGTCGACAATGCTGGTCTTAGATACACAGGAAGCTGAGATATCTAATTCCATCATACTCATTTGTGCAGGGTCTGTTCCTGCTACTAAATACGGTTTGCCTTTTGTGGTAACAATCATGCCGTCTGATACAGCAGATAGTCCTATGATGTCGCTTCTAGTCGTTAATTGAAAACTGGTTGGCCATGCGTGTGGTTTGTAGGCTTTAGAAAAACACAAAGTGTTACCGGTAAATCCGGCCATAATGCCATTAGATAATTGCGTAAGACCTTTCATTGGACCAGATGGATGATCTCCAGAAACATTATCTGGTGGAGCAAAGTTATCTGATGTATCCAAGAATTCACCTAAATTTGCATCAGTCACCGCGTCTACATAGCTGGTAGTTCCTATAGTGACATCCGCTACAAATTGAAAATCACCAGAACTATTGGTTCTGTATATTCTTTTTAAATGTCCTGACTGTGCATCTTCAAATATCCATCCAGATCCTGTTGGTGATGCTGGTAATGTAAGTGTTCTTGTTTGACCAGCTGCATAAGCCACGACAGCCGAAGCTGTACTGGGTGGGCCTTCTTCGCCAAACCTAGATACAAATGTATAAGTGTAAGCAATGCTTTGTTCTATAGCGTCGGCACTAGCGGTCCCTGTAATGGTTATCGTGGGTGTACTAGGCTGAGGAAGACCTAGTCGAAAACCAGCAGCAGGAAAACCACTAGTACCTGTAATTGCCACAGCATTAGCTGCGTATTTAGGGTAAGAATCGCCAGTCCAATATATACGCTGATATGAATCTTCAGCTATAGGACTTGGTTGTGCATCAACATCTACATTCCACGTTAGCCACTTATCATCTGATGTAGCATCTGTGTCTGCGTCTTCATATAAAAAGATAGTTTCTGTTGAGCCAGATACAGCTCCCATAGTATTACTTACGGTAACTGTCTCTGAATCTTTCCAAGCTCTTAACTGTCCACTATCTAAGTTGCAATTGATTGCTTCTTGGCCAATGTCTTCAGGTAATAGCTTTGCCGAAATCTTCGGTGCTTTTCCAGAAAATGTTGAAATTTCAAACCCTGCCATATTTTTATTTTTGCTCTTCTTGTCCCAATCTTGTTTTTACTGCTCCTATGTTAAGAGACAGCATATCGACGTATTTCATAACCTTAGCCATAAAAATATCGTCTTTTTTAGTAGGTGTAATTGATGAAATTACTGACGCAATTGCTATCACATAGACTACTGTATTTAATATTTCAAACATGTATTTATCCTTTAATTATCGTTATCAGGTTTGTGACTGCTTCCAAAATAGAAACTAATCACAGCGGATGCCAAGCCTCCAAGGTAGCCAAGCACTAAGTTAATCAATGCCTCGGAATTCTGTTCTGGTGGCTGTAGCGTTACCATGAATATGTAACCCAAAAAACCACACACAATAAGCGTACCCATGATTCTAGAAGTCCAATCTTTAGAAAATTTATTTCTGGCGTCTTGGACATCTGCTGTTTCTAGTGCAAAGATATCAACTTCTAACTCTTTCATTCTTACTTCAAAATCAGTTTCAACTTTTTTAAGTTCTGCTAACTGTTCTGGTGTAGCTGCTTGCATAGCTTGATTTATTTTTTTCGGCTCTGGATCGCAACCTAGCGCTTCTGCTACTAGATTAGCTGCCATACCGCCCATAGGACCTGCCAATGCGGATCCAAGCGTAGGAGCAACTGCGCCAATCAAACCTTTGATAGCTTTAAATTTCATAAGTTTTCCTTATATTGTGTAAATTTTTATTTTCTCTTCTTTGCCTTTTACTTGTATTTCATCTACAAACGTAAAAGATATATCAGATGCTTGAGCGACCGTATGCTCTGATATAAGCGTGTCGCAATCGTAATTCCTTGTTTGTCCCTCTAATCTAGCGGCCAAGTTAACTGCATCAGACATGACTGAGTAATCCAGTCTTAATTCACTTCCATACATACCAACAATGGTCGTACCTGTGTTAATTCCTGTACCAATTTTGATCTCAGGTAAACCTTGTTGTTTAAACTCTTCATTAATTATTCTAGCTTCTTGTTCTAATTCTTTGGCCGCTAATACTGCTTGTTCAGCGTGATTTTCAGTGTCTAAAGGACTATTCCAGAAACAAAAGATGCAATCGCCCATATACTTGTCAATGGTTCCTTGCCTAGCCAACAAAATTTTTGTCATTCTATCTAAGAAGCCATTAACCAGATCTACCAAACCTTCAGGGTCGTCTTTTTGTGAGTAAAATTCCGAGACGGGGGTAAATCCGACTATGTCGCAAAAAAGGAAGCTCATTTCTTTGCGTTCACCGCCTAATCTTAATTTTTCAGGATGTGCCTGCAATTCAGCAACAACATCTGGCGATACAAACTTACCAAATTGAGCTTTGATTTGTTGTTTTAACTTGTACTGTGTTCGGTAGTTCAAGTATGAAGCTACAGATCCAGTAATAAATCCAGAAATCAATGACCAGCTCACATCTAAGAGCAATCCTCTGCTTACTAAATAGACTCCTATAAATGCTGTTAGAGCCATAGTTGAAACACTTAATATCAACCCTAATGTTATGCCAAAAACATTAAAAAATAGCCAAATAAAGCCTACTGTAAGAGCATATATAGTCAGTTCTGCTGCTAGACTCCAATCTGGTATGTATGGAGAGTCAGGAATAAGCATTTGCTCTGCTAGAGCTGCTTGAATTAGGTGGGGTTCTAATAATCCAACTGGTGTTGATATTTGTGGAAGTATGCCAGCAGAATTTGTTCCTAGTATGACAAATTTACCATCTACTTTTGCATTTTTCAACGTAGTTTGTGGTGTTTTTGCCCACGTTAACCACACTCTAGAAAGTGAATCTGTTTTTACTGGAGGTAATCCTTGTACGGCTACTTCCTGTATTCCATTTTCACTTGTTTTTATAATATATGTAGAGCTTTGAGTTAGTATTTTAAGTATTTGAGCCCCAAAACTTGCTACCCAAGAGTCTTCTGTCTTGTAAACTAAAGGTATCTTACGTACTAGCCCATCTCTGTCCAATGGAGCCGACACCAAACCTTGTTGAGATACTTTTTTTAAAATATCTACGTTCTCTATTACACCTTTTATAGGCAATCCATCTACTTCTGGTCCCAATACAACGGTTCCATGTGGTCTAGGTACTGTACCGTCTTCTCTTTCAAACATAGAAAGCAGACTAGGATAGACGCTAAGTGCGCTGGCAAACTCATAATCGCCACCAAATCGGTCAGGATAATTAAAACTAATACCATATCCCACACCTAAAGCTCCGCTGTTTAACAGATCCATATGTATTTTTGCTAAATCAGATCTTTTTAAGGGCCAGCCTCCATAATCTTCTAAATCCTGCTCTTCTAAATTGACTACTACAAAGACTCCAGAAGACTCTGGACGTTCTATCAAGTAATCAAAAGTCCTTAGCTTTAATATTTCAGTAAAAGTTGACTGAAACAGCAGGGGTAGAGCTAATATTGTTGTTAAGCTTAACCACTGTAATGTTTTATTCATTGTTGTGTGATATTTATTATTGAATCATTGCCGCCATTGACGGTTACAACTTTGGTCACATTGTTTTGCGATATAGTCAGTGTGTAACTGTTACCGCCATCAAGATCTAATCTCAATGAATTGCCTACATTACGTCTAAAGCTAATCATTTGACCCTGTATTAGTGTCGTGATCTGCGTATCTTTATCTTGTCCTATTTCGGTACCGGTAATTTTTATACCAGTTGCAATACCTAATTGATCTTCTTCTTGCGTGATAGCTAAAGAATCTAATACATTTAAAAGGTCTTCAAGAAAATTAACCTGTAATGCATCTATGTCAAGTTCTGTAAATTCAAGTTGATCTTGATCCAATGAATCGTCTTCAAGTGCATCAATATCTAGTTCGTTAAAATCTAAAAATACGTTTACAGATCTTGTGTCTGATTCTTCAGATTGCTCTTCATCTTCTTCAGGCTCTGACACAATTAACATGTTATCAATCATATTTAGACTAATATCTAAAACGACCGGAGGTGTCGGCATACTAACGTATGAAGATACTGTAGTTGCCTGAAACGGTTGGTTTAATATAACTGTACCCATTGCCGTAGTAACTTCTATTTCACCACTACTCAGGCCCATTGGATCCGGCAATAGAACCAAAAGTGCTCTATTTAGCTCATCAATGGTTATTGTAAAATCCGTACCCTTGATCGCAATATCAGCTACCTCTGTCGATAGCTTTATGTTTTGTTTAGCTATCTTTCCGAGCTGTGAAGTTACAAACCTTGCTGTGCCTCTGGTAAATTTTAAAGCCAGTTCTGACTTTTGCGGATCTGGATTAAAAATGTATTTAGTAATCATTAATTCAGAGTGCTCTGTTAAAGATACTTTTGAGTCATCCAAAAAAGTGATTTTTAATCTACCAGCTGCTGTTTTTACATTGTCTAGTTGTTCTATGCCAAAATTTAATGCGGCATCGTAAAATCCGTCTCTTTCTATTTGTGCGTTACCGTTAAGCTCTGATACTGCTCCTATAGAATCAGCACACGAAAGACGTTGCGGCATCAGACTGGTTAACGCATACAGTGCCATTAGAGCCGTCAGATATAATTTTAAGCCAGTCATTATCAGATGCTGATTGTTGTGTAATGTTGAATGTTCTTGATCCTCCAGTATGATCTAAATAGAAGTAACCGCCTGCATAACCATCACCATCATAAGTAACAGTATTGTCTGAACCATCTATGTCCATATAGTTTGTAGCGCCATCTATATCTATAGATGATGTTATGGTGTTGCTTGAACCTTGTATGATCCAATCTAAATCTAATGTAGCTGCGATAGCATTTGTAGCCTGATTAAGTGTCATTGTATTCGTACTGCCTGTGACTTGGACGTTGACATTAGATGAATCAGCTCCATAAGTATTTGTTGGGTCTGTTTGCATATTGAACGTGTTGGTGTCTCCAAGAAAAGAAAAATATCCTGTATAACTATCAGCCCATATATCGCCTAAGAATTTATTTGTTGAGCCCTTCTGTAATATGTCTAAGGACATCGATGCGCCATCTAAATCTAATGGTGTCATGCTTCCTGCCGATGCTGTTGCACCGCCAATAAGGTTTCCAGATCCATTAATCTGTTCAATGTCTAAATTCAAAGCAGTGCCACCGCTCTGATCAATATATATTTCGCTGTCAGCCGCGTATAGCAGCAATGCACTCGTCATCGCAACTAGGCTCAATAATAATTTCTTCATGTTCCCAATACCCTCGCTGGTATCCTATGTTTATAATTTCTAACACACATTTCTCTACTGCCTTTTGCAATGCTAAAGAAACGCTTTCGTTTTCTGCAAAACCACCTTCGATCTCAATGAGTTCGGTCCCAAGTTCTATAAACCTGAACAAGTCTTGTGAAATCGTTTTTGATAAGATCGTTTTAGAGCTACCTACTTCTATCAAAACTTCACCAGTCAAAACTGATATAAGTCTCAGTGATATCTGCACGGTATCTACTCTGTATTGAGAGCTAGAAGAAACTCCTAGCCAGCGAGCTCCCACACCACCAGATTTAGAATTACTTGATAGATCTACAACCGCTCCCTCTAACAACAATCCTGCATGAAGAAGTGGCCCAAGCTCTTTTTGCTTAAATCCTTCTCTAGTGGATCTTATTAATGTTCTTTCTTTAACTAAATTATCTAGACCAATACGCTCAATAACTTTAAAAAAGTTTCCATCAGATGCATGTTTTAAAGCTCTAATTAAATAAGCATGTGGAGCTTGAGTAATCGCGGTACTGAATAAAGCAAACTCACTGTTGCTTTTTCTTTGGCCTGTCTGGTCAGTGAAACTTGTTGGATAAACCGCTATTGTTGGTTTCCTTTTTGGCGGTATTACCTCTTTTAATTCTTGTGACTGTAGATCTGTAATTGTGGCCGGCTTTATGGTGATGTTAGGTGAGCCGCCACTATTTAAAAGATCGTCGTATTTTAACGTACAGCTAGAAAGTAAAAGAACCCAAAGGAACGGTAATAACCGTTGTATCTCCATTTTCATCTGTTATCGTTAATGTAATTTTATCGTCTTCTACTTCGTATTCTATTGTGTTGCCTTCGAGCTCTAATGAACCAAACTCAGAAGCAGTTTCGCCAAATAAACTTTCTACTAATTGACGTGAAATTTGTGCATAGATGCGTGATTCAAGATTGCGAATAAATCTAGCAAGCGTAGTGTTTTCTGCTTCTCTGGCCAGTTCGTCTTGATAAGCCTTTATCTCTTCACGTATTGCTTCTTTTCTTTGGAACTCTGTCTGTTCAGTAAAAAAATAATGATTGGATGTGCCGTTACCAGAAAAACTTGGATTTTTAAATTTATGCACCATCTGATCTGCATATAACACCTGAAATAAAAAAATAAAAAATATTGTATTAACTAATATTAATTTCATTTCAGTTCCGGTCATTCAGTCTTTTCTCTGATCTTCTTTTTGTGCCTTAGTTATTTCGTTGGTATCTATCAACTCTGGCATCTTTACTAAAGTCTTTAGTAGTACATCATTTCTTAAAAGTGACTGGTCTATCATTCTTACCCTGTCAATCAAACTAACTATGATGCCGTATTGTGAATCTAGTTTGGTCGTTAGCCTTTCTTCCATTGTATCTAGACTTGCTTGCACCTTATCATCTAAAACATCTACCTTTTCAGTCATGCCATCAATGATCTTAAATATAAGTTTGTAGAGAAAAAATCCAACGGCTACTAGGGCCGCAGTAGGCACACCTAACTCTGATATGAGTAAGACTGCGTCATCCATTTCTTACACCATGCTGGCTTCATTTGCACTCTTTTTTGCAGCTTTAACTGCATCAGTCCAAACTGCGTTTGCTATAGCCTGTACTTCTGTAGACTCACCAGAAATGTCTGTGTCTGTGTGTGTCCATGAACTTCCATCGTATGAAGATGATACACAATCAACTACGTGCCTATGGAAAGACCTAGTTAGTTCTACATCATCTTCTTTGATAACTGTAGCAGTACGAACTTGTATGCTTTTATGTACACCTACTATTTCTATTTTATCTTCTTCTGTTGTTTTTGTTATTGCCATTTTTTACTCCTTGCCTAGAATCCACTAGACATAATTATTTATACTTTATATGTTACTGATATACTCATTCTTATAGAGTCACCTATAGTACTTTGTGTAGCTGCTGTGTAACTTGCATCTCCATCAAATACACCAATATCAAGACGTTGTGCATTGCTACCACTTGCATTTATGAGACCGTATAATTGAGAAGTCGGTCCGTTATGATGAGAAACAAATCCTGCTGGATATTCTCCTGTAGCTAAAGAAGCTGCAAAAGGTAAGGCAATTTGTGCAATTCCTGTTGATGTTCCGTTATTACTTAGTTTAATTCTTATTTGACAATGGACTGTGTTACCAATTTTGGTGTATTTTCCGACTTGTGTGACGTAACTTATACTTGCAGCATTACCACCAAAAGTTAAACTTGGTGTAAAAGTACCTTCTTCATAATCGTCAAGTGCGTTAGCTGCTGCTGTACCGCCTAAATAAGCACCGCCTGAAAGGTAGAGGTCTTTCCATCTTGAATTAGAGAAACCTAAATCAGCAACACCATCTGTAATTGAGCCTGCATTATCAGTAGGATGAAGTCTAGTGTTACCAAACTGTAGACCTACATGACCTGAAGTATTTGAATGAATTACTAAATCACTACTTTGTACACCTATAGCACCTATAGAAGTGCCCGCTTTGCGAAAATCTACAACAGCACCATCAGTAGCCAAACGATTAAAAATAGCTACTCTTCCACTATTTGCAGTAGTAAGGTTTGATGTACCGATAACTGCACTACTACCATCACCATTTTTTAACTCTGCACCTGCTGTAGCACTAGAAGCAGAAGTCTTACCCACCAACACGTTTCCAGAGGAGTCCAGTGTCATAGCTCTCGTGGCGGTGTCTTCGTTATAAAAACCTAACTTACCACCTCCGTCAGATGCACTATCATTTGTAGACCATATACGCCAAGTGTCACCGCCTGTTCCAGTGTTATCAATCTTTATAGGAACTGTTGAACCAGAACCTGCGACATGAAGAAGTCCAGTAGGATTGTCAGTTCCTATACCTACGTTTCCAGACTCATTAATATGTAAAGCCTGAACTTCAGTATTAGAGGAATTGTAATGTCCAAGTGTAAGTACATTATCTACAACAGAACCAATAAATCCTGCATATCCGTCTCCTGCTCCTTCACTATTTGAATAGTGTCTAAATTTCAAAATTTTATCTTGATTGACTTCACCATTTATAATCACAGTTGTAGCTTCTGCGCTCTCTGTGTTTATATCTAAATGTCCTTGTGGAGTACCTGTAAGTCCTATTCCAACCTTATTATTAAAGTAAGCAGTACCTGCATCTGACATATCAAGGCTAAGGGCTGTTATAACTGTAGAATCATCTGTTCCTTTAAATATAATATCTTTGTCTGCTGTCCCTGCTTGTATTACAAAATTGCTTGAATCATTGGTAAATTTACCGAAGTTTACCGAAGCATCAGAATACAAAATATCTCCACCATCAGCATTTACAGTAAAATCTCCTCCTATATCTAAAATTAAATTACCACTTACATCAATTTCTTGGTTAGTTCCCATGTTAAAAACATATTTAGCACTACCTGCATCTGACATGGTTATTGTCGCACCATTAGCATCAAGAATAATATCTCCTTCTGCATCTAAAGTAAGATTGGCTGTATCTGCAATGGTTTGACCTGAACCTGAAAGAGCCACTTTTGTAGCAATAGAGTTAGTCACAGTAGTAGAAAAGTTAGCATCATCACCCAATGCCGCTGCCAGTTCATTTAATGTATTTAATGTAGCTGGAGAAGAGTCAACTAAAGCAGCGTAAGCAGCATCAACGTAAGCAGTCGTAGCGATTTTTGTTGAGTTGTCGCTAGGTGATTGTGTAGTCGTGGTAGGAGATCCTCCCAAGCCTAAGTTATCTGCTATATGTGATGTTACAACAGCATCATCTGCTATCTGTTCACTTTGTACTTTAGTGTTTGCCATGTTATCCCTCTAGGGTTTCTATCCTTGCTTTTAAGTCTTCTATTATTGTTTGTTGTTCTTGTATAGTTTTAACCAATAAAGGGACTAATTTACTTTGGTCTATGCTTTGATACTTAGGCTGACCCTCAACTGCATCAATGTCATCTACTGCCTCTTCTGCTGTGTATATTGCATCTTTTTCACCTGTAACAGCTTGTGGAACAATACTAGATACTTCATGTGCTAAAAAGCCTTGTAATGTTGTATCTGCATCAGCTTTAAAATTAAATTTAGATGGTTTTAATTGTTTGAGTAAAGATGTCGCATCCCAGTCCGTGACTATGTTTTCTTTTAATCTGTAGTCTGAAGATGTGTTAAAAGCTGTTGCACTACCACTTGTTGCTATTGAACCTACAGCCCCATTTGGATTTTGAAAAATTATATGATTTGCACTACTTGTCGTATTTCTTGACATTAAAGCCCCTGAAGCTGGTCTGAAAGCTAAAGCATTTAGTCCTGATACCGATGTTGATGTATGACCTATTATCAAATTTCCAGAAGAATCAATACGCATTCTTTCTGCATCATTTACATTAAACTGTAAATTATTATCGTCTGTATCATACGAAAGCATGCCTCTAAATGTTCCACCACTATTTTGGAAATTTATACGACAATTTGCATCAGAAGCACCACCTTCTAAAACTAATACAGTATCTCCTGAATCTTTAATATGCAAAGCACTATCAGGACTCGTAGTTCCTATGCCTACGTTTCCTGATTCATCTATACGCATGGCTTCTGAATAAGTACCGTTGACTTCAGCAGTATTACTAGCAGTATAATTAAATGATAAACCTACACCGCCTGCAGAATCTCTTTCTGTCTGTATCTTTGCTCCACCACTAGTGCCATCTCGTTTAAATTCTAATTTTGCATTATAAAATGAACCTGATAATGGATTAGTAATTAGTATTCCGTCTGTTGAAGCAGAGCCGTCTACTTCTAATATAGCATCAGGACTTGAAGTTCCTATACCTACGTTTCCAGATGAATCAATACGCAAAGCTTCTGTGCCACTAGTTTTAATAGCTAAAGCACCACCATCTGACCTCAAACTTACTTTTTCGGTGTTTGCTCCGTTTTCATAAAATCCTAGAAAAGAAAAATCATCAGATGAACGACCATATATACCCAATCCTTGACCTGATGCATTTGCTTGTATTTCAATTGGATGTCCTGATACCGCAGACGTTTTTCCTATGTTTACTCGTTCAGAACTATCAATAGTTATAGCTGTAGCATCTGCGTTATCGTCTATACCTGTAGATGTAAAACCTGCTATCGTGCCAGTCATAGTGCCACCTGCTAGCGGTAGCTTGGCTGCTATTGAGTTAGTCAGAGTTGTGTTGAGAGCTGCATCGTTATTAAGAGCTGTAGCTATTTCCCCTAATGTATCTAGGGTTGCTGGCGCAGAATTTACAATATTTGCAACAGCTGTACTGACGAAAGCTGTCGTTGCTATTCTAGTTGTATTGTTGCCAGCGGTTTGAGTAGAGGTAGTTGGATTACCACCTAAAGCAACATCGTCCGCAATTAGCGCAGACGTAATCTGATCATCTGCTATGTTTGCGGTTAAGATTGCATCATCTGCGATGACTCTTGATGTTATTTTAGTATTTGCCATTAAGATTCCTCTAGAGTTTTAATTCTTGCTTCTAGTTCTTGTATAGTTTTAACTAACAGAGGAACTAATTTACTGTGGTCTAATTGTTGTCTTTTTACATCACCTGCATTGATATGCATATCATCGAATGCTTCTTCCTCTGTATATACAGCATCTTTTTCCCCTCTGACTGCATTTGGTACAACGCTTGAAACTTCGTGTGCTAAGAAACCATCTTCTAAAGTATTTGTATCATCATCTATCCAATTAAATCTTACAGGTTTGAGTTGCTTTAATCTTGATGTTGCATCCCATGTGTAGGCTACGTTTTCTTTTAATCTGTAGTCTGATGAAGTGTTATATTGAGTTGCATTATTGCCAGTAGAAGTAATTGTGCCTGTTACTGCTCCATTTGCTCCACCTCTGAATTGCACTTGATTACAACTACCACCAGTATGATTCCACATATCTATTGAAAAATGTTGGTCTGCTCCTGTAGTGTATAAACCTAAATTATTACCTCTGCCTGCATTGGTAAAGGTATGAACCTCGCCTGCTGTTATAGCAGCATTTGCTATATTGAATCTAATGTCACCTGTTGATTCAATACGCATTCTTTCTGCTGGTGAGCTAGTGTCACCTGTAGCAAATGCTAAGAAAGAAGGTGCATTATTTAATACTTCATTACCAAAACGAATTTCACTATTAGAAAGTGCATTAGTTTCACTATATTGAGCTCCAATACTTACGTAAGCACCCGCAGTAGTTGAACTTGTATAAAGATTTAACAATCTTTCGTTGCTATTTGCAGATGTAACCTTTATTCCAAGTTTGTTGCTAGGACTTGTAGTTCCTATGCCTACGTTTCCAGAAGAATTAATACGCATGCGTTCTGTATCGTTAGTTCCTAAAACTAAAGATGTAGCATTTTGAGTACCTACATGAAAAACATTTCTATAAGAAGCATTACCTGTTGTTGAGCCTCCAGTAGCCATAACTCCAACTGCTGAACCTGATGCACCTTGTATTAATCTAATTCCATTGTATACATCCGTTGCTGTATTAGAATTTTCAACTCTTAAACTATAAACAGTAGAACCTGAACTGTTTGCGTCTATTTGTACTGCAGCACCATCACTGTTAATTGTTTGTCCTATAAGCAATCTGCCTGAAGAATCAATACGCATATCTTCAGTACCAGTAGCACCTGTTCCAAATAGTAAAGCAGAAGCCCCATGATTTGCTGCAATGAAAGAATCATACTTTTGCCCACCACTTGTACCATCGGCAAAGAATAGTCTACTTAAACCATCAGAAGCAGAAGCTATAGTAATACCATTACTTCCAGAACCACTACCAACTACTAATTGTCTTGCTGTTGATTCGTAAGAAGAAGGACTCGTAGTTCCTATCCCTACGTTTCCAGAGTTATCAATACGCATTCTTTCTGAACCATTATTGCCAAATCTATAACCTCTTGAGCCACTATTATTGTCAAAAGTTAATCCAACATCATCTAGGGTTATCGTCTGTGCGTAACTGCTTGAAGTGTTTACCGACATTGTTATACTGTCAGTTAAAGCACTTTGGGATACTTTTATACCACCAACTATTGTTAATTCTGTATCAGGACTCGTAGTTCCTATCCCTACGTTTCCGTCAGATTTTATCCTAAGTTTTTCGCTACCTGAACCACCTTCAGAAACTTCTACAGCAAAATATCCATCTTCTGCTCCATTGGTATTATCTTCTATACCTGCAACTAAAGCTGTATAAACATGACCTGCTGTAGTAGAAGCACTATCACCCATTTTGCCTTGTAACATTGCAAAGCCACCGCTGTTAACATCTCTTTGAGTAGCAAATGGTGTAGAGCCTGAACTTGTTACATGAAGCAGATTAGCAGGACTCGCAGTTCCTATGCCTACTTTTCCAGATGAATCAATACGCATTCTTTCAGAACCACCACCTGCTCCTGCAAAAGTTAAAGCAGCACCTGAACCGAAAGAAATTCTACCTTCGGATGTACTTCGTAAATAAAGTCCTGTTGCGTTAGAAACAGTATCTTCATCATTTAAAACTAATGCATATGTATCTGCTCCTGTATGATTAATTTCTAATTTATAATTAGGACTTGCAGTTCCAATTCCGACTCTATTATTTGTTGCATCAACTTTTAGAGTAGTAGTATCAAATACGGCATCACCTGTAAAAGTAGGACTTGCCAAGGGTGCTTTAAGAGCTATTGCATTATTAACTGTTGTTGTAAATGTAGGATCATCCCCTAAAGCAGCGGCAATCTCATTTAAGGTATTCATCGTATTTGGAGCAGAATCTATTAAGTTGCTGAGGGCTGTTTCTACAAATGAAGTTGTAGCTATTCTCGTTGTGTTATTACCAGCAGATTGAGTCGTAGTTGTAGGGTTTCCATTTAAATTTACATCATTAACTATAGAAGCTGCAACGACAGATCCTGTTGCCGGTACGTTTACTTCTGTTTGAGTAAACGTCATCACCTCAACAATAGCTCCACTTGCCGGAGCAGTGTCAAAAGTTAATGTTGTGCCAGATACGACATAATCGGTTTTTTGTTGATAGACACCATCAATAAATACTTGTGTGTTGTTCTCATTGATAGGAGCAATGGACAACGTAAAGGCTGCACTACCAGATGCAGTGAATTGATCGTGATTTAAATTGGCTCCGGATACAGCTGCTTTAACTGTATAGACCACAATGGCCCTAGTATCAGCAGGAGCTGTTGAAAATGTTAATGTGGTCCCACTTAATGAATAAGTAGATTGATTTTGGAATACACCTTCTATGAAGACTATAAGATCGTCTTCACTGTTAGGAGATTGAGATAGTGTGAAGTTAGTTTCAGTGCCGTCACCAGTAAATGCATTTTTAGCGAAACTAGAGGCAAGCGCATCTGTAACAGCATCTGTGATCAAACCGGCTGTTACTCTTAACTCTACTTTGTTACTGGAACTAAAAGATCTAGCAGTGGTATTGTCTTGTGCTCTTACAATGGTCCACGTGTTTCCACTGACGGCTGTAACCTTAACAATCTCATTGTTGGTACCATCATCGAGCGTTACATAAAAATACTCACCAGTGGTTATTGTGGGAAAGCCTGTTGAGCTAGCTACTGTTAAACTTGTAACGGAACTGTTTATTCCAGATGCAAGTGTAGTCTCAGCATTGTTGGTAAATTTAACGGACACTAAGCGTCCTCCTATTAACTAACGGTTATAGTCCAAGTGATAGTCAAACTGTCACTAGCGCCTTTGTTGACCGCTGAGAAAACAGTTCTAGCTAACATAGTTCCTCCAGAACTTGCGCTGAATAAGCCTGCTTCAGTTATTGCTACTGATGCATCACCTGCTGCCCATGTTCCGACATAAGCCACTTCGTTGTTTGTAACAGTTGTTGAAGTAAGAGCATTTCTGTCAGATTCAGATGCCAGTGTTGTATCACCAGCCGCTGCTGCTGTAGTGCCTGTTCCAACAGCCATATAACCCATAACAGTTGAGTTATTTTTCATACGGTCTGCAACGTAGTTTTTACCAGCAGTAACGACTAAGTTATCTACTTCTTGTACTACTTCATTATTCAGGGCAATTGATAATTTACCCTTCAAATTAAAGTTATCTTTAATCATAAGATTTCCTATTGGTTTAAAATATATGTATTAAGATGCGAACTTCTTGAATTGAGAATGGCTGACACACCTCTCACAAATTCTAAAAGCACCGAATCCGAAACGGTTAACGAGTCTGCTTTTTTCAGAGTGTTCGCTAACGATAAGCTTTCGCTTAGGGTGAGTGTTTCTGCTTCTGTTAACTGGACATTGAGCGCAGTTACGATTGCATCACTCATAGAGATTGACTCTGTTTTAACTAATTCATTAGCTAAAACAATAGCCTCTCCCATTGATATAGAGTCTGCTTTAATCAAACCCTGTTCTAAAGTGAATGAATCACTCAAGCTTGCTGTGTCAGATACCGGTTTAGCCATTGCTAAGGCCAGCACATCACCCAGCGAGAAAATATTACCTTTGTTTACATCTGCATCTTTAAGTACAAATGTTTCGTCTAAAACAAAAGAATCATTAAAAGATCTATTGAATACCACCGTTCTGTCAAAAGAATCCGACATTGTTAGTGAATCACTAAAACCTTTATTTAATGCCAGAAGAAAGGCATCGTTTATAGATACAGATTCTGTTTTAACAAGATTAGCAGTTATAGCCACTAATTCTTGTACACTAAATGAATCTGTTTTGTTTAGGCCCTGATCTTTAGTTACTGCATCAGTAACATTTAGAGTTTCGTTTTCTACTTTGTTTATTACAAAGTTTATAACTTCAGATAAAACTAATGCATCTGCCTCAGACTTAGCGTAGGCCAAGTTTATAACCTCTGCCAGAGTCAGGCTATTCTCAAACAGCTGATCTAACGTGTCTGGGTCTAGTATTAGATCTGCTAGATACAATGCTACAAAACTGCTTTCTTGATACAGTTTTGTGTAATTTACAGTTGTGTGTAAATAGGGACTGGCATAAGGCTGGCCAGCATCTGCTGTAACCGCGCTTGTCCCAACCGCTAAGGCAGGACTGGCTTGTGGACTATCGCCATCAGACGATATATCGACTGCGACTATTGCCATCAGTCAAAGTCAGCTCTTACCTTAAACTTTAATTTATCGTAAACAGTTTGTTTCGCACCACCATTAAATTCTACTTCTATCTCACCTTCATACATTCCATCTGCTGTAGCTAATGTAGATGAAGACCAGTTCATAGCACATATGCCAGAACTAGGATTAGATATCGTGCAAGTCTCAGTAGCCAACAGACTTGACTCACCTATTTTTCTTATGCGGACTCTTACAGCCGCATTGGTTAGATCTATAGGATCAAAAGTATCAGAATCATCCGGATCTAGATTTTGTCCAGAAGCAGCTTGATTGCTGTCTTTTAATGTGAACTTAATCTGAGGCCTAGTATCGCCTTGTACTAAGTTGATTGTTGAATAGTATGCCATGTTAACCTCTTATATAAATTCAACCGCTTTGACGGTTAATGAAGCTCCTGCATAGCCATATTTAGCTCTTCTAGCGGCAGCAGAGATTCCTTTATTATTTAGTGTGAAATTATTAGCAGAAGCGTTTGGATTGGACCATGTGCGGTCTGCCATCTGTTGTAATCTGTATAAAGCACCATGAACAATTGTTTCATAATGTTCTTTCATAATGTTGTCAGGCAACGATGTTGCTGTATTGGTGGGTTTGAAAGATGTAAATGATCTAAGCGTATATGCTTTATCAGGAAATGGTGCAATGATAATTTGATTTGACGTAATCTGTGAAAAGAATTGAGGTGCGCCTTTGTCTGTAGATGTGTATTTATAAACATCTGATGGGGCCTTGGCTACCATTTCAGTGTTATCGTTACCGTGAGCTCCCCATATTTTAACAATGTGATTTACTTGCGCTTGTGTGGTAGGAGCATCTATGTCGTACTCTCTTAATCCAGTTGTAACAAATATGTTTTCAGGTTCAGTTGTGTATATGTTTGTCTTTTCACAAAATTGAATTGCAGATTCTCTAATCATTTCTATAATCAAGGGATCCGGTGCGCCTTGAACTTCAGGCAATACGTATTTTATTAAGCTTTCAAATTTCATTTAGACTGTATCTGGTGTATCTGGTATTGGGTTTGTTTGAGCGTCTATGCCTGTTTTAAGCTGTAAAGCTGCTTGGCATGACTGGAAGTATGTTGCTGATTTTTGTGCACTACCGCCGCCTTCTGTGTCTTTAGAGTATGCTCTGTAAAGCATGTAATCTAAGATCGGATTACGATAAGAATCGTTTAGGGATATGAC
>JAAHTG010000230.1_pt1 | contig 53737 bp, 60 predicted proteins | sample 6116081 | NCBI WGS metagenome assembly JAAHTG01 (sample SAMN13939989, study PRJNA603662) | sponge metagenome | isolation source: marine sponge | host: Mycale hentscheli | place: New Zealand | collected 2005 | reverse complement strand
CCCCCCCCCCCCCCCCCCCCCCCCCCCCCCCCCCCCCCCCCCCCCCGCCCTTCGGATCTTAGTTCACGGGCAGCAATGGCACCAGCTTCGGTTACACGGACAACTTCTAAAACAAGTGTTCGGTTAAGTGCGCTAGATGACATGGACATTCCCCTGTTTATGCCGTCTCAATTCTCAACATTGCCGGGCTCTCTAACACACAATCCAGTGCGTTGAAATGGCTGAGTGCAGCAATGGCTGATTGTTCTGTTGTTTCATGCGTAGTCAACACGATATAGACACCGCCGCCCTCGGCGTGGCCTCGTTGTAGCATACTTTCGATTGATACGGTTTCCGCCGCCAAAGATTGGGTGATTTCTGCCATAACACCAGGCACATCAGTAACACGGAGGCGAATGTAATAGGTTCCAATATGACTTTCTGATCCCAAATAAGGCAATTTTTTCAAATCATTAACTGGTACCCCAAGCGGCGGATAGCAAATGCCGCGCGCAACATCGACCACGTCAGCAATGACAGAAGAGGCCGTTGGCCCCTGCCCGGCGCCCGGTCCCTCATATCCAGTTTGGCCGACCTGGTCTCCTGTTATCAGCACCGCGTTGGTGGCATCCATTACGCTGGCAAGCGGCGACGACAGTGGCACCATTGCTGGGTGCACCCGCACCTCAACACCCTCTCCAGTTTGCCGTGCCACGCCTAACAACTTGATTCGATAGCCAAGCTCGCGAGCATAATCGATATCAACCGGCGCAATATTTCGAATACCCTCTGTCGGCAAATTACCCAGATCAGGCGCAATGCCAAATGCAATTGCTGCCAAAATTGCGGTTTTGTGCGCGGTATCAATACCGTCGATGTCGAAGGTGGGGTCCGCCTCTGCGTAGCCAATTTTTTGAGCTTCCGACAACACATCATCAAAGGCGAGCTTTTCCCGTTCCATACGAGTGAGGATATAATTACAGGTTCTATTAAGAATGCCGTATAGTTCATTGATTTTATTAGCAGTTAAGCCTTCCATCAAAGCCTTTACCACTGGTAAGCCACCGGCAACCGCTGCTTCAAAACGTAGTGCCGTTTTGCTCGCCTCAGCCAGTGCTGCAAGTTCTTTGCCGTGGGTGGCGATCAGGGCCTTATTAGCAGTAACAAATGGCTTACCCGCTGCCAGACAAGCTTTGGCGAGGGCGTAGGCCGGGCCGTCGCTGCCGCCCATCAATTCCACCACCAGATCGACGCTATCGTCACCAGCCAGATCAACCGCGTTGTCGTGCCATCCGTAAGCCGACAAATCGATACCACGGTCGCGGCCCCGGTCGCGGGCAGACACGGCGCTGACAACAATACGCTGCCCTGCACGCGTCGACAGCATATCACCGCTGTTCTCAACGATATTGACGACCCCAACACCGACGGTGCCAAGCCCGGCCACTCCGAGCCGCAATGGTTTGCGCTTCAACTCACTCATTAGTTCTTACTTTCCAATCTCACCACCTAACTGGCGGCATTGTCCTTGTGCCAGGCCGCCAGATGTTTGTCGCTGTCAGCCATGAATTTTTTGATATTGCGAACAGCCTGCCTGATGCGGTGTTCATTTTCCACCAGCCCAATGCGGACATAGCCCTCGCCGTATTCGCCAAAGCCAACACCGGGCGCCACCGCCACCTTGGCGTGCTGCAGCAACATTTTGGTAAACGCCATCGAGCCAACCTCGCGGAATGCTTCAGGCAGCGGTGCCCAGGCGAACATGGATGCCTTAGGGCTGGGCACGTTCCAGCCCGCGGCCTTAAGGCCTTCGATAAGCACGTCACGACGTTTTTTGTAGGTTTGTCTGTGCAGATCAATACAATCCTGCGGGCCGTTGAAAGCAGCAGTTGCCGCCACTTGTATCGGTGTGAAGGCACCGTAGTCCAAATAGCTCTTCACTCGCGTCAACGCACTAACCAGATCCTTATTGCCGACACCAAATCCCACGCGCCAACCGGCCATGGAGTATGTTTTTGACATGGATGTGAATTCGATCGCAATATCGCGCGCGCCGGGTACCTGCAAGATGGACGGAGGCGGGTTACCATCAAAATATATCTCTGCGTACGCAATGTCGGAAAGAATCCAAATGCCTTTCTTGCGGCAGAAATCAACAACTTCACGGTAAAATTCCAGATCAACCACTTCCGCTGTTGGGTTGCCGGGGTAACACAGAATAACCGCGCTGGGGCTTGGTACACTGTGCTGCACCGCGCGCGACAATTCAGTCATGAAATCATGCTCAGGGCCCATTGGCATATGGCGCACCGATGCACCGGCGATCATAAAACCATATGGATGGATCGGGAAACTGGGATTAGGTACCAGAATAACATCGCCAGGTGCGGTTATTGCTTGCGCCAAATTGGCAAGTCCCTCTTTGGAACCCAACGTCACCACTGCCTCGGTCTCTGGGTCGATCGTGACACCGAAACGGCGGTCGTAATACCCCGCAAGCGCTTTCCTAAGACCTGGAATACCACGCGACGTGGAATAACCGTGGGCTCGTTTATTGTCCGCAGTTTCTTTTAGTTTATCTACGATATGCTGAGGCGTCGGCAGGTCTGGGTTACCCATGCCAAAGTCGATAATGTCTTCACCACGTGCGCGCGCCGCCGCTTTCATCTCGTTCACTTCAGCAAACAAGTAAGGCGGCAGCCTTCGAATACGGTAAAAATCATTCTGTGACATGGGGAAACCTAATATTTGGGCCTTGGTCTAATACCAGTGAATATGAATACAATGTAAATAATACGTGGAACTATCGTTTAATGTTTCAAAGCTATATGGGCAATAAGGTCAAGGCTGTTTACTGATGATTTGGGTAAATTGACGATAAAACACAAAAAAGGCGGGAACCAATCCCGCCACATCGCCTTTTAGTTGCTCTTAGTACAGGGATCAGGGTTGATTTTCCAGGGCCGCCTCCGCCGCCCGCAAGGCCGCTTCTACAGTTGCCGCCACCATCTCCGCCTCTTTTGACGCAGACTGACGCCGATGCTGTTCCATTTCTGCAATAGCAGCCTTAATACCAGCGTTTGCTGCTTCGGCTCTGGCCTGAGCCTGGCGAACAAGCGCTTTTTGCTGTTGCCGCGTTATTTCAATTTCACGGGCGCGCTGCATTACAATCTGGGTTTCCAGCTCAGCAATTTCCGAAAGATCAATGCTTTCTACCCGAGTTTTAAGCCGCGTATAAACTTCATCCATCCGTGCGTTAACGTCCGCTGTCTGGCATGAATGGTCAGTTTTATGATCAGTCGTTGGCAAACCGGTGTGCCGCTCCATAACACATAGCGATTGCTCACGGTCCATATCCTGCAACATGGAACCAACGCTATCGAAAGTCATAGGTGGCATATCATCGGAATTATCACTTTGAACCGGCATGGTAACAACGGCAAAAGCCATTGCCAGCGGTGCAAGCACAGCTGCAATTTCAAGTTTGCCTGGTTTTACCGTGAAACGGCTCATGATATTCCTCGCTCAAGGGCTGTATAATCTTCAGATTAAATCATTATTTTTATTGGAAACAGAATGCCCTAAATCACGCCAAATAACAAGGCTGTATTGTTCTTTACCAGCCATCACACCCCTGCCCAGCAAAGAAAATGGCGACACCCTCCTGAAGAAGGCACCGCCTAAAATCAATTACCTACACTCAGCCGCGCGCGGCACACGGCTATTTTTTGTCTTGTTTTTTATTCTCTGCTTCAGTGGTCTTTTTGGCTTCGGCGGCTTCTTTTTCCTTAAGCTTCTTTTCCAACCTTTCGCGCGCCCGCTTCAATTCGGCCTCGGCCTCCTTGATCGCGGCTAAATGATGTTCTTCCATGTCAGAGATGGCAAGTTCCGCATCCCGTAGCCCACGTAGACGCACAATATGCAGATCGTCACCGTCGCCGACCTCAATTTGCAGGTCAGCGATCTCATCGGCCAGTTCCTCGCGGACTTCTGCCAGTTCTTTCAAAGTCTCCGCGCGAGTTTCCAGCAGCTCTTTCGCGTGTTCATCTAGCCCCTCAAGTGCTTCTTCCATTGCTTCGCGCTCAATCTCGATAATGCGGCGCATTTCCCCACCGTCGATGCGAACCATTGCCATGCGTTCACCGCGCATTTCTCTTTGCTCTTCAAGGGCTTCAATCGCTTTTTCCAGGCTATCCTTGGCCGAAGTCAGAGCCTTTTTATCGCTGCGTCTTTTGGTTGCTTTTAGGCGCTTTTGAACATCTTTCAGGGAAGCCCGCACTTCATCCAGCGCGTCTTCAATGGCCGCTACCCGCTTAAGATGAACATGCCGATCGATGTCGATATCGGTAACAACTCGGTGAGGCTTGCCATCGCGCACAATTGTGACAGAATGCCGCTTACCGTCTTTGCTAACTTTAACCTTCTTCTCGACTTTGACCTTCTTTTCAACTTTCTTGATCACGACTTTCTCGTCATCTTTGTTGTCGCCGTCCTGATGTGGATGAGCACCGGCCGAAAGGCTTGCAACCGCTGCAATAGTCAATGCCGAAAGGGTTGATTTAATTGGGAATTTAAACGCTGTCATTGTCTTAGTGTCCAATCACTTGTTGTTTGACACTGTCCGCTGGATAATTTGTGTTTTTTGCTTGGCGAACATGTTCACTTTTATGTGAGTTCACCCTGACACTACCGCTGCCAAAAGAAACGCCCTAATCGGTAGGCTGTGCGACAAACGGGATAAATTGGCAAAACCGCCGCATTTACTGACATCAGGGCACTTGCAGCAAAATGGCCGCCACATCGCGGCCTTCAATAGTCAGCACATTATAGGTGCGCGCCGCGGCGCCAGTGCTCATGACATCATAGCCAATATTGTTTTGTTCCAAATGCAGGCGCAGAGTCTTCGGCAGCAACGCCATGTCGGCTCCAGTGCCGATTACCAATATCTCAGGCATGCCATGCTCGGCCAGCACCTCATCAATATGCGTAGCTGTCAACGACGCGAGCGCATCAACCGGAAAAGGAAAAAAGCCGCTTTCGCGCACAAAAACACTACCTTCAACCCGGCGCCCCATCAGGCGAAAGCCGCCGTCGCCGTATGCTTCAACCAACAACGTGTCGTCGGGGCTCTCCAGCTTTACTGATATGCCTGATGACTGAATATGATCTGCCAATTGTCGGTCCGTATTCCTCGGGGTTTAGATATCGCTGAACTGACCCGGGCGGGACTTATCCACAGTTGGGTCTTTATCATCTTCATCCAAAACCATCGCTTCACGCCTGATTTTGAAGAACATCAGCAGAGGTGAAGCCACAAAAATTGAACTGTATGTGCCAATCACAACGCCCCAGATCATAGCAGCGGTAAAGCCACGAATTACTTCGCCGCCAAGGAAAAACAACGAGAATAATGCCAGCAAGGTAGTGACCGAGGTCATAACTGTACGGCTAAGTGTCTGGTTCAGCGACAGGTTTAGCACGTCTTCCATCGCCATTTTTCGGTATTTGCGGATATTTTCGCGCACCCGATCATAAACCACCACTGTATCATTAAGACTATAGCCGACGATGGTCAGCAATGCCGCGATAATCGACAAGTTAAAGTCTAACCGCGTAATCGCAAAGAAGCCGATCGTCAGCACGAGGTCGTGCACCAGGGCGATAACCGCACCTATGCCAAACTGCCACTCAAATCGGAACCAAATATATACCAGAACTGCCAGCACCGCGATTGTTACCGCTAATGCACCGTCACGTTTTAACTCGCCCGAAACCACCGGGCCGATAATATTGCCCTGCCTATATTCAAGGTCTGGCATGGCAGCAGTGAATGCATCGCGAACCCGCTTGGTCGCGTCACTTTGTTCCTGGTCGCCGCCAGGTTGGCGCTCAATGCGAATAAGCGCGCTGTTGCCGTCATCCACGCTTTTCACCGATACATCGCCCATGTCCAAGGGGGTAACAACTGCCCGGATCGCAGCGATATCAACCGCTTTGTCCTCATAACCGAACTCAACTTCGATGCCGCCCTGAAAATCAATGCCGTAGTTCAGGCTGTTAACAGCAAACAGGGCAATCGACGCGATACCAAGCAGAATGGAAAAAACAGCTGCAACCTTGCGCATACCAAGGAAGTTGATCTTCGTCTCTTGTGGTAGAAGCTTTAACAACATGACCCCTACTCCTTATATGGGCAACGTGGTTGGGCGCGCACGCTTCAACCATGATGACAGAACATAGCGGGTCAAAACCACCGCGGTGAACATGGATGTAAGAATTCCGATGCCGAGCGTTACGGCAAAACCCTGTACCGGGCCAGAGCCCAGAAAGTACAATATTGCTGCTGCAATGAAGGTGGTGATATTGGCATCCATAATAGTGGAAAACGCTTGGCCGTAGCCACGTTCCATCGCTTGAAACGGCTTAGCGCCACCCCGCTGTTCCTCTCGGATACGTTCGAAAATCAATACGTTGGCATCAACCGCCATACCGATTGTAAGAACGACTCCAGCAATACCAGGCAACGTCAACGTTGCCTGAAACAGGCTAAGCACGCCGGTAATCAAAACCAGATTGGTGATCAGTGCCAAATTGGCCGCCAGACCAAATCGTCCATAACTGGCAATCATGTATAAAATCACGGCAACAAAGCCGATGACCGCCGCCATACTTCCAGATTCGATGTTATCAGCACCCACGCCCGGACCGATAGTGCGACGAGACAATACTGTCAGGTCCACCGGCAGCGCACCGGATTTCAACAGGGTCGAAAGCTGGTTAACTTCGGCAATATCGCCGACGCCCGTAATAATACCGCTACCGCCCAAAATCGGGCCGTTAATAACTGGCGCGCTAATAACAACACCGTCCAGCACAATCGCGAACGGGCGGCCCACATTGCTTGCCGTGTGGGTACCAAAACGTTTGGAACCTGCAAGATTGAATGTGAATTGAACCACTGGCTGGCCGCCCTGATCAAACGAAGGCTTTGCATCGGTCAGATCATCGCCGGATACGATCACCCGATCGTTAATAACGATCATGCCGCCTTCACTCATGGGCAGGGCTGTTTGACGCGGCCGCAGCCTGCCATTCGCGATGTCGTCCGGTGACAGGCCGGTGACCACATCGTGAAAGGTCAATTTCGCGGTTTTTCCTACTATTTCAATGATTTCATCCGGATTGCTTGCACCAGGCACTTCCAGGGTAATTCGGTCGCTGCCTTGTGGCTGAAGAGTGATTTCCTTGGTGCCTGCAGGGTCAACCCGTCGGCGGATCACTTCCATGGCGCGGGATATAGCGTCGCGCTTTTGAAACTCAATCCCTTGCTCGGTCAGCGTCAGCGTGAAGGTTGCACCGTCGCGGTCCATGGTCACTTCCTGAATGCCGCCACCCAGCACCGGGTTAACGGTACCTAACTGACTTTGTGACAGAGGCAGCAAAATTTCGCGCCCCCTATCTGTTAGCTCCGGATTACGAAGCGTTGCAGATACTGACTGGCCTTCAGTTTTCACACCTGTGAATGTTGCCCGTTCCGCACGTGGAATGTCGCGGCGGCGGCCTTCATCGCGGCTTAGGTCTCGAATTTGATCAGCCAAATTGGCAAGGCGCGCCTTAACAACATCTTCAGTTTGCGCCGCAAACAATATGTTCACGCCTCCGCGTAGATCCAGCCCCAAACTCAGGGTTTGCTGCGGCATAAATCCAGGCAGGCCAGAGCGCTGGTCTTCTGATAGAAAGTTTGGTAACGCAGTTGTGATACCAAACAGGCATACAAACGCGATCATGATGACTTTCCAACGTGGAAAGTTGAGCATTCTTCGTCCCCTACTCGTGCGGCTTATGGTTTGCTACCCATCCCGCAAACAAAAACCGGGCGAACAATGCGCGCCCGGTTGGTCATTACTTTTTATCGTCTGTTTTGACTGGCTCGCCCTTGACGCGTACATCAGACAAGGTGCTTTTCACCACGCGGATGCGCACACCTTCACCGAAATCAACTTCAACTTCAGTATCGTCTTTCACCTTGGCGACCTTACCGATCAACCCGCCAGCGGTCACAACCGTGTCACCGCGGTTTACTTTATTGACCATCTCTTTGTGCTCTTTCATCTTCTTTTGCTGTGGACGCAAAATTAGAAACCAGAAAATCACGACGATCAAAACCAGTGGAGCCAGGCTTTCAATCAAGCCCGGGCCTGCGGGAGCACCAGCACCTTGGGCATAAGCAGCAGTAGAAAACAACATAGTTTGGTACCTCTAATCAAATTTGCCGGAGAGAAATTCTGTCGCTGATATAGGCGAAAACCGGCAATTTCTCAACCTTCGGCGGGACTATAGCCACTTAAAGGTCAAATGCAACAAAAGCCGGGCTCGCAACCGGCATTTTCCCGTGATACTAATTCATAACAAGATGGGTAAGCCAACAGGATGTTGCAAGTGGCCAATAGTGATAGTGATGATTTGCCAGAAAACACGGTGTCAGAGATCAAAAGCCTGACGGGTGCGATTGAACGACTGACGGCGGCTCTTCATCAGCCTGTCTCGCCCGAGGTCGCCATCGATGAACAGGCAAATGCCTTTGTCTTTGACGCCGCCACAAACGGTTTGCGTGCGGTTGACCGTGTCGCCGCGCCGCCGCTCGGCTTGCTGCTGGGCATTGACCGGGCCAAGCAAACCCTGCTGGATAACACTGTTCGTTTCGCCGAGGGTCACAGCGCCAACAATGCCTTGCTGTGGGGTGCGCGCGGCATGGGCAAAAGCACACTGGTAAAATCGATCCACAGCCATTTACTGGAAAAAACGGCCAACCCACCTGCCCTGATTGAGATTCACCGGGAAGACATTTCCGCACTGCCCTTACTGCTGGGTATGGTCAAAAAGTGTTACCGGCCCTGCATCCTTTTTTGCGACGACCTATCTTTCAATCGGCCCGACCAGGATTTTAAAGCGCTGAAATCTGTGCTGGAAGGCGGATTGGAAGGCCGGCCCGATAATGTCATTTTCTATGCCACATCCAACCGCCGCCACATGTTGCCGCGCCAGATGATTGATCAGGAAGGTGCTACCGGCATCCACCCAAATGAAGCGATGGATGAAACCATTGCCTTGTCGGACCGCTTTGGTTTGTGGCTTGGTTTCCACCCTTGTGATCAGGAAGAATATCTCGCAATAATAGAAGGTTACCTGAAAGTTTTCAAGCTGTCGCCCTCGAACGAATGGCAGGCCGCGGCGCTTAACTGGTCCAAAACCCGGGGCAATCGCTCTGGCCGCACCGCCTGGCAATATGTGCAAAATTTGGCTGGTGAACTGGGCCAGAAAGTCCGCTTCTGACCCAAAGCAGACGTTTGCAAGGAAGCCTTCTCAAAGTTATAGTAGGCCTATGGAAGAACTTGGAAAAAATATGCATAGAGCCTTAGCTACGTTTGGCGCCATAGTTTTAAGTATGCTAGTGCTGGCCGCATGCACTTCGGGCATTTCTAAACAAGAAGAGGGATTGGAAGAAGTAAATACAAATCCAGTTTCATATTTTGAAATCCCAGTATCAGATATGGATAGAGCGATTGAGTTCTATGAAGCTGTATTCTCTATCTCGCTTGAGAAAACCATGGTTGATGGCAATGATATGGCGCTGTTTCCGTTTGATGAGAATGGTGGTGGGATTTCCGGGGCTCTTGCAAAAGGGAATAGTTACGTGCCCTCAGTATCGGGTCCTCGCATCTACTTTTTTGTTGAGAGCATCGATGAAACCCTAAACCAAGCAATCGCAATGGGCGGTCAGGTTGCTTACAAAAAAACTTCAGTTGGAAGTTTTTGGGTAGCCGAGTTCAAGGATAGTGAAGGTAATCAAATCGCCCTTTCATCCCTTATTGAGTGACTGTCCGCTTCTGCCGAGTAGCGCGTATTCCGAAAATGCGTTTTAATTGATTCCACAGCCACATAACATCCATGTGAATTCTCAGCAGACGCATTAGTCGCTAAGCTGCATTTTTTGGGAGGGTTACCATGTGTGACGAACAGACGGAATTTGACAACAACAGCTTTGCCCTTGGCGGCGGCGCGGTTAACCGGCGCGATTTCAGTAAGCTAAGCGCGGCTGCAATCATGACGCTGATGTATCCTGCCAGTGCACTGGCAGGCGAAGACGTGGAAGAGACAGATGTCATCGTCACAATGGAAGATGGTGTTTCTGACAGTTATTTTGTTCGCCCAAAAACAGGCAAACATCCCGCTGTTCTAATCTGGCCCGACATCAGAGGCTTACGGCAAGCTTTCAGAGCCATGGGCAAGCGCCTCGCCATGCAAGGCTATTCAGTACTGGTTGCCAACCCATTTTACCGTGACGCAAAGGCCCCTGTTGTGCCTGAAGGCTCCAGCTTCCGCGACCCGGATACCCGCAAGCTGCTCATCGGCATGGCACGCAAGCTAACGCAGGACGCCAGCATGTCGGATGCCCGGCACTATATCGCTTTCCTCGACGCACAAGACAGCACTGACACGTCGCGCAAGGTTGGCACAATGGGCTACTGCATGGGCGGGCCGCTGATTATGCGCACTGCTGGTGCAGTACCAGAGCGCGTCGGCGCAGCGGCATCTTTCCATGGCGGCGGCCTTGTGCGCGACACTGACGACAGCCCGCATCTCTTGACCCCGCGCTCACCGGCGCACGTACTGCATGCCATTGCTGAAAAGACCACGAACGCTCTCCCGACACCAAAGACGCATTAATAGCAGCCTACAAAGACGCCGGTGTGCCAGCCGAAATAGAAGTGTACGGTGGCACATTGCATGGTTGGTGCCCGCCTGATAGCCGCGTGTACAACAAAGAGCAGGCTGAAAAGGCATGGTCACGGGTATCAGCCCTGTTTGAAAGGGCGCTAGGGTAACTAACCTCACCTTTATGACCCTTGCGGCGGTCTAATCGGTGCGACGGTAAAGCGTCGTCATCGCATCCAGCGATCTGTCATCATGCGACGGTAAAATAATCAGGTCGGGCAACTGTTTTTTCAGCGCCCGAACCTTGGCGAAACTGGAACGAAGCATAACCGGGTCACCGGTTCCGGAGACCTGGTCTTTCATCAACAAGTCGACCCCAAAGGTCAGATCACCAACGAACAACAGCGGCGGCAGTCCCTCGGACCGCGCCAGCATGGACAGCGAGCCCGGCGTGTGCCCCGGTGTGGGTAACACCATCAATGAGCCGTCTCCCATTACGTCGTATGCCTCGCTGAACGACGCCAAAATGGCATCATTGTTCGGAACGAAATCAATCGGCTGCCATTTCGCGCCTGGCACCTCAATATGGTCCTTCAATATCCAATTGCGTTCAGGGTTCTTGGCTGACAGCTGTTGCCATTCAGGTCGGCTTACAAGAAGGTCCGCCTGCGGCACATCTGCGATGCCGCCGATATGGTCCCAGTGCAAATGCGAGACAACAACCTTTCGCACATCAGCCGGATCAAACCCGTGTGCCGCAAGCTGCTTGCCCAGCGCGTCGCCTGGGGTAATATGAAACCTGAACAATCTTTTCAGAAACATGCGCCCGATCGGGCTGGAGACGTAATTAGGGTCAGCCTCTATGGCTGGATCCATACCAGCATCAAACAATATAAGACCGTCTTTATGCTCAATCGCGAAGGCCAGCAGCGGGATGCGGACCCAGCTCTTTGAGGTCAGCGCCCACCACATTTTCGGCAACCGACTGCCTGAGCGGTGCTCGCGGTGACACTCACCCCAACCGGTCATGATTGGTACAATACGTTTTATCGCCTGAACTCTTGTCTGCGGCATAATTACCAAATCCAGAAAACCATTAGTTGTGGCCGCAGGATAGCCCCCATAGGACCAACATTCCTTGACCCTAATCAAAGTGCGAAAGGATGGCTTGGGAAATGGAATGCAGCGTATCCAAGAAGACCACAGAGCGAATCAGGTTAACCTACGGCCCAAAATTAACGGGCAGTCACCTGGCTTTTCAGGTAATCCAGCGGATCGAGCGCCCGCCTGCCCTTACGGATTTCAAAATGCAATTGTGGGTCGCTCACTCCGCCGGTAGAACCAACCCGCGCGATAATCTGGCCTTTATTGATTTTGTCACCCTTGTTGACCAACAATAGTTCGTTATGGGCATAAGCTGTCAGCCAGCCATCCGCGTGCTTGAGAAGAAGCAGGTTGCCGTAGCCTTCCAGCGCATTGGAGGCATAAACCACCACGCCTGATTCCGCCGACCGAACCGGTGTGCCCTGTTTTGCCAGAATATTGATACCATCATTATGCAGGCCACCCTCTTTGGGGCCGAAGCGCGACGCCAGCTTGCCGCCCACCGGCCAGCTAAAACCGCTTGTGCTGCGCGCTGGCGGGGCCGGCAACGGCACCACCCTGCCTTTAGGTGCGACACTGGGTGCGGCCTTGGGGCGACTGGCTGCCGCCGTTTGACGCACTGCAGGTTTGGCCCCGCCCGGAAGCTTCAAAATCTGCCCAACCGAAAGCGTGTAGGGTCTGCGGACACCGTTTTCCCGCATCAGCGCGGCGATATTCACGCCGTAGCGCCGGGAAATACCGTAGCCGGTTTCACCCCGCACCACCACATGCTGCAGCGCCACCGGCAATTTCAGTTTCTGTCCAATGGCAAGGGCGTAGGGTGCACGCAAACCGTTGGCTGCTATCATGCTGCGCAGTGGCACACCGTTTTTGCGCGCCAACGAATAGAGAGTGTCACCTCTTGCCACCGTGATCACCGCGCCGGATACTGGCATCTGAGCGGGCGATCGCCGGGAAGCTACAACCGGCACAATAGTTTTGGGCTTACCGGTTGAGCGTACTCGCGTGTTGGCAGACGCACTAATATACCGCCGATTTGGGTTCCAGCGCGGGCTGGGCACCGGCAACGGTGAATTCAGTACTCGATAGACGGGTTTAATGTCAGCTGGCGCAGTGCGTCCCATTGAGCAACCGGCAACAGCGGCACATAGCAGCAAAAGAAAACCGCTTTTTAACAGAGGCAATCCTGGCTGCAGAGAAAATACTGGCCGTTTGTTGGTGTTCATGCTGTTCGCCGCATCAATCATTTCAAAAGGATACTAAGGCACGGCATTAAGGGCAATATTTTGTCGATGAAATAAAAAAATTTCTGTTCATCGATAGTTTTTAGCACTGCAAAAAAATGATCGCAGCGTTCTGCTAAAGACCAACCCGCCAATCGCACAATGTTGTCGTATCCGTATTGCAATGTTATACTATCTTGATGCAAATAACCCAACCACTCAATTAAGAGCAGAGGAATTTAAATGCGAAATGTCCTATTTGTTCCCTACTTTCTTTCGTTGGCTCTGATGGTTGGCGGCTGCCATAACGATGAAACTGGTTTGGGAAAAATACTGATAACCGTTGATGGTGGCGCTCTGTACCCAGGTGGTTGGTCAGACGACGGTGCCTTTGTTTTTGCAACGCTTCACCGCGGAGATTCGTGGCAAATTGTGCAAATCAATTCGGAAGATGGTCAGTATGCCGTTGTCGATGTTGGGTTGGAAGGCGCAGGTGTTGGGGACGCACAAGGCGGGAGATTGCTAATCGAGTCCGTAGAGGATGGCGGTTCGGACATCTATGTTTTTAGCTTGGAGACGAAGACGTTAGAGCAGGCAACCGACACTGAGCGGTATGAGTGGCACCCTACTTTCCGACCAGATGGCACCGCCGTGGCATATGACATACAGACCAAAAACGGGCCTGATATATATCAACAGGATTTAAGTGACGGAACACTCTCGGTAATTACCGATAATCCCGCTTCTGAGCAGGCTGCCCAGTTTTCACCAAGCGGTCAACTTATCGCCTTTCACCGACGCATGGGTGGAGAAGAAGGCGACAACTACGATATGATCATGCACGACATACAATCAGGCACGGAGCGCGCCTTTGCAAACAGCGGAAGAGACGATAGCTACCCGAACTGGAGCCCCGACGGAGACCATTTGGTTTTCTCGTCAAATAGAAACGGTGAGTACGATCTGTTCATTACCTGCGCCGAAGGCAACTCAGTCCAGCAATTGACCCACGACGCTGGCAATGAGAAATATCCAAAATGGTCGCCGGACGGCCAGTCCATTTTGTATCAATCTGACCAAGATGACAAAAAAGCCCTCTCTCTGATCAACGTACCGAGAGCGTTAACCTGCGACTAGTGATCTGTGGCCTGCAATCGCAGTTGGTGGTAGTGGACATAACCGCTGGACAAAACCCCGATGAAACTACTGGCCTGCATTAAAGTAAGCGGTTACTCTGATCACATGAAGCAGCTCTACAACACCATAGGCGTTGGATATGCGAACTTACGCAAGCCAGATCCGCGGATAGAACAAGCGATCAGTACCGCGCTCGGCAATGCAAAATCGGTTTTGAATGTTGGTGCCGGAACCGGGTCGTACGAGCCTACCGACAGGGCCGTTACCGCGTTGGAGCCTTCCATTGAAATGATCCGCCAGCGGTCACCGGATGCTGCGCCTGTCCATCAGGGAACCGTTGAACAGCTTCCCTTTGCTGACAATAAATTTGATGCAGCAATGGCAGTTTTAACAGTGCATCACTGGTCAGACTTTGAAGCGGGATTGCTGGAAATGCGCCGTGTGGCAAAGCAGCGAATAGTTGTGCTTACGTTTGATCCCACCGCGCCTTATTTTTGGCTGGCAGACTATATTCCGGAAATCGTGAAATTGGACCAGCCTATCATGCCGGTCCTCAGTGAATTTGAGCGCATCCTGGGCGAAACCACAGTCACCAGTGTACCCATTCCCCATGACTGTACTGACGGGTTTCTCGGGGCCTATTGGCGCCGACCGGAGGCCTATTTGAATCCACTTGTTCGCTCGGCGATCTCTACTTTCGCAAAACTTGATGACGTTTCAGGCCCACTGGCCAAGCTGCAAAACGACCTGAACTCAGGGGCATGGGCCGAAAAAAATGCACATCTGCTAGAGCTGGGTAGTCTGGATATCGGTTACCGGCTTGTGGTCGCACAATGGTAAGCACCACCCACAAGAACAACCAATTGAACGGAAATAGCGCATGCTGAAAATCGTCGATGTGAAGGTCGAAGATATCTATGTACCGGCGGCTCGCCGTGCGGAATTTGACCAAAGCAAGGTCGATGCAATCGTGGAAGCCATGCTTAACGGCGAGCAGCAGCAACCTATTCGCGTTCGCAAAGGCAAAGGCCGCCTTGTCCTGATCGCTGGCATCAATCGGTTGGAAGCGGGCAAAGCTGTCGGCGAGACGGAACTCGGTGTTTATATCGTTCAGGCCCGTAAGTTTTAAACTTTTTCCCCGAGGTGTGCACGTGGGGCCAAAAAAAGGCAAAATCACTTCATGGAATCAGTATCGCAGACAGCAACCGAACAAGTCTGGCAGGACTATCAATCAAATCTTAGAGCCTTTTTAAAGTCGCGCGTCGATAGTCCAGACAACATTGAAGACTTGTTGCAAGATATTTTGATCAAAGTTCATCGTAACGTTTCGGGCCTAAAGTCCCGTGACAAGCTCAAACCCTGGCTGTTTCAAATTGCTAACAACACCATCATGGATTTCTAAAGGGTAAAGCAAAAAAACGGGACAGTAGATTCGGGTAACATTTGGTGGGAAAACGGCGATGCCGACGAAGCACATGAGCTGGAAAATTGTGTCGCCCCCTTCATAAACGCGTTACCTGAAGAGTATAGCGAGCTGCTGTCCGCAATCGAAATACAGGGTCAGTCTCAAAAAGACTATGCCGCAAAACATAACATCAGTTATTCCACGCTTAAATCTCGCGTTCAAAAAGGCCGAATATTATTGCGGTCCGCCTTCGAAAACTGTTGCGTCCTTACCCTTGATGGCCGGGGCAACATAGCAAATGCGCACCCGAAATCGAATAATTGTTCCACCTGCTAAATTTATTTTCGTCTTTTCATTTCCATCTGCGTCTTACAGGCAGACACAATGAAAGGAATTACCCATGTTAAAAGTTGTGAGTTTTAAGATTTGCCCGTTTGTTCAACGCGTAACTGCATTGATGGAGGCTAAAAACATCCCCTATGAAATTGAATTCATCAGTCTGGCTGACAAACCGCAGTGGTTTTTGGACATATCACCCAATGGCCAGGTTCCGGTGGTTACGACAGAAAGTGGCACAACATTATTCGAAAGCGACGCGATTATAGAATATCTTGAAGAGGCATATCCGCCCTTGCAAAACGGGCTAAGTCCTGAACAAAAGGCTCTGAACAGAGCCTGGAGCTATCTGGCTTCAAAAAACTACCTTGTGCAATGCAGTGCACAGCGAAGCGCTGACGCTAAAACACTCGCTGAGCGCACAGCAAAACTAGGCGAGGCTTTTGATAAGGTAGAAAAACAATTAACGGGGTCACTCTATTTCAACGGCAATGAACTAAGCGGCGTGGATATCGCCTGGCTTCCTTTGTTAGACCGCGCACATATCATCGAGGAAAGCACTGGATATGACTTCATCGGGGCACGCCCAAAAGTAAAGGCTTGGCAGCAGCATTTACGGACAACCGGTCTTTCAGAAAAGTCAGTCGCTGCAGACTTTGAAACTGCCTTCAAAGATTTTTACCTGTCTGACAAAACCTATCTGGGCCGTGGATGCGACACCGACTGCAGCGGGTTTGATAAGGCCTGTGCGACAGACGCATGTTGTTAAATTCTATGTGGCCGACCTGACAAGGTCGGTCACTCAACCCAGCAAGCCCTATTTCGCGCCGTTACCCCGAACGCGCCGCACCCCGACTGGAAACTGCCAGGTTCGGAATGTTCTTACCACTGCCCTTGCCGCCCGTATTTAATTTCGCGTCAAACTTGCCCGGCTTGTGTTTTTGCTCTGCCACCTCGACAGGGATAGCGTCTTCGCCCTTCTCATGTACCTGCACAGGGTTGGCCTTGGCTGCATGCATTGCTGCTAATCGCTTTTTCTTGCGCTCTCGTGCTCTGGCTTTGCTCATCGGGCATCCCTTTCATTTACAGTGAATGCCTACCCTAGCCTATGGCGAATCAAAAAGCGAACAGGCTGCTCATCATTCCCAACCGTAGTTAAAACTTACACTAATACGTTCTTCTTCAGCCATGTTCATGGGCACTTCGTGGCGAAGCCAGCTTTCCCAAAGCAGAACGTCACCAGCCGCGGGCTCCACATAGACAAAATTACGCAATTCTTCGCGGGCCTTGGCTTTGCGCGCAGGTGCCGCCATCATCATGGCGTGGCGCGGGTCTTCAAACTTGATCGCACTCGCGCCCTTGGGCACCGCCACATAGGTCGTACCACTGATGACACTATGCGGATGCAAATGCGAGGTATGAATACCTCCTTCTGGCAAGATGTTAATCCATAGGGAATCCAACTTAACGTTCTTGCCGTCCAGATCAAATTCAAGGTCTTCAACAAAAGTGGCCACATGCTTGTCCAGCGCCTTGACCAAATCCTCAAAAATCGGAAAACGCCACCTCAGGTCATCCAGCGAGGCGTAGCTGGTATAGCCGGGGAAATCATTTTCCTCGCACCATTTCTGTCCGGCTTCATCGTCCTCGGCAATAGACAGGCAAGCAGTTTCAAGCTCTGCTGCATCAGGCGCCTTGCCAAACTCAGACAGAGCGGCGCGGTAAAGGCGGGTTGCGAATAGTGAAGTAATTTTTGACATGAAACTTTCATACCCCAACTTGCTTGCCCGTGCGAGCGTGTAATTATGGGATTGGCGACTTTGTCGGTCATTTCACTGAGCCATTTTCAGTCAGGAAAACAACACTCTATATTATTACACCGACAACTATTTGACACTGGTTTGACACTTCCACCATTAGTGTCTCGCCGAGAAGTGGTAGCGGGCATAAGACCCGCGCCAATATAAACGGGAGAAAATAATGACCCAAACAGGGCACCAGACCGGATCAAAGACAGCACAGGCGCCAACCACTGTGACAAGCGGACTTGATCGCGGCGCGCTCCTCGATCTATTGATTATCCTGATAACGCTAGTGGCAGTTAAACAATCGGTGCTTTTGTTCTCAGCAGTCGGGGGTGGACCTGCTTCAACAGTAACTGCCATGATCGTAGGCACCTATTTGCTGCGCCGGCGCAGCATGCGCTGGGCTGATCTGGGTATGGTAAAACCTGATAGTTGGCCCAAAACCATTTTTTGGGCGGCGGTTGTTTTTTTCCTGATCCTGATGACCGCCGCGGCAGTCAGCCCGGGCGCTGATCTATTCTTTGAAAGACAGCCGAGGACCAACCGGTTCGGCGACATTGAAGGCGATGTGGCGGCCTTCAGCATGTATTTGGTAATCATCTGGACGCATACTGCCTTTTTCGAAGAACTTCTGTTCAGGGCCTTCATTATCAACAGGTTGCAAGCAGTTCTGGGCGACATGAAATGGGCGACGCCTGTGGCCGTTGTGCTGGCTGCGGCATTCTTCGGCTACCGACACTATTATTATCAGGGTATGCACGGAGCAATTGTTACCGGCTGTATTGGCCTAACCCTTGGCATTTACTATGTCAGACGGGGCCGCCTCAACTTGTGGCCCATGTTCCTGGCCCACGGTTTCATGAACACGCTGGGCTTTACCATTCGTTTCCTCGGTATCGAACCCGATTGACTGAGTGTGGCGGGGGCGCGTCATTGCCAGTCGCGCGCACGGTCGGCTGGGTCGATTTACCGCACGAATTTATCCGTTCAGGCAAGCTTGAGGGAAGCTCAGTCAAGGTTATTGGGAGTTAGCCTGACCTTCGAGCGCTTCGTCCAACAATTCAAATGCCAAAGGCCAGTTCTCTTTGTGCGCGGCAAGGGATTTTTCGGAGGCGAAACCTGAATGGATCAGATGGACCTTTGTGGCCTCTCCTTCAGAGACAAGCTCGATCCGAAGGATGGTCTCAGCCCCTTCGGTTCCAACTGCGGTGCCATTTCCCGTCATCCACGTCATTTCAATCAGCTGATTCTCTATCACCTCAAGGAAACGACCATAGTGGGGATGCCTGCCCCACTCGTCTTTGTTGTAGAAGAAATATGGCCTGCTCGCTTCAGGCACCATTGATAGCGTTCCGGCTTGGGCAAACCACATATCAAACCCAGTGGTCCACGCGGCATACACCTCGCCCGGCGCCGCGTTGACTGTGTGTTCGCAAGTCATTTGCAGAGGTCGTTCAGAAAAGTCAGGGCGTGGTATCGAACTCATGAACATCTCCTGAATCTGTCCAGTATTAATAGCACACTATACCATAGAGCTTCTTGGTCGCTTTGTCTGTCAGATCGCTGCGAGTATAGTGGTGGGTCAGGTCCAGATGCAGCGGCGTGATCGAAATATAGTCTTCGCGCACTGATTTCAGATCAGTCTCGTGGCCCGGTAAGACCATTTCTCGGCCCAGGCCAAACCAGTAATACTTGTACCCGTACATTCTCAGGCATCGCGGCATGAGCAATTTCATTAGCCTTCTGTCTCCTCACCGTACAAATGATGAATGACAGGGCAAGCACTGAGCGGCTGGTCATCTGTTGGACAGTAAGTTATGAGGCGACCAAGGTTCTCGCGCGCCACAGTCAAGCGTTCTAGTTGGTCGTCAATCTCGATTATTTTCTCTTTCATGCGCGCGTTCACAGTTGTGCAATCGGCTTTCGGATCATTGGCCAGCGCCATAAGCTCCACGATCTCGGAAAGCCTAAAACCCAGAGCTTGTGCCTTTTGAATGAAATGAACCTGACGCACCGATTCTTCGTCATACACCCGGTAGCCGGACGGTAGTCGGTCAGGAGTGGGGAGAATCCCGTTTTTTTCATAGTAGCGAATAGTTTCAACACCTACACCAGTGACTTTTGCAAATTGTCCGACTGTCATCATTTTGGACCCGCTTTCTGGATTTTTCTATATTTTACCCCTCGAAACCAACTACTGATTCAAGGGTTAACCCCCAATGATCGCGCGTAAATTGTCAAACATCCTTGTCCTTGGCTAAAATCAACAATTCTCTATAAGTCCTCTCTATTTCACTTTCATTAAAACCCCTGTCATGATGTTGCTGTCGTTACTCATGCGGTATCGGCGTACTATTTTCCGCTTCAATGTAAGCTGCCAAAACCAATCCCGTTAAAAAAAACAGCAGCGCTAATGCTAACGGAGGTAATGCCCTGGAACGATGGATCCACATAACTGCGGCGATGGGAATTATTGTAGCAAAAATCCACAGCGCCCAATTCTCATGCTCGGTCATTGCGCGGTGTGGGGAGCCAACATGCACACTGGCGTAGTAGGTTTGAAGTCCCGTAATACCAGTCAACATTAACATGACAGCACCGATCCAAAACATCGAACGACCAGCGATTTGCAATTGATCTCTAGGACTCGTGAGCGCTTGGTCCGCGGCCACAGCCAGCATAACGGTTGCTATCACTAATGAAGCGACGCTGAATTGTACAAAAATTGGATGCCAGTTTGACATAGTCATCTCGATCTGATTGTTTCCCCGATCATCCAAGCGTGATACACGGCCGGAATAGCGATCAATGTACGGACGCGCTTGTTCGCATCATCTCGTCGGTCGCTGGTGCTGCTATACGCCGCATCACAAGAACAACGCAGTGACAATGAATGTGCCTTCAGCTGTTCGCGCCAATCCAAAGAAAATCTCGCCATTTTTCGGGACCTCATCAAATACAATTGAAGGCGCAACGGCTAATGTAAATTCACCTTCTGACCAGCCATATATCTCTACCGCTCGGTGCTTGATAGTGATCAGGCGTGCCTCTCGGTTTACCGACAGGATTTGCCCCATACCAAAAACTTCTGTCTCCAGCCCAGGTTCTTCAGCTGTATGATGGGCCGTTGCTTCTATGAAGCCACCTTTTGAGTCGAAATAGGCATCATCCGATAGGTCGCTATGGTCCCGCCATAAATTGATCACTTCTTTCTGGCTTAATGAATTATTGGTCGCTACCAAATTCATGCACATAGACACCAACGAAAAGCCCGCAAAAAGGGCAATTTTATAATACATAACATTCGCCTGATTAAATTGATGAATGCAGCGCTCGGCGCAGCAACAAAAAGTGCTAATCAAGCTTTAGGTGGGTGAGGAATCGAATCCTTAGAAATGCTCGCAGGCATTTGAATAGGGCTGACGGGTATTGTTGAAGCTGATTTCGTCGACACAAAAGCTGAAGCTGTTGAAACTAATGTGAATGATTGCTGAAAAGTACTTTGGCAACCGCTTTCGCATGATTGTTCTTCGTCTGAATGAGGTCTATTCCTCCTAACATCAGCACTGGACGTATCGTGCAGAGACACTTGCATTTCTGCTTTTTCGGATTGGTCACAGCACGGCCGATGAATAGCGCAAAAACTATGGCAAAAAACTGTCACGAGCGTCAGAATCAAAAATGTTTTTTTTGCCGTAAACTCCATATCATCAAGCGTAACCTCGGACCATAGTACGGGGTCAAGAGGATTATAATCACATTTTCAAATAGCCATCAAAATGAGAGATTTCCCATAATTTATATCATTGAAATTACGAGATTAGCGAGCATAAATAATAGCCGTTTCGCGACAATTTCACTAATGTCTGTTTATGGCAACATACCAGCCCAGTGTATGTTATTGCGTTCCTTGTGAAAAAACGGCTTCACGTCTGACAGTAGCGGCCAAGCCATATCTTACCGCCACAAATCAAAAATTTTGAGCGACTTTATCTGCCATGCCGCTGCGGGTTTTATGGTGGGTAAGGTCCAGATGCAGCGGTGTGATCGAAATGTATTTTTCGCGCACTGATTTCAGATCGGTCTCGTGGCCCGGCAGGCCCACTTCGCGGCCCAGGCCAAACCAGTAATATTTGAAACCGCGCGGATCGACACGCTCATCGATGTTATTGCCCAACATCTCTCGCCTGCCTTGCTCGGTAACGCGAATGCCCTGAATTTCCTCGGGCACAAAGGCCGGGAAATTCACATTCATCAGCACGCCTTCTGGCCAGCCGGCATCCAACAATGACTTGAGAACATCGGGCGCAAATTGCTCGGCAGTTTCCCACTTGGTGCGCTGATCCGGGCGAATGCACTGGCTGAATGCAATAGACGGAATACTGGCAAGCGTGCCCTCCATCGCCACCGAAACGGTGCCCGAGTATGTGACATCTTCAGCCAGATTACCGCCGCGGTTAATGCCCGAGAGTATCAGCGTTGGCAGGCTATCAACCATGATCTGGTTCAGAGCCAGCATCACACAGTCTGTTGGTGTGCCGTCGATAGACCAGAGCTTATCATTGTGCTTGCGCACCCTAAGCGTGCGCGTGAGCGTGAGCGAGTGCCCAGCGCCCGATTGCTCAGTCTCCGGTGCTACAACCCACACATCATCAGAAAATTGGCGTGCGACCGCCTCCAGCACCTTCAGGCCCGGTGCGTTGATGCCGTCATCGTTAGAAATAAGGATACGCGCGGCAGACACACTCATGACTTTACACCGTTTTGGGCACCAATGGTCGTAAGGCCACCCATATAGGGCTGCAGCACGTCCGGCACGGCAATGGTGCCGTCTTCCTGCTGATAGTTTTCCAGCACCGCAACCAGTGTGCGGCCAACCGCCAGGCCGGAACCGTTCAGGGTGTGCACAAACCGGGTTTGCTTCTCACCCTTGGGCCGGCAGCGCATTTTCATGCGACGGGCCTGAAAGTCACCACAAGTGGAACAGCTGGAAATTTCGCGAAATTTGCCCTGACCCGGTAGCCATACTTCCAGATCGTAGGTGCGGCGCGCGCCAAAACCAACGTCACCACTGCATAGCTTCATCACCCGGTAGGCGATATCCAGCTGCTTCAGCACTTCTTCCGCGCAGCCTGTCATACGCTCCAGCTCATCGTCTGACTGCTCGGGCGTGGTCAGTGAGACCATCTCGACCTTTTCAAACTGATGCTGGCGGATCATGCCGCGTGTGTCACGCCCGGCAGCGCCTGCTTCGGCGCGGAAACACTGACCGTGGGCGGTCATACGAATGGGCAAGTCAGCTTCATCCAAAATCTCGCCCGAATGGATATTGGTCAGCGTTACTTCAGACGTGGGGATAAGCCAGTGCCCGGTGTTGGTGGTGAACGCATCATCACCGAACTTGGGCAGTTGGCCGGTGCCCAGCAGCGCGCTTTCGCGCACCAATGCCGGTGTTAGAACCTCGATATAGCCATGGTCGCGAGTGTGCAGGTCCAGCATAAACTGGCCCAGCGCGCGCTCCAGCCGGGCGATTTCGCCGCTGAGGATAACAAAGCGCGAGCCCGAAAGCTTGGCCGCGCGCTCAAAATCCATACCTCCAAGCGTCTCACCCAGGTCAAAATGCTCTTTGACTTCAAAGTTAAAGCTGCGCGGCGTGCCCCATATGCGCACTTCCACATTGTCGTCTTCGTCGGTACCGTCTGGCACATCGTCGTACAAGGCGTTTGGCAGGCTCATCAGGATAAGGTTCAGCTTTTCGCCAAGTTCGCGCTCCTGATCTTCCATAGCTGACAGCTTTTGCTTCAACTCGCCGACTTCCGCCATCAATGCCTGCGCTTCTTCCTCGTTGCCCTGCCCTTTGGCGCGGCCAATAAGTTTGGAGGCCTCATTGCGGCGGGCCTGTGCGGTCTGGCTTTCGGTTTGAAGCGACCGGTGGTCTTTGTCCATCGACAATATTTCCGCAGCGCGCGGCTCCTCGCCCCGGCGGGCAAGTGCCCGGTCAAATTCGTCAGGATTTTCGCGGATAAACTTCAGGTCAAACATGCTGCAATTCCATATTGGGCGGTAAACCAGCTTTTCTCCGCTACTAAGCTGCAAAAAAGCTAGTCGTCATCGTCATCATCGTCTTCGTCGTCTTCGCCACCATCTTCTTTAGCAGCGGCGCGCTTGCGCTCGGTGGCCGAGATCAACAGGATGGACAGCTCATACAGGAGCAGAATGGGAATGCCAAGTGCGATCTGACTAATGGGGTCTGGCGGGGTCAGGAACGCAGCGATCAGGAAGGTAACAACAACCATATAGCGGCGTTTTTCGCGCAGGCCCTGCGCGGTGACAATACCGGCACGCCCCATCAGCGTTAGCGCCACCGGCAGCAGAAACGCAACGCCGAAGCCAAAAACCATCTGCATTACAAGCGACAGATACTCGCTAACCTTCGCTTCGGCGGTGATTTCAACCGCGCCGATGCCGCCAGCCTGCTCAAAACTCAGCAAAAATTCCCATGCCACGGGGATGACCACAAAATAGGCAAGTGAGGCGCCCATGGCGAAAAGCACTGGCGTCGCCAGCAAAAATGGCAGAAACGCGCGCTTTTCATCGCGGTACAGGCCCGGCGCAACGAATTTCCATATCTGGGTCGCCAGCAACGGAAAGGTTACGATAAAGGCGGCATAAAGCGCCACTTTCAAATTAACGAAGAAACCTTCGGTCAGCGCGGTAAAGATCATCCGGCGGCTGTCACCGTCAGCCTGTGCATCCATATAGGGCTTGGCCAAAATGTTGAAAACTTCGTCAGCGAAATAGATGCCAACCACAAACGCCAGCAACATTCCAACGATCACTTTGATCAAACGGCGGCGAAGTTCGTTCAGATGGTCAAGAAGGGGGGCCCGGCTGGCGTCAACTTCGTCCTCTTCATCATCTTCGTCGTCATCATAAATGTCGGGGCCACCACCTTCGGTGCCCAATTGTTTCGGAGGCATCATTTTGGACCCTCCTCAGTTTTTTTACGTGTCGGCTCTTTTGGCTCGTCCGAACCATTTTCTGAAGAAGGTTCTTTCTCACCAAACATGTCATGTTGCCCGTCTGAAACTTCAGATTTCGGCGAGTTAGGCTCTGATTTCGGCGGCTTTGACTCTGGTTTTGCTAATTTCGGTTCTGGCTTTTCGAGTTTTTCTGCTGGTTTTTCGTCGTTTGGCCCCGGTTTAGCGGCTTCGTCGACCATTTCGGCCTCACGGTTGGCCAGTATATGCTCGGTAATTTCACCGGGGCTCATGCCAGGGCGCAGACCCTCTTCCTCGCGCAAATCCTTAAAAGGATCCACCTCGCGTTCCACTTCAGCTGCAAGATCTTCGACACCAGACCGAAACTCGGCGGCCAACTCACGCGCCTTGCGCATAAACCCGCCCACTGTGCGCAATAATTTCGGCAGCTCCTTGGGGCCAACCACCACAAGCGCCAGCACGGCCACTACAAAGAGCTCCATGGCACCGATATCAAGCATTCTTGTGACTCCAGAAGGGCTTAGCGAACATCAAACGGGGCTAGCGTGCCGGAAAACGATCAAAGAATTCCGGGTAATACCCACGGTCAAGCGTCGGCTTTATCTTTTTCTTTGGTCTCGACCGCCTCGCCGTCAATCACGCGAGCATCTGAAACTGGTTTGGCCTCTTCAGCTGCCGCATCAGCGGGATCCTCCTTCAAGCCCTTGCGGAAGCTGGTTATGCCCTTAGCGACATCGCCCATCAGGTCTGATATTTTGCCGCGTCCGAACAACAAAATGATCAACAGTGCAACCAGTGCAATCTGTAGCCAACCAGGAAACATACTCTTTCTCCATAGAATTAGTTATTATTAATTAATGACTTATAAAGTATACTTAATCTCATAAATCATTTCTTTATTTCGTCCAATTCCGCCTCAACGCCGTCATTTTCGTCATCATCATCTGCGTCGTCGTCAAACTCTGCGATCGCATCTTCAAGGTCAATCTGGTTTTCGTCTTCGTCCTCGCCCGAAGTTGTTGGCATACCGCCAAGCTTATCAAGCGCAACGTCCACACTATCCAACAAACCTGCGGCCTTCAATTCCTGAAGGCCAGGTAAGTCTTTAATGCTTTCAATCCCGAAATGCACCAAAAACTCGTCGGTGGTGCCGTAAGTCACCGGTCTGCCCGGAGTACGCTTGCGCCCCAGCATCCTTACCCAACCGGCTTCCATCAAAACATCCAGCGTCCCTTTAGATATGGTAACCCCGCGCACTTCTTCAATCTCGGTTCTGGTCACAGGCTGGTGATATGCAATGATCGAAAGCGTTTCAACCGCGGCCCGCGACAGTTTGCGCGGTTCGTCCACTTCGCGGCGCAACAGGAACGAAAGATCATCAGCAGTGCGAAACATATGCTTGCCCGCAAGTCGCACCAAATTGACACCGCGGGTTTCATAATCACCAGCGAGCGCGTCCAAATGCGCTGGAATATCAATGCCTTCCGGCACACGTTCCGCTATATCCTCTACAGAAAGCGGTGCTTCACTGGCGAATAAGATCGCCTCGACCATCCGCCGGTGCTCCAGATCAGCACCAACCGGCACTGCGGTAGTTTCCACCTGCTCGGCGTTCTCTGGCACCTCTGGTGCTTCTTCTATTTGTACATCGTCTGACATCGTCCGGTAGCTTGCTCCGCAATCTTACACTTAATTGGTTACTCTTGTTTTTGCCGCAGGAATATTGGCCCGAATGTTTCCATTTGCCGCAAATCCGCACTGCCCTCACGGGCCAACTCCAAGCTGGCAGCAAACATGCTCGCGAGCGCTGATTTACGCAAGCGTTTATCTTTCATGTCCCCGGGCAAAAAGTCCGCTAGCTGCGCCCAATTGAAGGTTCCGCCAATCAAACCATTCAAGCGTTCAAGCGCATCTTCAAGCGAATAAACCGGTCTTCGTTCTATCCGAATTTCGGTGATCGAGAATTTTTGTCTATTTTCCGCATAGGCTTTCAACAGTTCATACAACGTTACGTCATAGTGACCGCGCTTCAGAAGCTTCAGCCCCTCTGGCCTGCCTCGCCGGAAAACATCGCGCCCCATGCGGTCACGCGCCATAATACGGGCACCAACGTCGCGCATGGCCTCCAGCCGCTGTAACCGCAGCTGCAGGCGGAAAGCCAGCTCCTCGGCGCTGGGCTCCTCGCCGTCATCTTCCTTGGGTAACAACAATCGGGATTTCAAATAGGCCAACCACGCCGCCATCACCAGATAGTCTGCCGCTAGTTCCAGCTTAATTTTCCGGGCTTCGGCGACAAACTCCAGATATTGCTCGACCAGTTGCAGAATAGAAATATGCGCCAGATCAACCTTTTGCGCCCGTGCGAGCGTCAGCAAGACATCAAGCGGCCCTTCAAAGCCGTCGATCTGCAACACCAGATGATCTTCGTCTGGTGTTTGGCCCATTGCATTCAGCATCGGCGCGTCGATATCTTCTTCAAATTCCATTATATTGGTACATTCACTGCCCACACCACCAACCCTGTCATAAACATGGTTGGCACAATAATAATGTCTTTCGCCAGCATAATCACCGCGATCAGAATAAAAAAGCCATAAGGCGCAATCGATGCATACTTCACGGCCAGGTCGCGCGGCAGCAGCTGTTCGACCACCCCACCACCATCAAGCGGCGGAATCGGCAGCAGGTTAAACACCATGAACAGGCAATTCATGAATATGCCGTAGTACATCGTGTTAACTATCCAGTCGTCGCCTGTAGCCCCTGCCCCAAGCACAAACCGCAATATGTAAGCACAGAATATTGCAACGATCACATTACCTGCCGGGCCGGCAAGCGCCACCAAGATCATCGCCTTGCGACGGCTTCCCTTAAAGTTTGCAGGCTGGATCATTACGGGCTTGGCATAACCTATCAGGAAGGGAAAACCAGTCATAACAGCCAGTAATGGTATAGCAACCGTGCCGAGCGGGTCCATGTGAACCAAGGGGTTAAGCGATAATCTACCGTCTTGCTTGGGCGTATTGTCCCCGAAGGCAGTGGCAGCATATGCATGCCCTGCCTCATGAAGCGTAACCGCGAGCAAAAACGGCAGTGCCATAATGCTCAAAAGGTAAAATTTATCAGCGAAAAATTCCAAAATCAGTTCCTAAATTAAACTGTTCAGCTTTTGCATAGCATCGTCGTATTGGGCTTCAATCACCGCCCGGTTTATTGGCATTTTATTCCCAACAGTTTCAATCAAATTTGCAATGGCCAAAGCTATCTGATCACCCGACGGCTGCAACGCTTTTGCGATCTGCAGCATTTCATCCATATTGCCATTGCAGTGTAATATCAGTTCGCAACCCGCGGCCAGTGCCGCTTCCGTCCGCTCCGACATTGGCCCCGACAAGGCCTGCATTGACAAATCATCAGTCATCAATAGGCCTTCAAACCCAATGGCACCGCGGATTACGTCACTAATAACAGTTGGCGACAAGGTGGCAGGCATTGCTGCATCAATGGTTTCATAAACTATATGCGCGGTCATGCCGAGCGAACAATCCGCGAGCGCCCTAAACGGCACAAAATCAGTTGCATTCAGTTCATCAAAAGGGGTGTCCACGCGAGGTAGCAATTTGTGACTGTCCACCGTGGCTCTACCGTGACCGGGTATATGTTTTACCACTGGCGCTATTCCGGCTTCCTGCAAGCTGTCAGTCACGACCCGCCCCAGTTGGGCGGCCAACTGCGGCGTGAACCCAAACGCCCTGTCACCGATTATATTGTCGGCATCGTCCGTGGGTACATCTAATAGCGGCAAGCAATCCACATTAATGCCCACACGGCGCAGGTCATCAGCCAATAACAAGCAGTTAAGGCGAAGTGCATCCGCTGCTAATTCGGCGTCAATCTTGGCGGCTTGGCCAAAAACTGCCATCGGCGGATATGTGCGCCAATGGGGCTGGCCCATACGCTGCACCCTGCCGCCTTCCTGGTCGATCAAAATCAAAACATCTGCGCGACCGACGCACAGATGCAAGTCAGTGGTCAAGGTTTTAACCTGTTGGGGTGACTGGATATTCCGAGAAAACAAAATAAAGCCGGCAGGTTGCTGGGCCTCAAAAAATGCTCGTTCACTGTCGCTAAGTGCAGGGCCTGCGCACCCAAATATTACCGGTTTCATGTGACTTGCCTTAAGATCCGGCAACAAAACAACCTTGGTCTTGTGCCCGCAGAGATATACAGATTTCGTCAGCACGCGACCGGGTTGTAATAGGACCGGCGCGCAGGCGGAAAAGGGTGCGGTCACCACTTTGCACCGACACATAAACCGGGTCCATATCTCCCAGTTGTCGCGGGAATTTTGCTTTAAGCGCGCGCCACGCCGTTGCTGCAGTAGCTTCAGAGCCGTATGCGCCCAGCTGCACGCGGAAACCAGTCGCCGGCAGCGGGTCTACCTCTGGTGCGGCAGGTGGCGGCGTCGCTTCAGCAACTTTTTCCTGAGTTGGTGTGGCGGCTGGCTTTTCGTCAATTTTTGTAGCAGCTTCTGCGATATCACCGATCGCGTCAGTTGCCTTCTCTGAATCTACCTGGTCGGTAGGCTGTTCAGGGATTTCTGCAACAGGCTGTTCGGGTTGTTCACCGATTTCGATGCGCGACCGAGCCGTCGCACCGTCGCCAATTTCAAGCACTGCTTTGTCCTGATGGTCAACTTTCATGCCGCCCGCATCAGCCGGCTTCTCTTTCATCGGGCCCGCGTCAGCTACAACATGCTTCGGCCCTTCACGCGGTGCATCCTGATACAAAACAACAATAGCGCCAACAAAAACTGCGATCAAAACCGCCGCAATACCAGCCATAATCATGGTCTTACGGCTGGCGGAAAAAAGGCCAATATCGTCGTCACCTTCGGGTACAGGCTGCAACCAAGGTGGTACATCTTTGTTGGTTGAAGTATCGTCGCTGTCGACCATTTAGCGCATTTCCTCCACTGGCGTTACACCCAGAATGGCAAGTCCACTGGCAATGACCATCTGCGCGCTGCGGACCATCGCCAAACGTGCGCTGGTAACAGCCTCATTGCCTTCAATGACAAAGCGTAAATCTGCATTCTCATTGCCCCTGTTCCACAGACTATGAAACTCTGACGCCAGATCATAGAGAAAAAACGCAATTCTATGGGGTTCATGCGCGTCCGCAGCACTTTCCAGGACACGCGGAAAGGCACAACATTGCTGAATCAGCGCTATTTCAGCCGGATCTGACAGCAACGACAGGTCAGCTTTCGCCAACGCTGTATCACTAGTAGCCAGCTTGGGGAACATGGCAGTAACGCGGTTTTTCAGAACCGAGCGAATACGCGCATGGGCGTATTGCACATAGAAAACCGGGTTATCCTTGGACTGTTCCATCACTTTAGCGAAGTCGAAATCCAACGGTGCATCATTTTTACGGGTCAGCATAATAAAGCGGGTCACGTCCCGCCCTACTTCGTCCACCACTTCGCGTAACGTGATAAAATTGCCTGACCGCTTGGACATTTTGAACGGTTCACCGTCACGGAACAACCGCACCAACTGACAAATTTTTACGTCTAACACGGCATCGTCCGCCAGTGCCTTCGCCGCTGTCACCATACGTTTAACATAACCAGTGTGGTCTGCGCCCCATACGTCAATCATCGAATGGAAGCCACGTTGGTACTTATCAAAGTGATAAGCAATGTCGGCAGCAAAATAGGTATAGTCGCCATTGGATTTTTGCAAAGCCCGGTCCACATCATCGCCGAAAGCGGTGGCACGGAACAGGGTTTGTTCACGCGGTTCCCAGTCATCGGGCCGCGCGCCCTTTGGCGGCTCGAGCACGCCTTCATATATGTGCCCGTTAGCGCGCAGGTCAGCTATCGCCTCATCAATCCGGCCACTTTCATGCAACGTGCGCTCGGAGAAAAACACTTCCTGCTCAATCCCCAACGCCTTGAGGTCCTCGCGAACCAGCGCCATCATGGCATCAGTGGCCTCTTGCCGAATTGTTGGTAGCCATTCAGCTTCGTCAGCGCCCTGCCATTTGTCGCCGTATTTGTCTTTCAGTAGTTGCCCGACCGGCACCAGATAGTCGCCGGGATAAAGTCCTTCGGGGATTTTACCGATGTTTTCGCCCAACGCTTCGCGGTAGCGTAAATGCGCAGAGCGCGCCAGCGTATCAATCTGTCCGCCAGCATCATTAATCAGATATTCTTTGGCAACGTCGAAGCCTACTTTCGACAGCAAATTTGCCAGTGCATCACCAAATACCGCGCCGCGCACATGGCCCACGTGCAAAGGCCCGGTAGGGTTCGCGGACACATATTCCACATTAACCTTCTCGCCCTCGCCCATAGTGCTGTTGCCGTAGCCGGCACCGGCACCAACGATAACTGCGACCTGTTTTTGCCAAAACTCAGGTGCCAGGCGCAAATTGATGAAACCTGGCCCTGCTACGTCAACATCTGCAATGTCCGTGTTAGCCGACAAGGTGGGTACCAAGACACCAGCCAGCGTGCGCGGGTTCATCTTCGCTTGTTTGGCGAGCACCATCGCTGCATTGGTGGAAAGATCGCCGTGGCTTGGGTCCCGAGGCGGTTCAACAGTGATATTTTTATAGTCAAGGTTTGCAGGCAAATCACCCGATGCGGTTAGCGCGTCAAGTGCGGCGTCAACAATACCCCGAAAATGGGTAAAAACGTTCATGATATTCGGTCTTTCTGGTCTGTGAATTGCGCTTTAAAGCGAAACATCCGACAGATCAAATAATTTTGCATGCTCACGGAAAGCAAAGCGATCGGTCATGCCAGCGATAAAGTCGGCAACGACCCGTGCAGTTTCCGCAGTATTGGGCTCTGGTGCTTTTTCGCTCCAGTCAGTGGGCAGACACTCGGGTTCGGACACATAGAGATTGAACAGATCTGTTACCACTCGTCGGGCCTTACTGCCCATTCGGTTCACCAGGTAATGCCGGTACATTCGGTCGGCGAGATAGGCCTTCAATTCAACCACTGCAGAAGCGATGTTTTTGCTGAAAGAAATAACCGGCTCATCTGCATTACGGATATCATCGACACTTTGCGGATTCAATTTTTTCAACCGGCGTCCGCTTTCGACCATAACGTCGGCAACCATGCGGTTAATCATTCGACGCACAAGTTCGTGGATCAAAATATCCTTCGGCGCGCCCGGATATGTAAGCAGAACCTCGTCGATTAACTGGGCTACCACTGGAATGTTTTTCAACTCATCCAGCTCAAACAGTCCTGCGCGTAAGCCATCGTCCAGGTCGTGACTGGAATAGGCAATATCATCAGCAAGGGCAGCAAGCTGCGCCTCAGCGCTGGCGTATGTATGCAGCTTCAAGTCATGCTCGGGAAGGTAATCGCGAAAACCAAAGGATAAGTCAGCCGGCGGTTTTTTATGGTCAATGGCTTTGTCAACAAGCGGGCCATTGTGCTTCGCTAATCCTTCAAGGGTTTCCCACGTCAGGTTAAGCCCCATGAAGGACGCATAGCGGCTTTCAAGCCGGGTAAGCAGGCGCAGAGCCTGCGCATTATGGTCAAAGCCCTCAAAGTCCTTCATACATTCATTCAGCACGGTTTCGCCGGTATGACCAAAAGGTGGGTGGCCCAGGTCATGTGCCAACGCCAACACCTCGCCCAAGTCTTCGTTCAAATGCATCGACCGACAGATAGAGCGGGCAATCTGCGCAACTTCCAGCGAATGGGTTAGCCGGGTGCGAAAATGGTCGCCCTCATGATAAACAAATACCTGTGTTTTATGCTTCAGTCTGCGGAAACTGGAAGAATGGATCACCCGATCGCGATCACGCTGATAACAGCTGCGCGAAGCGGTTTCAGGTTCCGGCGACAGTCGGCCACGGCTTTCAGAGGGCTTGCAGGCATAAACGGCAAGTGTATCCTCATAATGTGGCAGACTTTCTGACATGGTGATCTCCCGGCGCCAAAACAGGCGGTTGAAATTAATAAATTGAAAACCGCCCGACAGAATCCCGAACGTTTTGACGCACAGTATCGCCCCCCATTATGCAGGGCAATTCTTTTCGCCTACTGCATACAAATAAAACAAATATAACGATATTTTGGACCAGCAGACGCCAGCACTTCGGGTTTTGGGACCCTATTTTGGAATAGTTTTGACAGCAGGTGCGTAGTCCTCCCGCTACACCAAAGAATCACGTGGCAATTTATGATGGAGGACTATGATGATACGAGCAAATCCAACCGAAGCAACTTCAGCATTGGCCAATGTAGGAATAACTCTGCGCCCAAGCGGCGACAACAGTGACCGCCCTGATGGTGCCGGACCAGTTCGGCCAGATGCAATAAGACCCGATGCGCTAAGGCCGGATGTAAACAGGCCTGAGTTGGATCGGCCGGGTCTGGACCGACCCGATGTCTTACGCCCCGGCATTGAACGCGGCGGTGATAACATCATTGAAGGCACAGAGGGCGATGACATTCTGTATGGCACCGACAGTGACGACGTTATCTGGGCCCACGGCGGTGCCGACGGCGTACGTGCAGGCGGCGGCGATGACCTCGTGCGAGGTGGCAACGGCAACGACACGCTGAGTGATAGCACCGGCAACGACAGCTATAGCGGCGGCGAAGGCGCAGATACATTTGTCTTTGGTTATACCAACCGCGCTTCAGCGGAAAATGGTAGCGGTAGAGACCGTATTCGTGATTTTTCCCGCGAAGATGGCGATCAAATTCAAATTCAGGGTGACAACCTGAACGCACGTTTCAGCTACGGTGACAGCGACGGCGATGGTGCAGATGACTTTACCATTATCTCGCTGATTGAACTGTCGGACCCGGCACGCCTTGACCAGGATACACCTGCCCCGGTCGATGTGGCGGTAGATGGCACTGTGATCGGTGGCATCATGGTGTACGGCGCCCTTCTCACCCAATCAGACGTGGAGTTTATCTAACTCCGCACACCCCCCCAGGGCTGCACGCGGTTGTAATTGTTAGCTGCGTGCATACCAAGACCGGCGGTGGACCTTTGCGTTTTATTGGCCCTTACCACGTTGCGCAGTTGTTTCCCCGCCGGTTATCCTTTCCCGGAACATTACTGGATTACCAGCATTGTTCCGGGTTTTTTACTGGTTAGGCGAAGGCAAAAAGCCAATACCAAAAACAGGATCGTGCCCGGGCAAACCCAAGTCTACGACACGGGCATTCAAAATCCGGAAAGTATCGTTGGCGCCCTGCCCGCCCAATTGCGGGTAACGGAGTGCGATAAAGGATGCAATAACTGGGCTGGCGAACGATGTGCCTGAATATTTCTTGCTGCCGCGAATAGCCGCCGCGCGGACCTTAACCCCCAGAGCGGCATAGTCAACCGATCGGCCTTGATAGGCTGCCTTGAAAATTCGACTTTTCGTGTCCACAGCCGTTACCCCAACTACATTGTCATATGATGCGGGGTATAATGGTTCGCCCTGTTTGCCGTTGTTGCCAACTGCCGCGACGACGATGTGGCCGATATCACTCAATCGCTTCACCGCCTCTGCCAGTAGCGGGTTCTCCGGCCCCGCAAGACTCATATTTATCACGCCAACGCCTTTTCCAGCCACCCAGTCCATCGCCCGAACGATGGATTCCACGTCAGAAAAAAGAATTGGTCCAGAAAAAACATCTGCCGCATAAATGGTTGGGTTGCCTTTGCCGGTGATGATCGAGGCAATGGCAGTACCGTGATTGCGCGGGGTCAGCTCCTCGCTACGGCCAAAGTTTTTCTGCGTTATCGACGCAGCCCTCAACGATTTGTGTTTGTGGTGAATAGCAGTATCAATCATGCCGATACTGAAGGAAACACCCTCTACAAGCTTCGTGACGTCCGCGTTCGGCTCGTCGAATTCATCTTGCGTGCTACCCGCTGGCATATAAACCGCGTTATAGGTGAACAATCCGGTCGCACCGGCCGCCGTAAGCCGGGCCGCCACTTCCTGCATTGGCATATTCTCGGGCACCTGCAACAAGTCCAGTTGCAGTGCCGTCGCTGGCAAGTTGGTTAGCCGGTAGCGCCGAAAGCCCGTTTTAGCTGCCGCTATTCGGTCATCGTCAGTCAAATTGACCCCTATAATTTCGCGGAAACTTACCAATCTGAAGCGCCCATCAACCTTAACAAAGGTCAGGCCGTAATTCTTCTGCAACCGTGCGACAAGTTTGTCGGACTTCTTATCCTCTTCCAGAGCTCGCTGTGTACGCTCCACCAATCGGCTGGATTGACGCTCGATCTCTGCCATTCGGGCTTGTACGGCACGGTCGGTCACAATCAGGTCCGCAGTGGGTTGTCTGATCGGCGTGGACGGGCGCGTCGCCGGTCGGCGGGGGCGCGGTGCCGGGCGAACGGGGCGAACTGGCCGCGCTTGAAGGCCAGCCAGTAAAACCAGCGGCGAAGCAGCAGGTACCACCGATTGGCCGATCGCGGATTGCTCGCCGTAAGTCATTGCAGTACCGAAGCACAAACATAAAACCAGTAGTTTTTGCAATCGTTTCATTGGATTATCCTCTCTGGAACCAGAAAGAATGAATACGCTTTACTGCGCCGAATATTCCCTTTTTACCGCTATTGGCCATTGCAGCATTATTATAGGTGCAATGGAATATTCTGCAAACTGCAGCGTAGTGATATAGTAGTCACCAGACAGGAGTATGCGTGAGCGGGTTTCAACAACAGATTATCGACCTTATCCCCAGACTGCGGCGATTTGCCGTAACACTGGCTGGCAATCTGGCTGATGCTGACGATCTGTTGCAGGCCACAGTGGAAAAGGCATTGCTGCGCCGAACCAGCTACAGCGCTGAGTTTAAGCTGGAAAGCTGGCTATATAAGATAATGCAAAACCACTTCATCGACCTGAAACGCAAGGAAGTAAGGCGCGGTGGCACTGTATTGATTGACGACAGACCTGATATTGTCGGCGAAGACGGCGTTCAAGTTCAAGAGGACCGCAGCGCCGCGCATAAAATCATGGCGGTTATCGCAAACCTGCCCGAGCAGCAACGGTTGGTGGTAGCCTGTGTTCTAGTTGACGGTCAAACATACGAAGAGGCGGCTGCAATTCTTGATATTCCAGTTGGCACAATTATGAGCAGGTTGTTCCGGGCCCGTAAAACCCTGCAAAGTTACGCAGAAGAGTTGAGATGATTCAATGACCCAAGTTAGCGACGACATATTGAATGAATTTATCGCAGGCACCCTGTCCGACGACGACATGCAGGAGGTTGAGGCCATGTTGAACAGTGACCCCGCCCTGTGCGCCCGGGTTGAAGTCCTTTCGGCGCAAGCAACTTCCAAATTAGCGCAGACGGTCAACGCTGCGATTGACAGCACTGTTAAAGGCGATGTGCCTGCGGCGATTACCGACATGTTGAACGAACGGGAGACCGTGGTACCACTGGGTATCGGCAAAAAGCCCGCCACAGGACTGAGCAGGTATTATCAACCCGCCGCTGTTGCGGCGTCCATTGCCATTGCAGCAATGGCATCGCTGATGTTGCTGAAACCAACCCCCACAGGCGTATCGCTGCCGGGACACACAGTAACTGCTCTGAACACTATGGCGGACGGTGAGCAAAACATCGCAACGGTTGTCGAAGAAAGCTATTTGAACGCAAATGGCCAGTTTTGCCGATCATTTCAACTAGAAGGAGCCAGACAACAGGTAGGTCTTGCCTGTAAGTCCAATGCTTCCTGGGAATTAGTGGCATTGATTACTGTTCCAGACGAGCCAGCCTACCTACCCGCAGGTGCAGACGGCCCGCTTAGCCAATACACCGACCCGATGCGAGCGCTCGATGATGGTGCTGAAGTTGGTTATTTGTCAAAATAGTATGGCGCCACAGGGGCAACTAAAGGAAAATTGTCCCGAACCGAAGATAATATGTGTTACCATAGCAATTGACCTTTTACGGTGCTGACCCTAAGTAAAGGCTACGCTAATTGTGGCACCCAAGAGATAAAATATGACTGAAATGCAAGCATCTCCTAATCAAACTGCGCCGAAGGCCCCACCTGTGGGCCTCAGCGAACGTGCAGCGGCGCGGGTTTCCTCTCTGATTGAACAACAGGGCAACCCGGATCTTAAGTTGCGCTTGACCGTTTCAGGCGGTGGCTGCAGCGGTTTTCAGTATGGTTTTGACTTTGACGACGACCAAAAAAGCGACGACATTGCTGTTGAACGCGACGGGGTAACCATGCTGGTCGATTCGATGTCGCTTTTGTATTTGATGGGTTCCGAAGTCGATTATGTTGAAGACCTTGTGGGCGCTTCATTTCAGGTGGTTAATCCCAATGCCAGTTCCTCGTGCGGCTGCGGTTCCTCCTTCTCCATTTAAGCGCAATCACCGCTAGACAATAGCGCCTACGTCCCTATTCTGCTGTTTTTAATGCTCTGCAAATAAGGACTGTTCAGTGAAAATTGCCACTTTCAACATCAACGGCATAAAAGCCCGCTTGCCGCGCCTTTTGGAATGGCTGGATGAATTCGCCCCTGATGTGGCCTGTCTGCAGGAAATCAAAAGCATTGATGAGAACTTCCCGAGGCTGGAGCTCGAAGAACGCGGCTGGAATGTGGAAACTCACGGCCAAAAGTCTTTTAACGGTGTCGCTATTCTCTCAAAAGAGCCAATCGATGACGTCGTTCGCCGCCTGCCCTCGATGGACGGAAGCGACGAGGACGAGGACGAACAAGCTCGCTATATGGAAGCCACCGTGCGCGGCGTTCGCATAGCAACCATTTACTTGCCAAACGGTAACCCGCGTCCGGGACCAAAGTTTGATTATAAGCTGGCCTGGATGGAACAACTATGTGCCCAGGCACAGCGCCTTCGGGACAGTGAAATGCCTGTGGTACTGGCAGGAGATTACAATGTTATTCCCAAAGACGTGGATTGCTATAATCCCGTCGCCTGGGTGGAAGATGCGCTAACTCAACCCGAGAGCCGAGGTTATTTGCGTACGATGATTAACCTTGGTTATACCGACGGACTGCGCCAAATTCAGCCCCACGGCCCTGCCTACAGCTACTGGGACTTCCAGCGCGGTGCCTGGCAAAAAGACAATGGCATTCGGATTGATCATTTATTGTTGTCGCCGCAGGCGGCTGATCGATTAGTTGACTGCCAAGTTGACCGTATACCGCGCGGCAAGGAAAAGCCGAGCGATCATACGCCGGTTTGGGTTGAATTGAACGTTTAAAGCTTAAGCATCAACGGTTACATATACCTCGTTTTGTCGGCTGTTTGCAGCGGCCCCAAGATTGTCAATAGACGGCGTAATATAGTCATCAATGCCAACAATATGATTTGCACTATCCACATGAACTGCCCGAGAGACACGGCCTGGCAGATCACAGGCTGGAACTTGTTCGTATCCCATAATAATAGCCATATCACCCTTCGAAAATTGATGTGCTGCAGCACCGTTCAAACATACTGTACCACTGCCTGCATCGCCTTCGATTACATAGGTCGTAAGACGTTCACCGTTGGTGATGTTTACAACATCGACCGCTGTGTGGGGTAGTAGGCCGGCCGCCCGCAGCAAAAGCGGGTCGATGGTGATAGAGCCCACATAGTTCAAGTCCGCCCCAGTGATGGTTACCCGGTGCAATTTACCGTACATAAAAGCGCGCGCTGCGCCATCGAGTGATGGTGATGTCATCTTGCCGACCCCGTTGCGAATAAATCCCACCTGCCCTATGGCCTTAACCACCCTATTGGTCAATAGACAATCGCGCGAATAGGCTATCGGCTGGTCACCTGCCGCGCCACCATTTGAACTGTGGCTATACGAGTCCATTTCTGTCCACCATCAGTGGACTGTTCGTAAATAAATTCGCGCAAACCTTCGCCAGTAATTTTCCATTCAAACCGCTGCAACTCAGAGCCTTCATTGCGTGGTGCATGCCCGACAAAGCGGATGCCATCCTTGAATTTTTTACCGCGGAAGCTGGTGACGACGGTGCCCATGTCATCAATCCACACTTGCCGCCAATTATGTTGCTTGCGATCGTATGAATTGATCGCAAAAGCACCAACACCGGTACGCCCGGTTAACGGGCGGTAAAACTCGCCCCAATTTTCATAGGATACAATCTCGAACGAAGCACAGCCACCCAGCGCTGGGCGGTGTACTGAAAAGCCGCCCTCTACCCATTTACCGTCGATCAGGATTTTCATATCCCAAACGCCGTGCATGAAATCCAGTTCATGAAAGTCACTGCCAGTGCAGCTCGGGCTTTGATACGGTGTTTGTCCCATCAAATTGCCAAAATCGATGTCTTGCGCTGCCGCCGGCATCGCCGCCAACGACAGACACAAAAACGCCGCCATAGTAAATCGTTTCAAGGCTGCCACCTCCATTCATTGAAGGAACAATATGAAGGACAGGCGTTTAGAAAAGCCCAACAATTGGATCAGCTTAGCCTAAAATTTTATGGATATAGTGTGCTTGGCTATTTAAAAACATCTTCTGACTTTTCCGTCACGCAAATGCGGTACCGCAAGCCGTGGGCTACTGGTACGGTGAACATCAGATGCAGCACAAAGACCAAACTGACAATGTAGGTAAGCACAACGCTGCCTGTTAATGCGGCGACAACTGTAGGAACAAGATAAATTGCATAAAGCAGCACAAGAACGATGGCGAAATCCACATTGTGCGGGTGTTCCAAGCCCTCAGCGTTAGAACGCAGTGCGGTTTGAGTCAGGTTGGCTGAAAAAACCGAATATACAATACAGCTGACCACAACCATTATAATGCTGCTAGTAAGTGTCGTCAAAATGCTTTCAGTTACATCTGTTATTGCGACCTGATCAGAAAAACTGGGTGCCAGCCCCACAGCGCTCAGTGCAGACGTCACCACAAAATTAATCAGTCCAACCAGGATAGCAATTAGCGTTAATTTTAATCCATTTACCAAGGCACCGGAAAGTCTTCATCGGAAAAGGACCAACGGGCGTGTTGTTTGCCAAAGGCCGCAAGATTAACCCAATAATTGAAAATATGAGCGCCCAAAAAAAAGAAAATCAAGATCAATAGAAGAGGTGCTAAAGCCAAAACCAATGCCCCAAGGCCAATGGTATCAACCATTTGATTGGGATCAAATGAACCAGATCCAACCATTTCTGCAAACATTTCCCCGCCACCCATTGCTATCATGACAATGGTGAGCAATATAGAGACCACTACTATAGCTCCTACAAAAATGCCGATGGAAGCTAGAATACTGCCTATATGCATGAGCGGTATATTTACCGCCTGTTTGAAAACGTCAATGGTTGGAAATTTCGCTTGCATTATAGCCCCCTACGTTGCGTTTAATAAGCACGCTAATAGTCCCTAAAATATTTGCAAGAGAAGATCAATTAACACAGGCGAAGTTGGCATCAGTCCCTCTGCCAAACCATATGCAAAATCGGAAAAGGCCTGCCGTGACTATCAGTGGGGTCACGCCGATCAACTTTAAACCCAACAGCTTCGTAAAAACCAACAGCCTGAGGGTTTTGCTCATTCACCTCCAGAACCACCCTTTCATTGGCAGCCTTCATATGGTCGATGAATTGTTTGCCTATGCCCTTACCGTGTTGGTCAGGATGAACAAAAAGGCTCTCAATCTCATTGCCATTGGCCCCCATAAAACCGCAAGACACATCGTTTTCATCTGCAAAAACAAGAAATTGCCTGCTAGGCAAATAGTCAACTTTGACTTGTAGCGCAATCTCATCGAACGCGCTGTCACTCAAAAAATGATGAGTGGCCTTCACTGCATCGTGCCAAATGACATATAGGTCGGCTAGATCATTTTTTCGGCTCGGCCGCAGCATCCCATCAACCCTTGGTAATCAAAAGTCAGGAACTTGACGAATAGCGCCTTTGCTGGCTGACGTGGTCATGGCTGCATAGGCCCGCAGTGCCCCTGTTACCTTGCGCGGGCGCGGCGCTGCCGGTTTCCAGGCATCTTTGCCCTTAGCTTCCTGTGCGGCGCGCCGGTCCCCGAGCACATTGTCGCCTACGCGCACGTCGATCGAACGATTGGGGATATCGATATCGATGATGTCGCCCTCCTCGATCAGCGCGATGGCGCCGCCCTCTGCTGCCTCGGGGCTGGCGTGACCAATTGACAAGCCGCTGGTACCACCAGAAAAACGACCATCGGTGATAAGCGCACAGTCTTTGCCCAGTCCCATAGATTTAAGGTAACTGGTAGGATAAAGCATTTCCTGCATCCCCGGGCCGCCGCGCGGGCCTTCATAACGGATAACCACTACATCACCAGCCTTCACGTCACCGCCCAATATGGCGGCAACCGAAGCATCCTGGCTTTCGAACACCCGAGCGCGGCCAGAAAACTTCCAAATGCTTTCATCAACGCCTGCTGTTTTAACAATGCAACCCTCTTCTGCAATATTACCGAACAAAACCGCCAGACCGCCTTCCTGACTGTAGGCATTGGCTTTGGCCCGGATACAGCCGCTTTCACGGTCGGTATCGAGAGTTTTGTAGCGATTGCTCTGACTGAAAGCGGTTTGCGTCGGCACGCCGCCCGGCCCGGCACGGAAAAACTGTTTCAGTTCCTCGTCGTCGCTGGTGGTGACATCAAAACGCTCAATTGCTTCTGCCATGGCAGCAGTGTGCACTGTGGAGCAATCGCCATTTAGCAGCTTTCCCTTATGCAATTCAGCGAGAATGCCATATACGCCGCCAGCGCGGTGCACATCTTGAATGTGATAGTCCGGCGTGGCAGGTGCCACCTTGCACAGGTTGGGCACGCGGCGCGACAGCCGGTCAATATCGTCCATGGTGAATTCTATTTCCCCTTCGCGCGCAGCTGCCAGCAAGTGCAGCACCGTGTTGGTCGAGCCGCCCATGGCGATATCAAGTGACATGGCGTTTTCAAAGGCCGCGAAATTGGCCACCGAGCGCGGTAAAACGCTTTCATCATCGCGTTCATAACGGCGGCGGGTAATGTCGACAATCAGGCGGGCTGCAGTGAGAAATAAAGACTTACGGTCTGAATGGGTGGCAAGCGTCGTGCCGTTGCCGGGCAACGACAGCCCCAGTGCCTCGGTCAGGCAGTTCATGCTGTTGGCGGTGAACATACCGCTGCAGGAACCGCATGTTGGGCAGGCTGCCCGTTCAATGCGTTCCACATCTTCATCGGATATGTTTGGGTCTGCCGCCTCAACCATGGCATCAACTAAATCGAGCTTGCGGCCGCCGTCATAATCGTCTTCGCCTGCTTCCATCGGCCCGCCGGAGACAAAAACCGCCGGAATGTTCAGCCGCATCGCTGCCATCAGCATGCCGGGAGTGATTTTGTCGCAATTGGAAATGCAGACAAGCGCGTCTGCGCAGTGAGCGTTGGCCATATATTCAACGCTGTCGGCGATAATTTCCCGGCTGGGCAGGCTATAGAGCATACCGTCGTGGCCCATTGCGATGCCGTCATCAACCGCAATGGTGTTGAATTCCTTCGCGACACCGCCTGCGGCTTCTATCTCACGCGCGACCAACTGGCCCATGTCTTTCAGATGCACATGGCCCGGCACAAATTGGGTAAAGCTATTGGCAACCGCAATGATCGGCTTTTGAAAGTCATCGTCCTTCATGCCGGTCGCCCGCCAAAGCGCTCGTGCGCCCGCCATGTTACGACCATGTGTTGTTGTACGTGACCGATAGTCAACCATCTCAGAAACTCCATTCGCAGGCCCTGCCTGTATACGGCAGGCGGCGAAACACCTGTAAAAAAACACCTTAAGATTCGCGCAGACTTTAGCGATATGAACCAGCAATGTCGATGATTTATGGCGTGTTTTGGGTACTATTTTTGGAATATTATTACAGAGCACGCAAGCTGGTCCCTGCAATGTGCAGCTTCACCTGAAATTGATGCGCCAAAACCCAAAACCTGCCTATGCTGCCAACTGTATTATAGCGTGCACAAATCGGAGAACAAGCGTGGGTAAAGGGATGAAAACATTGGCTGCCATTGCAGTGATAACGATACCAGTCGCAGGTGCTGGCGCGGTAGAACTGTGCCATTTGGCCAACGCAGGGTTCCTGATCAAAGGCGAGACTGCGTCTGTTATGATCGACGGCCTAATGGAAGAGGACCAATATCAGGGCCGCTTTGCCCTTCCCTCAGACCAACATCTGGCCGCAATGATGGATAAAAGCGGTGACTATTCGAACCTCGCGCTTATTGTCTCCACCCACCGGCACGGCGACCATTTCGACCCGCTGGCAACCATCAAACACCTGCGCGCAACCACAGATGTTACTTATGCTTATCCGGCTGACGCAGTTGCCGCGTTGGACGCGAACGGCTTGACCGAAGCAGAATATGACAGGGTTATTTCGGTACCAGACGCCACACAAACCGATTTTTCAGTCGGCGACGTTAGCGTTCAAACCTTCGACGTGGACCACGGCCCCAACATGCCACAAAATGTGGGTTACCGTATTACTGTGGACGGCGTCAGCTTCTTTCACACTGGCGATATAAACGCCTCGCGTGAACAGCTTGAAAGCGCAGGCGTAAATGCACTGGAAGTGGACGCGCTGATCATGCCCTTCTGGTTTGGCATGCGAGACCCGGTTCAAATGAAAACAATCAGCGAAAGCTGGATCGCCAAAATGGTCGTTCCCACCCATTTCAACCCCAAACCTCAACCGTGGATGGCACAATTTGGTGGGATGGCTGGTGTTCAAGACAGTGTTAAAAAGTCATTCAACAGAGCAGAAATTGTCACGGAAGAAGGAAAGTGCATTACGGTTGAATAAACCGGTCACCGCAGCTCTTTATAGGTAAACGCGAAGTTCCGGTGATTGGGGCGCAGGCACCATCACAACTTCAGGCTGACCACCCTCGTTGACGAAGGGAAAAGCACCCGCATTAATGGTCGTGATGAAATCTGCACTTTTTTCACCAACCTTAATATTGGCAAACGCCGGTTGCCCGCTGTCCAAAACGCCTCTAAGAACCGCACGCCTGGTGTTAAAGCACTGTTGCTCGGTGAAATCATGAAGATAAGTACCTTGCTGAAGGCCGTCGGTTAACTCGGCGGCAGAATTGCCTTGCAGGTACAGAAAATACAAATCTCCATCAGCAGAGATTTCGCGGCGAAACATCATCAACCATTTCAACAACGACGGAATGTCTTGAGGGCTGAAGGATGAGCGTTGCGGTGTTTCACCACCATTGAGACTACGCCAATAGGTCAAAAACTGGAGCCCTGGATGCTCCGGGTCCAAGTCATCTTCCGTAACACCAACCAAAGGGGCATTACAGATCGACTTGTATGTCTTTCGCCAGTCAAACATTACTTGCCAATTTTCCCAACCAACGGCGCATAGTCGCACCGCTCCCACAGCGACATTACTTCACTACGGTAAACAAAGTCAGCAATATTGGTTAATAAAGCCGTAAAAATAGCGTGTCTTGCCTACGCCAATCGCGCTAAGGCCGCTTGCAGTTTTTCGATCTGAACATCCAGGTCCGCCAACTGTTCTTTGGCCTCAGCCACCACATGTTCAGGGGCTTTCGCCAGGAATTTTTCGTTGGAAAGCCGTCCCTTCAGGCCGCCGGCTTCCTTGTTCAGTTTTTCGATCGACTTATCCAGCCGCGCTTTTTCTGCCTCAATGTCCATCAAATCCGCCAGCGGCAGATACACTGTTGCTTCGTCAACCACCACCTGGGCTGCGCCCTTACTGTCGGCGGCATCTACAGCAGTCAGGCTTTCAATGCGCGCCAAACGGCCAATCATATCCTGCCAGTCGGCGATACGCCGTGCTGTCCGCTCGGAGGCGCCAACCACAAGAGCGGTTGCTTTGGCGCCAGCAGGCACATTCATCTCAGAGCGGGTTGAGCGAATTTCAGTGATGAATTTGATCGCCCAGTTCACATCAGCGGCTGCTTCTTCGTCTGCGGCAATTTCACTGGGCCAAGTCGCCAAAATCAAATCGGTCGCTCGGTCGGATTTCATCGAATGCCATAACTCTTCGGTTATAAACGGCATGAAAGGATGCAACAGCACCAGTATCTGGTCCAGCACCCAACCGGCAACTTTGCGTGTTTCGGCTTTTGCAGCCTCGTCTTCGCCCCAGAAAACCGGTTTGATCAGCTCCACATACCAGTCACAAAAAGTGCCCCATGTGAAATGGTAGATCGCGTCAGCAGCGTCGTTAAACCGGAAGGCATCCAGCGCTTTGGTGACCCCGTCGCGGGCCCTTCCAACTTCACTGATAATCCACTTGTTAACGGTTAAGTCTGCATTTGGAATAGTTCCATCAGACCCGGAAATACCGTTCATCTCGCAGAAACGTGCAGCGTTCCAAAGCTTGGTGCCAAAGTTGCGGTAGCCTTCAACCCGCTTTTCGTCCAGTTTTATGTCCCTGCCCTGGGCTTCCATGGCAACAAGTGTAAAGCGTAGTGCATCTGCACCGTATTTGTCACAAAACTCCAGCGGGTCAATCACATTACCCTTGGACTTTGACATCTTCTGTCCGTTGGCGTCGCGCACCAACGCATGGATGTAGACATCCTTAAATGGTATTTCGCCCATGAAATGCATGCCTGACATCATCATGCGGGCAACCCAGAAGAAGATAATGTCAAACCCGGTAATCAGGGTGGCGTTGGGGTAATATTTATCCAGTTCTGCTGTTTGCTCTGGCCAGCCCATTGTGCTGTACGGCCACATGGCAGACGAAAACCACGTATCGAGCACATCTTCATCGCGGGTCAGCGCAACAGTCTCACCAAATTTGGCTGTTGCAGCAGCTTGTGCGGCCTCTTCGGTTTCTTCTACAAATACAGTGCCGTCAGGCGCATACCATGCCGGGATTTGGTGCCCCCACCATAATTGGCGAGACACGCACCATGGCTGAATGTTGCGCATCCACTCAAAATAGGTTTTTTCCCAATTTTTCGGGATGAAATTGGTTTTACCGGTTTCAACCGCCTCAATCGCCGGTTTCGCCAATGTTTCGGCGTCCACATACCACTGCTCTGTCAACATCGGTTCGATCACGACGCCAGACCGGTCACCAAACGGCTGAGCAATTATTTTATCCTCAACCCCGCGGTAAAAACCCAGATCTTTAATTTCTCTCAAAACCATTTCACGGGCTTCATAACGGTCTACGCCGTCGTAGTGCGCGGGCACGTTGTTCTGCGGGGTCGAAATCATCCGCGCCTCGTCGTCCATGAGAACTATCAACGGAATATCGTTGCGGCGAGCTACTTCAAAGTCATTGAAATCATGTGCGCCAGTAATTTTCACTGCACCTGAGCCAAATTCGGGGTCAGGATATTCGTCCACAATAATGGGAATATGGCGTTCTGCAATTGGCAAGCGCACCATTTTACCGATCAGGTTTTTATAGCGCTCGTCAGACGGGTGGACTGCTACAGCGCCGTCGCCCAACATGGTTTCCGGTCGCGTGGTCGCAATGGTAATTTCCGAAATGCCATCAACCGGCCCATCGACCAACGGGTAGGCAAATTCCCACATGTGGCCGTTAACCTCGCGTTGATCCACTTCCAGATCCGAGATCGCGGTTTTAAATTTGGGATCCCAATTAACCAGGCGCTTGTCTTTGTATGCAAGGCCTTCACGGTAAAGCTGGACAAATTTCTTCAGTACAGCAGCAGAACGCGGCTCGTCCATGGTGAAAGCTTCGCGCGACCAGTCACAGCTGGCGCCCAAACGGCGCAATTGGCGGGTAATTGCACCGCCAGATTGTTCTTTCCACTGCCAAACCCGCTCAACAAACGCATCACGCCCCATATCGCGGCGCGACATATTGTTACCTTCATCGGCCAATTGACGCTCAACAACCATTTGCGTGGCGATGCCGGCGTGGTCTGTTCCGGGCTGCCACAGTGTGTCTTTGCCGCGCAGACGCTCAAACCGGATCAAGGCATCCTGTAGTGCGTTATCGAGTGCATGGCCCATGTGCAGACTGCCGGTTACATTGGGCGGCGGCATAACAATGACATAGGGTTCAGCGTCAGGGCGTTTGCCGCATTCAAACGCGCCGGTTTCTTCCCAATGCTCGTACCATTTGGTTTCGATATCTGCTGGTGAATATGTCTTGTCGAGCATCTTGTTACCCTGAATTAGCTTTAATGCGGCTGTATCCGCCGATGTGGGCCGCAAAATGCACAAGTTTGCGCCAAAACAAAAGCCCTGATTTCGAATTTTCAATCTTTTTTTAGGTTAGTATCCCACGGATACAAATTGTGCTTCCACTATATGTCCGGTCTGTTAGTCTGCCACGATATGCATATAGCTTCAAACAGGCCTTACTTTGCGTTAATATTGTTGATTATTTCGCTAGGTATTGGCAGCGGGGTTGACGGCCAGGCACCGATCACTGTTTTGCCTTATGAAAGGGAAAACAACCGCATTCGCCTTTCCCTTAATTTTGATGGCGTAGAGGTCAAAATGCTGCTGGATTCCGGCGCAACAACTACAATTTTATTTGCGGACAAGTCATCAAAATTTCAACGTCCAACAACCACCGACCCCGTGTCCATTTCGTTCCCAGCATTGAACCAAACCATAAAAGGTGCACGCCTAGATGGTCTACGATTAACAGCGCCGGGGCTGGAGTTCACCGCCCGTAATACCGTATTATTGAAAGACAAAGCTGGCCTGCGCAATAAACTGGTGCTGCGGTATGACGGCATTCTAGGGCAGGAGTTTTTTGCCAGTTATGCAATCGCCCTGGACCCGGAAAAAAGAACACTGACGCTCTACGCCAAAGGCACTGACCTGGGCGAATTTTACCGAAGTAAACACCGGCTGCATTTCCAGGGAACCGCCGCACACGTGCGCTTTACAAGCAAACTGCCATGGGAAACCAGCCCGTCCCTCAAGGAAATGCTTCTGGATACCGGCTACCCTGGCGCTCTGGTAATTTGGGACAAGAAGCATTTCGACAAAGCAGCAAAAAAACAAAACCGCAAGCAATTGATCGCGGAAAACACAGGCATTTCTTCCCGAGCTAATTTCAGGTTTGGCACACTAAAATTCGTGAATTCACCCATATTTCTAGGCGCAAATCCACCACCCCAAATTACTGACCGCAATGGACTTATGGGCGCGGCAGTGTTGAATAATTTTTACTATGCCATTGATTTCACAAGCAGAAAACTTTGGATCTCCTCCAAGAAAACATCTGGTTATACCAAAGTGATTGACGGAACGCTTTATACGCCTAATGGCGAGAATGCAGTTTACGAAGATTTTAAAGACAAGCCGTCAGTGAGCATTAGACAGGTCATAAAATTTGAAGACTAGCAAAATTGCCCACCACTGCGCAGAAGCGGCATTTCGTCCCAACTGCGGTGCAGCTCATCGCATCAATGACAGATTGAATTGCCTAAAAAGACAAAAATGCGTATGATTTTGAAATGAAACATCAATATTTGAAGCTCAAACTTAGTATTTTCATTTCCTTTTCGCTTTTGGCAAGCTTGACCGCGCAGGCCACACCGACACCCATTGCCACCTTCCCCATCGAGATTATCGACAACCGTACCCACATCAGGTTTGACGGTCCGAACGGCACCATTACGTTTTTACTGGACACAGGTGCAACCAGTTCGATTTTTTTTGATACCACACTGATCCCGGACCATGCCTTGGCCGACGTTAGCGAGGCAAAAATAAATTTTCCGGCCATCGGAAAGTCGGCAGTGGGAAAGCGCCTCGGCGAAGTTTCGCTTTCTGAAGGTCCGTCGACTTTCGTCAGCAAAAACGGACTTCTTATCGCTGGCGATACGGGGGTGCAAGACGCACTGGAAGCCAATTTTAGCGGTATTATCGGGCAAGAGTTATTTGAGCGTTATACCGTCGAGATCGACCCGCAAGAGGAAAAGCTTAACCTTTATCTGCCTGGAACCGACTTGGAAGAAGAGTTCGAACTTGTGCACAATTTAAAGATGGTTGGGCACACTCCCTACATCACTTTCAAATCTCAGCTTCCATGGGAAAAGCGCAGCTCAGTAAAAAATATGATGCTGGACAGCGGCTATCCGGGCGGAATGGTATTTTGGAGTGAAAGACATTTTAAGCAAGCAACGTCCTTGGCTGAAAGAAAATTGTTAGTCTCTCAACAAATGGGGGTCCTTACCGCGGCAAATATTAGTTTTGGAAGTTTGTATTTTGAGAATCTACCAATTTTCATCGCCAGAGTTCCGTGCCTGCCCAATCTGAAGAGCGAGACGGCCTGATCGGTGCCAGTATCTTGGCACAATATCGCCATGTAATCGATTTTCAGGGAGAACGTCTGTTGTTGAACCCATTGGTCGATGAGGAAGGCGAGCCTGTCCAAATTATCGACGGCGCGGTTTACACACCAAATAATGAAGATTTCAAAGTGAAGTTTTATGGATCCAAAATTCCGATTTATCCAGTGATGACCCTATATTCAGAACGGTCGCGCCCGCGCCCTATGTCATCGCACAAACAAAGCGCTTCCGACCATAATTGAACAAACGCTGTCGTTTACGCCTGGCAGCAACTCTTCACACAAAAAATATAGGTTTATTGGCGACGGGAAATGCGGGCAACTTCGCGTTCAACCGCATCTTCCACGATCGATGGCAGGTTTTCATCCAGCCATGCCTGCAGCATAGGCTTAAGCATGGCGCGCACAAGTGATTCCAGCGTGTTTTCCGCGCCGCCGTAGCCTTGCACCATCAAATGGGTGAGGTGTGCGAAACTGTCTGCCGCTTGGGTTTCCACCGTGGGCGAAACAATAGATTCGATATCACCAGGCGACGCCAAATCTGTCAGTTCCAGAATATCTTCTTCTGGCTCAGGGATTGGCGCAGGTGCCGGGGCTGGCGCAGGTGCTGCAGCGGCAGGTTCAGGAACAGGTTCTGGCTCAGGGACAGGTTCCGGCTCTGGCTCTGGCTCTGGCTCCGGTTCGGGCTCAGGCTCTGCAACAGGCTCTGGCGCGGGTTCCTCTTCAGGTTCCGCGTCTGCATCCACATCTGGCACAGCTTCTTCGTCGAAAGACTCGTCTTCCGTCTCCAGCTCACCCTCTTCTTCCGACTCGTCTGAAATTATCCGGCGGATAGACGCCAGAATTTCTTCCATAGTCGGTTCATCTTCAGATGCGTTAGCGCTCATAGACCCGCCAATTACTAAAATAGTCCCTCTGAAACAGGTACCGTCTCATGAGTAGGCTGTCAATAATTCTTAATAGAACTAAAGCAGTTAAAGGAAACCATCGCCTAAAGGCTTTAAAGACTGGTTAACAAAAAAAAGGGAGCCCGAAAGCTCCCTATGAATAATTCAGAAGTCTCGCGACTAGCGAACTTTGGTATCGAGACCGATAAACTTGTCATTGACCTTGTCATAATAAGCCTTCTCGTCATACAGGTCGACACCGAGGCCAATATCACGCGCCGTCAGACGACCAATGGCAGATACTAGACTGTATGCTGCAACAGATTCGTTGCGCTGCGCCCGCACAAGCGACACCCGTGAATTCAACAATTCCTGTTCAGCGTTCAGTACATCAAGTGTTGTACGTGAACCAACATAGGCCTCCTGGCGAACGCCCTCTAATGCAATCTCGTTGGCACGAACCTGCGCTTCGCTGGAAACGATCTGGCCTTTGGAAGCGCGGTAATTGTCCCATGCAACAAGCGCCTGTTCCTGCGCCGAACGCTCGGCCTGATAAATTTCCATCATCCTCTGGCTTCGCACTTGCTTAGCCCGACGCACAGTAGAATGCCGCGCACCACCATTGTAAAGAGGAACAGTCACTTGAACAGTCACGCTTTTCTGCGAGTCAATTACATCAATGGTCGATGCGCCTGTATTGTCACTTGTGATAGCTTCATTTCGGTTATAACCAGCCCGAAAGCCAACCGAAGGCAACAACGAGCCTTTTGCAGAGTTGACCGCATAGCGCGCTGCCTCTTCGTTGAACCGAGCAGCTTTTACTGCTGGGCTCTCGGCAATCGCAATCTCTAACGCAGCATCGAGATTTTCTGGTAACGCAGGTTTCTCAGACGGCGTTTCCAGCGTGGCTGGAGGACGGCCTATAACCCGTTGATAAAGAGCCCTGCTCCCAGCAAGTGTCGCCTCCGCACTCAACAATTTGGATTTTGCGCCCTCAAGGCGCGCTTCGGACTGCGCAACGTCGGTGCGAGTTACCTCGCCAACACGGAAACGATCGCGGCTGGCTTGCAACTGGCGCTCAAGCACCTGAATATTATTCTGATTCAACTCAACAACAGCCTCATCTCGCAGCACATTCATATAGGCGGTTACACCGTCCAATAGTACCTGCTGCTCAACTGATACCAACTGTGCCCGGCTGGCGCGCACGGTTCGAACTGCTTGCTTGCGTGAATTATAATCCTGAAAGCCGTTGAACAGGTTTTGATCAAGGTTTATGGAGTAATTATCGCTGTTAATGTCTCGCGCAACAAAACCAGTTCCTGCACCAATTTCTCGATCACCTGCTCCTCGTTGAAAGGTTCCAGTGCCATTGACCTGGGGTAAAAAACCTGCGTTGGCAGCTGCAACACCCTCATCAACAGCCCGTAGGGCCGCGCGCTGCGCCATCAATTGTGGGTTACTGGCATAGGCTGCCGCCAGCGCTTCTTTCAGGGTTTCGGCCTGCACCATGGGTGTAGTGGCCAATATGGTAGTCAGGGCCAATACTGCCTTGATCCTCAGTTTCATTTGTATCTCCTCGGTTCCTCGCGGTTTATATTATTTTTATTTACTCTAAAACGATCCATTGTGGATCGCCTAGTCTGAGAAAGCTTCTTTATCATCTTTCCCATCGATTTTTGACCCTTTTGTGGTCAAAATTTTTCAACCATTTTATACGCCGCTCCAACGGCCTAAAAAACGAATGCCTGTTTCGCCTCGAAACCTGGCAACATCATTACATCTGCATCAAACAATGTCTGTTCTGTAACCGATTCCCCGGATTTTCTTACTATATGGGCGCGACCGACGCCGCCTTCAACCTTTGCGCATACCAGACGGCCACCGTCTTTCAATTGCTTGACCAGCGCCACTGGCACTTCTTCCACAGCACCCTCAATGAAAATCACGTCGAACGGACCTTGCTTTGCCACCCCCTCACACATGGTGCAGGTAACAACTGCCACATTCATAATGTCCTGCTCGGCGAGTTTTTTCTCAGCGCGCGCAGCCAGCGTTTCATTTTCTTCAACCGCCACAACTGCATCAGCCAACTGCGCCAGAACCGCGGATGAGTAACCCGTCGCACAGCCAATATCTAAAACGATATCGCTGGGTTGTACGTCCGCAGCGGTCAACAAACGACCAAACACGCGAGGCTCCATCAGAAAGCGGCCCTCGCCCACCTCGATATCTTCGTCAACGTAAGCAACGGCGCGTTTAATTTTCGGAACAAATTTATCACGCGGCACCGCCGAAATTGCAGCGATTATCCGCTCGTCATTCACCTCATTGGGACGAAGCTGGCTATCAATCATATGAGAAAGGGCAACGGCAGGATCGCTCACATCAAAACCTCAATTAACAAATGTTCAAATTCACACATACATTCATTGGCACAGTGTGCCACATATTTCAGTGGCTTTATATAGAGACTACCGCCCATAAACAATGTGTTAATATGCCATATCACACTGCAAATTAAAAAAATATCCTGTAGCCGATAACAGAATAACGCCTAAGGCCAATAGGGATGCGACTATTTGCCTGTTCAGCGCGACAAACCGCCGTTACCGCGCCACAAGTGCAAACCAGTTCTTACGGATTAAAATATTCAATATTTGCCTTAAGGGAACCACCCGCGGCACGGCGCACAATATACAAGTGGTCATATTGGTCCTCATTGAGCATCGGATAGTCTGTGTTGGTCAGAAACGAGGTCACAACCGGCGTCGTATTGCTGTGCCCAACCACAAGAATGTTGCCTTTCGCTGCCTTGGCGGTCGCGGCAAGCTGTTCCGCAAACTGTTTTAAGGTGCGCGGGTCATACAAGGTAATTTCAACACCGCTTTGTTTGGCGGTAGGCGCGGCAGTCATCCGGGTTCGTTTATAATCGGTGGAAAACACCTGGGTAATTCCCTTGGCCGCGAGCAAGCCTGCAAGGGCATCGGCACGGGCAACGCCTTTATCGGTTAACCCCGGGTCACTGTCTGCGAGCTTTTCAGCATGACGTACCAGATAAATAACTGTGTTATCATCGGCGTAGGCGGGCACGCCGTATGCTGCTGCCAAGGTAAGTATTGCCAAAAATGGGGCAAATAGTTTTTTCATGGGTTTCCTCCGGTCATTTTGTTGTTTGGGGGCACCTTAGCACCGGGGTATTCGGCTAACCACCCCAACTTTCGAGGAACCAAAGCTCCAATGCGAGCAAGAAACCAGCATAAGCCAAAAAAGAGATTGCCGCTTCTGGAGCGCTTTGTTATATGCTGCTCTCGCTAGCGAGCAGGCCTACCTGTTTTCCAGCAACATACACCATGTGAGGCGCGATGGCGGAGTGGTGACGCAACGGATTGCAAATCCGTGTACACGAGTTCGATTCTCGTTCGCGCCTCCAAATTCAAGAGGCCTGACATAATACTGTCAGGCCTTTTTCTTTGCGCCGGGCCCGTTCTGAATGGCCTATTGATCGGCAAATTCCTGCGACAGGTTTCGCGAGGACATGCTGGACAAATTCAACAAATATATCTCCGTGCCGTCTCCGCTATTAAACCCATAGAGAAGAAAGCGTCCATCAGGCGATACTCTCGGAGCGCTGTCCATTTGAGCGGGGACACCCATATCAACCACCGCGCCGCCTTGTGTATCGATACGGTGTAGTGCACGATTTCCATCCGCTTCAGCAGACACATAGATATGCCTCCCATCCGGGGATAGTCCCGCCCCGGTGGCATTCAATTTGCCATCAGTCAACACTGAACGCTTTCCGGTTCGCATATCGTACTGGCCAAGTG
>JAAHTG010000227.1_pt1 | contig 54149 bp, 83 predicted proteins | sample 6116081 | NCBI WGS metagenome assembly JAAHTG01 (sample SAMN13939989, study PRJNA603662) | sponge metagenome | isolation source: marine sponge | host: Mycale hentscheli | place: New Zealand | collected 2005 | reverse complement strand
CTTTTACTACTTCCCTATTTTTCTTATATACTATCCTCTCCTCAATTCTTTCACTATCATAATATTTTTCAACCTGTTCCAATCTCCATTTCACATCCCCAATCTCCTCAATAATCTCATCTTCAAAATCTACCTTAGGTTTGTTTAGTTGTTGGGTAATAATTAGTGCAAGTTCCAAACACTCTTCCGCCAGTTTTTTATGTTCTCTTATTACTCGTCCTACTTTCATTGTTTTGACTTCTCCTTTTTTTTAATATACTTCTTCAACTCTTGACCATAGACTTTACGATATCCGTAATCTTCCATTCTTTTTGTATTCATTGGAAAACGACTAAAGTTTCCCATACCATCCATATCAATCTCATCCGTTTTATTGGATATATTTTTAAAGTCTCTTTCTTGTTCTTTATGTGAACGATTAATCATTGTCAACAACCCCAACATATATAGGATGAAGATAATTGACCCGACCGTGAACATTACAATTTGCATAGCTATTACTTTTTGTTGTTATAGTAATCGTTTCGACGTTGACGAATAGTAGTCGACATACTCAAGATTGAAGGAACCCAAATTCCAACAAAGATACCTTCGAGTTGATATCCCATAAACCATAGTGTAACCGAGTACAGGAATGAGATGAAAGCAAGAATAACGGGATAATAGATTTCCCAAAATGTGATTAGTTTGTTTTTCATACCACAAAGATAATATAGACTTCGGAATATGTCAAAATTTTTCTGGAAATTTTCAGATAGGTTTTTTAGAATTGAGATAAAAATTTCCCTAATCTCTTCAGTGTTTTTGCAACTACTCCCTCATTCTCTTTTGATTCATTCCCTTTTGATTCACTTGTTTGTGATAATTCCATAATTTTAGTGAATGTTTTTTTACCTACCTTACCATCGTCTTTAAGATTATTTGATTTTTGCCATTCTTTTACCTTTTTCTCTGTGTTTGGTCCGAATAATCCGTCAGGTTTAGCCCCGACAATAATTTGTACTATTTTAATAGCATCTTTAGTGTTAGGTATTTTACCTTCTTGTCCATGACTACCCTTCATAAGTAACCAACCTTTATTCATAATACCGTCAACCCAATTCTGTGGAATACTTGGTGTGTCAGTTTTATCTTCTGTACTTGAAGTCTCAGCGGGTGTTTGAGTATTATCTTCTGTACTTGAATCATCAGTTCCTGATTTAGTTATTGTTAAAGGTAACTCTGGATTGTCCCTTATCTCACCTAAAGTTAAACTTATTTTAAAATTTTCAGGTTTCGAATCATTTAAAAGTAATCCTAATTTATTCATAGCTAATATCGAATCCTCGGTTAAAGTAGTTACAACCTTTTTATCTGAACCTAAGCTCCAAACCGTAGGACTTGCATCAACACTCATTATTAATTTATTTTCAGAACAATTTAGTTTGGATGTTATTTTAAAGAAATTCTCTTTAAAACTCTTCTTTTGACCACATTTCATTTTACCTTTTACCTCATTATCGACTGAAAATTCAATTTCCAAACCTTCCTGTATATAATATGCCTTGTCTTTTAAACTTGAATCAAGGGTAATATTTATTGTGGTTGCATAAGCATCCTCACTTAACAAACCCATCAACTCTTTATTTCTATTTATTTCAGTAATGATTTTTTTATTCATAATTCAGACTTTACTATAAATACCAAATTTTTCCAAAAATTTTTATAAACAATTTTTTTAGGATTCCCATACAAATTTCATTTACGCTATTGAACCCCCTTTTGACCCCCAAAACCCCCCAGGGGGAGGGGGGATACGGGAGGGTATACAGGGGGGGACCCCCATAGGAGGGGGTATATAGGGGGGTTCTTAGGTAAACTCCATATGGGTCCCCCCTTAGTGTATGTTCATCTATGGGTGTCATGTCAGGACAATGACATATCCAAATATCTTAGGGGGAAGTTATCAACAGACAATGTGTCAGTGTATAACCTTACAAAAGAATGTTAAGTGTCAGGTTATATGTTGAAAAATAATGGGGGGATTATTTGGTAGTGTCAAATATTATTCGTATCTTTATGTTGACGCTCTGGAGTTTCCATATATATATTCTAAAGCATCAACATAAAGTTACGGCTTTTATTTTATATAACCAAATATTTATTGTTAAATTATTCTATATGTCTACAGATTATTTCAACACTCTCCCCTCAGGTTACATCGAATATGTTAATAAGATTATGGGGAACTTAGTTGTTGGGTCATACTCATCTCCTGAGTGGGATGACTCTTGGGATATACGTTTGGATGATATAAAAGGTAACCCCATATTTTCTATTAGGGGTGAGAATAACTATCCCATATATAGAATCAATTATTCCCCCTCAGCTTTCTTATTCAATATGGTTCCCATGGGTGGTGAAGGTGAACAACTCGAATTCATTGTTCAAGTCTATGATAAGTACAATGTTGAGAGACTCATCTATGACTTCTTCGAGAAGAGAAACCAAGATATAGATGTCATTGGTAAGAAGAAAGGGTTTAATGAATGGCTCCCTCTTTTATAAAAGGGTTTTTTTCCACAACTATTGTTAATAAAATTACTTATCCACACACCGTAGGGGGAATTGTTGATAAATAAATGTGTCATTTTATTTGGTTTTGTCAAAATGTCATGTGGACTTTGCTCACGGCACAATCCCTTTGGAGGGTTTTGTGTTAGTATTACCCCCCTCTATTTTCCTGCTAATAATAAATAAATCGATGATTTCACTCGTAAAAACAGGGATTTTCTTTAGTTTCCCCTTATTGTATATGTCTATTTAGAGAGAGATAGAGGTAGGGTATATATTCCAGACAAAAAGGTACATTATAAAGGGGGTAGCGGTGAGACGAAGTCCTATAATCCCCTCCAACGTTCTCCTATCGATAATTTCTTATAAAACCCCAACGAAAAGACTATGAATTTAGACTTTCTTAAGTGTCAAAATGTGGTAGAAAGTGGTGTAATATCCGAAGGATTATGTAATACTTATGAGTACATTTTCGTATATGGTTTTCCTTTTAGAAAACCCCTTAGTGTATATGTCTCTAAAGTCTCTGAGGGGGAAGACTTCTTAGGGTATTATGGGGGGAATGGAACTATGAACGAAACATAACGACCCGTGTATACGGGGAGTGGTCTACGAAGTAGAATGTATAGTGAGTAGTTTCATTTACTCCATAATATATCAGTTAGCCCTTTTAAGACCTACAATATCTTTATATTCTTCATAGTACTTATCGTATAGTTCTAATATATAATCTTTACATTTAATATCATAACACTCTCCTTTACCAGGTCCTTTAAGTTGTGCTTCTATATTATATTCTTCTATATATTCTTTTATCTTATTTTCTAATTCGACAGCACCTAATGCAGGTAATCTCTTCTCTCTTAATTTTTCTTTGATGTCTTTTAATGTTATTTTCTTACTCCATCTTTTTTCACCGTACCTTTTCTCTACTGTATTCTTTGTATAACCTATTTTAAGAAACTCTCTCCCGTATTTGTACACACGGATAATATAAACCATGTGTTCCCCGAAAGATGTGTCTATCTTTGTTAATACACTGTCTATTAATTTAGGGTATTCTGTTAGGAGTTCATGTACATGTTCTCTTTTTGTATCCTCGGTTTGTTCTCTTATCTGTAAATGTCTTTCGTATAGTTCTTTCATATTTTAAGTATAAATAAAAAAATCTATTATTTCACCGTTAAAATCCTCGATTTTTTATTGATTCAGTTATTTTATCTTCTATATTTCTTTCATTAACGAAGTAAAAGTCATGTTAAAGTATTTCATAATTGTATTAAGTTTATTTGTCTTTGTGTATATTATTGATGAGATAAGGTCTAAGGATTAGACTTTAATACACGTTGTAGTATTGGGTGATATAATAGTTCACCGATATTTATTAGTATGAATGATTTGTTATTTTACGTATTGGTTTCTTTGGGTGTTATAACATCCCTTGTGTTGTTAATAAAACTAACAATAAATCTTTTATTTAAAGTGGAGTACTACCACGATTGGAAAGATAGAGACGAGAATATGGAACCTAAGGTTAAGAAACGTTACGTAAAACGTTAATCCCCGTTCTTCCTACACAGTTGGTTACTTAACAATACTGTGTTTTCTGTAACGTTGTATTTGTATAGTACTTCGAATACGATACTTTCTACTATTTCTTTTGTTACCCCTGATTTTCTATCCATACACAAAGTATTATTTGATTCTATGTCCACTACAAGTCTCCCCTCTGATTCCCATGCCCTAGGATGTACTCCGAAATTATATAAATCGTAAAAGTAATCTGAATCTATATCTAAGTTATATTCAGATATAATCTTTTGTACAATCTCTTCTGTTATTGATTGGAACTTTACATTCATCTCCGTCCATTTCTTTCCATCTACTGAATCCCAGTTATAGTATGCTTCGATAACTAAGTTTGGCGCCCCTAAGTATTTTTTAATATCTTCTATATTGGCCGCTTTCCATATTGTATCTACATAATTTTGGTCGTAGTTCGGTGATAATGGATTTAGTCTATCTAAGTCAGGTTTTATTTCTATCGTTATGTATGTGGCTCGCTTGTTTTCTTTATGAACGAAGTACGCGTTGTTATGTCCTAAGTGTGCTTCGAAATCTAAAATTCCTTTCGCATATACTGTACTGAACAGTTTCTTTACTGTTTCGAATAGTTGTACCTCATCTTTAGAATAACCTATTTCCATATGTTATAAATATGTTTGTTTATCTAAAATAGTTTATTTATTTGTGTATGTAGTTACATTTTTTATATATTTGTGTGTCGTCTTTACCCGCGATTGCGTATTTAATAGTAAAACATATATGAGACTCATTTTAACATCCCTATTTTTCACTTTCTTTCATATGGTGGCTAGTTGTCAGTTATCATTGGATTCATTGGTTACAGACCCTTTGTATATCCCTAATGCCGTTACGTTTGACCACGACAATATAAATGATGGTTGGAGAGCAGAAAGTATGGTTGAATGGGATGAATATGAAGTTTTAATATATAATAAATGGGGTGAGTGTATTTGGATGAGTACGGACATTAAGGAGTGGTGGATTGGTGACCATCGATTTAAGGGTACTCACTACTCTCGTGATGGTTTGTATACGTATAGTATTTCCGCACGAAAGGGACTTGATTATATTAATAAAATAGGAACTATATACGTTATTCGATAATGGATTTTGAAACCGTACATGAATCATTTGTATTATCTTTGATAGTATGTTCTTCTTCTATTTCACTCGCATCAGTTGTATTAGTAATGGTTTGGTTATTTATTAGAAATAAAAATGAATACTACAAAGACGGTGTGAAAGTAGAGGGTTATGAAGATTCTCTCTGACTGTGGCTGGTTAAAATCCCCCTACCCCCTTTTTTCACTTCTTTAATATTTATCATTAATGGAAGACAATCTATCAGATAAGTACGAAGAGTCAAAAAGGATTCAACTGTTACTTGACGGTCTGTTCTTTAACAAGATGGGTTTGTCTTGTGATGTTGTATATCTACCGTCCATTTTTCAACATATAGTTGTTATAAATATTGATTTATCTAAGATGTATCCATCTCTTGGTGGTAACCCTGACATAATTGAAGAACTTAAGAAAGGTTCCCTGCATAGGGATTTGGCCACCTCTTTAAGATATATTGATATTCCACCTATGGACGTTTACTCTTATCCTGTTTTCTCCCTCGATAAAAAGGGTTTTGATGATTTGGATAAGATTAGAAATGGCGTATTGGAATCTTATGTAGAAGTGAAGGATGAAATTGGTCATTGTATGACTAATGTTGATGTTGAATGGATTCCCGATTTGGATACTATAGTAGGTAGAGACACTATGGATGCAATCGACGAGTATGTACTTAACTTAGATGATGATATATCATTAGCCTTTAAACCTTATTTATATTTTATGTATGGTCAGGGTAAGTGTGTTGATATGAGTTTACCGTCAGCTTACAAAGTGTTTGATGATATAAACCCTGATGTGAAATACATGAGACCTGAAAAAATTAAAAAATGAAAGGAGAAAAAAGAATAAACTTGGTGACCGATAGAAAAGGTACGAATAACATTAAGAAACTCAGACTAATCTTTCCAGATAAGGGAGGTGAAGAGGTAGGTGTGTCTATCCTTGAACGTATCGGTTTAGTCACAGTTAGGTTTACTTCATTAGAGGAAATGGAGAATTATATTAAACCTCTCGTCGCTCAAGATGTTAAATTAGATGAGTTAATTATTGGTTCACATGGTCAGGGAGGTAACCTATTAACGACACAAGATGACGGTGCATATATGATGGATAATAGGTTTTTGGAAGATATAAAACCTTTAATTAGTCCAGGTAAAACAAACGTATTGTTCACCGCTTGTCATGGTGCGGATGAACTGAGAGTTCTTAAAGATGCCGCAGAGAAACTAAATACTAAAGTTTATGGTATTGCAGGTATTTCTATACCTGGATTGAATAAACTTTTAAACCTATTTAAAGAAAAGATTTTTAGTTGTGAACCAAAAAAGAATGACGATAACACAATGAAAATGTCTAATGAAGAATTACTAAAAGGGTTTTACTGTCACTCAGAAATGAATCACCCAATAAATTGGTTTAAAATTAAAAAATGAGAGATTTAATTAAGAAAGTTTTAAGAGAAGAATCAGATTCTATGGACATGATGCATTTTTGGAGTAACTCACCTAAGGTTACTGATGTAAATGATAACGAACAAATGGATAATTTCATGTGGCACATTATCGATTATGTGGATTTTCCATCTGACGGTAATTTCAGAAGAATTGAACCTTTTATCAAATCTTTAATTAGGTATGGTTTGATTGATGTTGAATTCTATACTAACATGTATGTATGGTTGAACCGTAAGTTAAGAGAGATAAAAACCGCTGAAGAAGAGTTTCAATTATCTTTGGATTACGTTAGTGGTGACGACTCATATAGTGACTGGAAGTGGCATGTTCTGTCTTTAGGTAGGGAAAATTTTGAAAGGTTAAAGGAGGGTTGGGATGATGCTATTGAAGTTGTGGAGGGAATAAGACCTATAGAATCATTTAATTATGCATGGCCACATCCATATGACTTTAGAAACCGTCAGTAATTCTAAAAGTACACGCAGGTCTACCATTAATTAACGGCATTCCATGTTCGTCGTAAGTAATCGTCTTTACCTTAGTTTTCTTATTCTTAAATCTTCCTGTTAGTATTGTATCACCAACCTTTACTTCTAACTTAATCATTTTGACATGTTAGGTCTTTGTACTGAGTTTAACAGTCCGTCTCTATCTTTTACCCATTTACTAACGAAATCTTTATCGTTAGCGAAAACCTTCCAAACGTAAAAGTCTTTAAGGTCATTAAGTAACATCCCTGTATCTATTTCCATTATATTATAATTTTAAATCCCCATACCTTCCAAAAAAGAGATGGTACTTTTATCTCGTGGTGTTTTTGTTTTCTTAGACTTAAGGTATTTAAGAGTTTCCCTAAGTTCGTCATTTTTACTCTTAGGTTTTATTTCCCCCTGTCTTTCAATAGGTTTAGTTATTTCATCCTTTTTTTCATTGTTTTTATAATAAACATTAGGGTAGTAAATCATCTGATACACTTTAGCCGCTCGTTCAGCGTTAAAAGTAGTCAGATAGATGAACATGTAACGAAGGATTTCTCTCATAAAACAAATATACGATATATTACCCTTAAAAAAAAACTTACTAAGAACTTTTTTTAAATGAATACTTTTACCTATATTTGTAAAAAACAAATCTTATGGACATCATCATCGCACTCATCGTAATCGGACTCATTTTTAGTTTCGGAAGTTCAATTTTGGAAGGTATCTTCTCCGCCGTATCAGGTGGAGGTAAGGTTATCGGTTTTCTACTCGGTATCTTTCTTTTGTATCTCTTCCTCACTGGTGGGTGTAGTTAAGTATTCTTCTAATTTTTCGATACTAATTTTTTGAAACTCGTTTTTAACTTCCGTAATATGTGTTTCATCTAATCCCATATAAAGTTTAAGGGTATCTATAACCTGATACATGTCAGCATCCCCAACTAAGTAAGTATTTTGACTAATAGGTTTAGTGTTCCATCCAATTTTTGCTTTTCGAAATACAATATAACCTTCCTGACCTCCCACTCCTTGGAATGTGACTTGATAGTTACCTTCAATTTCAGTAACTATAGTTTTAAAGTTTTTATCTAAAAATTCTCTTATTATCTCCATCCTAATAGTATATTAATTACGATAAACAGATTTGTAATAACTGCTTGAAATACAATGAACGTTCTAATAATAGCAACTTTATCACTGTACCAATTATCTTTTTCATTTGCCTTTGAACCTAATGATTTAGCCCAAATAGTCCAGTATTTTTTAACTCTATCGTTCATTGTATTAATTCAATACAATAGTAATCAAGTTTTTTTGTTGAGTCAATTATATTTTTATAATATACCCATTTTCTGTATTGTTCTCAAACCTTTTTCTATACTTATCAAAAGTATCTTTACCCCCTACTAATCTAACTCTACTATCAGGGTTATCATAATATTTTTTTAAATCTAATAAAGGTACGATTATGAATCTGTAAAACTCTTCCATATCTTCTTCATTAAAACCAAGGTATCTTAAAATGTTAAAGTAATTACTACTAGGTATAAAACCAAAATGCTCTATAAAAAGACCCACTATCTCACCTTTTTTAGTGTCAAAATATATAATTTCATCTTCGTCCTTAGGATTAGTGTTTCGGTATACTTCTATATCTTCTTTAAAACCTATTAATTGGTTTTTTACTGCGTCAGGTAATTCGTTAAACTTATCCATTTTTCAATATTTTTTTTGCGTCTCCTTTTTCTAATCCTATTCTAAATCCTTTATCAATAAAATCTATCATCCCACTACTTTTAGTAAATTTAGGGCTTAGTTTAACAGTATGTGGTAAATCCATATTCGGTATTATAAGATTATTAAAGATGTCTTCATATTCCTCCGAAGAATTCATACCAATATAGTCAAGTAACATAAAATATTTATAGTTTGGTACAAACGCTCCTATTTTTGTTGAATAATGTCCTACAACTGTATCAGTCTTTGGGTCGTGGATTATATATACATAATCTTTCATTAGATATTCGTCGAGTCCTTTTGTTAGACTTATTATTTGGTTTAATAACGGTTCAGGTATATTTTTCATTATCTCATAATTCTTTCGCACATTAGATTTTCATGTGAAAATCCACTTTCGTTTACTCCATAAGTTTCAAACACATCATCAGCAATCTCAATAAGTTTATCACAATCCACACCTCTATCCATAAACCCACTGTCAGTTCCTAATCCACTTTTACCTAATGAGTGTGAATATGCCATTATGGTAGTGTCACTTGGGTAATCAGGATTTGTTTGTAGTTGAACTAAAATATTATACTCCTGTATTAAATTGTACGGTATTTTATATTCATTAGTTAAGATATTAATGACATCGTCATGACAATTCTTAACGACCTCTTGAACGTATTCATCATTTATATATGTGTAATGTTGTAATGTGTTCGACCCCATTGGTGATAAACCAGTATATTTTAAAATATCACTCACCTTATGTTCAATTTCATGGACTATTTTTTTATAGTTTTCGTCATAGGTTGGTGAACCCTTGTACTGTTTGTCTATATCGATGTAAAATTGTAATAACACATAAGGATGAGTCGAATTTTTGGCTACGCTAAAATCATATTTTACTTCATTATTTTTGAACAGTATTGAGTCTATTATTTTGTTGAGTATACTGACTGACTGTTCTAACTCCTCTATTAGTTTTTCATTGTCCATCATCCTATCTCTTGATTAAAGTATTCATGGAATAATTTCTCAACTCCTCTATGGTCAGGATAAAAATTGTCAAGATATATTGTTTCAAGATTATGATAACTATCATCATAGTCTCTCATTTCAGCCAAGAAACAAAAAAAATTATTACACTCTGAAAGAACATCAAAATCTTTATACGTGCCATTTTTGTAATAATCGTGAATAATATCGTTTAAAAAATTATCTATTTTTATTGATAATAATGTATGACCGTTATGGTCTTGGTCGAACTTTATATCATCGGTTTTGAAATATTCTTGTATGTCTCCCATTACCCTTTCAAGTACCTCATCATCAGCTGCTTGCCTATAAGCCCAACTATATATATTTACAAGTTCTTGTAGTAAGTCACTATCTTCTAAATCATCAAAATCAAAGGACTCTTTACCCATCATTTTAGATAATTTATTTTTCTCTTCGTCGTTTAAAACATCCTTAATTTCATCATTTTCAAATTCAGGGAACCAATCTTCGAACAATCCACCATCATCTAAAATACTTGATATGTAATCAGGTCTGATAAGATTAGCCAAGTCATCCTTATCTAAAACAAGTCTACCATCATCTACTATATCATACCTAAAAAGTTCTCTGATTTCATTGATGACATATTCAGAATCTTCGTCGTATAATATCTTCATACAGGATTGTTCACATCCCATAGATTCTGCTAAATCTAATAATTCAGACCTATTTTTTAATAATTTACCATCTAAAATATATTGTAAGTATGACTCACAGTCTTCATTAAAATAGTTTTGAAAAAACTCTATATCGAAAACATTATTACTATAACTTTCGAGTAGTTTTTTCCTATCTGTTAATAGGACTTTTATTAGACCTTTTTTTCTTTGGTTTTTCACTTACTTTTAATTATATTTAATAAATATTTATATTATATGATTATTCCTTCTTATTTAGAATTAATTTGGTATTACCTGTTAGTTGGCACACTTATTGGTTTTATTTTAGAAAAATCAATAAGATGGGTAGGAGATAAAGTTAATTGGATTGAAAGGTTTTGGTTGATTTCAGCATGGCCTCTTATGATATTAGCATTTATCTATTATTTTTTTGTTGGACTATTTAACTCAGATGATTAGATTACGTATCATATTATTATTAATGTCTACCCCTCTTTTGGTGTTAAGTCAGAGTGAAAGGGATGAAAAAATAAAGAAACGTAGTGAGCGTAGTAATCGTCCATCCACTACAACTACAATTACAGAGTCATCGACCCCTGTATTTGTACCTCAGAATAATTTTTACAACCCTTATAATCCTTATAACCAATACACTCCTTATCGACCATATTATCCCACACGAATAAGAGGAAACAATAACGGTATTTTTAATAGACGTAACTCAAACAATCAAGTTGATAGTAATCGAAAACCACTTAATGTGAGTTTAGGATTTACCGTGGGTGTGGGTAGAGAATTATTATCCCCATCTTCTGGATTATTTTTGACTTTGGGTGGTGAGACTTTTCTTTATTTGTCTTATGAGTCGTCTTCAGATAGCCCATATGAACATTATGATAACATTACATTCGAGGAGGTTATGTCATGGGGAGATGAAAAAGTTGATGAGTTTGAAAGTTACTCCTCTTTTGGTATAGGTGTGGGTGGTGAGTTATATAAGAATATTTCTCAGTATGCTGGTATCAGTATCTATGGTCGTGACCGAGACTTAGTTTATTATGATGAATACTTTTTACTATCTGATAATGGTGAATATTCAATTAACGATAAAGACGAAACTAATTTTAACTTAATTTACGGATTAAAATTTGACTATGAAAGAATGTGTATCGGTACTTCTATTTATTTTGTAAGAAATAGAAGGTTCAATATCAATTTTGGTCTTAATTTTTAAAAGTGATAGTTAAAAATTTTACACTTCGGATTTAATTTACTTAAGTCTGGAAATGTAACATTTCCCATTTCATTATTATCTATGTGTGATATATGTAATTCAGTAAAAGAGTCACAGAATTTTTCATAGGTTTTCTTTCCACCAATACACCAGTCCGCATCGTAGTAATGACTTGTTGAATGTTCTATCCTATCCACGACTATTAATGTTCTGTTTCTTAGTGGTGGAAGAGCTTGTGCGGTTCTGTATCCAACTAAAAGAGATGAGTGTTCTGTAAGTTTTTTAAAGTGTAGTAAATCCTCTTTATTATACCAAAGTAGTATATCATTAAGACCAATAAACCCTAAATTATTTACCGCAACTATAGCTTTCATATCTCTTCTATTCTTTTGGCTTTATCATCTATAACCAAGTCAAAATGTGGTTTAGGATTTGGTCCCATTCCTGTAATTAAGTCATGAAATCTACATCCCCAACCTGTTAACTGGTCCCATGTGTAGTCAGTATAGTCCTTTTTAGATACTGAACCTCTAGCAGTCCAATAAACTATTTTCCAACCTTCATCATATAATTTATTTATCTTATCAATATTCTCTACAATGGGTATTGATAAATCATATCTACGATTGTTATTATCTTCGTAATAACAAATGGTCTCGTCAATATCTACGAGTGCTACTTTTTGCTCACCTTCTTTGGTAAGTCTTTTTGCGTTGTGAAATTTCATTTATTTCAGTTTTTACACATTTATATTTCGTAAGGTGATTCACTAAAAGTAACTTCTTTAAGTGTGGGACAGTTACTGACTAAATATTGTATGATAAACCCTTTGAATAATCCCTTATCATTAAAGGTTAGTAGGTTTCCATTTTCCTTTAGTTTGAACATCTTCACTTTTTCTATTACGTCAATCTTATTTATAATTAGTTTATTAACTCCGTTAATCTTAATCCCCTTTTTCAAATCATCTAAATCTAACCACCCGATTTGTCTTGGTCGACCTGTGGTTGCACCAAATTCATTCCCCACTTGTCTAATTAAATCAAATGTTCTTGATGGTTCTTCAAATTTTTTATTTCCTACATATGTTCTGTAAGCCTTAGCAATTCCATAAACATCTCTTACTGTTTGGTATGGTACTCCGTTCTGTAAAGCACCTGCAACTGTACAATGTGAAGATGTCACATATGGGTAATCACCCCAATCTATATCTAACTCAAATCCTTGCGCTCCTTCAAAAAGTATTTTAACCTCATCTTCTCCGTGAAGTTCATCATACATATCAATTACATAATCAAATACCTCTTCACAATCTTCTACCCTTAATCCTGTTCTGTTATACTTTTCTCGGTATGTAGGTCCGTTACCTGTTTTGGTTGTACCTATCTTTGTATCTTTGGAGTCTTCTTCTATATATTCATCTTTGGTAATGTGAACTCTTCTATCTATTAGTAGATTTTCTCTTACTTTGAATCCTCCTTTTTCTAAGGTTCTTATTTCCTCTTCAAGTTTTGATGGGTTGACTATACAACCTGGTCCAATTATAGACTTAATACCGTATATAACACCTACAGGTATGTAATGGGTTACGAACTTATTCCCATCATGGTATATGGTATGACCCGCGTTCCCACCTCCGTTATATCTAATTACGTGTGTGTACTCATCTTTTGTCGACGCTAAAGCATGTGCAACTTTTCCCTTCCCTGTGTCACCGGCCTGTAAATCAACAATGATATCTGTGTATTTAATCATTTCTTTTCATTAACACTTAATTATAATATTTATAAACGATTAATCAAGTATGTCACACCCATTATTACACGCTAAATCATCAGTAAAAAAATTCGGTGGAAAGGTAGAAGACTACATTAATATTCACAATTGGTTCGATGAAACCAAATCGTGGATAGCACACAGTTACCACAGAGCGTTTAGACACCATTCAGAGGGTATATTTGAGTGTGAAAAGGTATTCGGTGAGTCATTTATCAACTCAGATGGAAAAGTCGTTTATACACGTTATGTGGGAGAACAACATGTAAAAGAAGATTGTGCAAATACAATTCCTTCAGCTAAGGATTGGATTGATGCACTTAACAAAAAAGAAAAACCTATGTGGATGACACGTAGTATGAACTTAAAGTTCGATGACTAATATTTATTGACATGAAAGAACAAAACGAATTAAAGGTAGTATTAAATATATTTCAGAAGTTTTTAGAACTTAACAAATGTCCTAAAGTAATTTTTGATATTGATGGTTACGATTTGAGTGTACAAGATAAAAGGTTCACTTGTAAAGGACAGAGGGTTAACCCTCCAATTCCAATAGGTAAGTTTATGGAAAATTTTATGGAAGCTTTAGATAGTAATGGTGATTTACCGAGAGAAAGTGAAGATGGTGACCAAGAAATATATAATTACGAATTCGGAATTGATTCAGAAAACAAACAAGTGTCTATCTTCGGCAATTACAGTAAGTACGAAGTTGAAGAAACAGAAATAACTGAATTATATGCCCAAGAGATGGATGATGAAAATTTTTCAAATTTCTTCAAAAAATTAAGAGAGGAAGGTGATTTCGAATTAGAAGTTCAGTTTGAAGGTGGTGGTGACTCAGGATGGATTCACGACACAGGTGAGACAAGAAAACATACTGATTATGATGTACCACCATCTATTATGGAAATTATGTACCAAATGTTAGAAAATTACCCTGGTTGGGAAATCAACGAGGGTTCACAGGGTGACTTTACTTTTGAATCGGCGGGAGGAAAGGATAAACTAACTCTTCGTTTCGATATGAATACTGAAACAACCGCATCAGAATTACTCTATCAGTTCAATTATTAATTACTCAACGGAGCCTTAATCGTTGGATGAGACTCATAGTTATTGATTTTATAATCAAACTCTCCATTTAAAATGTCTTGACTTAACAATCTAAGTTTTGGTAAGTTGTAAGGTGTTCTCTCTATTTGTTCTCTTGCTTGGTCTACATGATTGTTGTATAAGTGTACGTCACCTAAGTTCCCTATTAAGTCACCAGGTACCATACCAACTTCATCTGCAATAATTTCCAATAACATCGCATAAGACGCGATATTGAAGGGTAACCCTAAAAAGGTGTCTACACTCCTCTGATTCCACATAAGTGAAACCTCACGTCTCGGAACACCATACATGTCCATGTGTTCGTGGAAGTAATCGCTCGAACGACTCATGGGATTTACACTTTCGTTATGTATATCAATACGCTCATCCAAATTTAATTCCCTTGTGTAAACCTGAAAACCATAATGACATGGAGGAAGTACCATCTTATCAATATCACCAGGATTCCAAGCGTTTACCATAAGTCTTCTTGAGTCAGGATTGTCTTTAATCTGCTCAATTAGGTTTCTTATTTGGTCGACATTAGATTTAACATTTGGGAAACCTTTCTTATCTGTAAGTTCATGGTCATACTTATCCCACATCTTCCATTGTTTACCATAAACAGGACCTAACTCACCATACATTTCTGCAAATTCATTGTCAGTCTTTATTTGCTCAATAAACTCATCCATAGGTAGATAGTCTACGTCAGTTGCGAACACGTTTTTTAACTTGTAGTTCTTATAAGCATCACCGTTCCATATATTACAGTTATTTTCAACTAGGTAACGAATGTTAGTGTCACCTTTTAGAAACCATTTTAATTCGGTCATTAGTGACTTAATCGCCATCTTCTTGGTTGTTAGAAGAGGAAACCCTTCTTTCATACTATGACGAATAGTATAACCAAAAATAGATTTAGTACCTGTTCCAGTTCTATCTTTTTTTTCTATACCATACTCTAATATGGTCATCAATAATTCTTGGTACTGTTTATCTAAGTTATTCATAGAATTGTATTATTATAATCTTCTTTGTTTAACATCACAACCTCTCCTCGATATTTACCATAAAGGTCATATTGATATTCTTCAATTAATTCGAAATTATCTCTTTTAAATTCATTAACAATTACATAGTCAGATTCATTAGGAAATCTCATCCTTACTTTAGATAGTTCTTTTACCGCCTCGTTTAGTACACGGTCTAATGCGTCTTCCTCATCAAAATGAACCTCTTCCATACCTTTAACTGTGTTGGAATTCGATTATTGTACTTATTATCGGTACTCTGAACAAAGGTACATTCTTTTCTGTGTCTGTTTGTTTTTGTAATACCTCATAATAATCGTCATGTGTTTTTATTGTGACTACATTATCATAATGTTTTGTCATATCTCTATGTGTAAATGTTAACGTATGCTCAGACGTATTAAATTTTAGTTCTATCATCTTTTGTATTTTTTGTTTTTATAAATAGAAAAACCTTTCCCCTAGAATAAGGGAAAGGTTCACACTAATCAAGTTTTATTTTAATTAGTTTCCAATAACTAAATCACCATAATCTAACTTATCCATACCTCCCTTCCCTTCATCCGCTTCGTCATACATAAATGCCTTAACCACTGCAACTACTGACTGTTCTGATTGAGCTATTTTTGATTCCATCCAATCTTCTAACTGTTCACCATCTTCCATCATTTCCCACATTTTATAAGCTAATGTTGCGATAGTAAACATCTGTTGTTTGGCCATATATGAACCATCTTTACTCTCTTTCAAGTTATCTTTAAGTTTTTTAAGTTGTTCCTCTGTAATAATAATATTACTCATGTGTCTTTTTTTTATATCTTATAAATATACCCTTATTTGTATTCCTCACAATAAATGTGTTCCCCATCTCTACTTTTGACTATAAGATTGACTTGATAAATTCTACTTTCCATGTTATGTTCAAGACCTAAAAGTTTAAGTATTTTTTTTGGGATTACATCAGCTTCCCACCACGCTGGGTCTACATTGTAGTCATACCATAAACCATCACAATCAACATAAGATTTATCAGTATTTAGGTACATAATAACATTAAATATGTATTTAATTTCTTTAAATCCATTTTTAACTAACTCTTCCCTATCATCTTCATCGATTTCACTGAATTCAAATTCAAAACGATTAATAACATTTTCACCTTTACCAAACGTATCCCATTTTCCTGAGTCATCAAGTTTACCTAAAATACTTATTATATCAGGAGTATTTAATAATTTTTCTATAAACTCAAATCTATTAGTATCTAACATACACATAAATATCACAATATAAAAAAAGGTGGAGAGTTTCCTCCCCACCTGTAAGGCCGACTAGGATGTCGAACTCCACCACTCGTCTCACGACGAGATTAATTAACCCCCTCTTTCATTTTAGTAACTGCGTACTGTCCGAGAGTCATGGAAGATGTGCTTCCTACAATCACACATTCCTTAAGAATATCATAAGGGATGTGAATAAGATTGTCAACCCCATTGAACATGGAAAGTGGATTTTTCAAAGCCAAAGCTGAGTGGATGGCATTGAGGTATACTTTGTGTTGGTCTAATTCGTTCTCGAATTCTTGGTTCAACAACTGTCCGAACTGTGGGTGGATAATGACTACGTTTTTCATATAACAAATATACGAAAATTAATTCATACAAACAAGTAATTCGTCACGAACTTGTGTAAGTTCTTCAACAGAACATTCGTCGAAAAGATACTCGTACTCCTCAGGAGTATCAGTAACCATCAATTCGTGTATTGGGTAATTATTAATAAAATTATTCAAATGGGACAAGAAGAATAGATTATGTTCAATTTCACATTCTATGGTTTGCCAACGCATCGGCTCATTGTGAATCATATTGTCGAAGATATTAAAAGAGATTTCGTTGTTTTCCATAACACAAATATACACATTTTACTTTAATATCCTAACTTTTAAAAAAAAAGATATGAGAATAATTGTCACGGGAGGTTTTGGGTTCATCGGTTCAAACTTCGTTAACTTAATTAGAGAAAAATTACCCACCGCAGAAGTAGTAATTTTAGATAAGATGACTTATGCTGCAGACCCTAATAATATTAAACGCCCTTGTAAGTTAATTAAAAAAGATATATGTGATGTCACCCCAGAAGATTTAGGTGTGTATGATTATATTGTTCATTTCGCAGCTGAAAGTCATGTGGATAACTCAATATCTGATGGTAGACCATTTATGAATACCAACATAATTGGAACCTTTAATTTAGTAGAATGTGCAAGGCAAAATAAGTATTTGAAGAAGTTCATTCATATATCAACTGATGAGGTTTACGGTGATATGATGGATTCTGAATGGTTAAGTTCAAACGAGAACCATAATCTCGCACCCAGTTCTTACTATTCATCATCTAAAGCGTCTTCAGATATGATAGTGTTATCATCCAATAGAACGTTTGGGTTACCATACCTTTTAACTAGAACTTGTAACAACTACGGTGAAAACCAAAATAAAGAGAAGTTTTTACCTAAAATTTTTGATTCTATTATGAACGAAAAAAAAGTACCTGTTTACGGTGATGGAAAACAGATTAGAGAATGGATGTATGTTAAGGACAATGTAGAAGTGATATACGATTTAATGATGGATGATGAAGTAGTGAATGAAGTATACAACATCGGTACAGACGATACTTTCTACAACTTAGAGTTAGTTGAAAAGATATCTGAAATTATTGGTAAGGACGTAACTTTTGAGTTTGTCGCTGACCGTTTGGGTCATGATAGAAAATACAACTTAGATTGTACAAAACTTAAAGAATACTACAAGTCAAAGGGTAAAGAGTATCAACCAAAGGAGATTATAGATTGGATGAGTCAGTTCCTCCTTGAAGAAGTGGTGTAAGAATATCTACATATTTCTTCTCTTCTTCTCTGTTCATCACATAAGACATATCAAAATCTAAACCCGTACTATCCTTTATACTTTTTTCTAAGTACTCTTGCATATCAGGTGACTGTTCATAACCAAAATGAACTAAATTTGAGGCTGATGGGAATATCTTAACATCAATAAAACCCATAATATTTTTAAAGATTATGAAATATGGTTTACCGTTTTTATGTAAAACGGACACGTCATCAATCCAACCTGGTAAGGTTCTTTCCTCCAAATCTGTTATTTTGAGTCCGTCTACTAACTCGTCTATTTGTTTCTTAACTATATCAGGTAATTTCATGTTATTAAATATTAATATATCTGAGGTGATTCAAAATGTAGAACTGCACCGTCATTAGTTACAATATAATTTTTATTAGGGAAAACGTAAACTTCACCACCTCTTTTACCATATGCAATATAATCAATATTTTTTTCTTTATAGTAGTTTTTCATACCATATGTCTTAACATAATAATATTTTTTACCTTCCTTTTCCATTTCTTTAACATATGTAAGAGGTTTTACTTGATAACTTTTCCCATTAATTATCATATCTATTGAACCGTATCTATCTACTTTTGAACCAGGTGGAAAAAACTCTTTGTCTCCTGATATATTGTCTGATAGTTTTTGAGAAACGTATAATTCGGTTTCGTATCCATTTTTAATTGACCTCCATTGTATTTCTATTAATTCTCTAAGAAAAACTTCATCGTTTTTGAAAGTATCTACCAACCATTCAAGTAATTCTTCCCCTTGACCTTCTTTAGACCACTTTTGTTCAATTTTTTTTTGCACTTCTTTTTTTGTATCAAAAAAGTTCATTATTGACCATGTTTCCCCTTTTCCTGTTTTTTCACCAATAGTATGTATATCTCTTAACCCTGCACTAAATATTTTATCTTCTTCTTTCCAATTAGATTTAAATGCCATTTTTAATGCTTTTCTAATTAGTTGTGATGTGATAATACCTTTACTTATATTGTTAAATAATAAATCACCAATATTATTTTTTATTCTCTTAAGTACATTTAAATCTACAAAACCTGAATCACCCTTTTTAGTAAGACGAAATTCTTCAGCAGGTATATTTAATTCTAACCCATTACCTTTTAATATGACCTCACTATTTTCACCTGATAAAAATTGACCTTCTAAAGTTTTTAGTTTATTAAAAAATACTTTTCGTTGTCCATGTTTAGGTTTAGGTGAGCCCATACTTTCAAATCCAAAAGTAACAGAATTATCCCCATAGTCCATTTGTGGACTACTATAAAACTCTTCTTTTAATATTTTACGAATAATGTCTCTCATATATTAATTTTTATATATCACTTACGGAGCATACATTCTCCATGCGTTTTTATAATTGTGGTCCATACCTGTCATATATAGTCCGTACTTATCAATTATATTTAAAAAATGTTCTTTAGCTGTCATCCCTATTTCAGTAGTTATTTCATACAAGTCGTCCACATCAATACCATGGTCAATGTTAAATAGTTCGTCAAAGTCCCACCTATAATCATCATCTCTATCTAAAAATTGTACTGAGCCGTTAGTTATACGGACCTTCATACCTAATTCAGTATCATATGGATTTTCATCAGGGTTACCTTTCTTACTACTGATAACCCCAACACCTAAAGGTGTTACATCCATTTCATATCCTCCTGAAGATATATGTCTTTTTTTACCTATACCTATTTCTTTTTTGGCTAACTCAAGTGCTTTATCATATCCACCATAGAATTTTATTTTCAGTTTGTCAATCTCCTCTTCGTGTTCTAAACAATTTATACCAATATATCTACAGGGTGTTAGTTCTGTACCATTTTTACTCCAATACTCAAATAAGAATTCTTCTACTTGAGGACTTATCTCCTCTTTTTTAGGTATTCCTTCCCAACCTTCACTCATTTCATACTCATCACTTTCAGGTGAGGCATTAGTAACATGCGAATACTCTAAGTCTTCTTTCAATATTTTACGGATAAGTTCTGTATTTTCCGTAATATCTTCCGTTTGTTTATCCATCCTTTTCTTGTTCACCTGCTCTCTCCAGTAATCCATCTTAGCCATACAATCGTTTGACCATTCTTCAACATTTTCTATCATAACTTCATCAAGAAATTGTTGAGCTTCATCATCAGTCATATTATTTTTTCTAAATATGGCACCCAAATCCGTAGTACATAAAATACCTTTAATTGCCTCCGCAGGTATTCTTTCATTTGTAATAATAGCAATCTTACCCTCTCTATTGTTTTCGTTGTATAAACCTGGGTCATACCACCATTTATGGTTTGGTAATTGTGTTGTATCAATAACAACCGCCCCTTTTGTTGAGGGTTGTGCCCATATCGTGTGATATCCATTCATTGCAAAAACAACACAGGGATATTTTAATTTACCCCATTCTCTGGAATCTGCCGCACATTTAGGGTTAATACCTTCATTATAAACCACTCTTGGGTCCGTATCAGTGGAATGTATAATATATCTCTTTACTTCCCCATCAGGTACTGGAACCGCGTCATTAAGATTGTTCCAATCCCATTGTTCCCTGATTATTTTACGGATAAGTTCTCTCATAATATATTAATAAATACCTCACAAACAAAAAAACCTCAGTCGATTAGAACTGAGGTTTTGATATTATATATATATTGGGATTGGGGTTAAGGACGCTGAGATTACACGTTTGAAAGATTCGTCTTTTGTGGGATTATTATTACGTTTTCCCCACTTATCCACTCCCTTGACAGGAGTATCGAATCAGTGTCGGTTACTATCGGTAACCACTCGTATCGTTGATAACTACTCGATTATTACTTTACTCTCTTAAGACTTGCGGTCTCTCAAAGGGTTAGCCAACCCACGAGGTATTTTATAACCAATATCCTTAGACTTGCGGTCTGAAGGAAAACTTCGTTGACAAAGGTCCGAAGTATTAGACACCTTTCGTCATCAACGCTCGAAGACTCGTGCTTTTCTAATTTAATTTTAGATAAACAACATGGATTTATGAAAGATGTGCTTCGAGAGAAGTTCTATACCTTTGGGGTACAGAATGCTTCACACCTCTCTGTAAGTCTGTCAACTTACGGTAATTCAGGACCACGTTAACTTACGTATCGGAGACCCATCATACTGGTACTCAGCCCTACAACACCTGACAGGGTGTGTCGAACCGTCACCTATAGCTTTTCCTATTGATATCACTATCTCAACTCTGATATTCCACGGATTCAGAGTGGTCTCGTCCCTTTAGCAGTTGCCCTTGGGGTCTTGACCGTAGCCACTTTGTTTAGTTGTCAGTCATACGACTGCGGATATCAGAGAGTTGCTCAACACTCTTCAATCCCTTTAGTCCTGTTGCCAGGGTTATCTACGACGCTAAACCGCCGATGACTAATAAACCTTTGTTTAAATTGAAAAAGGGGGTTAATCTTTTTTGATAAACTCGAACCAAAGGTTGTTCGTCATTAGTATTTCAAAGAACTTTCGACAAAGATAAGAAACTTTTTTCTTATTCTCCAAATATTTTTTTACTTTTTTTAAAAAGGTAATATATAAATACTATCGTTTTGTTTAAAAGTCTTACAAAGATATAAAAAAATTTCTTTGTGTCAAGCAAAAATAAAATTAATCTTTAAGTCGATACTTGTCGAAGTTATCCATTAAGGTTTCTAATCGACCATTAGCCGACTCCATTTGCTCAATGAGTTTATCCATCTCTTCAAGTATGCCAGGATGTTCCCCAATACCTGATGGATAGTTAAAGTAAATTTCGAGTGTCGCTCGACTTTCTTCGATGAGTGCTTCGTATTTTTTAACCAAAGCATTAAAAATTATTGATTTCATATTATTCTGTGATTACAAATATTTATTAGTATGAAATTAATCATAGGAGACAACATTTTTAAAGTCAAACTTTGTACCACACAAAATTCCATATCTAAAGGAATGATGGGTAAGAGATTTAATAAAGAATTTAATGGAATGTTATTTATGATGCCAAATTCAGGAGAACAAAGTTTTTGGACGTACAACTGTGTTATTCCATTGGATATAATTATGATTAATAACGGAGTTATTGATACGATTAACCCTAACTGTCCTCCTTGTGAAGTGAAGGATAATTGTAAATCATATACAGGTATGGGTAATGAAGTTTTAGAATTATATGGTGGTACCTGTGAAAATTTAGGCATTAAAAAAGGAGACCGAGTCTCCTTTTCATTAGTTTGATTTACTTTCGTTAATCTTTTCTTTTAGTACCTCAACGAATCTTCTTTGAATCATTTTCACAAACTTAACATAAGGTGTGTCTCCTTCTTTTTTACCATAACTTTTTTTACCTCTCGGTGGTCTCTTACTTCTCCCGAAGTAATTAAGTGCGGAAATGTTTGTGATACATTTATGACCTCCTGAATTCGCTTGAATCATTTCCCAAGCAGGAACACCTAACTTATCTAATATTGCCCACTCAGAATCAGTTAATTCGTTTGATGGTGTGTTCATGATAGTCTTTAACCTATCCATATATTCTTCTCCTCCATCTATTGACCTAACTTTATCTCCATAAAATGCTTCCAAATCTGCATTTGTGAAACCAACAGAATCTTGGTCGAAACTTTTACCTGATTCGGAAATCCACTTAATTGTTGATAATGGAATAATTTTATCTTTTAGTTGTGGTTCCCATTTAGCTAAAACTTCTTGAGCAATTTCACCTAAGTTTACTCCTTTGAGTTCTCTTTCTCCTTTAAATGGGTTACAACTCGCTTGTACCAATCCCATTGGCCATGCAATAACTAAGAAGTCAGCTCCAGGATTGTTTTTAAATGGTGTGTATCTATCGTATGAACCAGGTTTAAACATAGAACCTCCACCATACTGAACAATTATACCATCATCTACATACACCTTGTCACTATCTTTTTGTTTTTGTACATAACCTTTTTGGTTTAAAGACATTTCTTCAGGACTTGCATAACCCTCTTGTTGTGCAATCTTATTTATATTTTGAAATATATTCAACAACGATGGTGTTGAATTCATAACTAACTTTTCTAAGAAACCTGGTTTGTTTTTATACGCCAACAATAATTTATTAGTCGCTAACCCAAGAGCCATTTTATTTTGTTGTAGATTTTTATCTTTTTGTAACTTAAAGATAAAATTCATAATATCTTGTGGTTCTAACCCAAAACGAGCAAAATCTGCTGAGTCTACTGTTGATATGAGTGTTATATCTTCAGACGGAAATATGTCTGATGGTGACATAATATCAGATAGTGTCGCCACGTTTGAACGAGATGACCTAAAAGATGTTGAGGTATCTCCCTCAACACCTGTTTGACTATCGTGGTGGTCTGTATGAACAACAAACATCGGTTTACCATGTGCGAAATCAACCAACACCGGCATTGTATCTCCTTTAGCGTCTTGTTTCTTAACTGCGAACTCTTTATCACCATATTGAATTATCTCAGAGTCAACAACCTTAATTCCGTTGTTTTCTAAGTAATTTTTCATAGCCAAAGCAGTGGTTACACCATCTAAGTCTTGGTGAAAGTAAATCTTGGCTTTCTTATATCTGTCGGCTAAGTCTTTTATGTTCCTTAGTCCTGTCTCGTTTAGTATTTTTTTCATTATCCTATACCTAAAAACCCTAAAAATTTATCGATTAGGTCTCCCTCTTTGGATTTACAACTCCTCATAACTTCTCTATCCTCTTCTGTCATTTTTTCTGCAGTAATAGGTCCCCAAACACCATCCGAAGGGTAAACATCTCTACTTCTCTGAAAATCTGTTATAGCCCCTTCTGTGTCGGGTCCAGTCATTCCGTCCACCTCAATATTAACACCTAAAACTTTATTTAAAAAACATTGTATAGGTCTGATAACATCAGCTCTAGGTGTTTGTTCACTTAGGTATTGTCTTTTTGTCGCACTCTCGTGAAGATTTAATATTCTATCTTTTTCAGTGTCATCAATTCTAAATTGTCTCATAGTGGTATACTTTTAATATAAATACTTCATAAAGAAAAAAACCCCTATCACAAGGAGTTTTTTATCATATTAAAGAATTTATCCTGTTTTTCAATCTCAGGTTTTTCAAAAACTTTTTCCATATCATATTTACCGATACGTTTGGGTATTTTAAGTTCATTATAATTGATGTACTCTTCTTCGTAATCCCTATCTATAACTCCGTTGATTACTCCGCGAGTTTGTTTTAGTGAAAATCTATTGTAATTTTTATCAAAACCTGTGTTTACTAACCAAACTTTTACTTTCTTATTATCCCCTATCCTTTCTCTAAACATGTCAGTGTAGTCAGATATTTTTCTAGGTAAGAATGGGTCTCCAAAACAAGGTGAGAACGTTGTGGTAGGTTCAGTAATTCCAACTTCAGTACCCGCGACTTTTGATGTATAACCTAACCCAAAGTACTTAACCGCTTGTTCTGTGTTGAGTAGTGATATCGGAGGTAATACACCGAAAGCATCGAAAGATAAGAAGAATATATTCTCAACCCCTAAACCTCTACCTGGCATACTTACCTTAACCTCACGTCTTATTTGGTCCAATGGATAAGAAACTCTAATGTTCTCTGTTATACTACTATCACTAAAATCAACGACGCCTTCCTCATTAACAATAACATTCTCTAATAATGAGGTATTTGTTCTAGTGAATTTACTATGTATTGCATCCCATATTACAGGCTCTTTATACTCATCTAAATCTATGAGTTTAGCATAACATCCTCCTTCAAAGTTATATATATAATCGTCATACCAACCGTGCTCATCATCACCAATAAAATACTTTAAAGGGTCAGAAGATAGGGTCGTCTTACCTGTACCTGATAATCCAAAAAATAAATTAACACCTCTACCGTCTTTAGTATTAGAGTTAGCGGAACAATGCATAGGTAAGACTCCTCTATCAACTAAAAGAGTATTCATAACGGTAAAGACACTTTTCTTTATCTCACCAGTATAACTCGTACCAGCTATTAAGATTTTTCTATCGTCAAAATCTAATATTACAAAATTTTCATTTTTAACATCTTCAGGTCTATTTTTACTTACAAAATCAGGACAATGTAATATTTCCCATTCAGTGAATGCAGTTGAGTATGTCGTGACAAACGACTGTGGGTCAATTAACATATTATTGAAGAATATGACCGCCCATGGTTCTGTACTTTTTATATTAAAAGTTGCACAGTGTTCATAATTATACCCCACAACTTTTCTAGCTCTGAAGGTTTTTGTATCTTCAATATAGTCTTTAATTTCATTTTTTAATGAAATATAACTATCTCTACTAACTCTTTGGTTTATAACTCTTTCAAAGTCAATTGTCTTATCGGTGTACTTCCCCTCAGAAAAGTATCTATCTTTAGGTGACCTACCAGTAAATTTACCTGTATTAAAATATAATAGACCGTCTTTGGTCGTCTTCATTCCTCTCTCCTTAGCAAGGTCCATTAATTGCTCAGTAGTTTCGTAATAAACCATTTTTTTTTAATTTGTTAATTCATCAACTTTTATTTTAAGTTGTTGTTGTTCCAACTTATAATCTTTAATTCTTTGCTCTGCAACTTCACAATAGTTTTTTGAGATGTCAATCCCTATCCATTTTCTACCTAACATTTCCGCAGCTAAACAAGTTGTACCTGAGCCGTTGAACGGGTCTAGTATTATATCTTCTTTATATGAAAGAATTTTAATTGCTCTATATGGTATATCTAAAGAAAATGTAGCCTTTGTTTTTTGTTTGGTGTCGGCAAAGTAATTCCACTGTCCAAAAACTAAAGACATAAAATCTTTCTTATCTTTATCTTCGTAAACAAGTTTCTTTCTCATTCCACCTTTTTTAACATCTTCCACCATTTGGTGCTCTCCCTTCCATTGTGGTGTACCTTTTACCTTTTTCTTATGTAGATTTTTATATGCCAAAATTACACATTCTTTAGGGTTATAAATATATGGTGAAGAAGGACTCATCCAACTTCCCCAAGCAGTGGTCTTACTTCTATGTGGTGAACTCTCCTCTAAATCGACAATACCGAAGAAACCAAAACCAATCTCTTTCATTATCATCCACATCTCAGCAGAGAAATAAATTCTACCTCCTTTATCCTGTCTGTTTATTTCATAAGGTATGTTAATGGCGATACGACCATCGTCTTTCAATACTCTGTAAGCTTGCGTTAACCACTCCTTCGCGAAGACTTTATACTCCTCAAAGTATTTATCATCGTCCCAACTATCATAATCAATACCAACACCATAAGGTGGTGATGTAACAATAAGGTCAATCGACCCCTCCTCCATCACCTCCATTTTCTTTGTAGAGTCTGACGTATAAATCGTGTTTGTTTCCATCTTCATTTTCAATTGTTTTTATTCTTCTTTCCAAATACCATAAAGCTTTCTTTAAGTCTTGTAAAGGGGGGTTGTCATCTTTTTTTCCACTACGACCTATGTATTTCAATACGTTAAATAAGTAAGCGTCTTTGTCTATTCCCCATGATTCTGCGACTTTAACAACCTCATAAGGATTGTCTTCTCCCCCATAGTGTGACGGGTGATTTACATGTTCCTTCATTTGTTATTTAATTCAAAGATTTTATTTTCAAGTTCTGATGCTTTAACAAAAAGCTCATCCGATTTTTTCCTATCTTTAGTACTGTAAAGATATGACTCCTTTAACAACCTATTTTTTTTCTTTCTTAAAGAATTTATTTTTATACGTCTAAAAATATTCATTTAGTTTCGTATTTCTTTCTTTTATTCTCTTTACGAATTTTTCTCTTTTTCTTTTCTGACATATTGTCACGTTCTTCGTCCAAGTCCTTGATAGGTCTACTTTTTTTACCTTCTTTAAATAAATTCTTTGGGCAGTATTCCCATCCAAATCTAACCATTTTAATCGCTTCTTTGTCTGAAACTCTTTTTATTTCATGACCTTTCTTAATTGTTTTCATAATGTTTGAGTTTTTCTTTTATTTCATTTATTGGTTTTTTTCCTGTGAACATTTTGTAGAACTCGTGTGACCAGTCGTCACCAAAAATTAGTGCGTCTGAGTTGAACAAGTTTTCCATATAATTGTCCTCAGTCATTTCAATTATTTCTTTTGTTATAAATCTTTTGTTGAAACCCATTTTAAGTCTGAATTTAGTTTTACTGATACTATATGTTCTTTATCCCATTCGTTAGGTGATATTAAAGATAAGAACTTTTCCTCTTTATTTCCATAGTATAGATGATATATGTTACCAACAACAGGCTCAAATGAATAGGTTGCGTTGTAAATCATGTCATTTAAATTTACCTCATCCACTAACTTATTGTACTTTTCTACGATTTGTTCAAATTCTGACTTGAATATTTTTTGTAGTTTATTCGCACCTTGTTGCCTAAACAAGTCAATATCATCAATCTCAATTTTTGGTCCTGATATACTTGAAGCATATGGTAGAATGTTTGCGTGAAACTTTTCGTTTTCTTCATCCCACACAATGTGGTCAGGATATCTACTTTTCTTTGGCATTTGTTTCCTTTAACTTATCAAGTTTTATTGTTTGTGTAATATAATTAATCACTTTTCTTTTAATTATAGATAATAAACAACCTTCTAGCGGAAACTCACTGTCAAATTTAGCCTCAAATATTAAAGACTTTTTTGTTATTCTTTTCTTTATTTTCTCACCCCTTTCAATTAAAGTAAATACACATTTCCTTTCCTCATATTTAGGGTGAATCTTTTTTAAATTGAATCTATATAAGAACTTTTCTCCTTTATATTCAAATTTAAGATATCCTTTTGTTGAGTTCTTTTTTGTGAATTTAAAGTCCTTATTAATATTTTGAATGAGTACTGACTCAAAAACTATCGACCATATGGATTTAGCAATTAAAAAGTAGTCTTTAAGTTGGTTGTTTGCCTCTTTAGATATTTTGACTATATCTCTTAGTTCGTCATTTTCAAACCCTGAAAGTTCTTTATAAACAATATTGGCCAATAGTATTTCATCATCAACATCTTCGGGTTCATTTTTTAAATCGATTCTTTTTAATTTACCTGAAATAGAATTTAAATTCGCTAAATGTAATGTTAGTTCTTGAAAAGTAGGGTATAAGTTAAAGGTATCTAATTCCTTATTAATTTTAGAAATATAATCTAATAGAACATACTCTTTATGTTCCATATCTATGGGCTCTTGTAAAATCCAATCTAAAGGTAATTTCATAATTAAATGTTATACCTTAAGAATAAAAAAAACTTTTAATTAATCAATTAATCTACCCTAAATACATAATAATCGTGACCATCAATCCTAATATCATACTCCACACCATCGTAGTGGGATATGTTGTGACCAACTCCATCCGTATCAACCGCATCCTCAATTACCTCATCTTTATTTACGAATTCTTCAATGTCTAAATCATATTCTTTAAGGTATTGTTGTGGGTTAGACCTAACATCACTTAAATAATCATTTACCTTTTCTTCTATCATTTCATCTGTGGGTTCTCCCTCAGGACTCAACGCTAAGTCATCTCTTTCTTCTTCTAACTCCTCTATTTTATCATAAATTTCACCTCTTTCATCACTACCATAAGATAAAGAATCTGTATCTCTAGTTTTTCTATAAAGTTCTTCTATTTCTTGGTCTAACTCTTCGTGTCTTTTCTTTTGTTCTGTGGACATAGGTAATTCATCTTCTTCAAAAATACTTTCCCAATCGTCTCTAACATAATCATCATACCAAGCTTCGAAGTAGGAAACAAGAGAGTCTATGTCTATATAATTCATTAAATAGTCTTCATTAAATGATTCAAGTAAACCAATATCACTAACTAATTCGTTGAGTCGAGATTTAGCAAGTTCGTAAACCTCATCCCACTCTCCAACAATATACTCACTATCGGTTTCATTTTCACCTAGCCATTTAAACGCTAATATATTACCAGGATAAAAAGAATCTGTTTCGGGTATTAAATTATAGATGTCTTCATCTTCACCTATTTCATTCATTAACCATTCATTCCTTAATCCACTCATAACCGCATTAGCCTTTCTTCCAACGTCATCTAATTCGTTGTTATCAGGGTTCCAAGCATCTCTCTCCTTTATATCATCCATCTGTCTAAGTAACCTCTCTCGTCTCCTTCTATCATCTCTAATACGAAGTCTTTCAACTTCTTGTTTAGCTCTAACTTTATCTTTGAAAATCTCTATCTCATTTTCATACTCCGTATTCATATATTTTTGTATGTAATTGTTGATTTTTTCAAACTCAGGTGTACCTAATATCCACCCTGTTTTAAATGACTCGTCAGGAGCATCAAAGAATGTTTGAGCTCCGTCATATTTCTGTAAAAGAGCCACTTTATAAAACCTACTACCTGTCTTAGCTTTTTTATCTAAAAAGTAAAACAATTTACCATCTCTATTGTATGTTTGAAAGTGAGATTCACTACTTTTAGCTGCGGTGCACCATTTACTACCTGTACCATAATAACAACTAGCGTCATGTGTCTTTGGTGATATAACTGTAAATCTGTCGTCTTCGTAAACAACGTCTGCTCCATCAATTTGTTTTACGTCCCTTCTTACCTTATTTTCATGTTTTATAATCGCGTCGGATATATCTTTTAATGTCTCGTATTGGTTGATGTCTTTTTGTTCTAAGTTCTTTTGAAATCTTATGAACTTCTCTATCGCGATTTTTGCTTTAGTTAAATCTTCGTTTAAATTTTCGGATGAAATTACCTTACCTAAAAAGTTTAAAAACTTTTGGTTAGCTGAAAGCTCTCTCGATAATAAGAATATCTTTTTTAGTTCTTCCTTATTAAACTTGTCTTGATATTTTGATAGGAATTCATCTTTTCTTCCTTCTAATAATACTTTACTAAGATTCATACTTGTGATACTTTTATGATAAATACTTAAGATTATATAAATATTCTGTTAATGGACTATTTATATAATGAATAATAAACCTCTATAAAAAATTATCAATTATGGGATGTGGATGTAAAAAGAAGGCTCAGGAAGCCCAACAAGCTGCCAAGACTCAGTCACAAACAAATACTCAAGCTGTGCAAGAAGCCGTAACAAAAACTGTTGAGAAGTATTACAAGAAAAAACAGTAATACTTGTTTTTTGGTTTAATAATTTAAAAGAGTCTTTTTAGACTCTTTTTTATTTATTGTATATTTTTTTACACCTATTATTTAAAAAAATTAATGGGAATGGAAAGTGTATTGTATGGAACTAACTTATGTAATATCTTAGTTAATGAGATAATAAAAGAATTTAACGTAGTTGATAAGACTCACCTTACTAACATTACTCTTTGTGATTTATCTCAATTTATTGTGTTGAGAGGAGAAACAACGATTCAAAACCCTTTAAACTATTCTAAATTATTCAATACTTTTTTGAGTGAATTATGTGAGTCGGATAGAAATTTTAACGTGATAGACTTAATATCCTATAACTCGAAACCAAATACAAATATAGTAGATATAGATATAACATTTACTAGTGATTTATTGTCCGAACCTATGGTCGATACGTTCCCTTTATTTGGACGTTTTGAGATTGACCACCTGAATAGTTTGGTAAAACATAATAATAATAAAATATACGATAGGATTATAGAATTACCCGAATTTAAAGATTATGATGGTTTAAGTGTGGATTACTACGAACCATATTTTTCAATAAATTATTTTGGTAGGAATTTAATGAGTTCAAAATCATACATTATTTACCTTAAGTATATTGCCTACAATTTATTTGAAAAACAAATTTGTAAGGATATAAGATTTAAACTATTTTACTCAGGTGATATAAACAACATAGATTGGGAAACAATGTCTTTTGAAATATATAGTGAGTCTAGTTTACCTAAGATAGAGTGGGTAAAATCCTTAATCTTAGACTTGTTTGATTTTAAATACTCCCATATAAGAAAACACTTATCTTTAGATGAGTACGATTTCAATAATGAAATTCTTTCTAAAGATAAGTGTTGGATGAAAAGGGATAAAACCTCAGAAATGATATTACTATAATAAAAATCCTTTAATCTTTTCTGCCGCTTCCTCAACTGTGTTGAATTGTTCGTCAGGTACATTAAGTATTATATTATGTTTGCCATCATCTTTAGTTTCTACTAAAGTAAATGCAGGTAAAAACTCACTACCTGAAGATTCAACAAACTGTTGGTATTCTTTTTCATGTTCACTAATATTTCTTATGTCAACATCAATACCTTCATTGTGTATTATGTTTTTTAGGTTTTCACAGTGAGGACAACCATCCATAGTGTATAAAATAGCGAACTTCATTATATAATTTCTTTTGCCATGTCAAGTAATTGTGCCTCTGTTATAACACCAATTTTGTTTGTAATATTTTGACCCCCGCTGAAACCTTTAATTGCAGGTATTGAACGTACACCTAAGGTCACAGCCATTTGCTTGTCTTGTTCTATATCAAACTTATATACACTTACTTCACTACCTTCTTCTTCAAGTTGTTTAGCCACCTTTTCCACTATCGGACCAATCATTCTACATGGTCCACACCAATCAGCATATAAGTCTACGATAAACTTTTCTCCACTGTCAATTTTTTGTTGTAATTCTTCAGTTGTTAATTTCATGATATTGTTTTATATTTCTTAAATTTATTTAAGTAAAATATTATACTGTCTGTTGAGTCTTCTTTAGATAGACAGAATAATTTATATATATTTTCATCTATTTTTTTTACGAAATAAAAAAGTATTTTATTATCAAATTCTATTAATCCGTTATTATAAATAGTGGTTGAGCCATTGTAGTATTTATTAGCCCATATTATTTTATTTGTTTTAAGTATAGTTTGTAATAACTCTACTGCATAAAAATCAGTCTCAAGTATAGATGGTTTAAAACCAATAATGTCCTCCGATAATTTTAGTAAATCGTCGGGGACACTATCATAATTATTATAGTTTTCTGTAATCAACTCACGGAAAGTTCTTCAACCATTTCGACTGTTTGATTTTGGTCATTCTTACATAAATCAATACTGTCACTAATCACTTTGGTTATTTTATATGGGTCTCCGTTAGACGCTGGTCTCCTGTCTTCTAAGTAACCGTTCCATGTCTTAGAAGTCTCAAGAGGAACTCTAATCGATGCTCCCCTATCAGAGATACCCCAACTAAATTTAGTTATGTTTTGAGTCTCATGAAGACCTGTTAAACGCAACTCATTACTTGAACCGTAATCTTCTATGTGTTCCAAATGACGAGTTTCAAATGACTCAAGAATACTCTCATAATAATCTTTATCACCGTCTTCTCTCATTTTTTTATCTGAAAAATTACAGTGAAGTCCTGAACCGTTCCAATCTCCTAATACGGGTTTTGGGTGAAACTCAATATGATAACCATACTCTTCTGACATTTGTTGTAGTATATATCTAGAAACCCATAAATCGTCACCAGACTTAATCTTACCCTTACTAAATACCTGATATTCCCACTGTCCTAACATCACCTCAGCATTAGTTCCTGTAATATCAATACCTGCCATTAAACAATTTTCCATATGTGAGTCAACAAAACTTCTTCCACTTACTTGTGATTTACCGACACCACAATAATATTTTCCTTGTGGTTCAGGAAACCCATCTTTTGGAAATCCTAATGGTTTTCCGTCTTTCATAAGTGTATATTCCTGCTCAAATCCAAACCAAAGATTCTCGTCTTCTGTAGTAATTAATCCTCTTGTATTACTTTCGTGTGGTGTTCCATCAGGATTCATTACCTCACACAAAACCAAGTAACTATCTAACATACCTTTATTTAAAGGGTTTGGATATAGTTTAACAGGTTTAAGTACACAATCTGAGAAATGTCCTTTAGCTTGTTTAGTTGATGAACCATCGAATGACCAATCAGGACAGTCTACTAAACCAACTCCGTGAACTTTTTTTCCATTTACTTCATGCGTTGGTGAAGTAATTATTTTTACCTTACTTCTTAGATTTGGTTCGGGTTCATATCCATCGAGCCATATATATTCTAACTTAATTTTCATGTGTTTTTTTTAAAAAGTATTAATGTTTACTGATTAAGTCAACTTTTATTTCTTATAATATTTTTTACCTCCTTTAATATATATTGTCCCATAAGGTAAACTCTCAATATTATTTAACTCTCTACCATATATATCATATATCTTATCGTAAGGGTTATTATTTACGACACCAATCTCTTCCATATTAAGAGTAACAGTTTCACTATACTCATTCAAAAATACTCCGTCCCAAATCATATCTATACATATTACTGGACACGTTGATGTTACTATTGTTGGGTAGTCCATGTAGATGAGTGTGTAATTGCAGACCTCAAAAACCTCATTTTCATTTAAAGTGATAACTATACTATCATTAGGATAAGTAAAACATGTGTCTGTAATATCGTTTGTTCCGTCATTGAAATTGAAAATAAACGTGGTGGTGTCTGTGGCGATTTCCATATTTTCAGTATTATAACCTTTTAGAATTAGGTTATTATCTACCGTTTCGTATGTCACAGACACATGGTTACACCAAAAAGGTATTTGTGAATTTAATTTAGTTGTTACAAATAATACTAATAAGAGTGTATAGATGTTATTTTTCAATATGGTAAGTTTTTATAATTTATACAAAGATAAAAAAAGGGATTCGAAAAACCGAATCCCTTTTCATGTTTTTTTTATAAAAAACTTAGAAGTTATATCTTAAAGATGCGTTCCAAGTTCTACCAAATCCAAACCACACTGAGTTACGTGTATCAATACCGTTCCATGTATCTGACGTTTCAGATGCGTGAATATTAGTATTTGACTCTGCAATGTATGTAGTGTCGAATAAGTTATTTACGTTAACCCTAAACGTTGCATTGTTACCTAACAAATCAAAACGAGTGGTAACACCCAAATCAACTAAATTGTATGATGGTAACTTCAACGCTCCTTGGTTATCGGGTGTGAAGAAGTCAGAACCTGTGATTGAGTAGTCAGCGTAAAGTCCGTCAACATATCTCATACCTAAGTCTACATTTACACCTTTAGTTACTCTGTAGTCAACACCTAAGTTTCCAACAACTTGTGCTGCATCACCAACTTTAGCCCCTTCAGTATAAAGAACTCCTGTACCAATCTCTTCTTGATTTTCATCAAACAATGTGGTTTCAAAGTCTTTTGTGTACTTCCAGTCACCCAATGATAACATACCTGTGAGTTTTAAGTTGTTAGTGGGTCTATATGTAGACTCTAACTCGATACCATTGTGTTGAACGTCAATATCTCTGAACTGTGCAAATCCATCAACTCCTTGAGCGTTAGTCAATGATAGTGCTCTAAATCTATTACCCCATGTTGTTGCATATGCATTAACATTAACAGTAAGTTCATCACCTAGGTATCCATAACCTAATTCAAATGAAGTTATCTCCTCATTTTGTAAGTCATCATTAATGTTGTTAGCATAACTTGGGAATACTGCTGAGAAGTTTGGTTGACGTGAGATGAATCCCGCGTTAGCAAATACATTAGACTTTTCATCAATATTATAGTTTGCACCACCCTTAATGTATCCACCACCTAAATTAGCGGTTTCTGAAATTGGGTTGTCTGGTTGGTCAAAGTAATCTTCTCTTTGGAACGACTGATTTGATAATCCTGCTTGTACCACAGCATTAACTCTTCCATCATCATTATACTCGACAAGACCATTAACACCTGCCCATCCAACATTACCTACGTTATAGTAGTCAATTTTTGGACCGTTAAGACCTGTATTATTGAAAGGACTAGCGTTTACAGTTGTGTTAACAAACTGACCTACGCTATTGTCGTTACCTGTTGAGTAGTACGCGTCAAATCCCATAAGGTTGTTTACTGTACGGTAGTGGTATCCTTTATACTTTCTGAGGTCAATACCTATAGAAGCTCTCCACTTGTCTTTATCGTACTCTAAATTAGAGATAGCACCTACCCAGTCGTGTGAGTTCATAGACGCTCTACGAATCATACCACCGCTGTTGACACCTCCTTCATTATATCCATTTGAACCAATGAGTTGTCCGTAAAAAGGACTGTCCATTAAAGTTGAATCTGGAATTGTTCCGTCAGCATCAATACCATAAGTTTGAGCTCCTGATTGATTGTCTGCAACAATAGCGTCGAAATCAATTGTACCGTCATCGTTGCGGAATTGGGTTGTACTATCTTCATACATGAACTCATACAAATCTTTTCTATAAGGATGGACATCGTAGTTTCTTCCACGAGGACCTGTTCCTCCACCACGACCAGCAGAACCATAAACCGAAGTATTCAATGTTAAATCTTCGTTGATATCCCAATCCCAGTTAAAGGTTGCAAGTGGTTTGTTATAGAAGTTTCTTCTCATAGAGAACTCTTCTCCGTTTAAAGTACCTCCGTTTGTATTCCACCGAGCGTTGATACCATCTTTATTCTGTTCACCAAATGTTTGAAAGTCTCTAATAGAAACCCAAACGTCTCTTTGGTGGTGCCATTGACCTGCACCTAAAACAGATAGGTTCAACGCGTGTTTTGAACCTTCAGGTTGGTATCCCACAGCTCCGAAGTATGTCCAACCTTCACCACTGGTGTTGTCAACATATCCGTTACCTGCCCATCTACTCAATAAGAACGATGATGCCCATCCATTATCATTTTTACCCGTATTGTAGTTAACACTTGTCTTAGTGTAACCATCATTACCAATAGTTTCAGATACAGAACCTCCTTGTTCCTTCTCTGCCGCCTTGGTGGAAATAGAAACGGTACCACCAACAGATGGAACCGCCAAACGTGTTGCACCCAATCCTCTTTGGATTTGAATGCCTGAAGCAACATCGGTAAGACCTTGCCAATTGGACCAATATACCCATCCATTTTCCATATCATTAACAGGTTGACCGTTAATTAGGAATGATGTATTACGTTGGTCGAAACCTCTAAGAGATATTCTTGAGTCTCCGTAACCACCACCTTGTTTCGTAGCATAGACACCAGGTGTTCTATTCATGATTTCAGGGAATTCCTGGTTTCCGACCTTCAAAGCAATCTCTGATGGACCAATAGTTGATACCGCGACCGGTGTTTCCCTCACTTTCGCAAAGTCAACAACGTTCACGATTACGGATGCTTCATCCAAACCCAACGCCGTAGCGGTTAATGATATGGTGCCCATATCTTTTAGTGCTGGTACAGTTATTGTTTCATACCCGATAAAACGTACAACTAAGTTTCCTGTAGCCTCACTGTCGAGAGTGAATTCACCTGATACATTAGTTGATGTTCCTCGTGTGTTACCTTCAAGATAGACATTCGCTCCGATGAGCTCATTACCTGTCTTAGAGTCAACAACTTTACCTGTAATTTGGGAGAATAGGCTCGTAGTTGAGACCATCATTACTCCTAACATAAACAATCGATTAATTAATTTCATTAGTTTTTTTTTAAGTGTTTATTGGTTGTTTATATAATAAAAAACTACCCCCACTCTGAGGGTAGTTCTAAATTCAATTTATGTGGTTTTTTCGGTTTTCGTTTCCGTAAACACGAAGGGGTCTCCTTCCCCGTCATTAATAAATGCGTAACCTCTTTCTATAAAAGCGTCCTGTGTACTACCCACACCATCATAGAATTCCATCATAGCGTTTTCGTATGACTCTTCATCCTCCATTTCATCCTCATCAGGATATTCAAAGTCATCGTCTTCATCCGTAAAGATTTGATTTTTATATACTAAAGTACCACCAACTGGGTCGTAACCCTCATCTTCATACCTATTTTCTACTGCCACATCGGGGTCTAATTTAACAAGTAGATTATAAAGATGCATCATAAATTCTCTAACTGGGTACCATGCAGATGTAACTTTAATTTCATTATCATCAATAGTGTGTTCAAAGTACGCCCATTTAGACCCTATATTTTCGGTTGCCCATGTATTCATGGTACCACCTCCTTCACCAAGTTCAGGGGCACTATAAAATACCTTTGCGAAACCACCGGTATTCGCATAATCTAATCCGTCAAGAGTCTCGATGTATGTATTCATACGCTCTTGTACTTTCTCATTTCCGATAACTCGGATGTTGTTACTTACGTGATTTGCCATATTTGTAATTTTAAACTCACTAAGAATAATCGAACTTAACCATAAGAAAAGTCTTAGTGTGTAGTTTTTTATTATCGCCCTTGTCCGCGATAACTCTTTTTATAATTTTTTGAATTTTTGTTTTTGGAATTTTTCGTCTTGGAGTGTACACCGGGACGATTTACTGTGTTTTTGGTTTCGTAACCACCTGCAATTTTTGCCATTTTTTTATTTTAAAAAGTTTTACAATACAAATATATAATAAACTTTTCTAAAAATCAAAACGGAAGGTCAAAATTTTCACCATCAATTAAATCAAACTCTTCATTCCATTTCGGAGTCATCCTTTTAATTGTATCATCCTCAAAATTAAACAACGCATTTTTTTGTATAGTTTTACCATTGTTAAATTCTTTATACAGTTTTGTAAGTTCAAACACACCTCTATGGTATAGTTCAGTAACTCGACTATCGAGTAAACACATTAAACCCTCATCCCATTCATCTGTTGACTGATTATATTTTTTTCTGTTTTGAACCCTTTGTAAACCCATCGGAGTTATAATATATTCAACTGTAATTCTGTCTAATCCAAAAATCGTATCTTTTCTAATTGATATGATTATGTTCTGTGGTTTTTCAATGTATGTTCTTACACAATTGGATTGTGTTTTAGATTCCTCATTGTATTGTGTTGAGTTAGTTAATAAAACCGGATAATAATCATTGCAGTTATATTTCATTACCTTATTAACCTCACTTTCAAATTCTTTACCATTAAACCTACTCACTTTACCATCTCGGTAATTTTCTAACAATTCAGTAATCCTATAATGTTCTTCGTTGAATTCATCTCTGTTTGTAAACTTCATCTTAACCTCTTCTCCAAACTTTTTTAATTTAGATATCGTAATTAGATGGTCCATTATCAGTGTCCATACCATTTCAGAGTCTTCATTTACCAAATTAACAATTCTATTTTTATCTATGTTATTCAAAGGAAATATTTTCTTTTTAGTAAAAGCGTCATGATTGTAGTAACGATGATACAAAAAGTTATTTTCGTCTTTGAAAAAAGACTCCCTTATCTTGCTGAAGTAATCCACACCCATATTGTGATAGACATCAACGAGAGTCTTAAAATCTATATGTGTGGTTTGATTTAATATCTGTCTTACCTTTCTACCTTTTAAATTTGTAATACTCATAAAATAATGAACCAAATTACCATTTTTTATTAATTTAGATTTAGGTGTTGGTATGACAGTATATTGATTTACAGAGTTAGGGTATGAAATCCCATTATCTTTTAAATACATTCTATAAATCTCACCTTCCAAATAGTTTGATTTGTAGTCAAATAGTATATTGTTATTCTGAAATATCGTATAAGAAAAAATTCTTAAAGCTTCGTTAGCAATCTCATCACCTAAAGTAAGTGTTTTATATTGTGTGGAAATTAAACTTTGCCAATTGTTATTATTTTGTGAAATCAAATGATTAACATTTCTTCTTATTGCAAGTTTAACTTCAGTTAAAAATGGGAGGTAAAAAGTATTACACCTTATTTTTTTTGACTTTACCTTTTTTCTTGTAGATTCAATAGTACCATGATAAAAATTTTTATTTTTATAATTGTATGTCACAAATCTATGTGTTTTTAAAACTGAAAAGTATTGTTTACCTACTCTTCTTCGTCTAACAGTGTATGACCATCTAATACTAATTTTATATCCATCTTTTACTACTTTTATTTTACACTGTGTTATGTTAAGCTCCTTAGTCTTATCTGCATAAAATTTCTTTACCTCGTCGTTTTCTATATATTGAGTATTATCTGTGTAAAATTTTCCTTCAGGGTTTTTACCCATTTTTTTAACTATTTCTCCACTGTTTACAGGGCAAAAATCTTTATACTTAATCATCTGATTACATTGATAGTCTCTTTCATAAAGTATGATAACACCCATTATTAATTTAAATAGATTGTACCGAATTTGGTTTTCATTACTGTCGAAGTTGGAGTCTCCGTTCTCTTACCTTCAGTATTTAATTCAACTAGAATTTCCAACATTTGTTTTTGGGTGAGTTGGACGTCCTCTCCTTTTTCATAGTTACTATGTGCAGTTTTCTCCATTTCAATAAAGAACTTATCTGGGTTAGTCTCACCAATTAATGTCACTAATTCATTTGGGTTCTCATCAAAAAATGTCTTTATCTGAGAGATATAAATTTGCACGTCTATATTCATGAAAAAATGTCTATAAAATAAAAATAACCACTTTCGTGGTTATTTTCAAGTTTTATCTGAAGATATGTAAACCTTTCCTGTTTTCGACTTCATCAGGAATTTTTACGTTTGGACTATTCTTAAGGTTAATCACCTGTAGATTTTTCAAATTAGATATCTCTTTAGGGATATTAGTTAAGTTAGGGTTATTAGGTAGTGATAAGAACACCAAATCTTTAAGTTCCCCAATCTCCTTTGGAACTTTGTTTAGTATTGCTTCTAAGTGGAGTGCGTTTAGATTTTTGAACCTTCCTATAGACTTTGGAAGTTCTAATGACACTTCACTTTTATCGTCACTCCCAAATCTACCACTTGACTTAACGAAATCAAGCCTTTCCAAGTTATCAGGTAAATTTTCAAAAAACTCATCGAACCCATATAGTGTAATAAACTTAGACGCCGAGTCTCTTGGATATTCGACGGATACAGACGTTCCTTCAGTTCCGGTTAAACCTTTCATGAACTCTGGTTTAAACACTTCCTTAAGTTCAGGATTTTTAGTTAAGAAATCAACTAAGTTAATCTGACGGTCATTTGGGTCCATGAATTGGTCAGAAGGGAAGTGGAATTGATATCTCAAAGCTGGAAGTCCTGAAACATCACCTACTTTCTTATCATCACTCCTAAATGATGTGGGTTCATTAGGTATGACTACATACAAAGGACCATTTTTAATGTAGTTATTAAACCATCTCAAACCAGGTGCGGATGTACACCATCCTGTTTCACCTTTACCTGAATGTAAACTATTACCCCCATAAAAACATGCCGCGTTACGACCTAACTCTCCTTGGTCTTCAATTTTAACAACAGTCCATTCAGCACCTCTGAATATAACATCTCCACCTGGGTGTTCATATGATGTTGCCGCCGCTTTTTTCTCATCTTTAGTCGCCTTTGTTTTATCCAAACTGAAGTCCATAGTAATATCAATTAGACTTTCAATACTATGTTTGTTAATATCTCTTTTGTCCTGTTCAATCTGACTCTTAAACCTATCGAACTTTTTAAGTGCATCTGTAGACTTATACAAATCCTCAATGAAAAGTCTTTGAAGTTCGGTCATCTCCTCTTTAAATTGTGGAGTACCGTAATCCGCTTCAGGTTCTAATTTAATGAATTGTTTAATTAACCATGGGCTGTAAGTACCTGCCTTCTTAATCTTGTCCCCGTCTCTACGAGTAGTAGGGTCGGCCAATATAATCGTATCCAACTGCTCAGGCTTCATTCTAGCAGGTTTTACCTTATCACCTTTCTTCTTAGGTTCAGCGTAGGTCTTTTTCAGGATTTCATAACGACCCTGTTCAATAATAAGTCCTTTAAGTAGTCCACTAAATTTCATCTTTTTCTTTTAATATAAATATGTTCTAACTGTAAAAGATTACGGATTGTAGTTCAAAATAAGTAGTTCTGTTCCTTTATTCTGAGTCTTACCTTTACTAGCGGCAGCGGCTTTTACAAATTCTTTCTGTTTCCAAAGATAATCATTTTTTGGAAACCATTCACTTAAAAGTTCAAATTCATAATAAGAAAGTGAAAATTTACCTTTCATATTTGTTAGTAGTTTAGCTAATCTTTCGTGGTCATCCCTATCAAAATCATGATTAGAGTAATAGTTTTCAGTCTTCCAATATGGTGGGTCTAAGTAAAAATAAGAGTTGTCACCGTCATACTTGTTTATGAGTTCTTGAAAGTCCATATTTTCAACAACGTTGATTTTATCGAATTTAGTCAACCACTTATCATTCTTCAACTTGTCTCTAAACGTAAGATACTTCGACTTATACTTCCCTTTTAAGTCAATGTAGTTCGACGTCTCAGGTTTACTACCGCTAAATACCTGTGTAAGGACGTAAGCATACTTAGCGGCAACATCATAGTCCGGGTAATTGATTTCAAAGTCATCTGCGAATATCTCAGACTGAAACTCCTTAAACATTATTTTATATTCTTCAGGGGTTTTCTCCACACCTTTTTGTTGACAAGGAATAGACTCAACAGATTTAAGTAGTTCTGATGGGTTCTGAACACACATAAAAAGATTATAGTTCAACGGATTAAAGTCATTGTATACAATATTCTTGAGATTTGGGTACTCGTCCAAGTCCATATTATAATAACACCAAAACATTCCTCCGAATGGTTCTACATATGTCTCCATATCTTTAGGGTAATATGGAACAATCCATTTACCTATCTTACTTTTTCCTCCGATATAACTAAGCATACTTCCTGATTTTACTACAAATATAGTAAATAAAATTCAAAAAGCAAATTTAAATCAATCTTTTTTTCTTCTTGTCTTATCTATCATTACATATATTAACATTGAGAGTGATATAACTACAAAGACAATCTCAAATATATACATTCCTTTATACATAATGTATTAATAATACGATAGCTACAGAAACAAGTAAACCAACTAATAATTTTAAGAAATCTTTAGCAACAATAGGAAAAACCTGTTTTAAGTTACCCTTTCTTGTTAAGTATGTATTTAACGCCAATTCCCTACCACATAATAAACCAACGAACACCCACGTAGTCGACATCGGTATATTATTTAATTGTTTAAAGTATAGTAATAAGAATGCGTAGACTAAGTCAATTAATGTTGCTGACCTCACGTATTTAGTATTCTGTTTATCTAAAACAATTTGTTGTATTTTACCTCCTTGTTGATAAAAAATCCACCCTAACCCTATAGTAAAGAAAGTAATGACACCCGTTAATTCCATAATAGATAGTTGTCGTGGAAGAAATACTGCAATATTAGCAACATCATGAGATAACCAAGTAAACCACAAAAATCCACTTGTAATCCACTGTGCAGTTCTCCAATATTTCTTATTTTTTTCTTTTATATCGTTGTCTTCGTTAAATACACCAGAAATAAGGAACCATACAAAGTATGCCACTAAAGCGGCTAACCCATACCCAACAATACTCTTCATTAACATTTTTTCTAAAACAAAGGTAGACGCAAATGCTGACAACACTAAAAATGAAGTCGATACGGGTATACCTTGTCTCGTTAGAGCAACTAAAGCTAAAGGCGCTAACGCGTGATACCACTGTACTTCTTGGAATGGTATTTTAGTAAGTCTACCAAACGAAATGTCTCCGTCATATACGTTCCACCCATAAATTAAGGTTGTTGCCATAACTAAAGACGCGGCTATCCATAAGACGTACCATTTAAATTTTTCTCTGTTAGATGCAATCCATGTACCTAATGTTTGTACACTATCATTAGCAATTACTGAGTATCCTGCCAATGTAAATCCTATTACTGATAATAAAGTCATATTTTTAAATTTTTATAGAAAATCTGAATCTTATGGTTTTTGAGGTGTCCCACCCAATTCTGTAGATAAACTTATTATTATTATAAGGTATGTCAACAGCAATGGCTAAATTATAAATTTCATCATACGAAAATTCTTGTTGAGCCCATAGTTTGAACTTTTCAAATTTATAAATTAGTCTAGGTTCTAATGTAGGTTGACTTTTTTCAACCTTATAGTGTATCGGGACACTGAAAACTAATGGTGTCTCACCTATACTTAAATTGTGCCTATAAGTGACTCTATTTTCATTTAAATTAGTTTTATGTCTTAGTTCTAATCCCCCATTTTCGTGAATTTTATGACTAAACGTTAAATATGAGTTACCGTTAGTTCTAATTTCATATCCAACTTTTTGTGATAATACATTACTACTTAAAATTAGTAATAAACTTAGTAATATCGTTCTCATTATTAATAAATTTAACCATATATAGTCTTTTACGTTTTAAAAAACTTAGAAAATCTTATCATTAACAAATAGATAACACAATCAGTATTTTAAATTAATATACTTATTTACTATGAATACCTTACTTATTACATTAGTATAAAATATAAACAAGATGGAAGAAGAAAAAAAAGAAGAGTGTGAAACCTGTGGAAAAGGTCTTAACTTGGGGCAAAAAACGATGGTTGGTTTATCAGTTTATTTATTAATAACCTCGATTTATGGTAACGTAAAATTATTTCAATATATAATAGATTTATTTTAAAGAATCTATTATTTCTTGTTTAGTGTCATCATCCATTTCTTGGTTGGTGACATTTATTTTTATATAGAAATCCCCACTGTGAGTATCAAACTTATATCCTTTACCTTTTAACCTGAGAGGTTTTATTAATTCTGTATTTAATGGTATTCTAAGGTTTAAATCTCCGTCAGGGTGTGGTAATAAAATTGGTTTATTTAATAGTAAATCAGATAAAGTTACTTTTTTAGTGAGAATAAGGTCATGATTAATTTTTTCAAACCCCTCATGATTTATAACTTCAACTTGTAGTATTAAATCCCCATATCCTATATTAGGTGTAAAATCACCTTTACCACGGATTCTTAAGTGGTCACCATTATTAATATTTTTAGGGATATCCACACCAATTTGTTCCATGTTATGTTTAAAACCAACACCACCACAGTTAAAACATGGGTCAATCATCATGTGACCAGTACCATTACATTTAACACATGGGGTATCTACAACTTGCGTAAAAAATGATGACCCGATTTTCTGTCTAATATTACCACTACCCTTACAAGTTTGACAAACATTTTTTTTACCTCCACTACCCGCACATGGTTTACATGTTGTATTGTTTTGAAAGGTCACTGTTTTATTAATTCCGAAATAAGAATCAATAGGGGTCACCTGAACTTTTATTACTTTATCCTTTGCTTTTGGTTTTCTTCTTTTTTGGTTGAATCCTCCAAAAAAATCTTCAAACGGGTTACCTCCTTTACTAAATGGATTTGGATTATCGTATTGTTGTCTCTTTTTATCGTCACTTAGTACATCATAAGCCTCGGCAATTTGTTTAAACCTTTCACCACCTTCAGGGTTTACATCAGGATGAAACTTTTTTGATAATCCTCTATAAGCTTTCTTGATTTCATCTTTTGTTGATTTTTTTTCAACACCTAATATCTTATAGTAGTCTTTCATATTATGGAAAATTATATAATCGTTTTATTCAAGAATAAGAAAAAGAAAAAAATTATCAAAGGTTATGTTACTGAGAAAAATGCAAATATTAAATTTGACTCATTAATAAAAACCAATGACATACTTTTTGAGGTGGTTTACGAGAATTCTGAGAGGTCAAAATACGAAATAGGTTTACTAACCCGTAAAGACGATTACCAAGTACCTCTATTTAAAGTTGATGACGTTGGTCGTAACAACTCAGTTTTCATCACTGGTGAGTCTGACTATGTGATTAAACGTATTGAAAATTACAAGGTAGAAGAGTTAATCTATGATTGGCAAATCGAGAATAGAATTACGTTCGATTATTTATTATCTACTTATTTACCTAAAAAAAATATTAAAGTAGTGTCTAAGTTACATAATAAAATTGTAATTCAAACAGACGATGATTTTAAATTGTTTAGTCTTAAAAACGAAGAAGACTCAGAACGTTTACTTCAAACGATTGAGTCTCACTTTTTAAAATCTGGTCGTTCAGATTCTTTGTTTGTTAGAGATGAAAGTACAGTTAATAGGAAATGGATGTATAATGTTTTGGAAAAAAATGGGTTTGATAGGAAAAAACTTTACCGTCAAAAGACTACTTTTTCAAAACGAACTTATAACTGACCTTACCGAAGTTGATGTAGAATTTATCTGAGTTCCAGTCAATTTCTCTAAAATTTCTAAGTACGTTATTGTATTTATCTTTCTCTAACTTAACCCTAACTTCAATTACTTCATCACCAAAAAAATCTTCATTAGACTCAATTTGTTCCGCAACTTCAGCAAGTAATTTTAATTTATCCCTAAAGTTTTCATTATTCTCTGCCATAGTGAGTAATTTTTTTCAGTGTGAATTGTGTTGTTTATTTCTATCTCATTAGAGTTAAGTATCTCTGAAATAAGACTTTCTTTATACTGTTTGAGTTTCTTCTGGTTTTTCTTCCTCTCTAAATTCAACTTCTCCACCTCCCTCTGTACTTTCCTGTCCATTTTCTTCAGTTTTTGTTGTCATTAATGAGAACTCATCTAAATCAAATTTAAGTCCTTTTAAGTTATCTAATTTTTGTTTTTCAAAAATATTTTTTAACTCCTGTACCTTGTCTTTGAATAACTTCTCTTTTTCCTCCCTCTCTAAATTTGTTTCAATAATAGTGTTAATAACTTCCTCAACTTTATTAATCGATTCTTCATCAAAATTAGTCACAAAAGAAATTATTAATTTATCTGGTTCCTGTGTGTTCTCATTTCTAATAACCTCAACATCTTTTGTTTGTTTTTTAGTAATAGACCAGTATTTTGAGAAAGCCATATCAAAACTTATATAGTCTTTAATTACTCGAACAGATTTTAAGTATTCTCCCGTTGCTTTGATAAATTTGAAGTACGTCATGTAATATTAATAATGATTAAAGTTAATAAGAAAGAAGAACATATTCCGTAGTATATGAGAGCACCCCTTTCTAAATCAAATGGTTTAGGTGGTGTAGAAAGGAGTGCTCTAAAAAATCTAAATATTAGATTTAATATAGACAGCAGTGCAAATACTGATATAAATATTACGATATGTTGTGTCCACTCAATCAAAATTATCCCTTGTTTCTTTCTTCAAGAATTTCTTTTCTCAAATCTTGTAGAAGATTTTTTAATTCCTGCGCTTGTTTTCTCGCTCTTGTACCTGCGGATTTATTACCTGCGTAGAATTTTCCTGTGTCTACAGACAAGGTCTCAACCATTGTCTTAATTTGTTCTAATGTTTCCATTGTTATAAAATTTTATTTTATTTATTTTTTTAAAAAACTAATTTTTTTACTCCTATAGTAAATAGATAAGAGATTTTTTCATATTTGTAAAGACCTTTCGAGAGTTTTATACACATCAGTAAACATTTCTAAGTCTGATTTACTAGTGGGTCTCTTTCTATTGAATAGTTGTTTCATGAAGTCGTCCAACGCTTCTCTCATTAACTCATCTTCTTGGTTATAAAACACTTCAAAAAAGAATTCTTTGAAGTATTCGTAATCATTTTCTGAGAACTTAAAGTTTATATTTTCTTTTTCAAAGTTCTCGATTGTTTTTTCCCAGCACCATTTGTAATGTTTTAATTTATCTTCTTCTGTCATACCTATTCTTGTTTCATTAGAATCGTGATGACTATTACCTAGGTAAGTAGACCTAATTAGATAATAGAAAGAGAAACAGTAGTCTTTAAATAAGTAAGTAAGTTCAGGAATAATATTATGCGTCATATTCCATATTTGTACATCTTCTTTGTTCATTGGTTCTGAAAGCCACTTAAAGAATCGGTCCGGGTTATATTTACTCATAAAAGTAATATAACACGGACCAATAAAAAATGAATATTATGTAAGGATTATTGAGTCTTAAAATTATGAGAGATTATTTTCTTCATTCTATCTAAGTCCTCATTAATCTTAGTTTGTTTTTTATCCTCTTTTGATTCACCTAAATCCATAATATCTGAATGGGTTTTGTCACCCGCCATATCATATACTGGTTGTGGTGCCTTTTCGTAAGACTGTTTTTTAAGTTTAGCTAAAATATTTTTATCCATTCTATCTTTAACTTTTTTATTCACATCTGTTGCAACTGCATTTGCATATTCTTCACTATTACCTGTTTCGGAAGAGCCTAAAATGTTTTTGTCTAACCATTCTTCATCTGGTTTAATTTGGTCGTACTCTAAATTTTCCATCCCACCTGAACGTGCTATTTGGTCGATATACTCTTCAACACTATCGGATGGTGTATATGCCATTTTTTCCATTTTACCTAACTCTCCATTACCCTTAGGGAATGTTGTAGGGTTTGTTTCAAATGAACCTTCAGAGCCATCACTTAAATAATCTTTAAACTTCTTCATAAGGTCTTTATGATACTCATCAGTTTCTTTCTTAGATGTCTTCATTGACTTGTCTTGTGATGTGATTCCTTGGATTTTTCCTCCTCCCGCTATCTTTTGTTCTTCAATAATCTTTTCGATGAGGTCAATCATCTCCTCCTCACTTAATTGTACCGATTCTTTTTTGACTTCTTTTTCTTTTTTCTCGTCACTCTTGACATCACCCTTCAACTTACGTATTTGGTCTTCGTCGTCTTTCACTGAGTCGTTTTTTACATCACCTACAATTCTCTCAGCGGTATCCATATCCATTTCAACAGGATGTTTATCACCACCAAATTCGAATTCTTTTTTACCGTCAACTTTAGCTAATGCCGCGACATAATTAAATGAATCTTCACCTAAGTCTTCCTCCCCCATTTCTTTTCTTTGTTTTTTAATGTTAGAGTCAACACCAATTACTTCAGAGTCTCTACCATCGAATTTACTTCTCTCCTCTTTTCTCTTCTTAGCAATTTCATAGAACTCTCCCATATCATCAATATCTTCTGAGACTGATTCTGTAATCTGTTTGGCTTTTTTATCGACTTCTTCAGATAGTACTTTATCTACTATCCCATCAATCATATTTTCAATTTCTTTATTCATATCGGTACTTTTATAATAAATATTAGTGTTTTCTAAAATAACACCTTTTATGTAATTTTCATCTACTTTATATCTTGTCGATATATTATTGATAGCTTCTTTGACTATTTCATTTTCAAAGAACTCCAACGCTTTAATATCTCCTTGGTTACAGTAAGGAAAAGTTTTGCATTTGTTTTTTATTTTAACGTAGGTACCTCCAGGTCCTCCGAATTTTGGAAAGTTCTTGTCTCTAACTGACCTTAACTCTTTTTCGACTGTGTCAGGGTTGGAAAGTTTTAATGGGTTTCTCTTAGGACCTCCAAATGGCGCGTCGTAAGGTCCTGATGATGACGCAGTCGTAGCTTCTTTAGCTTCAACTTTCTTAGCTTCACCACCTTCAGGTTGAGTTGTTAGTTTAGATTCCGTATCTGGTTGAAATAGGTTATTCTTTTTTACCTCTCCGAATAATGGTGCTGAATATCCTCCTGATGAGCCAGAACCCGTGGCTTCCTTAGACTCCTCTTTTTCTATCTCCTCAAAAAATTCTTCATAATCTTCTTCTGTAACTTCTTTTTGAGCACTATTTAATGATAACATTAAATTACCTATATCATCACCTCCCTTAAAGTTAGGTAATTCACTTTTAAATGCGCTAGATAAACCTTTTTTAAAACTTTTACTTACATTTTCCATTACCGTACATTTTTAAGTGATGGCTCCCAAAAACTTCTTCTGGTCCACATTATTTTATAAAATTCTTTCATGACTTTAGTTACAATTTCATTAACGTCTTTTTGAATTTTTCCTCTTTTTATCTCGTCCCTTATCTTATCAGTTATCTTATTTTCAAACTGCCTTAAAGTGTTGGAGTCTAAAAAGTCTCTAACTTCATTTCTAACGATAGTCTCAATTTGTTGTATGTCCGAATTACTTAAAGCCATTTTTTTATTATAAATATCACTCATTCATTATTTTCCAATGTACGCTACCACCTAAAGAAAAGTTATTATTATTATCAGTTCCAATACCTAATAAAAATGTATTACCTTTTTTACTTCTCATCACCCCTTCCAAACCCATCCATGTATAATTGTTCATTGTAGTTCGAGTACCTAATCCCACATAAAACTCTCTTTCGTTAAGTTTTTCTATTATATTTACTGTTTTATTAGGTATTTCTATATTAATAGTAGGGTTACGATATGTAATCTCGTTTTTAAATATAGTATCCTCTATCACAACAAAACCTATCGTATCTATCATTATAGTATCTATATAGACAAATTTCTCTAAATATTCTTTTATAATTGATGTGGTATCCACCTCAACTATTTTTTCTACCTCGATTGTGTCTTTAACTATTTTAGTCCTCCACTTAGGTATAATTTTTTCTTCTGTTACCGTGATTGTATCTACTTTTACTACCGTTTCAGTTACTAATTTAGTCTCTGTGATTGGTGTATAACTATCACCACCTCCACACTTACTTAATAAGATAATAATAATTACTAATATTGTAATTAATATATTCTTGAGTCTTCCTAATAATGTTTTTTTATTATCAGATTTCATTTGTTGGGTTAGTTTTCTTCCTTTGCGCAAGAACCTTAGCCCACTTTGATTTAAACTTATCGTAGAAGGAAGTTAGTTTATTTATTAACTCAACTAATCCATCGTCTAATTGTATCATATCTCCATTAATATATACTCCGTTTTTTTCTCCTATTGAGAAGTAGAACTCAACGTCTTCGTCTATCACCCTTCCTGACCAGTCGACATTTTCACTGTATAAATTTAAAACCCCAAAATCAGATAAATCAGAGACTTCATTTACAAAATCATCCATCGTTTCTTGAAACGACATCTTCTCATCTGTAGATAATTCTAAGTCTGTTTTATCTTTACCGTGTAATGTTATTACACCACCAGACACCCTGTAAGATTTACTCTTATCTTCCTGTGGTTCTGTATCAAACTCTATCTCCTCTTCACTATCAACTGCTAGATTATCAGGTTTGATATCCATTTCTTTTAATAAACCTTTTTTAATTAAAGTTTTTCTCGATTCATTTACTTCATCACTATGAAGCATACTTCTACTACTTTTTAGTAGTTTTTTTATTTCGTCATATTGATTACTCATGGTTTTCTTTTTCTATAAATATATCAAAATCAAAAGCAGGATTTAAATCGGTATAATCTACATCACAATTACTTCTACTTATTATACCACTATACTTTTCAACCTTATCTACTTTTACATTATGTCCTATACTTTGTTTTGGTATATCATACTCATCACACACCATATTTACTAAATTAATTAAGCTTGTTCTTTGTTCTTTGGTGTATGGTTGCCAGAAATAATATCCTCTCCACTTTCTTTCATATATTTCTCCATTGAACTCATTACCTATCCAATTAACGTAGTTGTTTTTTAATGGGTTTTTTCTCATCCAACCTAAATTCTCTAATGTAATTATAATGGAATTTTTGTTATGATGTGTAGTATCTAAGTAATCTCCGTAGGTATTAGTTGGGATTATATTATAGATTTTTCCTTCCCTATCTATAATAAAATGTGGTAACTTTTTATTTTCTCTATTATATCTGTACTTTAGTGATGATACGTAATCATCTATGTTTCTAGATGTGTGAGAAAGTACAATTTGTTTTTTACGCTTGAATCTACCTATTGGTTTAAACCCGCTAATAGTATTAATTAGAGTCATCTCTTTTTTTGTAAACTAACCTTTTATTATTTTTTTGTTTTTCAATGATAACGGGTTCAATGATGTCTGTATCATCTACGATTGGTCCTTCTTTCTCTTCTTCTAATATTATTTCTTCTTTCTCTTCTTCTTTCTCTTCTTCTAACTCCACTTCTTCTCTACTGTGTAAAGTAACATCACCATATGTATTTTCAACTTCAAAAACATTAGATGATTTTACCTCTTCTGGTTCTAACTTTTTCTCTTTAATAATAGGTTTTTTATCTTCAAAGTCATTACTAATTTTATTTTTTGAATTTAAACTAAACATAAAATTAGCAGCAATAACTAAAGAAATCGCTAATGGGTCAAATACAAAAATTATTAATAATAATAAATAATTAATTATTTCGTCCATCGGTTTTCCGGTGAGCCCGCTTATGTATTTTAATGGTCCTAATTCACTTCCAACTTCACTACCTGTACTTATTTCCACAATTTCAGTCTCATATTCAAATAGTTGTTCGTTGAGTACGTCGACTTTATTATTAACTTCTGTTTGTCTCTCTATCGCTTGGTCTAGTTGTTTTTCTAACGACTTTCGGGTTGATGAGGATGTTGTTGTTATAATTTCACCTGTTTCTCTATCTCGATACTGTATTTTATTATTAGAAAGACCTTCTCTTAAGTCTGCAACTGCGGTATTAATTGATGATTTCTCATCGTTATATATTTCTAACTGTCCTTGTATATTATCTCTTTTTACCTCTATTAACGCTATTTGTGAGTCCACATTACCAGCTAAAGATGCCGTTTCTTGGTAAGCCGCAGATAAAAATCCATATATACCCATAGATGTTATACCTACAAGTACAATCGCAGCAACTGTTAAGTAAAATTTAAGTATTTTATTTAATTGGTCCCAATATTGATACAATAAAGACGCAATAACTAATTTGGCAATCTCTAACGATGATGCCATAATAAACACTTCAAAACTAGCACCTGCAAACAGTTTACTCAGTCCTGTAACCGAGTAAAATGCCGCAGATAAACTAACTGATAAGGCCGAAAGTGCAACTACAAAGGGGAATATAAGTTTTTTTAATTCACTAAAAAATTTCATTTAATTATTTTTGATACCTATAAATAGATAATGGTATCATAAATAATCAAAAAGTGAACCGCTCTCGTTTCTTAGTTTTCTTAATGCCTTCTCCTTAATCTGTCTGACACGTTCCTTAGTTAATCCAAAATCATTACCGATTTCTTCAAGCGTTTTAGGTGTACCTGTCATTCCATAATAATCTTTAACAATTACTTTTTCTCTTTCGTCTAAAGTAGACATAATTGTCATAAGCCGTCCTTTAAGTGCGGTACCATCATTAAAAATAGCGTCAGGTCTCTCAGAGTTTTCGTTTTCAATAAGGTCTATAAGTGTGTCACCTTCATCATTTATATGATTATCTAAACCTGTTGTTTTAGGTAGTGAAGTGAATTTACTACTCAAGTCTCCACCTGTTTTTTGAATCTCTTTCTTTGCTTTATGAAGGTCTTGAACAACATTTACAGGTAAACGTATTGTCCGTGAGTTTTCATTGAGAGATTGTAGAATTGATTGTTTAATCCACCATACTGCGTAAGAGATAAATCTAAGTCCTTTCGACCAATCAAAATTCTTAATTGCCTTCATAAGTCCATAGTTACCCTCAGCGATTAAGTCACTAAGGTCTAGACCTTGGTTTTGATACTGTTTAGATACTGTAATTACAAATCTAAGATTACCTTCTAGAAGTTCTTGATATACTTCATCTTTTTGTTTTTCAGTACATCCTTCAGATGTAATGATTTTAGCTAACTCCCTTTCTCGCTCAGGAGTCATTACTTTAATTTTACGGATGTCTTTGAGATACATCTGAATCTCATCTTGGTTGATAGGGTTAGTGGATACTAAATTAGTCTTTCGCATATTCGTCTAAGATTTGTTTTTCAAAATTGGTTAGTGAGTCGATTCCCATTTCTTGAATCTTTTCCAAGATGTCGTCGACTGTAGGTTTTGGTTCTTTATTATTTACTTGAGTTAATATATTTTCAAACATTTTATCCATGTCTTCTTCTGAAAGAATGTCGTTGGGTAATAGTGTGGAAGCAATATTAAAGATAAACTTGTCCATAATATTAGACTCGTTTTTTTCAGTTTTAGTTGTCTCTTCAAATTTATGATTTTCCTCGTTCAAATCAAATAGATTTAACTTCATATCAGGTGGCATATGTGCGTACATCGCATTAGGTGATTCAATAAGAAAGTATTGGTCAACCGCCTTTTCTAATACAATGTGGATATGGTCTCTTAACTCATAAAAACTAAAATTACTGTTGAAGTTTACGACGATACCGAAATCCCCATAATTATATTTCAAGTATGTGTCAGGGTCAGAAAATGCAGATAGTTGTATGGCAATCAATTCAACTATTTTATCTTTATCTTTATAGTCACCGTATATAAAAATCATATACTGTTTTGACTCTTGTGATGTGTCCATGAATGGTTTATCTTATATTAATATTTATCGTAAAATTAGTTTTTTATAGTTGAATTTCAAAACGATTTTTCATTCTCTCAATAGACTCTGAAGGAACTCCATGAATGTTATCCCCATTATGACGATTTTCCACAATCAAATAGAATACCAAGTATCCATTTTCTTCCGCAA